>Ga0209167_10000043_pt1 | contig 159385 bp, 136 predicted proteins | sample Coa_R1_9_FD_187154 | JGI IMG/M metagenome (GOLD analysis project Ga0209167, IMG submission 187154) | Surface soil microbial communities from Centralia Pennsylvania, which are recovering from an underground coalmine fire - Coalmine... | ecosystem: Environmental > Terrestrial > Soil >... | reverse complement strand
CAGAATGCTGAAGGTATAAACCCAACGATGGGCTCTCATCCGCACCCAAATGTCCCGCGAATCCATGCCTACTTCCCTCCGAGAAACCTCTTCAAAGCTTTAGTCATTATACTCGCCGCAATGGCCATGCCGCGGCTATGTGGCAGGCGGCCCGGGGTGCGGGACGAACTCAGTTGTTAGACGCGGAAACCCCCACATTCGTTTCCCCGGTGAGGTTGTTCCGGTGGCGGTATGGCGCACGCCTTCCAGCCGGCACCAATACAAACCGGGGCCGCCCGGTCTTCGCGGTTTTCGAAGGCGGGGGATTTCCGCTGTGGAGAAGTGTTCCTGCAGGAACATTTTGTACGTGCGGTTTTGTATGTACAGCTAAGAGCGTGTCCCGTTGGGGTTTACGGCCAAGCTTCCCTGGACTTTCGCAAAATGTTCAGCGCGACGAAAAAGCTGCTGAGGGCGGGTGGTCCACTTTTTCTGCGTGATTTTCCTTCCCGTTACGGGACCCTGGGTGCCCCGTCCTTGCGTTTTGTGCAAGGGCGGGCACGATGCTGCCTGTACCATGTGGTCTGTCATGCCCAGCGGCCTGCATCGCACTTACGGCGCGCATCACCTGCACTTTATCACGTGTTCGTGCTACCGGCGATTGCCGCTTCTGGTTGCCGCGCGGGCCCGCGACCGCTTCCTCTCGATTCTGGAACAGACGCGCCAAGGCTACCGTTTCGTGGTCGTCGGATACGTTGTGATGCCGGAACACATCCACCTTCTGGTGACGGAACCCGAAATCGGAACTCCGTCTACGGTGATGCAAGTGTTAAAGCAGCGCTCGGCAGGTGCGTTGTTGCCGAAGAAAAGGCGAGTGGACCCAGGGCAACGCAGCTTATTCCAAGACGCGGCCTCGCGGCGAGCGTTCTGGCAGGCGCGCTTCTACGACTTCAACGTTTGGACAACGAGGAAGCGGGTCGAGAAGCTGCGGTACATGCACCGCAATCCGGTGAAACGCGGATTGGTGGAGTCGCCTGAGCAATGGCGATGGAGCAGTTACCGCTTCTACCTTCTCGAAGAATCTGGCCCGGTTCGCGTGAATCAGGGATGGACCGAGATTTCGTTTCGCAATCGGGTTGCGTAGCTTCGCAACTGCCGGCATTCCCGTACCCGCCCTTGCAGAAAACGCAAGGACGGGGCACCCTTTGTTGTGGTGGGTGCAGGCAAATAACAGGCAAAGGCTGGGCCACCCGCCCGTTTTTTGCAAGGGCGGGTACGACGCTGCCGACACAACGCTTTGTCTCTCTACATAAACCCAGCTGCGCACGGGTTCGTGGACGAAATCGGGGACAGACGGAACTGTCCCCGTTATTCACTTCGCTTCGTAAACCGTTTTCCCGCCCACCACGGTCCTCAACACCTTGGTCGCCAGAAGTTTTTCCGGCGACGCAGCGGTCGGGTCGCGGTCGAGGACCACGAAATCCGCCAGCATCCCCGGACGGGTGGCCCAGCCTTCCGAGTTTTCCGTTCCCGTTCCGGAACTGTGGGTGCCCCGTCCTTGCGTTTTTTGCAAGGGCGGGTACGATGCTGCCTGTACCATGTGGTCTGTCATGCCCAGCGGCCTGCATCGCACTTACGGCGCGCATCACCTGCACTTTATCACTTGTTCGTGCTACCGGCGATTGCCGTTTTTAGGCGCCGCGCGGGCCCGCGACCGCTTCCTCTCGATTCTGGAACAGACGCGCCAACGCTACCGTTTCGTGGTCGTCGGATACGTTGTGATGCCGGAACACATCCACCTCCTGCTGACGGAACCCGAAATCGCAACTCCGTCTACGGTGATGCAAGTGTTAAAGCAACGCTCAGCCGCTGCGTTGTTGCCGAAGAAAAGACGAGTGGACCCACGGCAACGCGACTTGTTCCAAGGCGCGGCTTCGCGGCGAGCATTCTGGCAGGCGCGCTTCTACGACTTCAACGTTTGGACAACGAGAAAGCGGGTCGAGAAGTTGCGGTACATGCACCGCAATCCGGTGAAACGCGGATTGGTGGAGTCACCTGAGCAATGGCGCTGGAGCAGTTACCGCTTCTGCCTTCTCGAAGAATCTGGCCCGGTTCGCATAAATCAGGGATGGACCAAGATTTCGTTTCACGATCGGGTTGCGTAGCTTCGCAGACTGCCAGCATTCCCGTACCCGCCCTTGCAAAAAACGCAAGGACGAGGCACCCTCTGCTGTGATGCGTGCAGGACCCGCCCGCTCCCCTACTTCGCTTCGTATACTGTTTTCCCGCCCACCACGGTCCGCAAGACTTTGGTTGCCAGCAGTTTTTCAGGTGCTGTCGAGGTCGGGTCGCGGTCGAGGACCACAAAGTCGGCGAGCATGCCCGGCGCCAGCTTGCCTTTCTCTTTCTCTTCAAACTCGGCGAAGGCTGAGCCCGTGGTGTAGGCGGCGATGGCCTCCTCCATGGTGATCTTCTGCTCGGGGAAATATTCCAGCTTGCCGTTTTCGCTCTTGCGCAGGATGGAGGCGTAGAGACCGCGGAACGGGGTCACGGGTTCGATAGGATCGTCCGTGCCAAAAGCGAGCGTCACGCCTTTGTTGAGGAACGACGCCCACGCGTAGGAGGTGGCCGCGCGCTTCGGCCCCAGCCGGTCCTGGGCCCAGCGCATGTCGGTCAGCAGATGGCTGGGCTGCATGGAGGCGATCACTTTCAGTTCTTTGAAGCGGGCAATCTGGGCGGGAGTGGTGACCTGGGCGTGTTCAATGCGCAGGCGGTCGTCGTCGCCTCCGTTTGCCGCTTTCACTTTTTGCTCTTTCGCTGCCTTCTCGGCCTCGGCGAAGGCATCGAGCGCCATTTGCACGCCCTTGTCGCCGATGGCATGAAAGCCAATCTGGAAGCCGGCCAGAACGCGCTCTTTAGTCAAAGCGTTAAGTTTCGCCTGGTCGTAACGGGCCAGGCCGGAATTCTTGAGATCGTCGGCATAGGGCTCGAGCAGCGCGGCCGTATGCCCGCCCAGCGATCCGTCCATGAAACCTTTGAGCATTCCCGTGTGCAGCATGAGGTCGGTCTGGGGATGGGAATCACGCTTAGACGCCAACACGTCGACGGGATCGTCAAAGGGTAGCCACTCGCTGATGCGCGCCGTCAGCTTGCCCTCTTTCTCCAGCTGCTGGTAGATCTGAAAATTCTGCCAGTCCGGCGAATAGTCCTGCGCCGAAGTCACGCCGTGCGCAGCGAGGTCGGCCAGCGCGACTTCAATCGCCTCCCGCATCTTCTCGCGCCCAGCCGGGGGAATCACCACCCGCACCGCATGCTGCGCCGTATCGCGCAGAACTCCGGTAGGCTGGCCGCTCTCGTTGCGGTCGATCTGACCGCCCTCGGGATCGCGGCTGGCCAGCGTGACGCTCGCCAGTTGTAGCGCCCGCGTGTTGGCCACGGCGATGTGTCCGTCGACGCGATCGAGAAATACGGGATGCCCGTTCGCAACCTCGTCGAGATCCCAGCGGGTCGGCGCCACCTTCACCGGCCACAGCGTTTCGTCCCATCCGCCGCCCAGAATCCATTCTCCGCTGGCGGCAGTCTCCACACGCGCGCGCACTCGCTCGCGCAATTCGTCGAGCGACTTCACGCCGGTGAGATCCACGGTGAGTTTTTGCAGGCCGGCGTCGGAGAGATGCAAATGAGCGTCGTTGAATCCGGGCATGACGAAGTGCCCGCCCAGGTCCACGACCTGTGTCTCCGGACCTTTGAATTTCATGACGTCGAAAGTTCTGCCGACTGCCTGGATACGATCGCCGCGAATGGCGATTGCCTCTTCGCGCAGAATCGAGGCGAATTGAGAGTTGGCCGGGACGCCGGTATAGACGTTGGCGTGGGTGTAAATCACGTCAGCCTTAGGACCGGCGGCAGGAGCGGAGGCGTTGTCGAAGCTTGTAGCTTGAGTCGCCGAGCTTGGTGCGCGAGCTGGGGCTGGGACGCTTGGCGCGCTGCTCTGAGCTGGCTTCTGGGTGCCGGTTTGGCCGGGGACTTGTGCGGAGGCGGACATCACGCACAGCAGCATGAGGGACGTGATGCCCGGTACGTTCGCCCCATAGATCGCGAATCTTGCAGCCATTCCCCCACAATTCATTCCCCCACCCCCGCGAGAGCAAGCAGGGTGAGCAGAATTCGCTTCAGGCCCAGCTCGCGTCCGTTGCTGTCGAACCACTCCTGCAAAGTGTGCGCTCCGCCGCCCGAGCCTCCGCCGCCGATGGCGACCGCCTCCAGCCCCAGGGACAGTGGAATGTTGGCGTCGGTGGAAGCGCGCTGAACTTGAGCCGCGTTGTTCAACTGCGTGTCGACTGCCCGCACCACTTGCAGAATGCGCGCACCTGGCTGCAGTTCTCCCGCCGGGCGGCTGCCGATCACCACCACTTCGCAGTTCACGCCAGAGGGTCGCTTCTGCGCCGAAGAACGCATCTCCGCCGCCATGGTCTCGTCTTCTACGGCGCGATTCAACGCCAGCCGCAAAGCCTGCTCCAGACGCTCCATTTCCGCCATGGAGGTCGAGCGGATGTCGACTTTCATGCTGGCCGATTCCGGTATCGAGTTCACCGACGTTCCGCCGCGAATCACTCCAATGTTGAATGTGGTCTTCGGCGTGGCGGGCACGGGCGTGGCGGTGAAGGTTTCAATCGCTTTTGCCAGAATCACAATCGGGTTGGGCGCGCCGAAATCGCTCCAGGAATGTCCGCCCGGGCCGCGCACAATTACTTCGAAGCGGCGGCTGCCCAACGCTTCAGCGACAATCGTGTCCGCGCCGGCGCCGTCGAGCACAACGCTGTAGGCGATGGAATCCTTCCAGCGCGGCGTGGCATAGATGTGCCGCATGCCGCGCAGGTCGCCTTCGCCCTCTTCGCCCACGTTGCCGATGAAGACGAACGGCAGCCCATGGCGGACGCGCACCGCCCGCATCAATGCCGCCATGGCAAGCATGGCGGTCACACCGGCGCCGTTGTCGGAAACCCCCGGCCCGTACAGGCGGCTTCCTTGCTGCCGAATATTCAGCGGTGTGTTCGCGGGAAATACCGTATCAATGTGCGCGCTCAAGGCCACATAGCGACGCCCGAAACCGGGATGGATTCCAAACACGTTGCCCACGTCGTCAATGCGCACATCATCGAGCCCAACTTCGCGAAAGCGCTCCGCCAGCCACGCCCCGCGCGCCGACTCGCCGAACGGAGGGGCCGCGATCCGCGCCATCTCCATCTGCCAGTGGGCGAGTTGCGGCTCCTGCGTGCGAAACCAGTTGAACGCCGACCGCACCTCCGGAGAAGCCGCCAGCCGCGCCACCTCCTGCTGCAGCGAGGGCGCAAGGTCCGGCATGTCCGCGCGGGGGGGCGTTGGGCTCATGGGAGGTTATGGGGTCATCTTACAACGCATGGGAAGGGGATGGGGATTGGCAAACTTAGCGCGGCCTTACGAAAGGCTATATCAGAAACTTGTCGATCTCCTCGACCGCTTGTCTCAGCCGACGCGCCGGGTCGCCGGAAACCTTAACCCAAGGCAGTTCCCGCTCGACCAGCGTTTCCTCGAATCGCGCGGTCATCCAGTCGCGGATGGTTTCTCCGTCCCGCAACCCATCTTGCACGAAGGGGATATCGCAATCCGTGAACAGATAGAGATCGTGACGGTGCGAAGATGCAATCGCCTCCACTTCCGGAGAGCGCGTTCCAAGGTAGCGCTCGTGCCAGAGTCCGGTGGCCAGGACGTCGGTATCGCAAATCAATACGCGGTTCGCTTCGCGCGCCAGATTTTCCTCCAGTTCCTGCTGCCGGTTCGCGATCTCGGTGAATTCCTCAGTGCGCCACCGATAGGTCCACAAGTCCAGGCCTTTGATTTGCATCTTTTCGCAGTATTCGCGCCCGTACTCGGGAACGCACACCGTGTGATAATGCCCGGCCAGTTCGCGCGCCAAAGTCGTCGTTCCCGTCGACTCCGCGCCCACCACGCTCACCCGTTTCGCAAAATACGCTCGCACACACGGCTCGATATACTCCCAATATCGCAACGGAGCCGCGCGCAGGACGCTCCCCGAGACCGGAACCCGCTTTCGGTCCCGGTCCACCATGACATGGCGGCAGCCCAGAAACCGCGCGTAGGCTTCGCCATAATCTTCAGAGGTAAACACTACGTCTGGGGGCCGGCCCAGAATGCGCAACGTGTATTCCGCCCAGAATTTTGAGTTGTCGTCTTCGCCGGGATCTGCAATCGCCCATACGTGCGCAGTGGGATGGATTTCCTGCACCCACCGCGCGCGCAGGTCACCTGGAATTGTCTGCTCGGGCCGGGAGCACACCAACACGTCGAGACGATCGACCTGAGCGAGAGCGGTGTCGATCAAGAACTTGTGCCCGCGATGAGGCGGATAAAACTTCCCGATCACCAAACCCCGCATCACAGAGTCGCAACCTCTTGCCGGCGAATCGCCGCTTGCGCTGCCGCAGACTTCTTCCAGCCCGCATAGCCCGCGATGCACATCCCGAAGAACAGCAGATAAAGCGCGCCGGTCAGATAAAGAGACTTGTAGCAATAGAGCGCGATGTAAATCACGTCAGCCGTCATCCACACCCGCCAGTTCTCCAGCAGCTTCCGGCTCAGCATGTACTGTGCGGTCAAACTCAGCGCGGTCGTGATGCCATCCCAGAAAGGCACGACGCTATCGGTAAACCGGCGAAGAGCCAGCGCGAGCAAAACGGTGGCCGCCGCGGTGGCAGCCGCGAGGAGGATCGCACTTCGCGCTCCGGTTCGGCTGATGGGCAATTCAGTATGACCGACTCCGCCGCGCAGCCAGTTCCACCAGCCAAAGATCGAGATGACGATGTAAACAATCTGCAGGACCGCATCCGCGTAGAGTTTCGCCTTCCAGAAGAGAATCAGGAAGAAGATGTTGTTGGCGATGCCGACCGGCCAGTTCCACGCGCTTTCGCGGACCGCGAGCAGAACGGAGGCCGCGCCCGTGACAAAACCCAGAATTTCCGTCCAGGTCATTGACGCAATGCTAAACCATGCAGCTGCTGGGTCACGAGGCCGCTAAATCATGCAGTTGCTAAGTCAGCAGTTGCTAAATCAGAAGATGCGCGAGTCCTGCCCGCTGTTCGACTGCGGCTACCAGCTTCTTCGTGGCAGGAATCTCAATCCCACGCCGCCGCGCGCCGCGCAAGATTGGCCCAGCGATCGCGTCGAGTTCAGGAACCTTGCCCTGTGCGACATCTTTCTGCATGGAGCTGCGCATGTTCCCCGGCATCTTCATCACGCCTGCAATGACGGCGTCGGCATCAATCTTCGCGCCTTCAGCCGCGGCGACAGCGGCCGTCTCGCGCAGACAGGAAAGCCCGAGTTCTTTCCACACCGGGTCGGAAAGGATTTCACCCGTGGTCTTATCGGCGGCGGTGGTCGACAGAGCAAACGGCGCCAGAAAAACCAGCTTGCCCCACATGAGCGTGGGCCCGTCATCCACGAAGCGGCACTCGAAGCCCATCTGCTGAAGATGATCGACTGTTCCGCTCAGCAACGCCCGCCCGGACGACAACACACTCAGCCGCGCAAAAGGAGAGCGATGAACGATGTGTCCCGGCGCGACTCGCTCCGACTCGACTGCAATGGTCGCGGCAATGACCTTCTCTGCGGCATATCGCGAGCGCAGCAGCGCGAGATGGTCGATGCCGTTGAGCAGCGGGACGATCGCACCCACCCACTCAGGCTTAGTCACCGCGCCCAGGGCCGGCACGAGCTCGGTCGCTTTCACCGTTATCCAAAGCACATCAACCGGAGGCACGGCGGAAGCTCGCGCAACGGGCACGCTGAAATTGCCGAACGCGCTTTCAAGTTGCAGTTGCTCGGGATAATGCGCCAGCGACTCGGACCTGACCACCAGAGTGACCGGCGCTCCCGAGCGCGCCAGGCACGCGCCCATCAGGCCTCCAATTCCGCCGGCGCCGAGAATGGCGTGTCGTAACGGTGATGGTGAGGACATAGTGTCGAGAATATGCCGTCTTTCAGTTTTTGCGCGCCGCGGCCGGCACGCACTCCAAGATTTCCGCCTCACTCAGGGTGTGGTCGCTCTGCTTGGCGCGGGAATAGATGCGCTCCACCACGTCGTCGGTCGCAGGAATGCCGCGCCGCTCCAGCCAGAACAGGACGTTCGACTTTCCGCTCATAGGGCCGATGTCGATAATCTGCTCCAGACCAAACACGTGCGAAGGCACGCCCGAATACACCGTGTTCGCCAGCACAACGTCATCCTTGTGATAGGCCTTGATGATCGCGGCGGCGTGGACGCCCGTAGCCGTGCGGAAAGCGTCGTCGCCCACTACGGGATAATTCGCAGGAATCGGCACTCCGGTGGCTCGCGAGACCGCCTGGCAATATTGTTTCAGCTTGGTCAGGTCCTGCTGGTCCCACGGCGCAATGCCCATCAGCTTCAGATTGACCAGCATCTGATCGATCTGCGTGTTGCCCACGCGCTCGCCCAGGCCGATGGCGCAACCGTGAACGCAATTCGCGCCCGCGATCACCGCCGCCATCGAGTTGGCAATGGCCAGGCCGCGGTCGCTGTGGCCATGCCAGTCCACGCGAATATTTTCGCCCGAAGGCTTCACAACTTCCGCGATCACGAAGCGCACCAGCGCCAGCGCGCCCATGGGCGTGGCATGCCCCGCGGTATCGCAGATGCAAACGGCTCGCGCGCCGCAGTTGATCGCCGTGGCATACAGCCGCTTCACAGTTTCCGGATCGCAGCGGCTGGTGTCTTCCGTGACATACATCACGTCGAGGCCTAGCGACACGGCGTATTTCACAGCTTTTTCGGTGGTCTGCAGAAGAAAATCGTCGGTCCATCCTTCAGTGAAGCGGCGAATGGGGCTGGAACCGATGAACGTCGCGGCCTCGATGGGCAGTCCGGTTTTCTGCACAATCTCGGCGATGGGGCGGATGTCGTTCTCGTGGGTACGCGCGGCGCAGTTGGCGCGAATCTTCATTTTGTGCGCGGCGATTTCCCGCGCCAGCGCCGTCACGGCTTCGACCGCCCGCTGTCCCGCGCCCGGCAGCCCGAGGTCGAGCGAATCCAGGCCGAGGGCCTCCATGAGATGAAGGATCTCGATTTTTTCCTGGATCGACGGATCGCGCACGGAAGGCGATTGCAGCCCATCCCGCAGACTTTCGTCGTTGAGCAACACCGGCCCTGGCGGCTTCAGCCCCGGCGGGTGATTCTTGTTCCAGTCGTAGATGAGGTCGGAAGTGTTCACAAAACAGCTCTTAGCTGTTGGCTCTTAGCTTTTAGCTCAAGACCTTGGGCTGGCGCATCAAGCATCGTGTCGAGTCCAGATAAACAGCTTGAGCGACCGGTTCACGCCAACGGCTAAGAGCCAACAGCTAAGAGCTGGTTTACTACTTCTTCGGCGGCAGCGTCAGCCCGAACACCGAAACAATTCCCTGCCCCGCGACGTTGACTACCGCCTCCGCGGGAGCCGGCAGATAGAGCGTTTTGCAATGCTCGCAGCGATAGACCTCGGCATCGGGTCCCCAGGCCTTTTCAGCGTCGCCGCAGGCTTGCTCGATCACGTCAGTGGTATAAAACCAGCGCTTCAAATGCCCGCCGCAGAACTTGCCCTTTTCGTTTTTCTCGTTGCAGGCACGCTGCCCTGCCTTTTTGATTTTGACTTTGTGATGCGGAAGCTGCGGAGGAGTTTGCGTGCTCGAAGTGCTGATTTCGCCCGTCGCCAAGGACTTACCCTCGTTCGCGCGGCCAGCGCCGCAGGAGTTGGCCTTACGTGCGTCATTGTATCCGAAAATGTTTCCTCGGAAGGCGCATCGCGGCGGGTGTCGTGGAAGCGAATCAAACCTGACGACCCGGCGAAGGCGAAAGCAGCCGGTTCTGCCCAAACTCTCCCCAAAACTCAGAAGTCAAGCACAAGCAAAAACTTAACCGCAGAGGACGCAAAGAACTGCCGCCGAGATCGCAAAGAACACGACAAGCTTCTCTCTAGCGGGCTTTCCTCTAGCGTACTCGGCGGATTTCCTTTGCAGCATCTGCCGTGAAAGGCTTTGCGTTCCGTGGTGCGTTCCGTCAGAACTCCCGCTTTGGCGCGGCCTGTTCCGTCCCCACCCGCCCCAGCACGATCTCCGCCTGATAGTAGCTCTCGCCTTTTACCGGCGCATCCGCGAGACGCCGCAGGATCGCAATCTGCCCCACGTGCGTGAGCGCGTCGGCAACCGGCCCCTGAAACAACTTTTCCAGCGGAGCCTCGACCGCTGCATTCGAGGCCAGGAAATCGTCGAAACTCTTCAGCGCGGCGAAGAATCTCTCCACTTCTTTTTCCCAGGGCAAAGGCTTGGAATCGTGCCACGCTTGTTTGCCCTTCGCGATCGACAGCCCCCAGTCGAGCAAATCGCCGAGATGGGCCAGAATCTGCCCCGGAGTGCGCACGCCTCCGCCGGCCTGAAACTCAGCAAAACCCGTCGGCGCATTGCGGACCGCCTTGCCCGCACGATAGGCAAGCGTGGCCAGGGCGTGGCGGAATAATTCGCGCTTGGGATTCGAAATGCTCGGATCGAAATTGTTCATATTAGATGGCGTGGGCTGGCGCATGACGACGAGGTTACACTGGTATGGAGGAAACGAAAAGCATGGCGAAGAAAGGCTATCCCCGCTCCACTCAACCAGGCTCGGTGCAGACCGCCTCTGCCGCAACGGACCCGACCATGGCCCGTTCCGTGAGCCGGGAAAACGCCGAGCACTATCGCTGGGGAAAGGACTGCGACGCCTGGTATCTGGTGAACGATCCGCAACTCAGCGTGATCGAGGAGTTCATGCCCCCGGGCGCGGCCGAAATCCGCCACCACCACCAGAAAGCGCAGCAGTTTTTCTACATCCTCTCGGGCGAAGTCCTCATGGAAGTGGAAGGTGAAACCACTCTGCTGGGTGCAGGAAGCGGAATTCGGATACTGCCGGGAAAGCATCATCAGATTCGCAATCCATCGTCCGGCGCAGTGCGGTTCCTGGTGATCTCGCATCCCCGCAGCCACGGCGACCGAATTGACGATTGATGCGAGACGAACAAGACGATTAAACAAGACGATTAACCTGTGCGGGTAACGGCGCCGAAGCGGAACAGCCTTCATCACAATCGCTTGCGCCACACTACGCCCGCCGCGCGCAGCGCTCCGCTGAGGCGTTCTCGCAGGCTGTGGGCAAACTGCATATCCAGGAATCCTTCCATGTGCTGCGCGAAACTCTCGCTGTACCCGTACCACCAGACTTTCTTCATTTCGGGTATGCGGTCTGTATCCAGATACTTTACCCGTACCATCTCGTCGAGTCCGAAGCGCCCGTGGGTGCGTCCGATGCCGCTGGCCTTCACGCCACCGTGCGGAGCCTCGCTGATTCCGAAACACGAGATCACGTCGTTAACCATGACCGTCCCGGTGTGAATGCGCCGGGCCAAGCGCTCGCCACGGGCGGGGTCGCGCGTCCACACGCTTGCGGCGAGGCCGTATTCCGAATCGTTGGCCAGCCGTATGGCCTCGTCGTCGCTGTCGAAGGCCATGACGGGCAACACCGGGCCGAAGGTTTCCTCGCGCATGATCCGCATCTCGTGGGTCACGTCGGCGAGCACGGTGGGAGCATAAAAATTTGCGCCCAGTTCACGCAGCCGCGAACCGCCCGCCGGAACCCGCGCACCACGCGCCTTTGCGTCTTCCACGTGCACTTCCACAATATGCAGCTGCAGCACGTGGATCATCGGCCCCACATCGGTGTGCGGATCCATGCCATTGCCCACGCGCAGCTTCCTGGTCTTCCCGGCACAGGCTTCCACAAAGCGCGCGTACAGGCTGCGGTGCACGTAGCATCGCTCGACCGATAAGCACGTCTGCCCGGCGTTGACGAACGCTCCCCAGACTGCCGCGCTCGATGCCACGTCCAAGTCTGCGTCGTCGAGCACCAGCATGGGATCTTTTCCACCCAGTTCCAGCACGACGGGAAGCAGTCGCTCCGCCGCAGCCGCCGCGATGCGTTTGCCCGTCGCCACGCTGCCGGTGAACACCAGCTTGTCAATCGCCGAATGAATCAACGCGGCTCCTGCTGCGCCCTCGCCTACCACCACCTGAAACACCGTCTCGGGTACACCTGCCGCGTGCAGCAGTGACGCCAGTTCCAGCGCCACCAGCGGCGTCAACTCTGACGGTTTCAGCACGACCGCATTGCCCGCGACCAGCGCCGCCAGCGTCTCCGTAGCCGGAATCGAAAACGGATAATTCCAGGGAGAGATGATTCCGATCACGCCATACGGCTCGCGCAGCAGCCGCCCGCTCTTGAGCTTCGTGACCAGATTGCCGTGTGGCACAGGCTCATCGCGCAGCAGTCGCCACGCATTGTCGATGAGAAACCGCGCCGCGTCGAGCACCACGAGCACCTCGGTGACCAGAGCCTCGACACAGGGTTTGCCAGCTTCCCGCGTAATTGCCGCTGCAACTTCAGATTTCCCGGCGTGCAACCTACGCTGAAACTCTCGGATGATGGCAATCCGCCGCCGCAATCCCAGCTCTGCCCATGCTACTTGCGCGGCCTGCGCCCGGCTGACCGCGGCCTGAACTTCGGGCTCGCCCGCAAACTCGAATTCGCCCAGAACTTCACCCGTCGCCGGATTCACCGACACGACTCTCCGCGCCGCGATTTGTAGGTCAGTAGCCATAGCAAAATCTTAGTCCTACAAAGAGACCGGTTGCTACGTTCCGTCTCGTTTCGGATAGGTCGGATCGAGGCGCTAATATTCCACGTTGACCAGATACAGCCCGCTCGCCGGCGCGGTCGCTCCTGCCGCAGCCCGATGGCGCGCTTGAAGAATCCGCGTCACGTCCTCCACTGCCAGCGTCTTCTTGCCGACGCGAATGAACGTTCCCACCAGATTGCGCACCATGTGGTGCAGAAACCCTGACCCGCGAACCGTGTAACTCAGTTCCTCTTCCCCGCGCTCCCAATTCGAAGAAAAAATCCGCCGCACATTCGACACGACTTCGCCGTCCCGGCACCGCTCCGGATCTACCGCGGCAAACGAGGTGAAATCGTGCTCGCCCTCGACCAAGCGAGCCGCCTGCCCCATCGCCCCCTCATCCAGGGGATAGGGAAAATGCCATACATACCGCGCCAGAAACGGCGGGCAAATCGAACCCCGAAAAATGCGGTAACGATAAGTTTTCGCCTGTGCGGAATGGCGCGCGTGAAACTCCGGCGGCGCCTCGGCCACCTCCCGTACGCGTATCGCGGCCGGCAATACGTCATTCAACGCCTTCACAAAGTTGGCCGAAGGAACGCTGGACCTGGTAACAAAAGTCGCCACCTGCGCCAGGGCATGCACCCTGGCATCGGTTCGACCCGACCCCTGGGGCAATACTTTTTCGCCGGTGACGCGTCCAATAGCCGAGGCGAGTGTGCCTTGCACGGTAGCCACGTCAGGCTGCACCTGCCATCCGGAGAATTCCGACCCATCGTAGGACAGAATCAGTTTGAGATTTCGCATGCGATGTTTCGAGTCCCCAGGCTCGGCGCGGTCATCCAAGCTACGTCGGACCAGCTCGGTCGACCAGCGACGTCAGACAGCTTTGCCGACGAAGCTGAATCTGGTCCCGATGGCGAGCACTTTACCAGTTTCTTGGGCGCGAGACGGTTGGGAAATGGGCCGATTGGGTCAGATATACTGGTTGGCTTCAGCTGAATCTTATTTTCGGGCATTGAATTTCGACCGTTGAAATGATTGACCCCGCCGCGAGTCCAGCGCCGCAAGGCGCGGGCGGCGGGAACCACAAGGCAGTGTGACGGCGGTTTCAGCCAAGCTTTCCAGGAACCTTCCTCCTGCCCTTTGCGTATCCATAGTTTGAAGTCGATGCCTCATTCACGGTTCGGTCTGGCTGCGTCGGGCGCCGATCCAATCCTTGGGCTGCAGTGTCTTAATAAAATTTAGAAGTACCGACGGGAGATAAGTAGATGCCATTCGCACGCGTAAGCTCGGTTACACGTCTCGCAGCAGCAGTCTTAATCGCAACCTTAGGCCTGGCGACGACTCTTTGGAGCCAGGAAGCACCGGCCGCGCAAGCGACACCGGAAAAGCCGCTGCCCGTTTTGAATTATGCCAAGCCGGTGTCGCATTTTCCCAATCCCATCGGCCCTTACACGTCGCGCCGCCTGGCAACGCCAGACTTGGCCAACACGGGGCGCATTGACCAGCTCATGCACGAGGGCAAGCTTTACTTGTCGTTGAACGACGCCATCGCGCTCGCGCTCGAGAACAACCTCGACATCGCCATCGCGCGTTATAACTTGAATATCGCGGATACTGATATCCTGCGCGCCCGATCTGGGGCGGCGACCCTGGGCGTGAACACTGGCGTCGTGCAGAACACGCCTGGCGGTGGCGTGGGCGGACTGGGCGGCCAGGTCGGCTCCGGCACCGGAGGCACCACACTCGGTGCCGGCGGAGCGGGCGCTGGTGCGGGCGGGCTGGTGGGCTCCACGCTGGGTCTGGGATCGCTCATCACCAGCTTCGACCCGGTGGTTACGGGAACGTTGCAGGAAGATCATTTCAAACAGCTGGCCACCAGCATCTTCCAAGGTGTGGTTCCCGGCAGCAGTTTGGTTCAGAACACGGGTACGGTCAACTTTTCTTACCAGCAAGCTTTTAGCTGGGGCACGAACGTGACAGTGGGTTTCACCAACACGCGAGGAACCACCAACAGCTTTTTTCAAGGTCTAAGCCCGCAGCTGGTTTCCGGTTTCAAGGCTACGTTCACTCAGCATCTCCTGCAAGGATTTGGCTTCCCCGCCAACACACGTTTCATCCGGATCGCCAAGAACAATCGCGAACTTTCCGACGTAGCTTTCCGACTGCAAACAATTACTACCGTCAATCAGATTGAGACTATGTATTGGGACCTGGTCTACGCCTACGAAAACGTTCGCGTGCAGAAAGAATCGCTGGCTTTCGCCGAAAAGACTCTCTCCGACACCAAGAAGCAGGTCGAGATTGGCAGCCTGGCGCCGATCGAAGTGGTTCGCGCCCAGAGCACCGTCTCCCAGGATCAACAGGTTCTAACGGTTGCCTTAACCAACCTTCAGTTGGAACAGCTGCTCATGAAAAACGCGCTCAGCCGCACCCTGCGCGATCAAACGCTGGCGGGAGCCGAAGTGATTCCTACTTCGACGATGCAACTGCCCGAGAACGAACCGGTCCAGCCCACGCAGGATCTGATCAACGACGCATTGCATCATCGTGCCGATCTTGTGGAGCAGCGCATCCAGCTCAACACCACGGAGATCAGCAACAAAGCCGTGCGCAACGCGCTGCTGCCCACGCTCGACCTGTTCGCCTATTACGGCGGCGCGGGACTTGGAGGCTCACAGAACCCCGGCAACGTTTGCGCTAACGCCTCTCAATCGGACTGCGCCATCGCCAATCCAAACCCCCAACTGGGCCAAGGTCCACTTGCGCCGACGGTAGGTTACGGCGGGACTCTTAACCAACTCGTGAATTCCACTTCGCCCGACAAGGGCGTCGGCCTGCAACTCAACATTCCGCTGCGCAACCGGGCTGCCCAGGCCGTGCAGATCCGCTCGGAACTGGAATACCAGCAGGCCCAGATGCGTCTGCAGCAAATCGAAAACCAGATCAGCATCGAAGTCCGCAACGCCCAGTTCGGAGTGGAGCAGAACCGCGCCAGCGTGGCCTCCGCGCAGGCTGCCGTGGATTACGCGAAGCAGTCGCTCGATGCCGAGCAGAAGAAATATCAGTTCGGCACCTCCACCACGACGCTGGTGCTGCAGAACCGCAGCGCCCTGGCCACGGCCGAATCCACTCTGATGTCGGCCATGGCGGCTTACGAGAAGTCACGGGTCGAGCTCGATCGCGCCGTTGGCGTCACGCTCGATCATGCCGGCATCAGCATCGACGATGCCGCCAAGGGCCAGGTCACGCGCCTGCCCAACGTGCCCTACGTCGCCCCGCGCAAGGATCTGCCTACGAACCAACCGCAGCCGCAATAGGGTCACCAGAGCAGGGTTATTTAGAGACGGTGATTCGAGAAAAAACAGCAGGACGATACCAAAGGGCGCGGCCGCAAGCTGCGCCCAGGTTTTTTCCGGCTAACAATTCTTTACAATTCCTTGTCCTTTGCGCTTTGTCGACTACCGCTAAGATGAAGTGAGGTATTCGTTTTCTTTCGCATCCAGGATGTTCGCATCCAAGATGATTCGCGCGAAAGCGTGTTTTGCTGCTCATACGCCAGGAGACTTACTCATGTCTTTGCCTCGTTCGATGTTCGCCGCGCAGCTGTGGACGCTCAACCGGGTGGCGGTCACTTTTCTGATTTTGTCCGCCTCATCATCGGGTGTCCGGGCGCAGAACGCTTCGGCGCCGCCGGCTGCGCCCCAACCGGCAAACGCACAGCCCTTCCACCTGGAGAACTATTCGCGGCCGCGCTCGGCCTTTCCGCGCGTCTTGCAGCCTTACACTCCGCGCCCGGTCGATGAGCCCAACCTGGGCAATTCGGCGCGCATTGACGCGCTCATGCATGACGGCAAGATCTATCTTTCCATCAACGACGCGGTCGCGCTGGCGCTCGAAAATAATCTCGACCTCGACATCGCCCGTTACAACCTGAACATCGCCGACGCGGATCTGCTGCGGGCCAAGTCCGGCGCCAGCATTCTCGGAGTCAATACGGGCATCGTGCAAAACACGCCCGGCGGCGGCGTAGGCGGGCTGGGAGGAACCGTGGGCTCAGGAACTGGCGGCACGACAGTTGCTGCGGGTGGCGCGGGAACCGGCACGAACGGCCTGGTGAGTTCCACGCTGGGTGTGGGATCGCCGATTACCAGCTTCGATCCGGAGCTCACGGGCACCCTGCAACTCGACAAGAACGACACGGAATCGGTGAACATCTTCAGCCCCGTCCCCATCGTCGGGCAGAACACCTACACCTCGGATTTTGCGTACACGCAGGGCTTTCACTGGGGCACGATTTTGACCGCGGGATTCAACAACACTCACGTGACCACCAACAACCCGACCAGCGTTTTGACGCCCCAACTGGGTTCCAACTTCCAGTTCAAAGCTACGCAGAATCTGCTGCAGGGTTTTGGCTTTCTGCCCAACACGCGCTTCATCCGGATCGCGAAGAACAACCGCGAGATTTCCGACGTCGCCTTCCGGCTACAAATCATCACCACCGTCGATCAGATCGAAAATATGTATTGGGACCTGGTGTACGCCTACGAGAACGTGCGCGTGCAGCAGGAGGCCCTCACGTACACACAGAAGGCGCTCGACGACGCCAAGCGGCAGGCCCAGGTCGGCACCGTGCCGCCGATTCAGGTGGTCAGTGCGCAAAGCACCGTCGCCACCGGCCAGCAAAACCTGATCCTGGCGCAGAACAACCTGCAGCTTGAACAGTTGCTGATGAAGAACGCGCTTAGCCGCAGCATCGAGGATCCGGTGCTTGCCGAAGCCGATGTCGTTCCCACATCGACCATGCAGGTACCGCAGCAGGAGCCGGTCGTCCCGACGCAAGACTTGATCAACGACGCGTTGCGCCATCGCGCAGAGCTGGTGGAGTCGCGCATCGATCTCGACTCCCGTGACATCAACAGCAAGGCCGTGCGCAACGCCATGCTGCCTACGTTGCAGGCGTTTGCCTACTACGGTGGGTCTGGCGTGGGCGGCGATCTGAATCCCCTGGTGCCCAACTGCGCCAACACCACGAGTGCTTTCTGCTTCGATCAGAAAAAGGCTGCTCCGCCATTCCGGAACAGCACCTCGGTCGGCTATGGCGGCACGCTGAATCAACTCGTGAATTCCACCGCGCCGGACAAGGGTCTGGGGCTGACGCTCGACATCCCCCTGCGAAATCGGCTGGCGCAATCTAACCAAGTGCGCGCCGAACTCGAATTCCGCCAGGCGCAAGTGCGCCAGCACCAGCTCGAAAACCAGGTCCGCATAGAAGTGCGCAACGCGCAGTTTGACGTGAAACAGAACCGCGCGGCCGTGCAGGCAGCCCAGTATGCCGTAGACTTTGCCCGCCAGACGCTGGACGCCGATCAGCAGAAACTGAAAGTGGGACTCACCACCCAAACCGCAATCCTGCAGGACGCATCAGTCCTGACCACCTCGGAATCGAATCTGGTTTCTGCCAAGGCCGCTTATGAGAAATCGCGCATCGAACTGGATCGAGCCACCGGGCTTTTGCTCGATCACGCCGGGATCGATATAACCGACGCGACCCGCGGCCAAGTCACCCGGCTGCCGAACGTGCCCTACGTCGAACCACGACAGGATGCCGCGCCGGCAGCTCAGCCGCCAGCGACGCAGCCGCCGCAAGCCTCGCAGCCGTAAGACGGGCACACCGCCCGCCTCAGGCAGGATCATGTAGAGACAGCCGCCCTCGGCTGTCCGGTCGAGCGAAGCTCGACGGCGTGGTTCGCCACGGCGCCGCACTCGACGGAAGAGTTGCTCCTAAAGACCACGCGAGGCCAATTTCCCACTCGCTGCCCAGCGTGTATCCTTTCCTCCGTGACCCTGTCCGTCGTCATCATCACCCACAACGAGGAAGCCAACCTGGGTCGCACACTACCCAGCGTGCAGCCGCTGGTGTGCGATGGCAAAGGGGAAATCATCGTCGTCGACTCCGGCTCGACCGATCACACGGTGGAGATTGCGAAATCCTTCGGCGCAAAAGTTTTTGTCGAGGAATGGAAAGGCTACGCCGCACAGAAGAATTCGGCAATCGACAAGGCAGCGGGCGATTGGATTCTCAGCTTGGACGCGGATGAGAAGCTAAGCCCGGGACTCGGAGAGGTGATTGCCCGTGCTATCGGGCCCGACGACGATTCTCCCAAGATTTCCGGGGCCTGGATCTCCCGCAAGAATTTCTTCCTCGGACGCTGGATCAGACATGGAGGTTTCTATCCGGACCGCAAGCTGCGATTGTTTCGGCGCGGCAAGGGAAGATTCGAAGACCGCCGCGTGCACGAGACCATCTGTTTAGATGGCAAAAGCTACGCACTAGATCACAGCTATGATCTGTGGGGCAGTGACATCTCCCTGATCCACCACTCCTACCCCACCCTCTCCGACTACATCACCCACATGAACCGCTACTCCTCGCTAGGTGCCGAGATGGTCGTCGCGAAAGCCAACGGCAGAGTCCGCTTCAGCGCAATCAACATCGTCCTGCGCCCCCTGGCGACGTTCCTCTACAACTACTTCTTCCGCCTCGGCTTCCTCGACGGCCGCGAAGGCCTGCTGCTGCACCTCTACCACGCGGTCTACGTGTCATGGAAATACGCCAAGGCGTGGGAACTCTCACGCAAGCAATCGCAGTGACGACGCAAGGCGCAAAGCTTCGCTCCCAGCATTTTCGTTCGAGACTTGTCCGGCCCTGGTTTTTCCAGGCGCCGGAGCGGCTCACCTTTGCGTTTGGGCCATGTCCAACACCCGGAGGAAATCTATGTCCGCGCCCAGGTTGCTCGCTCTCATTCCGTTCCTCTTCGTCGGTCTGGTGTCCGCCGTTTCCGCGCAAAGCTCGCAAACAACCGCTACTCCTCGCATTCAGCTTCAGCTCAACACCGACGAGGCCGAGGCCGTGCTCGATATTCTCGACAAGGGCGCGGCAGGCACCGCCATCGGTGATTCAGACTGGCAACGTCTCTTCACCACCGAACCCTACGTTCGCCTGAAGAAGCGCGAGGCCGGCATGCATCGCGACTTCACGGACGACGATTTCAAAACGTTCGTGTCGTCGCCGGAATTGGCGGCTCGGGCATCGTCCCTGCAGCATACACTCGACGCCTGGCGGCGAGCGGATCTGACTGCCTCGGCGAGGCGCGTGCTGGCTTACTTGCCGGAAGAAGCTTCCATCAAGGCGAAAGTGCTTCCGGTGATCAAGCCCAAGACCAATAGTTTCGTTTTCGAAACCACCACCGATCCGGCGATTTTCCTTTACCTCGATCCCGAAGAATCGGCGGCGAAATTTGAAAACACCGTCGCGCACGAGTTGCATCACATTGGCTATTCCAGCGTGCAGTCGCTGGCAGAGGCAATGCAGAAGGACCTTCCCCCGAACGTGAAGCCGGCAGTCGAATGGATGGGCGCGTTCGGTGAGGGCTTTGCTATGCTGGCAGCCGCGGGCGGCCCGGAGGTCGATCCGCACACCTCGAGTTCTCCCAAGGAGCACGCTCGATGGGATCACGACCTGGCCAACTTCAACCTGGATCTGGATGCGCTCCAGCTATTCTTTCTCGACATCGTCAACCAGAAACTGGTGGAAAAGGACAAAATCGACGAACGAGCCTACGCATTCTTCGGCGACGCCCAGGGCCCCTGGTACACCGTGGGCTACAAGATGGCCGTGACAATCGAGAAGCGCTACGGGCGGAAGCGCCTGATTGAGTGCATGCTCGATCCGCGGGAGTTGCTGGCAACGTACAACCGCGCAGCGGCCGAGATCAACAGCGTCGGCAAAGAAAGACTGGCGCTGTGGTCTCCCGAACTGATGCAGAAGATCGGGCTGAGGCTGACACAAAAGCCCTAAGCCGCCTCAATATTGTATCGACCGACCGGTCGGCCCGATCGCACTGCGGTGCCTTGCTCACATTCTCTCGCTTGCCTATGATCGAAGCAGAGTGATCGAAGCAGAGCATTGGGGTTTGCATGCCAAAGAAAGCGCCTAAGCCGCAGGTCGCCGAAAGCCCGGTTGCCGAGGTTTTCGAAAATCGCCATCCCTCCGAGCCGGAGAAGGAATGGTCCGAGAAGACGCTTGCGTCCACGCTAGAAAAAAATCTCGAGCGTCCGATCGGCGCGCCAACAGGCGTAAATCTCGACGAGCACGGCCACGCGCGCTTCACCACGATCTCCGGCGTGCCAGTTCGACGCCTGTACACGCATGCGGATCTGCCCGGGGACTGGAGCGAAGAAAAATATCTCGGCTATCCCGGCCAGGCCCCATTCACACGCGGCATTCATGCCACGGGCTATCGCGGCAAGCTTTACACCATGCGGCAGTTCTCGGGCTTCGCGTCGCCCGAGGAAACTAACCAGCGTTACAAATATTTGCTCGAGCACGGCGGCAGCGGGCTTTCCGTGGCCTTCGATCTGCCCACACTGATGGGCTACGACTCCGACCATCCCGCCAGCGAAGGCGAAGTCGGCAAGTGCGGCGTGGCCATCGATTCGCTGGAAGACATGGAGATTTTGTTCGGCGGCATCGATCTGGAGAAGACCACGGTTTCGATGACCATTAACTCGCCAGCGTCCGTGCTGTGGGCCATGTACCTGGTGGTGGCGGAGAAGCAGGGCGCCGACTGGCAAAAAATTTCGGGCACCATCCAGAACGACATTCTCAAGGAATACATCGCGCAGAAGGAATATATCTATCCTCCGGCGCAATCCATGCGGCTGGTCATCGACACGTTTGAATTCGGCTCGAAATTCACCCCGCGTTTCAACACGATTTCCATCAGCGGCTATCACATTCGCGAAGCCGGTTCGACGGCGCTGCAGGAACTGGCATTCACGCTCTACGACGGTGTGGAATATGTCGAGTGGGCAAGGCGGCGTGGACTCGACGTAGATGACTTCGGTCCGCGCCTCAGTTTTTTCTTCAACGCACACAACGACTTTTTCGAAGAGATCGCGAAATACCGCGCGGCGCGCAAGATCTGGTACCGCGTGATGAAAGACCGGTTTGACGCGAAGAATCAGCGCACTTGGCTGATGCGCTTCCACACGCAAACCGCGGGCGTGTCGCTGCCGGCGCAGCAACCCATGAATAATATTGCGCGCGTGGCGTTGCAAGCACTGGCCGCCGTGCTGGGTGGGACCCAATCACTGCATACGGATTCCTACGACGAGGCCCTGGCGCTGCCCACGGAAGAGGCTGCCCGCATCGCGCTGCGCACTCAGCAGATCATCGCATATGAATCAGGCGTCACTCAGACGGTCGACCCGCTGGGCGGATCGTACTTCTTGGAAAACCTAACCCTTGAGATGGAAAACGGCGCCTTCGATTATTTCTCCAAGCTCGATGCGATGGGCGGCATGGTGAAAGCCATCGACCGCGGCTATCCGCAAAAAGAAATCGCCGAAGCTTCCTACCAGTACCAGCGCGCGGCCGAGGCGAAGGAAAAAGTCATTGTCGGCGTAAATGAATTCGTCATCGAGGAAGAGTCCCCGCACATTCTGTACATTGATGAAACCGTGGCCCGGCAGCAAACCGCGAAGCTGAAGGCACTGCGCGCGCGGCGGTCGAACCAGGAAGTCACACACTGTCTGGATGCGCTGAAGAAAGCCGCGGCCCAAGAACCGAAGCTTGAGTCGTCCATTTCGCCGAATGGTATTTCCACCGTGAACACCATGCCTTACATCGTCGACGCCGTCCGCGCCTATGCCACCGTGGGCGAGATTTGCGAGGCGCTGCGCACGGTGTACGGCACTTACACAGAAGTAAGCATCACCTGAAAACTGCGGTCTCAAGTCCAAACAGACTGCGACCCTCCGCTTCCGCCGCGGTTTTTAGTTGCGCATGGCGTGCGCGAGGTGAACTGTCGCTTCGCCCAAAACGGGAAACACGTAGCATTTATCACCTGCATGGCGACTATCTCAGCGCGATCAAGACTATGATTTTGAGGTCGCAAATTGCGACCTCAAAATGAAAAATCCAAAGACTGCAACGCTACTCAGCATGCCGACACGCCGCGGAACTCCGATTCCCTCGGTCGAGTCACGGATTCTGTTCCTTCGCCGCCAGCGAATCATTCTCGACAGCGATCTTGCCGAGCTTTATCGCGTGCCCGTAAAGCGCCTCAATGAGCAAGTAAGGCGCAATTGCGAAAAGTTCCCCTCCGACTTCATGTTCCGGTTAACCACGAAAGAACACCGACTTTTGAGGTCGCAATTTGCGACCTCAAAAAAAGGCAGTGGCGGGCGCCGATATCTGCCGTATGCCTTTACGGAGCATGGTGCAATCATGGCCGCGACCGTGCTCAGCACCGAGCGAGCCATTCAGATGAGCGTGTTTGTTGTGCGCGCGTTCGTGCGATTGCGAGACCTGATCGCCACCAGCCGCCGACTTGCCTCCAAGGTTCACGAACTGGAGAACCACTTGGGCACACATGACTCCGTCATTCTCGACCTGATCGAAGCCATCAAGGAACTCACGGCGCCAAAGGCTCCGCACCGTCGCCGGATTGGGTTTCAATCGGCTGTGCGCGAAGCTTAATTCACAGCGCGCATTCCATCCCCCACTGCCACTGGAAATCCAGGTCCGCAGGGACTCTGGTACACTTACGCCGCATGTCAACCTCGCGTAGACGGTTTTTAGCGCAGGCTGCAGGGGCGGCAGCGGGAACCTGGCTCATGCCGGCCCTTGCGGCGGGGGCGGGGGCGGCGCCGAAATCCGAACCATCTGTCCAGTTTCCTACGGCACCACACGATCGAGTTGCCGTAGCCGCGTATCCCTTTCGCGAGTTCATCTTGGGCTGGAAGGGAGGGCACGGCAACTCTCCTGGCCCCATTCCGCCCGTGCAAAGAATGGAATTGAAGGATTTCGCCGCGCACATCGCGGAGAAATTCAATGTCCACAAGATCGAACCCTGGAGCTCCCTGTTTCCCTCGACGGACTCAAAATACCTGGAGCAGTTCCGGGCCGCGGTTGAAAAAGCACGCTCAGTTGTAGTGGACATCGCCGTCGACGACGAGTACAGCCCTTACGCCGCCGATCCCGCGGAACGCGAAAAATCGATTGCATCCAGCAAACGATGGATCGACGTGGGAGCCTCCTTGGGTTCCCCTAGCATTCGCACCCACATTCACCATGCCAAGGATTCCAAGCCGGACGTCGGGCGTGCAGCCGATTCCCTGCTTCACGTCGCGGACTACGCTCAGGCAAAAAACGTTGTGGTGCACTTCGAGAACGACGATCCGGTCAGCGAAGATCCATTCTTCATCGTTCAAGTGCTCGACAAAGCAAACAATCCTTGGCTGCGCGCTCTTCCCGATTTCGGCAACTCGCTGGCCGCGCACGATGATGAAGACTTCAACTACCGCGCCATCGATGCCATGTTCGCGCACGCCTACGGCATCTGCCACGTGAAAGACGGCGAACCCGATGCTCACGACAAGCCTGTCCACGTGGATTTAGCGAGAACGTTTGCGATCCTGAAGAAGCATGGCTACAAGGGGTATTGCTCCATGGAATACGATGCCCCAGGCGATCCCTACAAACCAACCGCGGAACTGATCGAGCAAACCATAAAATACCTTTCCTGATCTCGATCCTTGCGGGAAGTGGTTGCATTTGGGATTCTGACGCCCCACACCCTCGTCGGCGCCATCCTGAGGAGCGCAGCTTGTTCCTCGTGCGAAGCGAGGGCCTGTTCTGAGCGAAACCGAAGGGATCTCCCGCACATCCGGCCGCGGGGAACCTCTCTCCGATGTCATTGAATTCGTTTTTTGTTCGCCTATCGCCGGCCTTTTGTGGTAAACCTAGAAGCCATGCGGAAAGCCGTCAACCATCTCAAGAAAAGCGATCCGGTAATGCGCGCCATCATTGAACGTGTCGGACCCTGCCGGATGGAATTTGGTCCGCCCGAGTTTCACAGCGTGGCTGAAGCGATCATCTACCAGCAACTGAACGGCAAGGCCGCGGCCACGATTTTCAAACGCTTCGCCGCGCTGGCGGGTGAACCGCTGACTCCCGATGGCATTCTCAAACTGACTGACACGCAACTGCGCAGTGTCGGCCTGTCGAAGCAGAAGTCGGCGTATCTGAAAGACTTGTCGGCGAAGACTGCCTCGGGTGACCTGAACTTCGCGCGCTTGCCCGAACAATCCGACGACGAGGTCATCACGCACCTGACCCAGGTAAAAGGCATCGGCGTGTGGACCGCCCACATGTTCCTCATGTTCATGCTGAAGCGCGAGAACGTTCTGCCCACCGGCGACTACGGCATAAGAATGGCCATTTTCAAGCATTACCTGGATCGCCGCATACAGAAGCCCGCATCGAAGGCCGCCGACAAAAGTCGGAAAGCACCCACCAAGAAGCCCCGCCCGCGAAAGATCAAGCTGCCAACTCCAGACCAAATGGAAAAGATTGCTAAACCGTGGGAGCCTTACCGCAGTGTGGCCTGCTGGTATTTATGGCGAAGTCTCGACATTAAAACCATGTAGCTCGACATACGGGCAAATCCCTGGATCGCGTTCGGGGTGCCCCCTCCGCGACGTCTGAGGCCGGTCGCGTTACTCGATTTTCGATTTCTTACTTCTATCTTCCGCCTTTTGCCTTCTTCGTTCCGCCTTCTGCATTCGCGCCTGCTGTGATTAAATGATCGTATGGCTGATCTCAAGATCCGCGTGCTGGTAGCCAAGCCGGGCCTCGACGGCCACGATCGCGGCGCCAAGGTAATTGCCCGCGCCCTGCGCGATGCCGGCATGGAAGTGATCTACACCGGCCTGCGGCAGACGCCCGAGATGATCGTCAGCGCCGCTCTGCAGGAAGACGTACAGGTGATCGGCCTCTCGATTCTGTCGGGCGCACACAACGTCATCGTGCCCAGGGTGATGGATCTGCTCAAGCAGAACAAGATGGACGACGTGCTCGTGCTCGTAGGCGGCATCATTCCGGACCAGGACATCGACGCGCTGAAGAAACTCGGCGTAGCCGCCATCTTTCAGCCCGGCACTGCGATGGACGACATCGTGAAGTTCATCCGCGCCAACGTGAAGGGCGCCGGCGTCACCGCCGCAGGGTAATCGCGTCACCCGAAACTCAGCTGCACCAAGGTTTCAATTACCAAATTACCCGATTACACAATTACTCAATTACTCAATTCCCACGGATGCCCACGCCAAACTTCATTACCCTTCGCCAGCAACTGGACCAAACCATAGGTCCCGTACCGTGGTACTGGAAGACCCTGCCTACCTTCCAGTCTCTCTCCGGCCAGCGCTTCGTCTGGACTCATCACGGCGAAGAAGGTCCACTTGCATATGTGGTATCGCTCGGCCTTGAGCAGGAACCGGGCAAGCCTCGCCTGGCCCTCAACACTTATTGCCGGCCATTTCTTGTACCGCCGCATTCTCTCGGCGTCTGGTGTCCCGAAAGCCGCAGCATTCGCCTGACGTGCTTCGATCCCGACCAGCTCAAGGCATTCGATCTGGCCGAGATTGCCGGATGGTTCAAGCCCTCCGCCGACCGCATTTACTCAACCAGTCCGCCCCTCGCCGATTTCGAGGTCCCGCTGGCCCGGACCGCCGGCACCCACAAAATCAACGTTCCTCGTGAACTCGCCACCGTCGACGAACTCATCGTCCCCACCAGCTACAAGGCGATGTCAAACGATGATCCCGCATTCGCTCTTTTTGTCTTCTATCTGCAGGCGGGACTCGTAGAAGTTCTGCCGCAGAAGTGGTTCACGGCCGCGCAATACCGCGTAGGCCAGCAGTGGATCACCCGCGCCGCACGCGATCCCGAATCGCACCGCATCTTCGGCGAATGCTTCGGCGCCGGAACCTTCCTTCTGGAAGAAGACGGCTGCCGCCTGGCGGAGTGGATCGACCGCTCTTAGCTTCTAGCTTCTAGCTTTTGACTTCTGACCCCTGGCCCCTAACCTCCGACCTCTGACTTCCCCCCAGCGTTGCGCGCTTTCGCTCCCCTGGTATACCGTAATCAGTCCGTTCCTTCATTCATTTCACGACTCATGGCCGAACGCAACGAATCCCCCGCCCCAGGCTCCACCTCAGCCTTGAACCTGCTGACCACCAAGGTCGATCCCACCTCGGCGCGCTTCGAAGCCAACATGCGCTTTCTCGCCGACCTCATGTCCCAAATTCGCAATGAAAGCGAACAAATCTCCGAAGGCGGCGGCGCCAAGGCCATCGCCAACCAGCACTCCAAACACCGGCTGACCGCCCGCGAAAGAATTGCCCTGCTCGCCGATCCGGAAGCTTTTTTTGAGCTCGGCCTCTACGCTGCGCACGGCATGTACGAAGAGTGGGGCGGAGCTCCCGCCGCGGGCGTGATCACCGGCATGGCGCGGATCCAAACCCGGCTGGTGATGATCATCGCCAATGACGCCACCGTAAAAGCCGGTGCGTTTTTCCCCATGACCGCGAAGAAAGTGATTCGCGCCCAGAACATCGCCATCGAAAACCGCATCCCCACGATCTATCTCGTCGACTCCGCCGGAGTTTTCCTGCCGCTGCAGGAAGACGTCTTTCCCGACACTGACGATTTCGGTCGCGTCTTCCGCAACAATGCCGTCATGTCGGCCTTGGGTATTCCCCAAATCGCCGCCATCATGGGCATGTGCGTAGCCGGTGGCGGATATCTGCCCGTGATGTGCGACCACGTCCTCATGACCGACGGCAGCGGATTGTTTCTCGCCGGCCCCGCACTGGTGCAGGCCGCCATCGGTCAAAAAGTCTCCGCCGAAGATTTGGGTGGCGCCATCATGCATTCAGCCATCAGCGGCACGCTCGATTTCCGCGAACCCACCGACGAAGCCTGCCTCGCCCGCATTCGCTCCCTAATCGAGAAATGGGGCTATCGCCGGCAATCTCCCTGGGACCGCAAGAAGCCCATCGAGCCGGCCATGGCCGCCGAAGAGATTTACGGCATTTACGATTCCTCCCCCGCGCGCCCTTACGACATGAAAGAAATTCTCGCGCGCGTGCTCGATGCCAGCCGCTTCGACGAATACAAACCCGAGTATGGCAAAACTCTGATCTGCGGTTATGGACGCATCGGTGGATTCGCCGTCGGCATTGTGGCCAACCAAAAGCTGCACGCTCAGCAGACCGATCACGAAGGTCACAAACGCACCGAGTTCGGCGGTGTCATCTATACCGAATCCGCCGAGAAGGCTGCGCGCTTCATCATGGATTGCAATCAGAACTTAATCCCGCTGGTTTTTTTCCACGACGTGAATGGCTTCATGGTGGGCCGCGACGCCGAGTGGAGCGGCATCATCAAAGCCGGCGCGAAAATGGTTAACGCGGTTTCAAATTCGGTTGTGCCGAAGATCACCGTGATCGTGGGCGGATCCTTCGGCGCCGGGCACTACGCCATGTGCGGCAAAGCCTTCGATCCGCGCTTCGTCTTCGCCTGGCCCACCGCCCGCTATGCCGTGATGAGCGGCGATTCCGCCGCCGGAACGCTGGTGGAAATCAAAGTGAAGCAACTCGAGCGCAGCGGCAAACAACTGACCGAAGAAGACAAAAAAGAACTCTACGAATCGACCAAGCGTACTTACGACGAGCAAACCGACCCACGCTACGGCGCCGCCCGCCTCTGGATCGACCGCATCATCGATCCCCTCGAAACGCGTGAAGCGATTACGCAAGCATTGGAAGCCGCAGCCTTGAACCCAGACGTGGCAGAATTCAAAGTAGGAGTGCTGCAAACATGATTCACCTGTTCGCTACCATTTACGGAGATGAATACGGATTCAACGATCGCGACCAAACGATACGTAATCGCGCTGCAAGCTGCGATTTAGCTAAAGGTTAAGAGCTAAATGCTAAGAGCTAATTCCGCCAAACTGATCGAATGTCCCCGCGATGCCTGGCAAGGGCTGCAGGGCCTGATTCCCGCCGACTTGAAAGCGGACTACCTGAAAGCTTTGATCAGCGTGGGTTTCAAGCATATCGACGCCGTCTCGTTTGTGTCGCCAAAAGCTGTCCCGCAAATGGCCGACTCGGAAGAAGTGCTCAAACTGCTCGATCCTCCCGACGATGTCGAGATCATCGCTATTGTGGTTAACGAGAAAGGCGCTCAGCGGGCCATCGAAACCCAAGCCGTCTCCACACTGGGATTTCCTTATTCGATTTCCGAAACCTTCCTGCGCAAGAATCAGAACCAATCAGCGGAAGAGGCGCTCGAAGAATTCGAGAAGATTCAAAAGAAGGCCGACGACGCCGGCCTGGGCGTAGTCGTCTACATCTCGATGGCCTTCGGCAATCCCTATGGCGATCTCTGGAACACAGAAGAACTCGTCGAAGCCATCAGTCTTCTCGAAGTGGAAAACGTGCGCATGATTTCACTCGCTGACACAGTGGGCATGGCGACACCGCAGCAGATCGGCGAGATCGCCGGCGCAGTGATGGCAAAGTATGATTACCTCGAAATCGGCTTGCACCTGCACAGTCGTCCGGAACAAGCGGCCGAAAAGATTCTCGCAGCCTACAACGCGGGTTGCCGCCGCTTCGATTCCGCGCTGGGAGGCCTCGGAGGATGTCCCTTCGCCCAGGACGCGCTGGTCGGCAACATCCCAACAGAGAAAGTGATCGAGACGCTGCAACAGCGAGGAGCAGAGTTGCCTGCGCTGAAACCGTTAGATACTCTCCTGAGAGCGACTGCAGGAATCGGCGCAAAGTTTTCATCGTCGCAAGCGGCAGATTAATAACGGCTTGGTCAGCCTTTTGATGCTACAGGTTCTCTTGGTTTGTCATGCTGAGCGAAGCAGGAAGTTCGCCAAGCGAAGTTCTTGCGCAGTCGAAGCATCCCTATAATCACGACGGCGCTCGATGCAGAATTCAGTACTCGCAACCTGAATTATGGATTACAAGACGATACAACTCGCGTACGATCGCGGCGTTGCCACCCTCACGCTCAACCGCCCGGACAAGCGAAACGCCATTAGCTTTGAGCTAATTGACGATTTACTGTGCGCTTTGGAGGCAGTGGCGAAATCAGAAGCTCTCATCCTCATCCTCACGGGCGCAGGCAAGGCCTTCTGCTCAGGCATGGACCTGGAGAATCTGAAAGCGCTGCTCGGCCGCTCGCCGGAAGACAATCTGCAGGATTCCCAGACCATGGTTCGCCTCTTCCGCACCCTCTACGAATTTCCTAAAGTTACAATCGCCGCAGTGAACGGTGCAGCCATCGCCGGGGGCACGGGCTTGGCCTTGCTCTGCGATTTTACGCTGGCCGTCCCCGACGCCAAGTTCGGCTACACCGAAGTGCGCATCGGCTTCGTGCCGGCCATCGTTTCCACTTTCCTGCTGCGCCAGGTCGGCGAGAAACAAGCCCGCGACCTGCTGCTCACAGGAAGACTTTTCGGCGCCGACGAAGCCGCCCGCCTGGGATTGATCAACGAAATCGTGCCGCCGGAAAGCCTAATCACGCGCGCCCGCGAACTGGCCTCGTCGTTGCTGGAGAACAGTCCATCGTCGTTGCGCGCGACCAAGCAATTGCTCACCGATCACGCCCGCGCAGAACTCGACACCCAGATCGACGCCGCCGTGAGAGAGAACGCCGCCATCCGCAACGCCGCCGATTTTCGCGAGGGGATTTCCTCGTTCCTCGAAAAACGAAAGCCCGGGTGGACTGGGAAATGATGAGCCGGGAAATGACTTCCCATCACAACTCGACAGTGAATGAAACGAAGCTGCGCGTGCGCTACGCCGAAACCGATCAGATGGGCGTGGCTTATCACTCCAATCATCTGATCTGGTTCGAAGTGGGTCGCGTGGAACTGATGCGACAGATGGGCTTTTCCTACCGCGATATGGAGCGCGAAGACTGTCTCTTCATCGCCGTGGCTGAGGCTCATTGCCGCTATCGCGCTCCGGTACGCTACGATGAGGAAGTAATCGTGCGCACGCGGCTGAAGGATGTCCGCAAGTCGGTGGTGGTGTTCAGCTATGAACTGGTGCACGCCGAAAGCCGCGCGCGACTGGCCGAAGGCGAGACCGCTCACGTGGTAACGAATGCCGACATGAAAGTTGCGTCGTTGCCGGACAAGTACCTCAAGGCATTCCGTCATGCGCTAGGAAAAAGGGAGGATCGAAACAGGTGAGAAGGTCTGAGGTCTGAGGTCCGAATTTTGAACGCACTCCACATCAACGGCAACGATCTCGCGCTGGAAGCAGTGCGCGAAGTCGCCGATGCTCATCACCGCCGCGCCGTGCTGCTCTCGCCCGACGCGCGCGAAGCTGTCGACCGGGCACGCGCGGTGGTCGACGCGCTGGTCGCGGGCAACCAACTCGCCTATGCCATCACTACGGGCGTGGGTAAGCTCAGCGACGTGCGCATCGCCGGCGACCAGATTCGCGAACTGCAAGTCAATCTCGTGCGCTCGCACGCGGTCGGGGTCGGCGAACCACTCCCAATCGCCGAGACCCGCGCCATGATGCTGCTGCGCGCCAACTCGCTGGCCAAAGGCTACTCGGGCATGCGGGCCGTGGTCATCGACACGCTCTGCGAAATGCTCAACCGCGGCGTCACTCCGTTTGTCCCGTCCCAGGGCAGCGTCGGTGCAAGCGGAGATCTGGCGCCCCTGGCTCATCTCGCTCTGGCGTTGATCGGTGAAGGCGAATGCCTCGACGAAAAAGGCGCGCGCATTGCCAGCAGCGAAGCCCTCAAACGGGTGCAGATCAAGCCGCTGGTGCTCGAGGCGAAAGAAGCAGTCTCCCTGATCAACGGCACGCAAGCCATGCTCGCCGTGGGCACGCTGGCGCTGCTGGCCGCGGAAACGCTGGTGGATTCTGCCGACGTCATCGGCGGCATGGCTTGCGACGCGCTCCAGGGAACGGATACAGCTTTCGACGTACGCATTCACCAGGCGCGTCCGCACCGCGGCCAGATCAAGACCGCCGCGAACCTGCGGCGCATGCTGGAAGGCAGCCAGATTCGCGAGTCGCATCGCAATTGCGGCCGCGTGCAGGACGCCTACTCGCTGCGCTGCATTCCCCAGGTCCATGGCGCGGTGCGCGACACGTTGTCTCACTGCCGCGAAGTCTTCGAAACCGAAGCCAACTCGGCCGTGGATAATCCGCTGGTCTTCATTCCGAGCAATGGGGGCGCGGCCCATGTGGGGACGGCCCATGTGGGGACGGGCGCCCCGCCCGTCCACGCGGAGCACAGCTCCGCAGTGAGTGAAGGCGAAGTGATCTCCGGCGGAAATTTCCACGGCGAGCCCATAGCCTTCGCTCTAGACTTCCTGGCCATCGCGCTCAGCGCGCTCGCGGGCATCAGCGAGCGCCGCATCGAGCGACTTGTGAACCCTGCGCTCAGCGAAGGCCTTCCGCCGTTTCTCGCACCCAGTGCGGGACTAAACTCCGGCTTCATGATGCCGCAAGTCACCGCGGCCGCGCTGGTCAGCGAGAACAAAGTGCTGGCGCATCCCGCGTCAGTCGATTCGATCACGACTTCGGGCAACAAAGAAGATTACGTCTCCATGGGCATGACGGCGGCGATCAAGCTGAAGCGAGTCGTTGATAACACGCGCCATGTGCTCGCTATCGAAGCCATGGCTGCGGCGCAGGCGCTGGATTTCTATCTTCATACAGAGAAGCCGCTGAAGACTTCGAAGCGGGGCCAGGAGGCGCATGCGGCGATCCGGGCCGTGTGTACGACCATGGAGAAGGATCGCGTGATGTACCACGACTTCGCGCGGCTGGCCGAGCTGATCGCGAGCGGGCGACTGGCGGAGATTGTGCGATAAGTGCACATCTAGAGAAGTGTTCCCGCGGGAACGCTGTGGAAAACGTGCGGGGATTTTTGGGTGTAAGTCGTTTAGTTTTGATGGGCGGGTTGACGGGCAAGGAGTTAAGTTGTGGAAAAAATGTCTACTTTTGTGGACTTGACTCTAGCCGACTTGCTCCTTGCCAAGAAGTGATAGCAGAGGCCGGGCTGCGCCCGGCGGACAGCCGAGGGCGGCTGTCCCCACATTTTGAGTCGACTCCGCCGGGTTCATTCTTCGCGCAGCAGGATCATGGGATCGATCGACAGGGCGCGCTGGGCCGGAATCCATGTGGCTAGCAGGCCCAGCAGCGTCATCGCCAGAACCACCCCGCCTAAGACCAGAGGATCGCGCGGCGTGGCCTGATACACGACATACGCCAGCACGCGGCTGGCGAGAATTCCGAGCACTAATCCCGCCGCCGACCCAATCGCCAGCAATTTGAGCGGGCGCGCCAACGCTGCTTTTAGCACTTCTCTGCGCTGCGCCCCCAGGGCGAGGCGAATGCCCAACTCCCGCAGCCGCTTGCTGACCGAGTAGGCCGCCATGCCAAAGACGCCGGTCACCGCCAGCATCGCACCCATCACGCCCATCACGCCCAGGGACATGGTTGCCACCCGCGCGGGAAACATCACGACTTCCAGCAGGCTAGTCCACGTCTGGGTGTCAACGGGCAGGCCCCCGTCCAGGTCATGTAGTTTCGCTCTCATGCCGGCGGCAAGCTGTTGCGGATCGCGGTTCGAACGCACCAGCAGATAGGCCGCGCTGGTGGGCGTTTGCAGGAACGGCAGAAACATTGCCGGCTCGCTATCTTCCGTGAGACTTAAATACTTTCCGTCTTCGACCACGCCCACAACTTGTACGCGCGTTCCATTCTGCAGCTTGTAGTATTTGCCGACCGCGCTGGTCACCGAGCCCAGCATCAGGCGGGCAAATTCGCGATTTACCACGGCCACGGCGGGAGCGTTTGTGTCGTCATGCCAGGTGAAACTTCTGCCCTCCAGAAGACTGGTGCCGGCCGCCGCGAAGTATCCGGGAGACACATCGTAGCGGTAGGGCTCGGCAGCAGCGTTGGCTGGCCTGAGATCGCCGGTTTCTTCCTTGAACACGTTCGACCGGCTGGCGGCGCCGAAGGCCAAGGGAGGGTAATTGTTCACCAGCCCCGCGGCCTCCACGCCGGGAATGGTTTCGAGCGCCTCGATCATGCGCTTCTGCATGGTGGGCACATGGTCGCCGGTGTAACCGGCCATGGCCAGGTTGGCCGCGGCCAGCATGGTGTTATGCGGGTCAAAACCGAAATCACTGTGCAGCGAGCGGACTAGTCCGCGGACCGCGACTAACGAAGACGTGACCAGAACGGCGCAGATGGAAATCTGGGCGACGAGGAGCACATCGCGAAGAGTAATCCGGCGCCCCACTCTTCCGCTGGATCCCGCTTTGACGATCTCATATGGATTGGCGCGGAGCACTTGGCGCACCGGAACGATGCCGAAGAGGAATGCACTGAGCAACGAGAAAACCAAAGCCGCCACGTAGAGGGTTGCATCCGGGCTCACAGGCAGCTGGAGCGGAGCCCCGGCAAAGGGCTGCCACATGCTCAGACGCACCAACAACACCTTGCTGGCCCAAAGTCCGAGACTGCCGCCGACCAGCGACACCAGCACGGCCTCAGTCAACAGTTGCCGCAGGATGCGACGGCGGGTCGACCCCAGCGCGAGCCGCAGAGCAACCTCCCGGGAACGGTCTGCCGTGCGCGCGGCAAACAAGCTGCCCAGGTTGGCGCAGGCGGCTAGAAGAATCAGACCGGCCAGCACCATCAGTGCCGCTACAAACTCATGCACCGGACCGCCAAAAGAAGTCAGGCCCTGCCGCGAAAGAACTGTACCTCTATGACCAAACTCTTTGGCATAAGTTTTTTCGAGATAAGCGCCCACGGCGTTCACATCGGCTTGAGCCTGGACCGGTGTCACTCCCGGCTTCAGATGTCCCATGACCTCGAACACCGCGTGCTGGTTCCCGCGCGAGTCCAACTCGCTATCCCCATTTACCACGGCCTGATTGATGATCGGGATAAAAAAATCGGGAGAGCCGAACGACAGCGTGCCGCGAAACCCGGGCGGCGCTACACCGATCACGGTAAAAGGATGCTTGTTTAACTGCACGGTACGGCCCAGCACTCCGCGATCGTCCTGGAAGCGGCTGTGCCAAAACGCATAAGTGAGCACGATATAGGGCGCGCTGCTGGGGCCGTGCTCGTCGGAAGCGTGGAACACGCGACCGAGATACGGCTGAATCTTTAGCACGTCGAAATAGTTCCCGCTTGTCGCATAGCCGGTGGAAAGCGCGGGTTCCTTGCCCGTGTCAAGCCCGACAAAGGAGAAATTGTAAGCGGCCAGATCGTCAAAGCTGCGGTTGCGATCGCGCAGATCGAGATAGTTGGGATACGACTGCCACACCGGATTGTCGCCGTACTCGGTTCCGTAGAGGCTCTCCGCCTGCGGCACGTTCAGGGGGCGCAGTATCAGGGCGTCCATGAGGCCGAACACCACGGAGTTGGCGCCAATGGCTAAAGCCAGCGTCAGAACGGCGGCGAGGGTGAATCCGGGGGACTTGCGCAACTGGCGGAGCGCAAGTCGCAAGTCCTGCAGAAGGGTGGTCATGGTCGGTCTCCAGATGTGGCTACAGGGCAGTTGTGGCCACAGGGAGGGAACGGCACTTCGAGAGCCAAAGTTTCTTGGAGGTAATTTTATGAGAAAGAAGAGGGTTACGCTCACTTGGCGCATCTGGGCGGTGAATGGGATGTTCGGTTTCAGCTTAGGGTGTCCGTTAGTGAACAGGAGAGCCGCGGAGGCAGGCTGGAAACCCGCGCCCGCGGGGGCTGAAGCCCGGGTTGATTTTGGAAGCTGACGCGGCGCTGAAGCGCCGCTCTTCCACATTGCGGCCACATTGCGCCGAAGCCGGGGCTACGCCCGGTGGAAAGCCGAGGGCGGCCGTCCCCAAACGAACAGTAACTACGCTGGCTTTGCGGCGCTGCCGTCCAGGCCTAGCTCTGCGGCGATTCCCTTCATGGCTTCGATGCAGAGCGCGATGTGCTGGTCGAGGTCCACGCCTAACTCGACGGCGCCGTTGATGATGTCGTCGCGATTCACTTTGCGGGCGAAGGCTTTGTCTTTCATCCTTTTTCGCACCGACTTCACGTCGACTTCTGCCAGCGACTTGCTGGGCTTGATTAAAGCGACGGCGGTGATGAATCCGGCGAGTTCGTCGCAGGCGAAGAGGGCTTTTTCCATGGGCGTGTCGCGGGTGACGCCGGTATATTCGGCGTGCGACATCACCGCGCGGGTGATCACGTCAGGCCAGCCCCGCTCTTTCAGGATGGCGTTGCCTTTGTAGGGATGGTCGTCGAGGCTGGGCCAGCGGTCGTAGTCGAAATCGTGGATGAGGCCGACGATGCCCCAGAGGTCTTCCTCTTCGGTCGACCTTTCTCCGGTCGACCTTTTTTCGGTCAACCCAGCGGCAAAATTTCTGGCGCAGGCGCGCATGCAGGCCTCGACGGCCAGCGCGTGCTTGCGCAGGCTCTCTGACTGGGTGAACTCGGTTAGGATAGCCCAGGCTCCCTCTCTCGTGTTGACTTCGTTCATCGTGACAAATGCTCCTTGAGCTCGGACTACGGTTGATAGATCTGCAAGCTGTTGAGAACGGTCCCTTGAATAGTTGCCCAGCCGCCAATGCAATAGAGCTGCCCGTTATAAACCGCGGAAGCGGACCACATGACGCCTTGCGGGATGGGGGCGAGCGTCGTCTGCCATTTGTTCTTGGACAACTCGAACGCCTCGTTCACAGTCGCTGCTGGACGACCCAGACCATTGTTGAGGTAGCCACCCACGACATAGAGCTTTCCACCGACGGACCCGAAGCAGGGTGCCACTCGGGCCGTCGCGTCGGCGGTCCGTTCCGTCCAAGTATTGGTCGCGGCCTCGTAGCCCTCGGTGTTTCCCGTGATTTGGCTGGGCTGAGTGGCGCCGTCGGCGGCCATGATGGTGAATCCAGTAGTTAGGTTACCCAGCAGACCGGCCGCAGGGCTTTGCTTCGTCCCTAGCATCGGCGCCTCTTCGGCCCAGGCATTGGTTGCGGGATCGTAGCTTTCCACTGTCGCGACGAAGTCGGAGCTATTCACCTCCCCGCCGATCAAGTAAATTATCTTGTTCTCCACTACCGCGGCAGTGTCATACCTTGCAGTCGGCATGGCGGATTTTGCGGACCACGATTTCGTCTTTGGGTTGTAGGCCCAGACCGCGTTGCTGGCGGTCCCTCCGTCGCTGGTCCCGCCGAAGACGTAGAGGATGTTATTGAAGACCGCGGCCGACGCCCCTTCGACTGCCGTGGGCAGAGACGCGCCTGCGCTCCAACTATTCGTAATGGGGTTGTAGATTTGCGTATCGGCAACAATCGTGCTCGCGGAATTCTCTCCGCCAACCACGTAGATCTCCGCCTTGAGCACTGCTGAGGCCGCGGCTACGACGGGCGTCGGGATGGGCGCGCCACTGGTCCAAGTGTTGTGGCTGACAGCTGGAACTTGTTCCCCAACGGCCGTGGTCTGGGCTCCGCCCGACAGAGCCATGACGAGCACGATCGCTGGAACGTCCATGGCCAGCATGCTGCGGATGGAAATGATTATCCCAGGCGACATAATCTCCCCCCTCGAGGTGCCGACCACAATGTCCAAGTCGTTGCAGTCTGGTTGGCCTCGGGCGCCAAAACATTGGGCATTATGTGCCGAATCGCCTTACTTCCGCAAGGAGCATGACTGAGCAGAAGCGGCTATCCGCGGGCGCTTCAGCTCGTACCGACGTGGTCGATGGAGATTGTTACTGCAAACCGGCGTAGCTGGTCGAGAAACTCTTTTTTCTCAAAATGACAGAAATTTTGGGGATAAAATATCTAGGAAAATCGGGAGAGTGGCTTAGGGCTTCGCAGTGCAAAATCCTTTCGGCCAGTCTTGAAAAGACCAGTTCTTCAAACACCCACCGATCCCCTCCAAAACTCCTTCGGACTCAAGACGTGAACACACTTAGTAAACACCACGCGGATTCGCGGTTCATCATTGGTAGTTTGCCTTGTTCTTGCGGCTTTTGCCGGGGTTTTTCCAAGTATAGCTTTGCTCTCATCCCCGTAACTTCTGGTTTCTCTGCATTTTAACCTTGACATCCACAGGGCAATGACCGCAGATTGGGCACTGCAGTCGGAACCGTCCCCCAATGTTGGTTCCGACTCAAGATGTAAGGAAGGCCCGCTCTGGCCCTCCCACAACTCGATGGCCACGACTCTTGCCCCGGTAGATTCTAGGGAAGTCGTTCGATGCGATCACTGCCTGCTGGTTCAGTTTCGCACAACCAACAATAATTGCCGACGTTGCCACGCTTCCATGGACGAGGAGCCTGAGCCGGAGCCGATCATGGTTGCGCCGCCGGTGATGATGCCGGTGAACGGGAACGGCCGCGGCCATTTGAACCTGGCGACGTCGATCCGCTCGCTGCGGCTGCGCAACGGGCTTAGCCAGCGGCAACTGGCGGGACGCATGTCCGTACCGCGGACCTACGTGTCGAAAATTGAAAATGAGAAAGCCACGCCCACGCTCTCTTCGCTGGAGCGGCTGGCGCGCGCACTGGAGGTGACCGTGCCGGAACTGCTCAGCGGCGGAGAAAAGAACCGCCAGGACGAAATCAGCGAGTTGATGAAAGATCAATTTATCGCGGAGATTCTGCCGTTTGTCTCGCAGCTGAATGGCATGCAGATGTCGAGCATCCTGATGCAGGTGCGGGATTTGACGGTGCGGCCGAGACGCAGCGCGTAAGGGAAGCGCTCGCGGGACGTATCAAGCGTACGCGGCGGCCGATCGAATGTGGAAGAACGGCTCTTTAGAGCCGCGTCAAGGTGGAGAGGAATTGGGGGCTTCAGCCCCCGAACCAACGAGTTTACTCCGGGCAACCAGCCAACTCGATGCCGGGACCATCCTCTGGTCCCGGCTTTTTTGTTGCCTGGGATCTGACGCCGGTCTGAATCCGAAATAGATTGACCGACATCTATCCAGCATGAACCTGGAAGAGTCTGGAAGTGTATTCTCCGCTGTACCCGCCTATGCTATCCCCACGAACCAGCTAGGCGATTCTGGCTGGAGTGAGGAGTCTCAGCGGCGATCGTCGGATGCGAGCGCGTCACATGACGACTCGACCCTGCTCGACGCTTATTCGCACGCCGTCACCGGAGCCGTGGAACGCGTCAGTCCGTCGGTGGTGAACATTGAAGTGCATCAGGCTGTGCCCGGTGCGGGACGCTCGCGTTCGGGGGAGCCGCGCGAACGGCGCGGCGGAGGTTCGGGATTTATTTTTACGCCCGACGGCCTCATCCTGACCAACAGCCACGTCGTCCACGACGCCAAGCGCATCGAGGTTACGATGTCCGACGGGCGGCGTATGCCGGCCACCGCGATCGGCGACGACGCGGCCAGCGACCTGGCCGTGATCCGCATCGAAAAGCCGCCCGTGGAAGAACCCGCCCTGACCGCGGCCGCACTCGGCGATTCGCAGCAGCTGCGCGTGGGGCAGGTAGTGATTGCGATTGGCGCGCCTTACGGGTTTCAGTCGACGGTGACGGCGGGCGTGGTCAGCGCGCTGGGACGGTCGCTGCGATCGTATTCCGGGCGGCTGATTGACGACGTGATTCAGACCGACGCGGCGCTGAACCCGGGCAATTCCGGCGGCCCGCTGGTCGATTCCGCCGGGCGGGTTATAGGCGTGAACACAGCAACCATTCTGCCAGCGCAAGGGATCTGTTTCGCCATCGGAATCAATACCGCCAAGTTCGTAGCCAGCCGGCTGCTGCGCGACGGACGCATCCGCCGCAGCTTTATCGGCGTCTCGGCGCAGACCGTGCCGGTGCACCGGCGCGTGGTGCGCTTTTACGATCTGCCCAAGGAGACGGGCGTGATCGTGATCTCGCTCGAAGAAAACAGTCCGGCCAAGCGCGCGGGATTGCGCGACGGGGACGTGATTGTGGCGCTGGAAGGCCAGCCCGTCGCCGGCGTGGACGATCTGCACCGCGTTCTCACCGATGTGCGCGTGGGCGTAAGCTGCTCGCTCACCGTGCTGCGGCATACCGAGAAGCTCGCACTGCGTGTGGTGCCGGAGGAGGCGCAGTAAGCGGCCCGGCCCCTCGACATCAGCACGCCTAGAAAATCCGGAATCTCAGAAGCGCACCACAATGCCGGCGGAGAATCGCAGGTTGTTTTCTTTGGTCGCGAGGTTGGGAAACAAGTTCGGGCCAAACGAGGAACCATAGAATTCCTTCAGATTGTGGCCCGCGTAGTAATAGTCGAACTGTCCCAGGCGCACCGAGAAACGCGGGTAAACTTTGTAGTCGAGCCCGCCTCCCACGGCCACTGCGGGGGCCCAGTCGGTTACGAATTGGGAAGAGCCGAAGACGCCGGGGATGGAGCCGGCATCGATGTGTTGGCGGTCGACGCCTCCCAGCACATGCACGAAAGGCGTAAATTTTCCGCGAGTGGAAGAGATCTGGGGCCCAAACAGAATGGAATACTGATTAGCGTTTGGCAGCTGACTGAGTTGCAGGTTCGAAGTGGGAAATGCCGTGCCGGAGTGCCCGGCAAAATCGACCACGGCCCCCAGCCAGTGATTTACGCTGTATTGCACTTCGGCATTCCAACCGCTGTAGTTGGAAGTGATTCCAAGCGTGCCCGCGGGCTGGCGCAGAGCCGAGTTCAGGGCAGAGGCGGTCAATCCGCCATTGTCGGCATGCAACAGGGAATAACCGCCAAAAACTTGCATTTTTTGGCTTGAGCTTTGCGCGACGGCTGGCGAACCGGACAAAATAAAAACAAACAAAATCATCAAAGCAATTGCTGCCACGGCGAAGCGGGTCATGATCCGGCGTTCTCCCCTATTTAAGATGGCGCTGCACGGCGCATTAAAGCGCCCTAGATGAATATACCTCCAGGGAGGCCTCAAAGCGCGGCCTCGCGCCCGTAAAGAGAACTAGGAAGATACATTCCGCGATTAAGTTGTAAGGGGAATCGGGAAAAGGGCAAGATTTGTGCGACTTTTTGACTCGCGGATTGGTTTTGTGAGGTTCGCTGCTTTTCTGTTGGCATTCTGAGCACCCGCTTTCGTGCCGGTTGACGGCTCGCCGCCTTCCGTACTAATCTGCGTTTACACCGGAAAGGAGGTGGTCGAATGACAAGTTCTGATTGTTGTGGCAGTTGTTGTGGGAGTCTAAGACCAGGTGAGGTGGCTGAGACTTAGAGCTGGTTGCTCTAAGCGGGGCTTCGGCGCAGTAACGATGGAACGGCGCGCCTCGAAGCTACAGCCCGCACACTACCGGTGAATAAGGATTGCGCGCCTGACTTAGGTCGGTCAGGAGGCGTCGATTACGTAACCCGGAGTCGCCGTGAGAGGCCACGTAGAGTGACCACCTCTTGGTCAATCCCAAACAGTCCGCCGGACGGCCCGCAGGCCATCGTGTCTGCGGGCCGATCTATTCTTGGGCACAGATTTTCGCGGGTGAACCCGATCATCCCTTTCGCGTTTCCTCTGGGCTGACGTATGATTCTCCGCCATGGCGAGGATCGACCCTGAGCAGGAGCGCCGCCGGCTGATCGACTTTTACACCGGCCAGATGGACGGTGAACTGGAGAAAGTTGCCGGTCAGGCTTATGAACTGACCGATCTTGCCCGCGAGGCCCTGCAAGCCGAGCTAGTCCGGAGAGGCCTGACTGCGGAACTCGTTGAAACCGCGCCGGTGGTCGGGGATAAAGAGTTGCCGGGCGATCCGCCTCCACCGGAGCCTCCGCCGGCCGAATCTGCTGCCGCCGACGGCGAACTCGAACTGCGGGAATTGGTAACCATCCGCAAGTTCCGCGATCTGCCCGAGGCGCTGCTGGCTAAAGGTAGCCTTGAATCGGCAGGGGTCGAAGCCTTACTGGTAGATGACAACATGGTACGTCTGGACTGGTTCTGGTCGAACCTGATGGGCGGAATCAAATTGCAGGTGAACCCGGAAGACGCTAAAGAAGCAAGCGAGATTCTGAACCAGCCAATTCCAGAGGGCTTCGACGTGGCGGGTGTGGGTGAGTATCAGCAACCGCGTTGTCCTCGTTGCCAGTCGCTAGACGTGAATTTTCAGGAACTAGATCAGCCGGTCGCTTACGTAACCGCGTATTTCAACGTGCCGATTCCATGGAAGCGCCGCGCATGGCGTTGCCACGCCTGTCACACCGAGTGGGAGGACGTCGAAGGTCAAGACACTGGCATGGATCAGTCAGATTGACGCTTCACACCCCCCACACGAGTATCGCTCACGAGCGGCTAGCTGGAGCCCGAAAGCTGAAGCCCGAAGCCCGCCCCTAAGGCGCTTCGATCAACTCCATCTTGCCCTCGCGCGTTCGGTGCAGGATCATTACTTTGCCTTTGGGATCGCGGAAGACGAAGACATCGCGGTCTTTGAAGTGGGCCTCTTTGATAGCTTCTTCGAGAGTCATGGGACGCATGGCAACGGCGTCGTCGGAGCGCACAAGGTGCACCTCGGTGGTTTTGGCCACGGCGGGATATTTGTGCACCACCACGGGCACCGCGGTTTTTTCCGAGAGGCCGACTGTAGTTTGCAGGTCTTCCTGAGGCAACAGCGACGGCGAGTCGCCGTTCCACTTTTTGACTTCTTCGGTTTTGCGGGCCGAGCGCTTCTTTGACATCCAGCGGGTTTTGTATTTCACCGCCTGTTTTTCCAGATGATCGAGCGCTTCGCTGACGGCGACGGTCATGTCCTTGGCCTGCGCCAGGCCGACCAGCGGTCCGTTGCGGGGGCTAATGGTGATTTCGGCTTTGTGGCGGTGCTTTTCGACCGCGAGAATGACTTTGCTATCAAACCGGTCGCCCAGAATTTTGCGGATTTTTGTAAGGCCGGTTTCAACTTCTTTGCGGATGGTGGAAGTAACTACGTAGTGTCTGCCAGTGTATTCCACGTTCATGAGCGCCCCCTCCGGAAAGTTCGTTCTATCGAGTTAAGTTGGGCACTGCAATCAAATCTCAGAGGACCGAAGCCCCTGTTGCGGTCGTTGTTCCATGATCACCGTCACGGATGCGCTTGAGTCGAAATACATGATGGCCGTCGGGCGGAGCGCTGCCAGCCACGGTTTGCGGTTCAAACCCTTGCTTCTGGATTGTTATCGTGTATTTTGTGCTGGGAGAGCCGCTGATGTACATGAGGACGAATGCGCCATTGTTCGCCGTTACCCGTTTAGTTGTTATCGGCGTAATCCCCTCATAGACTGGCGTATCCAGGTTAAGAATAACCTCTACATCGTTGATGGGCGTGCCGTCCTCGGCGCTCACGACTCCGGTAACTCCGAACCTATAATCATGATCGCGGCGCACAGCGCGGCCCGCTGCTACAAGTGCACACCCAAGCGCAAGCAATGCCAATGGCTTGTTCTTCAATGCGCGGTTGCGTTCCTTCATATCGTCCGAATCGGCACGACTGAAGCCGTGCCCTTCCCGTTTATTTCTTCACTCTGCGCTGGTGCGTGCTCGGGATGCGCATGTCTTCGCGGTATTTTGCCACCGTGCGGCGGGTCACCTGGATGCCTTGCGATTGCAGGATGCGGGTGATCTGCTCGTCGGTCAGCGGACGGCTGGGATCTTCTTCGTCGATGAGCTTTTTGACGCGGCGCTTGAGGATCAGCAACGATGTGTTGCCGCCCTCGGGCCCCTGCACGCTCTCACTGAAGAAGTAGCGCAGCTCAAATACGCCCTGCGGGGTATGGGCATATTTGCTGGCCACAGCGCGGCTTACCGTGGAAGGATGCACGCCGATTTCTTCGGCCACCTCCTTGATCATCATGGGTTTCAGCTGGTCGATGCCTCGTTCCAGAAAATCCTGCTGGCGGGCGACGATGCAATAACAGACTTTGGTGATGGTCTGTTTGCGCTGCTCGATATTCTTGATGAGCTGGATGGCGCTCTTGTAGCGCTCTTTGACGTAGTCGCGGGTAGTCTTGTCGTTGGTGCCGTCGCGTGTCACCAGCTTCTTGTAAGCCGGGTTCAGACGAAGCTGGGGCAGGTCTTCGTCGTTCATGATCACCAGCCATTCGTCCCCGTGCTTCACGAAAGCGACGTCGGGTTCGATCAGCCGCGGCTGGGTTTTGTTGTAACGCAGGCCGGGGCGGGGATCGAGCGTGCGAATGTAGTTGAGCGCCTGTTCGATCGCTTCTACAGGACGTCCGATCGCTTTCGCTATTTCTTTGTGCTGCTTGTTCTGCACCGCGCGCAGATGCTGATCGACGATGGCGGTGGCATCCTGCAGAACTTGCGCCGTGCCGTTGCCGTTGGTTCCTCCGTTTTTTTCTCCGTTTTTGTGCAAGGCAAGCTGCTGCTGGTGATAGCGGAGCTGGTAGTGCAGGCATTCGCGCAGGTCGCGGCAGCCCACGCCGGGAGGATCGAGCTGGCGGACGGTCTCCAGGGCTTCCTGCAAGTCGGCGGAGGAAAATCTTGGCGTCAACGGCTGAGATGGCGCCGGCGGCGCAGGTTCGGGAGCAGGCGCGACGGCGGCGGCAGCGTCTCCGGATCGCACGGAAACGGAAAACGACGCGATCGGATCAGGGTCGGCAGTGCTGGCTTCCGCGGCAGGAGAAACTTCATCCGCAGCGGTCGGGTCGGTTGCGGTTCTGAGCAAAACGTTCTCGGCCAGATTAGTTTCTGCCCCGCCGGCTTCGAGCAAATTTTCGCCCTGGCCAGGCTCTGCCGACCCATTCCCAGTCGAACCATCCTCAGCCAAACCCTCGGCCAGAAGTTCCCCGACGGCAACTTCTTCGGCCAAGCCCAGGGCTTGCGCCTCGCTCACAATTTTCTTGGCGGTGACGGCATCGGCTTCGGCCGAGGCGGGCGGCGCGACTCCGAGCAACTCGTCGTCGCTGGCGATCAGGTATCCGTCTTCATTCAGATTGCCGACGATCAGTTCGGCGGCTTCCCGTACTTCCTTGCGCAGGCTTAGCGCGCCCAATTGCCAGGCCAGATGATCGGTGAGATTGCCGGGCTTCGATAAAAAATTCTCGAACGACGGCCGCTCGATCTCTTCCATCTCGCCGCGGCTGCGGTAGCCGGGATCGAGGTAATCCTGAAAGAACGAACCGAAGTCGATCTCTTCGAACGGATCTTTCTTTTCAACTGCGGTGATCGGGTTCTCTTCGGTGGAGACGGTCGCGGCGCGGTCGCGGTCTGCCTCTTTGCCTCCAACCTCATCAAGCAGTGGGACCGACTCCTCGAGTTCTTCGAGAACCGGGTTCTCCACCATCTCGGTATTGATCATGTCCTTGAGCTCAAGCTTGTTGAGCGCCAGCACGGAAACCATCTGCACCAGTCCCGGAGTGAGGATCTGGCGCTGCGACAGCTTGACGCTCAGTTTGTGCTGCAACATGACCATAGGAAACCCAGTGGCTAGTTGCTAGTAGCTAGAGGCGTGTTTACTAGCAACTAGCAACTAGTCACGAGCCACTGCCTTTTCACACCAGCGAGAAACTTTCCCCCAAATACACCCTTCTCACTTCCGGATCGCCGGCCAACTGTTCCGGCGCGCCGTGACGGAAAATTCTGCCGTCATCGATGATGTAGGCGCGGTCGGTCACCGAAAGCGTTTCGCGCACATTGTGATCCGTGATCAGCACTCCGATGCCGCTCGATCGCAGGCCGCTGATGATCTTCTGCAAGTCGAGCACTGCAATCGGATCGATGCCGGAAAACGGTTCGTCCAGCAAGATGAATGTGGGATTGATGCACAGGCAGCGGGCAATTTCCACGCGCCGGCGCTCTCCCCCGGAAAGGGCATATCCGCGATTCTGGCGGATGTGCTCCAGCCCCAGTCCATCGATGAACTTTTCCATCTTCTCGCGGCGCTCGTGCCAGGAAATCGGCTGCGCTTCTAACACCGCAAGGATGTTCTCTTCCACCGTAAGTTTGCGAAAAACCGATGCTTCTTGAGGGAGATAGCTGATGCCATACTGACGCGCCCGCAGATACATGGGCACGTCTGTAATGTCCTGACCGTCGTACAACACGCGGCCAGTATCGGGAGGGATCAGGCCAACGATGGCGTAAAAAGTGGTCGTCTTGCCTGCGCCGTTAGGGCCTAATAAACCAACAACTTCGCCCTGTTCGACCCGCAGGCTGACACCATTCACAACGCGGCGGCCACGATACGATTTGCCAATTTCTTCCGTGGCTAAGGTACGCATTTAACTTGCCAATTACCGGGCCACTCGCGTTTGAGTTACCACAGGAGTACTTGCTGCGCCTTCTACCAGCACCCTATCATCGGCTCTGAAGAAAGTCAACGAAACCCCCGTAATCTTGCCTTGTTCGGCATCAAAAATGCTAGGCGGACCGCCGGTGAGCACGAACTTGTCGTCGGCAGTGGTGTAAACCAGGGTTTCGCCCTCCGCGCGGCGGTTGGGCTGCTGGACTAATACGTGGCCCTGGGCGACCACGCGGTCAACTCGGCTCTGCCCGGTAACTGATTGATGGTTAACACTTTGGCTTGCAGTTGAGCCCGCGCTTTGGTTGCGAGGAAGAAGATAAACGTCCATGGTTTGCGAGGACGCGGTGAAATCGGAACTTTTCGCGGAAACGCCCCCTTCGTAGTGCGCTTTGCGCTCAGCGTCGGCGTAGCTGAGCTTGGCAGCGGTGATGGCCACCAGGCTGGGTGGCGCTGACTTCCCGGCAGCGCCTGGCTTTTTCGGAGGTTTTGCCCGGCTTTCTCCAACCTTGGATTGATCCGGTTGAACCAAGTCAGGTTGAACCAGGATTGTTGACACTGGCCGGGCTGGGGTTCCCTGGGCCAGGAGCGACCGGTTCTCCCGATCAAACTGGATGGTGGGGGCTTCGACGACGTTGGCGTCCTGCCACAGGCGGGCGCCCCCGGAGTAGACCGCGATCGCGGGATGGTTGCGGGCGGTCATGCTGCGGGCAGTCACGTGAATCGGCGAGGACGAAGCCAGAAGCGAGCCGTTGGGCTGCTCCTGTAACTCGCTATAGGTGCTCTTCACATCGCCGTCGGCCAGGGCTTCGCCGGTGGTGCGGTTGATCCGGATCGTTTTTGCCGTTGTGGCCATGCCGCCTTCGACGACGCGCGGACTGCCGGATAGCTCGAGCATTTGATCGACGGGAGTGTAGCGGGCCTGCCCAGCCCACGCTTGGGTGCGCTTATCCGGGCTCTGGTCGTCCGCATACGTGATGTTTCCCTGCTGGGTGACGGCAGCAATGCCTCCCCGCGGGAGGAACGTGGCATCGACGGCTTCGCTGGTGCTGACCCTTGTGGGCTGACCCGGGGCCTGATTGACGATGCGGGCGTTGGGCGAGCCGTGGATCGCGGTTAAGCGACTGGCCCCGGCAACTGTGTCGAACTTCGCGTTGAACTTGCCGGCGGTGATGGTGGTTTGCGACGGGGCCTGCGTGGTGCTTGAGGTCGAAGTTTGCAATGTAGCGATCGAGGCTGGAGCGGTTTGGGTGGGACCGGCGTGAGCTGGAACTTGGGCAGAAAAAATTGTGATTTGCGCTTGGCCCGAGGTTTCGGCGTGATCGATGAAGCGGCCGTCGACCAGGAAGAAATCTACCGCAGTCGCCGCGAGGACAAAATCCTGCGGGCCGGTGGTTTTGGCTGCAGCCGTCTCGTGACTGGCTGCGGTCTGGGTCAACCGCACGTTGTCGAGGGCATGCACCTTCTGCAGCTGGTTCTGGCCGGAGTAATCCAGGACCACCCGGCCAGCGCTGCCCAGCATCGGTTGCGCGCCGGCGCGTTCGAATTCCACATGGCCGGTCAGGGTTGCGGTACGCAGCCGATTCTGTTTGCCCGTCAGGAGGAACTCGGCTTCGTCGGAGTGGACGTGCGTCTGAGAGGTCTGTTCCTGGGCTGAATCGTGACCAGCTACTGATGTGGTTCCGGCATTGTTCCGGTGCGCGTCGTTGCGTTGCGCGTCGTTCAGTTGCGCCTCGACGTTGCCTATGGCCGCAATTCGATCCACATTGTTGTCAGCGCTCAGAAATAGTTTTGCCTGATCGGCCTGCAGGGTTTCATCGCCCCGACGAAGATTCGGATGCTCCAGCAGAATCTCTCGCGGCTCGCCTGTGATCAGGCCCTGCGAAGCTTCGATGATCGAGGGGGCGTCTCCTGGCGTTTCCAAATGTACCTGGGATGCCAGCGTGAGCGTATTGGTCTTGCCCGCATACTGCACACCCACGGCCGATCCGGCGGCCTGGGAGGTGCGGAACTCGACGCGGGCAGCGGTGGTGGCATTGCCGGTCTCGCGGTTGAACACAAGGTCGCGCGTCTTAAGGTGAATGGGGCTTCTGAGTTCTTTGGGGATCGATTGATCGGGGTTGGCGCGGCCCGAGGGATTTGCCTCCAAGTCGATCTGCACGTCGCCTTTGGCGATGACGTCGCCGGACTTGGGATCGTAGCTGAAGTCGTCGCCGTAGATGCGATCGAAGCGCGAGGAATCCCGCCCGTAAAGCACGATGCTGACTTTGTGCAACTCGGTGCGTCCGTTGAGCTTGAATTCTTTGAGGTCGCTGGCCTGGATGGTGAAGAGCGTGCGTTTGCCATCGGACTGGGAATACTGAAAGCCGGCAGCGGTTTGCTTGATGTCGTAGCCGATCTTGCCGGGGATTCCTTTCAGCACGTTGCGTTGCAGCAACCGGACGCGCAAATACATGCCCGCGACTACCAGCGTGAAAATAACCGCGATCGCCACCAGCCAGCGTCGCAAACGGTAGATGGGGAGCGGCATGGGTAAGTTCAGTGTAAAGCAAGGGACGTCGGACTTCGGACCTCAGACCTCAGGAAAGCGCGCTTTGGCTGAGGTCCGCAGTCTGACGCCCGAGGTCGGTTTCCAGCCGGAACCTCGTCTACACTTGGATGCAATGAACGCGACCCCGCCGCTGCTGGAATTCAAGAACATCCGCGTGATGCGCGGCCAGACTGCCGCTCTGGACGACTTTAGCTTGCGGATCGGGGCAACCGAGCACGTCGCCATCCTGGGGCCGAACGGCTGCGGCAAGTCGACGCTGATCAAGACGATCACCCGAGAATGTTATCCCGTGGTGCAGTCGGATTCGTCGATGACGATTCTGGGCGAGGAGTCATGGGACGTGTTCAGCCTGAGGGCTCGCCTCGGGATTGTTTCGAACGATCTGATGGCGTCCTGCACCAGCGACGCGAACGGGCGCGACGTGGTGCTGTCGGGCTTCTTCAGCAGCATCAGCATTTTTTCGAATCACACCGTCGATCCAAGACACCAGCAATTGGCCGACGCCGCGCTGGAGCAGTTAGGGATTTCGCATCTCGCCGACCGGCCGGTGTGCGAAATGTCTTCGGGTGAGGCTCGGCGCGTGCTGATTGCGCGAGCCCTGGTGCACAATCCACGCGCGCTGTTATTCGACGAGCCCTGCAATTCGCTCGATCTGGCGGCGCAGCACACGGTGCGGCAGGCCATGCGCACGCTGGCGAACTCGGGGATTGGAATTATTCTGGTGACCCACGAACTGCCTGACATCGTGCCCGAAATCCAGCGCGTGGTGCTGATGAGCCGCGGACGCATCGTTGCCGACGGGCCTAAGGAAGAAATGCTGCGAGTGGAGCGGCTTTCGGAGCTGTTCGGAGTGAAGGTGGATCTGGCGCGGCGGGATGGGCACTATCATTTGTGGTGAAGGATGGCGCACGCTAGCTGCCGATGTGTAGCGCCGGCATCTTGCCGGCTGTCACGAAGGCGTCCTCTCTCTCGACGCGGCGGGCGAGGACGCCCGCTCCTTCGACTCCGTTCAGGACAAGCTCCCAGCCGCCGGGACGGCGGCGCTACTTTTAGAAGCTCTGGTCCACGCTGACTTCCTCGATCATGCGATCTAGTTCTACGCTGGCTTTGTTTTCTTCCGCTGTGAGATCGCTGGACTCCTTGCGCAGGGCTGCGAGGCGGCTTTCCTGCGCGTCCAGTTGACCGACGTAGCGCTGCAGCAAGGCTTTTTCTTCGGAGCTTCCCTTCAACGCCTTCATGTTTTCGCGGATGCGATTCTGGTCGGCAGTGATCTGATCTCCCTCACTCTTGCGCTGGAATACCTGGGCGGTAAGCTGGTTGACTTTGTCCTTCTGCTTCAGGATGCGGTCGAAGGCCTGCTGCATGGCGGGAGTCATGCGCTTCTGCTCCACCAGCAGCGCCACTTCGCTGTCGTCGAGATTGGTCAGCGCGTAGCGGGTTTCTTCGGGGTGGATGGATTCGACGGTCAGCTCCGCTGTTTTCCCCGCATCCACCGGGACGCGGAAGCGGAGGAACGACTCGGTAGTTTCTTCCGGTTTCGGCGTGGCGGGCGTGAGTTGCCATCCTTCTTCGGCGGGATGCTCCACGACGATTTGCCGCGAGTCGGTATCGGCGTTGCGAATGGTGTATTTCGTAGTTTTGCGTTGCTCGCGGGTCAGCTGCATGATGCCTTTCGCGATGCGCACCCGGCTGTATGGCTTGTCGCTGGAGTCCTCGGCGTACTTCACGTGCACCGCGGCGTCGCCCGCGTAAGAAAGCAAGCGCCGCTCATCGGGATGGATGGTCTCGAGGACGCCTTCGCCGGCGAAAGTATCGGCTTCGAGCACGTTGAACGAACCAGAATCGAGAACCTGGCCGCTCGTGTTCTTGATCCACAGAGCGCGAAGCGGAGCCGATTCCTGGTTCCAGAGCGTAACCTTCTCGGCCTCAATGTGCGCCTGCAGGATGGGGACCAGCGCCGACTGATTCTTGCCGATGGTGATCTTCTGCTTGATCTTGTATTCGAAGAAATCGCCGGCGGATTTGCCTTCGGCTTCGGAACCCTGCTTTTCAGCTTGACTGGCGAGTTCCGCCTCCTCCGTCTGCATCGTGGTTGCCCCGGCGGTTACTTCTACGGTTTCAGCGGCGCCTCCCAGGCTCAGGGTGGCGTCAATCTCGTTATTGCGGCCGATGCCGAGATAAACATTGCTCAAGTTGAAACGCTGGAAGCCGGGCATGATGACAAACAAGGCGGCGTTGCCAGCCTGCAGATCGCCGAAGCGATAGTTCCCACGGGAATCGGTGATGGCGACCTGCGACACTCCCGTTTCTTCGTTGCGGACCGTGACGCGGGCGCCGGGGACGGCGGCGCCGCTCGGATCCTTCACGACACCCGAAAGACTGGTTCTGGCGTTGGACGTACCGGGAGGCAGTTGCGCGAGGTCGGTGAAATTGCGGCCGTTCGCGCCCATTTGCTCGGTTGCGTTTACCCCAGTGTTCACCGTAGCCTCGTGCGACTGCGGCGTGAGCATCACCGACTGGGGCAGCGCAATCACCGGTCGGCGGGCGTAGAACGGCTGTGAGATGTCTTGAATAAAAGACTGCGGCGCGCCCGCGACCAGGGAAAGTTGAACATCTTTCCAGTCTTCGCCGATGGTGTTATCGACGATGCCCCAGCCTTGCAGCAGCGGCTTTTCGCCCGGCTTGTCAGGGAAAAGAATGCGGTATGTACTTTTCCAGATCGGCACCTCGCTGATGTAGCTGACGAAGATATCGCGGTCGCCGGTGCCGGTTGCGGTGAGACTCATGCGGCGCACATCGCGGGCGCGGGAAGATCCGATGAGGCTGAGATAGCGTCCGACTTCGTCGGTGAGTTCGCGCTCTGCGATGCGCACGGAGACGCCAGCGCTGAGATCGAAGTTCCTCATCTCGCCGGAGTCGGTGACGATCGAGAAGCTGGTCACGTCTTCGAAATCATCCTTGGAGCGCTGCCGGTGGATTTTCTCCACACTGAGCAGTCGGCCAGCCGCGGTTGCCGAGCCGCTGCGCACTTCCACGCGCGCTCCACGCAGCGCCGTGAGATATTCCACCTGCGTGATCTGTTCGCCGAAGGGCAGGCGCAGAGATTTGAGGCGTTCGTCGAGCGGAGCGATTGAGTTGTAACGCACCGAGGAGACGCGCCCCTCGCCCATATCGACCGCGGTGAGCGACTTCAGCACGTCGTTGAGTTGTGCGGTAGTGAAGTCGATGCTGAGATCTTGGGTGCCGTGAACGCGGGTCGCGTGCTCAAAGTAGCCGACGCCATTCTTGTAGAGCACGACGCGTTTGACCGGCAGCCGCGAGGAAGCCTCGGTGGACACGGCCGCGGTTGCGCTCGGCGATGGTTGAGGCTTGGGCTGATCGGGCTTCTTCTGAGCAAAACTATTGGCGGCCAACAGAGTAACGAACAGGGTGAGGAGAATTGAGTGGCGCATGGGGACCCTCCGATTCTGTTTGGGTAGAACCGGAAGTCTAGCACCGGGTTGCTTGGGGAGGCGTGAGTTTGCGGGGAAAACATCGGCGGGAAACCCGTGTCTGGCACGGTTTTTCGCGGAATCGATTCAGGGAAACGATTCAAGGAACTGCCACAGTGTTTTTCATGGCAGAGTTGGAAACCCCGTTCGCGGTGTCGCGGGCAGGAACTTTCAGGTCGCGCAGGGAAAGTTCCAGGCCGCCGTACTCGGGATGGTCGTTGTGGCCGATGGTGAAGGCGATGTCGATGGTGTCGCCGGTGAGGAGCGGGGACTGCCGCAGGCGTTCGGCCATGTTCCAGGCCAGGGCGTCGATCGTGATGGAGCGTCGCCACACGGCGCCTGAGTTTCCGGCTTCGGTGTGCCGGTTGTTTTCCGCAGCTCTCAGATCGCACTTCGGGATCGTGGCGGAATCGGGATGGCAGCGGGGCGCGGCCAAGATCGCGGCCTGGGACAGGTCTTGGCTTGCATTCTCTGTCGATTCGGGAGCAGGGTCGAACGCGCCTTCTGCCGCGGGCGGCACCGGCGGGGCGCCCGTGCCCACACGAGCGGGGATGGCGCCGGCTTGCAGCTTTAGTTTGATGTGTTTTTCTTTCAGAATGCGGGGCGGGGCGGTGAGCTTTGCGCCGCGCGCGGAAAAAACTGGTTCGGGATTTCCCACGCCGTAGGGTTCCAGCAAGCTTAGAGCACGAAAAAGGGCGGGCGTGATTTCGTCGAAGCGCAGCTCGGCGTCAACTTCGAGCACCGGATCGAAATCTTTGAGCGTTAGCCGTTCGCGGGCGAACGCGTCCAAGCGAGCGCGAAGCGGCTCGATGTTGGCCGCCGGCATGGCGAAGCCGCAGGCGTGGGCGTGGCCTCCGTAGCGCGAGAAAAGATCGCGGCAGGATTCGACCGCTTCCAGCAGGTGGAAGGCGCGAATCGAGCGGCCCGAACCAAACGCCTCCTCGCCGTCTCGTGAAATCACCAGCGTGGGCCGGTTGTAGCGTTCCACCACACGCGTGGCTGTAATGCCGATGACGCCCCGATGCCATCCCTCGCCATCCAGCACGATGCAGTAGGCCTCGCACAGGGCGGGGTCGCCGCTGATGCGTTCTTCGAGCGAGCGAAAGATGCGGCGCTCTTCTTCCTGACGTTCGGTATTGAGATGGTCGAGCTTGGCGGCGAGTTCACGGGCGCGCGCGGCGTCTTTCACGCTGAACAGTTCGATCACGTCGCGGGCCACGTCCATGCGTCCGGCGGCGTTGATGCGGGGCGCGATGCGGAAGGCGACCTCGGTCGAGGTGGGCGGACGCTGGCTGGAAATCTGCGCCACTTCGAGCAGCGCCTTCAGCCCGGGATTCACCGCGTGACGCAATGCGTCAAGGCCGAGTTTGGCGAAGACGCGATTCTCGCCGGTGAGCGGAACGGCGTCGGCGATGGTAGCGATGGCTGCGACTTTCATGAACGACAGCAGCAGCTTGTTCTGATCTTTCGCGTCGAGGCGGCGCTGCATCAATCCCTGCACCACCTTGAAAACCACGCCCGCGCCGCAGAGCTGCTTGTAGGGATATTCGCAGCCCGCCTGGTTGGGATTCACCACGGCCAGCGCTTTGGGCACGCCATCGGGGCCGGGCAAGTGATGATCGGTGACGATGAGGTCCACGCCCAAGCGGCGTGCCGTCTCTGCGGGGGCGAAGGCGCGAATGCCCATGTCCACGCTGATGATCAGCCGGATGCCGGCCGCGGCCGCGCGTTCGATCACGTCGTCGCGCAGGTCGTAGCCTTCACGAATGCGGTGCGGCACGTGGAAATCGGCGGCACCGCCGCACAGTTCGATCGCAGTCTTCAGAATGATGACCGCCATGGTGCCGTCGACGTCGTAGTCACCGTAAATGAGGATTGGATCTTTGCGTTCGATGGCGGCTTCGATGCGGTCCACAGCGGCGCGGAGGCCGGTCATATGTTCGGGGAGATGCAGATGGGCGAGCGATGGCGAGAGGAAGCGGGCTGCAGCATCAGGATCGGTGATGCCGCGCATGGTTAGAAGGCGAGCCAGGGTCGAGGCGAGACTGGCGTCCTTCACGCCAAGGCCTGCATTCGAGCACAATTCTCGGGCGAGAGATTCGATATGCGTCGCGTTGGCGGTCTTAGGAGCCCATTTCATCTCTGCGATCCGATTCGCAAGCACATGGGTGATCTGGAAGTTTCGGGCTGGTCAGGGGGTGTGCTGGTGTCGACGAGAACCCGCCGAGCTTCGCTCGGCGACCGGGTCAGGGACCGATCCCACACATTCCGCGCCGCATATTGGTTTTAGCTTTCTTCGTCCTGGCCGGGTTCGTCGATGGCGAGGCCGCCGAATTCGTCGGAGACTTCGAGCAGGTGCTGGTAGCGTTCATACCACTCGGTGCTGACTTCGCAGAGGAACATCGAGCCCTGGTAAGCCCACCCCAGCTGAAGAAATCCCACTTTGCCGGCGTGGGCGCGCAGCCAGCGCGCGTCTTCGACATCTTCGTTGTCGGTAAACTCTGAGGTGGAAAGTCGCTGCACCAGTTCGTCGAGTTCGGTGCGCTCCAGCGTCCAGGAATGCATGGTGAGGAAGGCGGCGCCGGCGGTCTTGGCCAGTTCCACGAAATCCTTCCAGCCGTCCGGGTTCCCGCCCGTCTCCCACATCACGCACTGCACCTCTTCGTAGTCCACATAGCCGTGAAAGCGGCGCATGCCGTGGCCTTCGACGAAGGCAATCATGTCGTCTTTAATCGTGGAGAGGTCGTCGGGAATGGGAGACATAGGAAATGTTGGCTAAGGCAGCATTGTATTCTGTTCGCGGGTTAGGTGCCAGCGGTCGTGAGACACGGCACCGCCATGACCCCCTCTGTGTATACTCATGTGCCATGAAATCACGTAATTCTCTCGCGCGACTTTTCGCGCTGTCCTTTGTGATCGCAGCCACACTGAGTTTTACATCCCTGGCGCAAGGGCAGGTTCCTAATCCCTCCCGTGCGGCTCACGTGCTTGACTCGATGCCCCACGCCAAGACGATCGACCAGGTGGCGCTGTCGCCAGACGGAACTGAGGTCGCCTACATGGTGGAGGGAGAACTCACGGTGCTTGCGTTGGGCGGCGGGGCGCCGCATTCGATTTCTGTCGAGGGAAACCTTCCACTGCGCGAGCTTGCCTGGTCGGCAGACAGCAAGCAACTCGCTTTCCTGGCGGACCTTCCTGGCGACATTCCCGCGGCCCAACTTTGGACTGCTGAGGTCGACGGCGGCGCTCCGGTCAAGCGCGCCGAACTGAAGGGCTACGCCCAGACTCCGCGGTTTTCTCCCGATGGATCGAAGCTCGGGCTCCTATTTATTGAAGGCATGCCGCGCGTGGCAGGGCCGCTGCAGCCGATGACACCGCTGGCCGGAGTCGTGGACGAGAAAATCTACGAGCAGCGTCTCGCGACCGTTGATCTTTCAAAGAACGATCTTCGCAAGAACGATCCGGGCAGCAACCAGTTGACTCAAGTCACGCCCGCGGACATTTACGTCTATGAATATGATTGGGCGCCCGACGGGCAAAGCTGGGCTGCGATTGCGGCGCACGGCAATGGCGACGCCAACTGGTGGGTGGCTCGACTCTATCGGATCGGCGCACAGACGGGTGAGATGCACGAGATCTACAAGCCGAAGCTGGAACTAGCCGACCCGCATGTTTCTCCTGACGGCAAGAACGTGGCATTCATCGAGGGGCTGATGAGCGACGCGGGCCTGACCGGGGGCGAAATTCAGGTGATTCCGCTGGCGGGTGGAGCGGCGCGCAATCTTACTCCGGGCATCAAGGCGTCGCCCTCGGCGTTGACGTGGTCGGCCTCGGATCGCATCGTCTTCGCGCAAAACCTGGACGGTAACTCGAGCTTCGCAACTGTTGGCATCAATGGGGGTGCGCTCCAGACGCTCTGGACTGGCGAAGAACTCACGGGCGCGGGCAGCGATGGCTGGGAGCCCAGCGGGTCGTTCTCTCGCGATGCATCCTCGCCCGACAAGCTAAGGATCGCTGTGGTTCGTGAGTCGGGAAGCACGCCGCCGGAAATCTGGGCGGGTGCGATCGGCAGATGGAACCAGGTAACTCATCTGAATGCCGACGTCAAACCCGCGTGGGGTGAAACCCGCAACGTGCACTGGATGAACGGAAGCACGCGAGTGCAGGGATGGCTCACCTTGCCCAAGGATTTCATTCCGGGAAAAACTTATCCGCTGGTGGTGAACGTGCACGGCGGACCGGCGCACGCCTGCACCTCGCACTGGGATGCGGGCCTCACGGGAGCGGAAGCCGCATTGGGCTACTTCGCTCTGTGTCCTAACCCGCGCGGTAGTTACGGCCAGGGCGAAGCCTTCACGCAGGGCAACGTCAAAGATTTTGGCGGCGGTGACTACCGCGACATCATGGCCGGCGTGGAGGCGCTCGCACAGCAGTATCCAATCGACCCGAAACGCATCGGCATCCGCGGCCACAGCTATGGGGGATACATGGCCATGTGGGCGGAGACGCAGACCACGCGCTTTGCCGCGGCGGTGGCGGGTGCGGGACTCTCCGACTGGCTCAGCTACTACGGCTTGAACGACATCGATGAATGGATGATCCCGTTCTTCGGCGCTTCGGTGTACGACGACCCGGCGGTGTACGCCAAGAGCGATCCCATGCATTTCGTGAAAGCGGTGAAGACACCTACGCTGATTTTGGTGGGCGATCGCGACGGCGAAGTTCCCATGGAACAGTCCGTGGAATGGTGGCACGCGCTGAAAGCGATGAACGTGCCCACGACGCTGGTAGTTTATCCCAACGAGGGGCACATGTTCGTGAAACCGGCTGACGCGCGTGACTACAACTTGCGCGCGCTGGAGTGGTTTGACGGGTGGTTTGCGAAGGCGGCAGGGCACTGAGGCGCGGCTTTTTCTCACTGAAGGCTCAGCGAGGTTTCCTGTCCGGGTTACGGTGTCTTGATCCTCTTTGCAATCTCGGGACCCAAGCGCCGGAAATGCTGCAGGTTCCACGTGTAAATCACTTCCGCAGCGGCCTTCCTTGCGCAGCGCGCCAGCAGGGCGTCGTAGAGCATCCCACCCACAATGCCCACTCCTGCAGCTTCCCGAATCGCGGAATAGTATTCACGGCTGTCAAGCGTAATCAGCGACAGGTGTTCTTCGATGGCTTCGAGAAACAGAAAGACTTGTTCCCCGCTCAAACGGTTTCCGGGCAGGCGCGTAAGAACCGAATACAGTTCCGCGAGACTGTGCGCGGCGCAGCAGGCTTGCTTCTTATCAGCAGCTACGAAGGCTGCCAGGCTCGCCTCGTGGTGCTGGTGGTCTTCCATGAAAACCGGAATCAGCACCGAAGTATCGAAAAACCACCTCACCGAGTCTTTCCCCGCTTGCGCCGGACGACGTCGCGAGCGCTGATATCATGCCCACGCAGATTGTCACGGTCGCGCTCTCGCCGAACCTCTGCGATTGTCTCGTTAACCGTATCGAGGGAAAGCGGTTGGCCCGTGCGGAATACCCATACTCCGCGCTTCTTGCGCAAGGGACCATTTCCACGGATCGGCCGCAGAACAATCTGATCTTCCGAGCTTTCCAGCTCCAGTGAATCACCCGGGCTCAATTGCAGTTCGTCCCGCACCGGCTTGGGCAATACGACCCGTCCCGCCTTATCCACCGTCAGCACGTTTGTCATATCTGACATTATATAATGCCATTTGGAATCTGTAAATGGCATTCCGATCTTTTGGGCTATCGTGGCACGACGACGCCTTTCATCGAAAGCCACATGAAGTACCCGGCAAGAACGAAGCTCAAGAGAGCCATCGTGATCGGCGCCCTTGACCAATTCCTCCCTGGTGCTATTCGCCAGTATTCGCGATAGAGGGCCCAGTCCTTGTGTGTGCGCCAGGTACCAACTTGGTGGCCGAGCGAGCCCATCCGGTCCAGTACTAAGAACGCAAGGCCATTGGCTAGCCCACCGAGTAGCATGGCCGCCCCAAAGTACGGCCACCGGATGCTCATCAGCAACATCTTGAACACGTTTTCCCTACGCTCCCCGTTTCCCCTTCAACTCCGCCAGCAACTGCTCGATGCGGTCTTCTTTCTCCAGCGCGGCCAGGCGGTCGTCGATGTTGGACGCGGCGATCTCTGACTTGGCCTCGCTCACTGCTTCCGAGTGTGCGACTTTGCGCTTCATGCGGTCGAACGTGGCCGCCTTGGAGCTGTCGCCCATGGCGATGCGGGCGTCGCTGGCCTTGGTCACGGCGCGGGCGCGGCGCTGTTGCGCCATGAGCACGTCGGACTTGGCTTCGGCTTCGGTCAGCTTCTGCTCAAGTTTGCGCAGAGCAGATTTCAGGTTTTCTACCTGGGCCTTCTGGTCGGCCACCTGCTGCGTGAAGTTCTCGCTCAGTTCGCGATAGCTTTCCACGCGCTGCAGCGAGGCGCGCGCAAGGTCGTCTTCCTTCTTGTCGACGGCAAGTTCGGCCTTGCGCATCCACTCCGCAACTCTGTCGGCGTTTTCTTTCTGCTTTTTTTCCAGCAGATGCTGGTCGGCGATGGCGATGGCCACCTGCGTCTTCACCTGCAGCAACTGGTTCTGCATGTCGAGAATGACCTGCTTGATCATCTTTTCCGGTTCTTCAGCCTTGTCGATCAGGTCGTTGAGGTTGGCCCGGACTAATGTGGAAACCCGCTCCAGTAATGCCATGGTGGACTCCTTTTTTGGCTTCTAGCTTCTAGCTGATAGCTCTTAGCTTCTAGCTACTGCGCTAGTTTCCTGCTGCTAGTCTCTCGTTTTCATTTCGGCGCTTCATTTCGTGTGTTTGATGGATCTCCGCGCACTCGGGACAGTCGCGTCGCCCGCCCCGGACCGACGCGCCCAGCACCATGCCAATCGCGATCCCGACGCCCAGCCAGATTGCGATATGCCCGGCCATTACTCCGGCGACCGCCCCCAAGGCTGCGCCGAGCGCTATACCTAATCCGGTGAGATTCGATCTGTTTGCCATCGCCTTACTCCAATTCCGGTACCGCTAAGTTCCGCCTCGCTTTGCTCGTAGGGACAGCCGAGGCGGCTGTCCCTACGCGAGTTCGTCCTTAGGAGAGCATTGCTTACTTCTTCGGTCCGTCTCCTGCCTTCGGTGCATCTGGCTTCGGGGCTTTGTCGCCGATCTGCCGTACTTTGCCAAGCAACTCGGATAGCGGCATGCCGGAGAGCGTTTCGAACAGCGCCGGCACTTGCGCCGCCATCTTGGTAATGTCGCCGGTGATTTTGTTCATCCCGGATGCAGCGCCGTCACCGGTGGAAACGATGGTGATCTTGTCGACGTTGGCCAGCGGAGCGGCCAGTGCCTTCACCACTTCCGGCATGATGGCGAACAGTTTGTCGATCACTGCCGCCTGGTTATATTCCTGGAAAGCTTCGGCTTTCACGTTCATGGCCTTGGCTTCGGCTTCGCCTTTCTTGAAAATGATTTCGGATTCGGCCTCGCCCTGCGCCCGAATCGATGATGCCTGGCCTTCCGCTTCCGCGATCAGCCGCTGCTTTTCGGCGGCAGCCAGAGTCTCAATCCTCTGACGCTCGATTTCCGCCGGCTTCAACACGGTGGCGATCAGTTCTTTTTCGCGCCGGTTAATTTCGGCTTCCTGCACCTTCACCTGCTGCTCTTTCTCGATCTGCTGCACCTTCACCTGCTCGGCGATCACCTGCTGCTGCATGATGTTGGTCTGAATGTCGTACGCCTTGTCGGCTTGCGCCTGCTGCCGCTTGGTGACTTCCAGGTATTGCGCTTTCTTGATTTCCAGGTCGCGCTGCGATTCCGCCTGCTTCGCCAATGACAAAGTTTCCGCCAGCACCCGCTCCTGATCGGCCTGCGCTTTGGCCACAGCAGATTCCCGCTGGGCCAGTGCGCGCTTGATCGCGGTGTCGCGGTCGGCTTCGGCGGTGGCCACGTCGGCGTCGCGCTTGATACGCGCCACGTCCGGCTTACCCATGTTGGTGATGTATTCGTTCTTGTCGCGCACTTCCTTAATCGTGAACGAGATCACTTCCAGGCCCATCTTGTTCATGTCTTCCGCACAGGTTCCGCGCATGCGGTCGGAAACCATTTCCGGCTGCTTCACGATTTCTTCCACCGTGAGCTGGCCGATGATGCCGCGCAGGTGTCCCTCCATCACCAGGCGGATCAGGCCTTCGCGCTCCTGATCGGTCTTGGTGAGGAACTGCTCGGCCGCCGTCAGCACCGATTCCCGGTCCGACTTCACTTTGATCTGGGCCACGGCTTCGACCGTCACCGCAACGCCTTGCTTGGTGTAGAGATCCTGTTGCGGCGCCACATCGAACGACATCAGTTCGAGGGACAGATCCTTGCAAACCTGCACCATGGGAAACACCAGCGTGCCGTGCCCCTGCACCACCCGCGTTCCGCCCAAGCCATACACGATGAGCGCCTCGTGCGGCCCAGCTTTGCGATAGAGCCTGGCCATTCCGCTCATCAGGAACAGGATGACCATCACTCCCAGCCCGACAAAAATCCAGATCGTGACCATCGACGACAATCCCAATCCCATAACGCCTCCTGTTACAAATGCGTCAGTTACGAATGCAGTAGAAACTTCGTTGCGCCTGAGTTACGTACCGCCGGGGAGCCTGGGCCCACCAACTGGGAATGGGCGGGCGGCGGATTCAGGTTCCACTCGACAATCGAGTGGTTTCCGAACCACAAAAACGCGAGCACCACATAAGAAAGCAACAGAATCGGCCACGACGCCTCCGGCTTCATGGCGCGTGCGATCAAGGCGGCAATCGTGAACAGAAGCAGCATTACCGCCATGATGCCAAGCCCCAGCATCAACGCACCTTCGCGCGAGGTGTAGCCGTTGGGCTGCCAGCTGGCGTCGAAGTGGACGGCCATCCGCATGGGCAGCCGGTCCCAGACTCGCCAGTACTTGAGCGCCGTGACCGGCAGCGCCAGCCACATCATCCAAACCAGCGGTTTATAGAAATCTCGCTTCATGTGATCTCCAGGCGCAACGAAGTAGACAGCGGCCTCTTAAAGTTTTGTCACTGCTCTTCACCCGACATCTCGCTCCACAGCTGGACGTAGGCAATTCCTTTTTCGTAGCGCGTGACCACGACTTCGGTTCCCTTAGCGATGGCGCTGCCGTCTTCGCTGCGGGCCCCGCAAACGCGCCGGGTTCCGACTTGCGAATAGAGCAGTTCGCCGGTTCCGCCCTCACGAACGGGGCTGGAAATTTTCCCCAGTACCCCCACCATGTCGTAATCCGCGGCATTCATGTTTTCTTCGTCCGACATGAGAACCTTGCTCAGGAAAAGAAAAATGATTCCGCCACCCAGCAGTCCGCTGAACACGGAAAGCGCCAGGCCCATGCCAACCCATAGCGTGGAGTAGCGCGTCAGCAGGTAGCCAGTCCCACCGAACCAGGCCAGGAACGCAGTCAGCGTGACAAAGTTAAAAGGCGACACGCCGCTGCGGCCTGACTGCGAGACGCCAGCCCGTGCACCCGCAGCATGGGTAGCGCCAGCGTGCGCTCCGGCTGCGGTGTGCGCCCCACCGGCCACCGGAGCGTGCCCGGCTCCGAGAGGTGCTGACGGCAGGTGCACCCCACCCGCGTGCCCGTGAAAGTGCGGCAGGTGCAGGCGTCCGAAGCGCGAGCCCCCGAAGACGAAAGAAAAAAAGCTGAAGCAGAAGCCGGCCGCGAAACAGATCAAATAAAAATCTGACCAGTCGATCTGGGTTGAAGTCATCGGACTCGCCTCCCCTCCGCACCGGCAGGACGGTGGTTATGATTGGCCATCGGTTCCGGCCGCAAGGCTTCGAGCAAACGATCCGCCAGTCCCGGCGTATCGAGGATCGCTCCCAACAGCAGCAAGCAACGGCGCGTATCTTTTTCGCGCGCGGCCTTGATCAGCACATGGCTGATTTCGGCGTCACTGGCAAACTTCTCCGAACCCTGCAGCAGCCAGACATCAAGCTGGCCTTCAGTGGTGCGCAGGTCTGAAGTCAGTTCCGTATGGTAGCCCTCGGGATCATCGACCAGAAAACCGGGATGCACCTTAAAAAACTTCGCCAGCAGAGCGCGCGACGACTGCGTCATGTGGGGCCGCGCCCCGCTTTCAATCTGCGACAGATACGACTGGCTGATGGACGCTCTTTTAGCGCGGCCGCGGCCCTTGCTTGACTCTGCGCGCAAGGCGCGCACCAACTCCTGCTGGGTCATGGGACGGTCCAGTCCGCGCAGCGACCCTTCTACCTCGCGCAGGTAGCGGATTTTCTCTCCCAGCTTCATATTTCACATCGCCATACGTATATTGCAATCTGTAATTATTGTCAAGAGAACAATCTGGCTCATTTTCAAAGGCTTACGGCCACGCGCGTCGCGAAGTCTGGCGGGAGGGACCAGTTCACCCCGCCACAGCCAGGCAAGCGCCTGGCCGGGCTGCATGCTAAACTTTCGCCTCGTTCCCGCAGGAAGGTTCCGCAGGAGGCCCCATGTCCCGGCTCGCACTGGCAGGAATATTCTCGTTCGCACTGTTGGCCGTTGGCGCATTTGCGCAAAGCCCGGATGTTGTCGAGCCTGGCTCAGCCGAGGCCATCGCGGCGGCGACGACCGATCCGCATTTTGTTTCGCCCTGGGTCGCGTATGTTCCGCAGTCCGAGAGCGTTCCGTCCCCGGAGAAGTTTCTGGGCCGGATCATGGGAGCTCCGGGCGAATTGCTGGGGACGGAGAAGTCCTACGCGTACGCTCGCGCCCTGGGGGCGGCGAGTCCTCGCGTGCGGGCGTTCACGATTGGGCATAGCGAAGAAGGCCGCGAAATCCTCATGCTCGCCATCGCGGACGAGGCCGGCATTCGTGATCTCGATCGCCTGAAAGCCGCCACCGCCGCCTTAGCCGATCCGCGCCGCACCGATCAGGCAGCTGCCGAAAAATTAATCGCAACCGGCCGCCCGATTTATTACTTCAACGCCGCGCTCCATTCCGATGAAACTGGATCCACCGAAGCCATGCTCGAACTTGCGTATCGCCTGGCGGTATCGGAGCAGCCCATGATCCGGCGCATCCGGGAACAGTTGGTCGTGCTGATCAATCCCATTTCGAATCCTGACGGCCGCGACAAAATGGTGGACTGGTTCTACCGCTATCTCAAGGGCAAAACCGACCGCAACACTCTGCCCCGCCAATCGCCGCCCTACTGGTCGAAATACACTTTCGTCGATATCAATCGCGACACGCACCAGCAGACGCACGAGACTACAAAAGCCGTTCACCGCATGTTTCATGAGTGGCATCCGACGGTGGTGCACGACCTGCATGAAGGCTCGCCCCTGATGATGACCTGGAACGGCACCGGGCCCTACAACCCGAACATTGACCCCATCACCTACACCGAGTTTCTAGAACTCAGCTTTCACGAAGTAGAAGCCATGACGGCGATGGGCATGCCGGGGGTTTCGACGTGGAATTTCGGGGAGGCGTTCGCGCATCTCTATCTCGATTCCGTGGCCATGAATCACAACAGCATAGGGCGTGGTTACGAGACGTTCGGCAATGGCAGCGCGGAAACCGAGAAGCGAGCGGTTTCGCCAGGGGCGGCGACCATGGAGTGGTATCGCCCGCTTCCAGCGCCGCGAGAAGTTACGTGGTCGGCGCGTGACAATCTCAACTATCAGGAAACGGGGGCGTTGGCTGCGCTGGATGAATCGGCCAGCCACGCCAAAGACATGCTGCGCAATTTCTATAAGAAGGGATGGGATTCATGGCGGAAAGGGTTGACGCAGCCGCCTTATGCGTTTTTGATTCCTGAAGATCAAGGCGACGCAGCGCGGGTGGGGCAGATGGTGGGACGGCTCATGGACCAGAAAATCGAAGTGTCCCGTGCGAAAAATCCAATCCATCTCAAGGAGGGCGACTTTCCCGCCGGCACCTACGTGGTTCGCCTGGACCAGCCATATCGAAATTATGCGGTCGATTTGCTTACGCCGCAGCATTACCCCAAGAACGGAGAACCGCCCTACGATGACGTCTCCTGGGAGCTTCCCGCAAATTACCATTTGCAGGCGATTCCTACCGCTGATCCATCCATCCGCGAGGCTGCGCTGACTCCGCTGACGAATGCTCCACACGCGGTGGGACGCGTCACCGGCGCCGGAACTGTTTATTTACTAAAGGACACCGGACAGGAATCATTTCTCGCCGCCCGTTATCGCTTGTCCAGTTTCGAGATTCAAATTGCCGAAAGGGAGTTCGAGGAAGGCGGCACGAAATTTCCGGCCGGGTCGTGGATTCTAACCAACCAGCCCGGATTGCACGACGCCATTCAGTCCGCAGCCGAGGAACTCGGGCTCGATCTCGCGCAAGTGGCGGCTTCGCCCGATGTGCCATCCCATAAAGCGCCAGCGCCGCGCATCGGCGTTTGGGTGCCGTGGGCGGACACCGATTCGATCGGCTGGATCCGTTACTCGCTCGATCAGCGCAAGGTTCCTTACACGTATTTGCGCGACGAAGACATTCGCGCTGGGAATCTGAGCGCTCGCATCGACGTGCTGCTTTACGGACACGTGGATCTGGAACTTGCGGAACAGATTGAGGGTCTGCCAAAAACCTGGTCGCCGATGCCTTTCAAGAAGACTGCGAAGACGCCGAGTTTCGGAACCCCCGCGGAATCCGACGACATTACGGGAGGAATCGGCTATGAGGGACTCGCGCAGATTCAGCGATTCATCGATGACGGAGGTCTGATGGTGACACTGGGAAGCGGCAGCATGCTGGCGCTGGAAGGCGGACTGGTACGTTTTGTGCGGCGGTCTTCAGGAGGCGTTCCGCGCAGCGCGGCGGGCGGCGGTAGCGCCTCGTCAGCCGCATCGCAGCAGGCGGCTACGCGAACGCCCGGAGCCCACGTTCGAGTTACTTTCGATCGCGCCGATCATCCCATTGCGTACGGCTATCCCGCGCACACTTACGTTTTTCGGCAGAACTTTCCGCTGTATAACATTCCGCGCCGCTGGCTGCGTATGGCCTATTGCACTACCTGCCTGGATGGTCCGGAAGACCGCAGCGGAGTGGTGATGGAATGGGGCGACACCGATGGGAAACCGTTCGTCGAAAGCGGGCAAGCGTGGGGAGAAGAGAATCTGATCGGACGGCCCGCAATCCTGGACATGCCCGTGGGGAAGGGACACGTCGTTTGTTTCAACTTCAATCCAATGCACCGCGATTTAAATCGCGGCGATCAGCGCCTGCTCTGGAACGCGATTCTGAATTGGCAGGCGATCGTTGCTGCGAAGGCGCAACCCGCCAACAGCTCGGGCCCGGCGCCCGAACCAGAAGACTAGAGGAAGGCGAGAAGAAGACTAGAACGAGTGCGTTGCCTTCGGACCGCTCGGGCCTTTGCAGTGGGCTGTTTTTGAGCAGCCCACTACGCGAGCCTTCGTTTACTGCTTGCGGCCGTTATGCTTGTCGCGGTAGATCTGGCGCGATTGGCGGTTCTGCTGGCGGTTGACTTGACCGCGCTCCTGCGGAGTCAGCTTGCCTCCGTTAGCGGCGCGGTCGTTGTGCACTTCTTTGTTGATCTTGGCTTCGTTGTTTTCCAGATGCGCAGTTTCGCCGGCAGTCAACTGGCCGCTCTTGACGCCCTGCGCGATGCGGTTCTGCTGGTTCTCGGCGCGCTTGCCCACTTCGCTTTTGGGGTCGGTGTTCTGCACGGCCGAATTGTGCTTGTCGTTATAGATCTGATTCGACAGCTTGTTCTGCTGCTGATTCAGCGTGGACTTGTCGGCGGCGGTGAGCTTGCCGTTATCCAGCTTGCGCATGTCGTGTTCTTCCTGGTTCAGGCTGGATTCCTTCTTCTCCAGATGGCTGGTTTCGCCGGCTGTGAGTTGGCCGCTCTTCACGCCGTTGGCGATGCGGTCCTGCTGGTTTTCCTTGCGCTGGTTGATGCTCTGTCCGGTCACGGGCGCGGACGCCGGAGCGGCGCCCTGGGGGTCGCTGGTTTGGGCCACAACGGGCAGCACAAAAGCCGCAAGGGCTGCGCTGCACAGGACTGCTTTGAAGCGGGCTGCGTTGAACACACGAATCCTCATAGCGTTCTTCATGGAACTCTCCTGGGTTGCCTGAATTTGGTTGAGCTTTTGTAGAACGTCGACCTTAGAACGTCGTGGCCACTCACGAGGAAGAAACCCGGAGTGTAAAGAAATGTTGCAAACTTTTATTTGGCTTTTGGTGAATCACTTAGGGGCGGAATGGAGCTACTGGAGCGGGGTTCAGGGGCAGGTGAGCGCCGCGAGACAGACTTCTAGAGTCCCGCTTCGATGCGGGAACGGGGATCGAGATAATCGCGCAAAGCGTCGCCGATGAAGTTGAAGCTCAGCACGGCCAGCATCACCGCGAGCGCGGGAAAGATTACAAGATGGGGTGCGTTGAAAAGGTAGCCGCGTCCATCGTTGAGCATGGCTCCCCAACTGGCCGTGGGCGGAGGTACACCCAGACCGAGAAAGCTCATGGTGGCTTCGGCGAGGATGGCTCCGGCCATGCCGATGGCGGACTGCACCACGACCGGCTGAATAATGTTAGGGAGAATGTGGCGGACGATAATGCGCAGATCGCTGGCTCCTAGGGCGCGTGCAGCTTCGACAAATTCGCGTTCGCGGGCGGCGAGCACTTGTCCGCGAACCAGGCGCGCGTAGCCCACCCATCCGCCGAGTGAGAGTGCGACGACAAGATTGAAGATGCCCGGCCCGCGGAAAGCCACGAAGGCGATAGCCAGCAGGATTCCCGGGAACGAAAGAAACGCATTCATCAGCACGATGTTGACGAAGCGGTCGATAGCTCCTCCGTAATATCCGGCGATGGAACCAATGATGAGCCCGAGCGCGAGCGACGTAAGCACCACGCAACTGCCGACCAGCATGGAGATGCGCGCGCCGTAGACCGTGCGCGAAAGAATATCGCGCCCGAGTTCGTCGGTACCGAAGAGGTGTGCGCGTGATGGAGTGTCGAGGCGCGTGGGAAGGTTGATTGCCGCAGGGTCTTGCGGAGCGATCCAAGGTGCGAACACAGTCAGGATTACGAAGATGCCCACCAACACCACGCCTGTGGCCGCGAGCGGATTGTGGCGGGCATTCCCCGCAACCCGGCTACGCAACGAGATGGCGACAGTCGACAAGTTATGTGTGCCGGATTTAGGCGTGGGCTTCGGTTGGCTGCGCTATCCGCCGGACACGGATTTGCCCTTCGCGCAGACGGGTTCGAGCGATGTCGTAAGAGGATTGCATTCGCATGAGCGTGTCCATTTTCACTCCGAACGCTTTTTCGATGCGGAGAGCCATGTCGCCGGAGAGGTCGGCCTTACCGTTTAAAAGACTGGACAAAGCGGGCCGGGAAACTTTAAGCGCCGCCGCCGCGGCGGTCACGGACAGACCCGCAGGCTGGATGATCTCGGTCCGGATGAAATCTCCCGGGTGAGGCGGGTTCTTCATGGGCATTGGTTCTCTCCTTGATGCCTAGTGGTAGTCTTCCAGATTCAATTCGCAGATTTCACGCTCTGCGACATCGATGCGGAACGTTAAACGTTGATTGCGCGTGAGACTAAGGCTCCATACTCCCTTGCGGTCGCCCGTCAAAGTGTGCGCCTTCCATGCGGGCAGGGAATACAATTCTTCGGGGCCCTGCATGTTGTCGAGAAAAGCCAGCATCTTGCGAAGTTTACCCGCCGCCTCGGGCGGAACGCCTTTTACATTGTCTTCCGCGTAGAGCCGTTTCAGGCCCTTGTGGGCGAAGCTCCGAATCTTCACTCTTCAGACTGTAGCCTGTGGCTTAACACTTGTCAACGAGATTCGGGAACTCGCCAAAGAGCGCGCTTGCGGCTGAAGACCAGCCGGTCGCAAGTGACTCGCATTCTCGATCCGAAACGCGACATCACGCTGTCGAGTTTGCAGCGGGCGGCGGCTCTGGTGGGGCAACGGGTGGTGATTGAGTTGGTGTAACGCCCACAGTCAGGCCACTCTTTAGCTGGCTAGCGCTGCTCCCTCACCTTCAATCAGGGCAAGGAGGCGGTCGTATTCTTCGACAAACTCTTGAGACCGCCGGACGCTCTCGATGACTGATGCATCTACCGTTCCTGGCCCGGCTCCAAACGTTCTGTCAAAGTGTTCGGCTCTTATTTCCTTGATTATCGCGATTATCTCCTTGCTATTCATGGTTTCCTCCAACGACAGCGTGACAGAATCGCCAGATAAGAAGCAACTGGATTTGTCGAAAAGATCGCCGAGCAGCCTACGGGTGGAATGGACTGCTCGTCTGCTTGCTCGGGTCTTTTTCTTTCGCCACGCGATAGAACCGCGCCGAGGGCATCCAGAAGACTCCCTCTCTTAAGTCGAGAGTGAACCGCACGACAGGGACTTCCCTGTGGCCCAATTTCCTGACTTCCTCGTTAACATCGGCGAACGCAACGTGCCCCGCGTGAACCTCGCACGGCTCGGCGTCGTCTTGTTCCTTTCCCTCCTTGTAGGCGATGCCGTCCATTGCGAAATCGAAAAACTTTGAACGAGCCGGAATTGCAGCTCCCATCATAGATTTGCCCTCCGACCAAAATATGAACGACCATCCCAGCGTTTGTCCACTTCGGGCGTGAGAATGTTGCTGGTTTTTCGCTATAGAGTTATGCTTCAGGCCATGAGACGGGCGATTACATTCATCGTAGTCCTGACTCTCCTGCCCGCTGCCATTGCCGCTAAGGTCCCAGCAGACGCATGGCAGACCGGCAAGCTCACGGACACCTCTGAGAAATGGCATTCTCGGACCGTAGGAACGCTGAACAGCAACGGCGGTCTGCTCGTTGGCCGCGATTATCCGATCGTCCGATACGTCATTGAAACCGACGCCTACACTTACGAAGGCGAACTGGCGCTCCGGCACCGAAGGGACCCGAGGCCGTCCCTCACAGTCAACGGGCCAATCAAGTTCGCCGTCGTCAAATCCGACCTCTACATCCAAGACGAGCAGGCTAAAGAATATAAGCTGGTTCTTGCGAAGAAGACGCTGAAGACTGCCTCGCCACAGCCCGCCGAGCAAGAGTAGCGTGCGTGTTCTAGCGAGTCCAACCTATTGCCGAATCCTGGGGTTCGCCACCGAATACAGCACATCTGTCAGGAAGTTCACGGCGACGTACGTCAACCCAATCGCCAGGATGCAGCCTTGCACCAGGTAGTAGTCGCGGGCGGAGATGGCGTCGATGGTGAGGCGGCCGATGCCGGGCCAGGAGAAGATTTTTTCGGTGACGATGGCGCCGGCCAGCAGGGCTCCGAATTGCAGGCCCAGCACGGTTAACACCGGGATCATGGCGTTGCGCAGGGCGTGGCGGTAGACGACGGCGCGCTCGGGCAATCCTTTGGCGCGGGCGGTGCGGATGTAGTCCTGGCTCAACTCTTCGAGCATCGAGGTGCGCACCATGCGGGTGAGGATGGCGGCCATCGCGGTGCCCATGGTGACGGCGGGCAAGACGAGATTGGCGAACGAGCCTGCGCCGGAGACGGGGAGCCATCCCAGCTTGATGGCGAAAAGAAGAATCAGAATGGGGCCGAGCGCGAAGTTGGGAAATGACAAGCCGAACAGGCTGACCACCGAGAGCAGGCGATCGTCCCAGCGATTGCGGCGCTGCGCGGAACGCACGCCCGCGGGAATGGACAGAATGATGGCGATGAACAGCGACGCCAGTGTCAGTTTCAAGGTGTAGGGATAACGCTGCAGCACGAGGCGGGTCACGCTCTGGTTGTAGCGGAACGATGGGCCGAGGTCGCCGTGCAGCACTCCTTTCCAGTAGCGGAGGTATTGCTCTCCTAGCGGAGCGTCGAGGCCGTAGGCGTGGCGCGTGGCGGCGATGTCGGCGGTCGGCGCACCTTCGCCGAGCATCTGCTGGATGGGGTCTCCGGGGACGAGATGGATGAGCAGGAAGACGAGGCTCACCACGAGCCAGATCACTGGCAGGGTGTACAGCACGCGTTGGAGGACACGCAGCATCGGGCTTCGGGCTTCAGCTATCGGGCTTCGGCGCTGCTACTTTAGCGCAGGCATGATTGCGATGTCCTGAGGCTCGCTTTCTAATCTATCGCGGCGCTAATAAGCACTGATTTGCCGTAGCCTGATAGCTGAAGCCCGAAGCCCGCACTTCAGTCTCCCGCGCTCTTGGCCGCTTCGGCTTCGCCTTCCACTTTGGCAGCCTTCTCGATTCTTACTTTCGCGATGCGGTGGCCTTCCAGTTCTTCCACGGTGTAGCGCCAGCCTTCGTATTCGAAGGATTCGCGCAGGCTGGGAATTTTCTGCAGGCGGGCGAGGATGAATCCTGCCAGGGTTTCGAAACCGGCGTCCCGCGGTAGGCTTAGGCCATGTTGCGTTTCCAGGTCGCGAATGTTGACTGATCCTTCCAGCACGAGCACGGAATCGTCTTCCAGCGCCGGATCGTTGGGAGATACATCGAATTCATCCTCGATACTGCCGACAAGTTGTTCGAGGATGTCCTCGACCGTGATCACACCGGCGGTCGAGCCGAATTCGTCGACCACCACGGCGAGATGGCGGCGGCGTTCCTTGAATTCAGAGAGCAATTCCGCGAGCACTTTGGTTTCGGGCACGACCAGCACGTCGTGGATGATCTGCCCGATCTGCATGCGGGAAATGCGTGTGGCAGTAGTCTGGCCTAGATTGCTGAGGCGGAGGCGCATCCAGCGCATAAGGTCTTTGTAATAAAGAACGCCGACGATATGTTCGGAACCCCGCAGCGGGTCGTAAACTGGAATGCGGGAGCGCTGGCCTTCCACCACGCGGACGAGGGCATCGTCGAGCAGAAGATCGGAGGGCAACGAAAAAATGTCAGGACGCGCCACCATGACTTCTTTGACGGTAACGTTGTCGAGTTCGATGGCGTTGTGAATCATCTCTTCCTGAAATTCGGGAATCTGGCCGAACTGCCGGCTGGCGGTGACGATGAGCTTGAGTTCGTCGGGGGAGTGGATTGCGCCCCGACGCCGCGTGTCCTGGGCACCGAAGAGACGCAACACCAGGCCTCCGGAACGGCGCATCAAGAAGAGAATGGGCGAGGTGAGGGTGAGGAAAGCTTCCATGGGCGCGGCCACAGCCAGGGCGATCTGCTCGGCGCGCTGCAGGGCCAAAGTCTTGGGTACGAGTTCGCCCAGGATCACGTGCATATACGTGATCAGGCTGAAAGCAATGACGATGGCGATGGTGTGCGCATAAACGGCCGCGTGGGGCACGCGTTGCACATAGGGCATGCCTTCCACCAGGCGGGCGACCATGGGCTCGCCGATCCAGCCGAGGGTCAAGCTGACCATGGTGATGCCCAACTGAACGCCGTTTACCACTTCATCGAGATGGGTGTGGAGGCGCTGCACAATGCGGGCGCCGATGCGTCCGGAGGCGATCAGCTGCTGGATGCGTGTATCGCGCACGCTGACCAGCGAGAACTCGGCGGCCGCGAAGAAGGCGTTGGCTGCGACCAGGAGCAGGATCAGAAAGACCCGGAGCAGCACAAAGGCGATCATGGAAAGCTAATTCTAACATTTCAAAGGCAGTTGCTGGAGCAGTAGCCAGGGGTCAGAGGTCAGGGGTCAGTGAGTGCGCTGTGACGCAGAATTCGACGCTAACCCGCTATCCTTTTGGGAGGTTACTGGTCTAAACGACAGGTGGCATTGGTCTTGGCCAGCGCCGCCAGATGTCTTCAAGCTTTCCCGTAGAGCGTTTTTCTGCAATTCGCTGGAACAAACATCAGTCTGGCGCCGTATCAAGGAGTGAGAGCGGGGGGTACGGCTCACATCTCCAGTAGGATCATCCAATTTAGGAGGCGTTGTGAACGGAAACGGAAATCATAAGAAGAAGCGCCGCAAGCTGTTTATTTATGGCGGCATTGCACTGGGAATCGTCCTGCTGATCACGGTGGGCGTGTTCGCGGCCACGCGCGGCGGCACCAAGATTGACCCATCGAAACTGGCAAAAGTGGAAAAGGGCGACCTGGCCAAGAGTGTGGTGGCCACGGGCAAGGTTACCCCGATTACCAAGGTCGAAGTGAAGTCGAAGGCCAGCGGCATCGTCAAGAAACTGCTGGTGGACTACGGCGACCACGTGAAGAAGGGGCAACTGCTGGCGCAACTCGACAAGATCGAGATTGAGGCGCAGGTGGAGCAGTCCAAGGCCGCGCTGGAAGCCGCGGAAGCCAATTTGAACAGCACGCAGGCCGACTTCCAGCGCGCCAAAGTGGACGCCGAAGGTCCAGATGTGCCGCTGTTGAAGCGTGCCTACGACCGTGCCACCGGCATGGCAAAAGATGGAGTGGTTTCCGCCTCGGCCCTCGACGATGCGGAAAAGAACTATGAACTGGCCCTCAACAAGCAGAATGTGTCGAAGGCGCAGGTCACCGTTCTGAAAGCCAAGATTGCGCAGGCGCAGGCACAAGTCGCGCAGGATCGCGCCAACCTCAAGCAGTTGGAAGAGCAGTTGAGTTATACCGACATCGTTTCGCCGATTGACGGCATCGTGCTCTCGCGCGATGTGCAGATGGGCGACGCGGTCAGCTCGATTCTTGTGCTGGGTTCGTCGGCCACGCTGGTGATGAATCTAGGCGATACCAGCGAAGTCTACGTAAAGGGCAAAGTCGACGAGAGCGACATTGGTAAGGTTTATCTGGGCCAGGCCGCGCGCATCAAGGTAGAGTCGTTCAAGGACAAGACCTTCAACGGCAAAGTCACCAAGATTTCGCCCATGGGGGTGGAGAAGGACAACGTCACGACCTTCGAAGTCCGGGTGTCGATCCAGAATCCAGGCGGCGAGCTCAAAGCGGAAATGACCGCCAACGCGGAAATCATTCTGGACGAGCACAAGAACGTGCTGCAGATTCCCGAAGGCGCGATCCTCTACGACAAAGACAAAAAAGCCTCGGTTGAAATTCCAGACCCGAAGGGCAAAGAAGGCAAGACGAAAGTTGCCGTCAATATCGGGATCTCGAACGGCGCCAAGACTGAGGTGCTCAGCGGCTTGAAGGAAGGCGATGAGGTAGTACTGCAGTAAACGTCGGCTTCCGGCTTCCGGCTCTCGGCTTCCGGGTTGAAGAAAAATGTTGAATGTCCGAAAGCCGGGAGCCGGAAGCCGCTCTGGGACCTGACATGACTCTCTCCGAAATCCTGCGCCAGGCCTTCGCCACATTCCGAGCCCACAAGATGCGAACTTTCCTCACGATGTTTGGCATCGTGTGGGGGATCGCGTCGGTGATTATTCTGGTGGGGCTGGGACGAGGCTTCAGCGTCGACCAGAAAAAGCACATGCAGACGCTGGGCAAGGACTTGGTCATTATGTGGGGCGGGCGCACCAGTTCCCAGGTTGGCGGGCGCGCGGCCGGGCGCGAGATTCAACTCAATGTGGATGACGCCGAGCTAATCCGAAACGATTGCTATCTGGTCAAGAACGTCAGCCCCGAGTTGCGGCGGACGATTCCCGAGGTTAGCCAGTTCAACTCCGCCAGCCGCGGCGTGGTGGGCATGTGGCCGTCGTATCAGGATTTTCGGTCGCTGTTGATCAGCGAGGGCCGGCTGATTACCGATGATGACGAGCAAGAAGGCCGCCGTGTTGTCGTGCTGGGTTCGAAAGCCTACCGGCAACTCTTCCCGGGTCAACCCGCCATTGGCGCGAACCTGCTGATCAAGAGCGTTCCTTATACGGTCGTAGGAGTTCTGCAGGAAAAGAAGCAAAACTCGAACTACAGCGGTCCGGACAACGATTATCTGTTCGCTCCCTATTCCGCCGTGTCGCGGGATTTTCCTCCTCCGGAAAAAAAGGGCGCGGGAATTGTGCGCGGCTACCTCGACGATATTGTTTTCGAGGTTGGTGACCCGGAGGAGCATGAAGCGTCTGTATTGCAGGTGCGGCGAACGCTGGCCCGCGTGCACCATTTCGATCCAATCGACAAAGACGCACTGTTCATATGGGACACCATGGAAGGCGCCAAGCTCCTGGATAAAATTTTCGGCGTGGTCACAATCTTCTTCGGCTGTGTCGCCATCGTCACGTTGTGCCTGGGCGGCATCGGGGTGATGAACATCATGCTGGTTTCGGTGACGGAGCGAACCCGGGAGATTGGCACGCGCAAAGCCATGGGCGCGACCAAGCGCGATATCCTTCGGCAATTCTTTGCGGAGTCGGCCATGCTGACCATCGTGAGCGGAGTGCTCGGGCTTTCTTGCGGCGTGGGGCTATGCGCCGCGATGGAGGCCCTGCCCTTGCCCGACTTCGTGCCCCATCCCATTGTTTCCTGGATTTCGATTATCGCGTCGATTCTGACGCTATCTTTGATTACCGTGACCGCGGGCATGTATCCCGCCCAGCGCGCCGCGGAAATGACACCTGTGGAGTCACTTCGATATGAATAACCATCACAGCTCTTGCATTTCGTCCTCTGTGCCGGCCCGCTTCGCAGGACTGGCGATCGCACTGGCCGTGTTTTTCGCCACCACCACAGCGTTTGCTTCCACGCCCCAGGGCACGTTCGAGCGCACGCTGCAGGTGACCGGACCGGTGGATCTGGAAGTTCTCACCCACTCGGGAGACATCACGGTAAAGAACGGCCCTGCGGGCTCGGTATTTATTCGCGGCAAGATTTATGTGGGCGACCACTGGCTGCGCGGAGACCGCAAGCCCGATGTCACCGAGATCGAACAGCATCCTCCCTTGCGGCAGGAAGGCAATAGCATCCACATCGATTACGTCGACGTGCATGACATCTCGGTTGACTACGAAATTACCGTGCCCGCAGATACGGCGTTGCGCGCCCACAGCGGCTCGGGAGACCAGAACATCGAAGGCCTGCACGGCAACGCCGACTTGACCAGCGGCTCCGGCGATTTGAGGTTGCGGGCGCTCGCGGGCGAAATCCACTTGCAGACCGGCTCCGGCGACGTGCGGGCGCGGGAAATTTCCGGTCCGGTACACGGCGGCACCGGCAGCGGCGATGTCGAACTGGAAGAAACCGGATCGGGTGACATTGATCTGCACACTGGCTCCGGCAACGTCACTGCCCGCGGAGTTCAGGGAGCGTTCCGCGCCGAGGCGGGTAGCGGCGACATCACCGCCGAGGGCACGCAAAGCGGATCGTGGGACATTCACACTGGATCGGGCAATGTGCACGTTCGCCTGCCGAAGAACGCTGCTTTCGAGGCCAGGATTTCGACTAGTTCCGGCACGGTGGATATTGACGCGCCGGTCGAGATGACGGTGCAGGGCCGGGTGCAGGAGAGCCGCAAGTCGATTAACGGCAAGGTTCGCGGCGGAGGACCGCTGCTGGCCGTGCGCACGGGTTCGGGCGATATTCACGTGGAGTAGAAAGAGCAGTTGCTAGTGACTAGTGGTTAGTAAATCTAGAACTAGCAACTAGCAACTATCCACTAGCAACTAGGTTCTCACATGTTCCTGAAGGAACTTATCTCGCAAGGCTGGCAGGCGCTGATGCGCGACCGGATGCGCTCGGCGCTCACCATGCTGGGCATCGTTTGGGGCCTGGCTTCCGTCGTGCTGCTGCTGGCTTACGGCCAGGGGCTGGGCGGTTGCGTGCTCAACGCCTTCTTGAACATGGGCAACAACGTAATCGTTCTCTGGCCGGGGCAAACCAGCCTGCAGGCCGGAGGCCAGCGCGCCGGCAAGAAAGTGAACTACGAATACGAAGACGTGGAGGCGATCCGCGACGAAGTTCCCATTGTGCGCGCGGTGAGCGGCGAGATTGACCGCGACTTACCCTTCAAGATCGGAACTCGTGTGGTTTCGCTCCAGGTGCGCGGCGTCGAGATGCCTTACGGGCAGATGCGGAAGCTCATTCTCGACGACGGCCGCTATTTCAATGAAGGCGATTTCGCCGACCACCGGCGCGTAGTGATCCTGGGTTATGATGCGGCCAAAAAAGTGTTCCAAGGCGCTCCCGGCGTGGGCCAGCATTTGGAAATTGGCGGGCTGGATTTCGAAGTGATCGGGACCATGCGCAACAAGATTCAGGATTCGATGTACAACGGTCCCGACAACCAAAACGGGTTCATCCCTTTCGGACTGATGCGCGACCTGAAAAATATTCGCGATCCAGACGAAATCATTATCCAGCCCACGGCTGCCGAGTTGAACAAGAAGGCGCTGGCTGCGGTGCGCGAGGTGATCGCGCGGCGTCACCACTTCGATCCCAAGGACGACAAAGCCACTCCGGAGTGGGACACCATCGAAGACCGCGCCATGATCAACGCTTTCTCGATGGGACTGCAGGCGGTACTGGGACTGATCGGGGTGGTCACGCTGGCGGTGGGCGGCATCGGCGTAATGAACATCATGCTGGTATCGGTGACGGAGCGAACGCGCGAGATCGGCCTGCGCAAGGCGATTGGCGCACGGCCGCGGCACATCCTGGTGCAGTTCTTGCTGGAAGCCCTGGTGCTGACTTTTGTGGGCGGCCTGATTGGCATGGCTGTGGCCGAAGTGCTCACCTGGGCGATTCCGCCCATGCCTTTGTATGACGAGTTCTACAAAACCGCCGACCATGAAGGCGCGATCTTCCTGCATGCTTCGATGGGAGTGATGCTGGCGTCGTTCATTATTCTTTCGTTAGTGGGGATCGTTTCGGGATTTTTCCCGGCGCTGAAGGCGTCGCGGATGAATCCGATTGAAGCGCTGCGGTACGAATAGGAACAGATACTTCACCCGTTACCTCTGTGCCTTGACGCACAGGCCCACCACAAATTAACTTCGCAAGAGGGATAATCCTGCCTTTGTAACATCGAATTTGCGAGGGAAAGTGCCTTCACGTCCGACCGTAACTCTGACTACTGATTTCGGGACCAACGATCACTTTGTGGGCGCCATGAAGGGCGTGATTCTCGACATTGTGCCCGAGGCCCAGATCGTCGACATCTCTCACGCTGTGCAACCTTTTGACGTGCTCGATGGCGCGCTCACCATCTCGCAGGCCTATTCCTATTTTCCTTCTGCCACCGTGCACCTGGTGGTGGTGGACCCGGGGGTGGGCACGGCGCGGCGGCCGATCATCGCGTCGAGCGACAAGTACCACTTTGTCGCGCCCGACAACGGCGTGCTTTCCCTGATCTATGCGCAGGAGGAGCGGATGTCGGTGCGCCATATCAGCTCCGATCACTATTTTCTGCAGCCAGTGAGCAACACCTTCCATGCGCGCGACATTTTCTCTCCCGTGGCAGCGTATTTGGCCAAGCAGGTCGATTCGCACAAGTTCGGGGACGAGATCGAGGATTACGCGCGCTTCGCCGCGCCCAAGCCCAAGGCCGCGGGCGAGAACCGGATGCGGGCGGTGGTGCTGAAAGTCGATCGCTTCGGCAACCTGATTACCAACATCACGCCCAAGGACGCGCCCATGCTGTTTGGAGCGGATCCTGTGCCCTTCAAGCTGGTGGTGGGGAACAAAGAGATTACGGTGATCCGGCAACTCTACGCCGAGGGCGCTGCCGGAGAGGTGTTTGCCATCATGGGCAGCATGGGATTCCTAGAAATCGCGGCCAACCGCGGCGCGGCCGCGCAGATTACCGGTGCGGGCAAGGGCAGCGAGGTCAGCATTATTTTGAGCGAGGGCGCGGCGGCAGGCAAGGGCGCGTAGAGGTTTACAGGCTCCTTACGAACTCTTGGGCTTGGGATGGGCGTAGCGTTCCATCTCGCTGGTCCATTTCAAAAACCGCCAAAGATGGGTCCGCTCCCGCCACACAAATTCCCAAAATTCCAGAAACCCGATCTGTGTCATTTTAACGCCAGTGTAGGTCTCGATCCGCCAGAGCAGATAGGGACTCCGCCAGGGAGCCAGGCGATGGCCTTTGGTCGAGTTCCACAGAAAATGCAGAGTATGGCGCACGGGATAGGTTTACCACAAGTAGCTTCTAGCCCCTAGCTGCTGGCTTCTAGCCAAACCTAAAGACCTGCCGTGGAACGATGGCACAAGGCCACACTAAGACTAGGCGAGCATACCTCGAAGTTCTTAAAGAGTAGCTAGAAGCTAGGAGCTAGAAGCTAGGAGCTCCGTTACAACTCGTACTTCTTCATCAAATGCCGGAATGACCGGTAGGAAATTCCGAGCAGGTCGGCGGCTTTGGTCTGCACGCCGTTGCTTTGGTCGAGCGCGTTCTGCAAGAGCGAGCGTTCGATGCCGGCCACGTAGTTTTCCATGCCCACGCCCTCAGGCAGCACCGCGCCTGCAGGAATGTCGGGCACCGAGCCAGCCCCGCCCACTCCCGCGGCAGCCGCCTTCGCTTTGGACCGTTCCACCGGAAGCTCGACGTGCAATTCGTCAGTGATTTCGAGAGCGACGGCGCGCTCCACGGTATTTTCCAGTTGACGCACGTTGCCCGGCCACTCGTAGCCGCAGAGCGTATCGAGCGAATCTTTATGGACGCGCAGAATGCTGCGGCCCGCCGCGGCGGCATATTTCTTGAGGAAGTGGTTCACCAGCAGGGAAATATCTTCCGGACGCTCGCGCAGAGGAGGCACGCGAATGGGAATCACGTTGAGACGGTAGTAAAGGTCCTCGCGGAACAGGTTTTCGGCGACCGCCTTGTCGAGATCGCGGTTGGTGGCGGCGATGACCCGCACGTCGATAGGGATCTCTGCGGTCCCTCCGACCGGGCGCACGGTGCGCTCCTGCAGCACGCGCAGCAGTTTCACCTGCATGGCCAGCGTCATTTCGCTGATTTCGTCCAGGAAGATGGTGCCGCCGTCGGCCACTTCAAACAGTCCGCGTTTGTTCTGATTCGCCCCGGTGAACGCGCCTTTCACGTAACCGAACAGTTCGCTTTCCAGCAGCGTTTCCGGAAAAGCCCCGCAGTTTACCGACACGAACGAGTCCGTAACACGAGGCGAGCACACGTGCACAGCGCGCGCGACCAGCTCTTTACCAGTCCCACTCTCGCCGTGGATGAGAACCGTGCTGGCCGTCGAAGCCACGGTGCGAACCGTCTGCTTGAGTTTTTCCAGGGCCGCGCTGGAGCCGACGATATTGTCGAGGGAGTTGCGGGTGGCAGCGTCGCGGCGCAGGGCAAAATTCTGCTTGCTGAGAACCTGCTTCTCGAGCACGCGGTTGATGGTTAGCTTGATTTCGTCGACCAGTCCGGGATTCTTGCGAATATAGTCGGAAGCGCCGCCCGCCTTCACGGCCTCGACGGCCGCTTCATAGTCGTCAACCGCGGTGATGAGAATTACCGCGGAATCCGGCGAAACGCGATGCGCGTGGCGCAGCACTTCGATGCCGTCGATATTCGGCATCTTGATATCGGTCACAATCACGTCGTAAAGGGCACCGTCAATCTTGTTCTTGGCCGCCTGTCCCGACTGCACGGTTTCGACGCGATGATTTTCGCGGCGCAGGGCGATGTCCAGCATCTCGCAGATGGAGCGTTCATCGTCGCAGACCAGGATGTTAGCCATGCACCCTCCCTCCTGCGGCGACCGCAGCCCGGTGAGCAAGAACAGCCTCCGGAGCCTCGCTGGCCTCGGCGTTAGCGGCGGGTTGAGAAACCGCCTTCTCGGCGTCCAAACGGCGTAGCCTCAGGACGAAAGTCGCTCCCTGGCCCGGTTTGGAGCGTGCCCATACTTTTCCTTCATGGGCTTGCACGATCTGATAAACAATGGCCAATCCCAGCCCGGTGCCACCTTCAAAGTTCGACTGAAAAGGCTCGAAGATCTTCTCAATCTGCTGCGGACTCATGCCCGCTCCGGTATCGGTGAATCCGACCTGCCAATCGTCGCCCAAGGACTCCACGCTGACCGTGAGCGTGCCGCCGCCCTTCATGGCGCGAACCGCGTTCTCGCAGAAATTCCAGAAAACTTGCTTGATCTTGTCAGCGTCGGCGATGGTCGTGGCCTGGCTCACCGCGAATCGGCGCTCGATCTTGATGCCGGTTTTTTCCGCGGCCATGCGGTGGTCCATCAGGGTGAGCGTATCTTCCACGAGTTGGACCAGATCCGCTTTGCCGAAGTGATATTGCTTGGTGCGGGAATAGGCCAGGAAATCGGTAATGATGCTGTTGAGCCGCTGCGACTCGCGAGTGACGATGCCCAGCAAGTGCCGGTGCTCGTCGTTCATTTCCGGAACGCCCGAGAGCATGCTCACCGATCCCGCGATCGAGGTCAGGGGATTGCGAATCTCGTGCGCGATAGCGGCTGCCAGCCTGCCCACGGCGGCGAGACGGTCCTGCATGCGCACTTCGCGCTCCAGGCGCCGGATCTCGGTCAAATCGTCAAAGGCATACACAAAGCCCAGCACACCGCGTTCGGGCACGGTCAGCGCCGCAACCCTCACCCGGAACGTCTTGCGGAAACCCTTTGGTATTTCGAAGCGAATCTCGGCATGGGGCTGGGGCGATTCGGTGTTAGGCAGTATGTTAGGCAACGGATCGAGGAATAGGTCTTTGACCGGAGACCCTACCAGTGCCGCAGCGGTGCGCTCCAAAAGTTTTTGCGCGGCGGGGTTCACCAGAGTGATGCGCCCATCGAGCCCCGTGGTGATCAGTCCGCTGCCGATGGAGTGAATGATGTTCTCGTGCAAGGCCTGCAGATCTTCGAGCGCGCCGCTGGCGTCTTTGAGTTGTACCCGGGCCTGGCGCAGCTTGCCGGTCAGCAGTCCGGCGAGGTACGCCACCGCCAGAAAGGCAAACAGATTGACGAAGATGATCGCCTGAAGGGCTTTCAGCGCGGGATGCGTGGTGCAATACGAAGGAACCACTCCGTAGTAATTCAGCTCCAGGACCGTACCGTAAAGCAGGAACGCCAGGGCCGCCACCAGATGAGCCCAGACCCGCGGCAACAGAACCGCGGCCACGATAATGACCAGAGGATAAAGAAAATTGAACGAACTGTCCCAGCCTCCGGTTTCGTGCACGATCAGGCTGACCAGGACGAGGTCGGTGAGCACCTGAAGAGAAGCCTGCAGGCGATGCTCTCTCCAGAACGAAAGCACCACCATGTAAAGCAGCGAAACCGTGAACCAGAACAGGATGGTGGCCAGGAAGAGACGGAGCGGTAAGGTGGTCGGAGTAAACTGAGCCACCGCGAGCTGAATCCCGAGCAGGAACGTCAGGATCAGAACCCGCACTTTCACTAGCCAGGCCAGCCAATTCCGCTCATCAAAGGTCGATTGCATCGCAATCCCGGTGGTCTAGAGAAACCAGGTTTCAAGGTTTCAAATGTTTCAAGGTTTCAAGGTTTCCACGTTGTGGAGGGTTACCTTGAAACTTTGAAACCTTGCCACCTTAAAACCTGATTTTGAAACCTTGTCACCTTGAAACTTGCCCTTAGCCAGCCAGTTTCGCGATCATGGCAAACAGCGGCATGTAGAGCGAAATGACGATGCCGCCGATCATGACACCGAGCAGGCCGATGATGACGGGCTCGAGCATGGCCAGCATGTCTTTGGTGGCTGCGTCCACTTCTTCTTCGTAGAAGTCGGCGATCTTCTGGAGCATGGAATCCATCGCGCCCGTGGCTTCGCCGACGCCGATCATCTGCGTCACCATGTTGGGAAACACGCCGCACTCTTTCAGCGGATCGATGATGGTGCGGCCTTCTTCGATGGCCTTGCGTACCTTCAGAAGCGCTTCTTCCAGCACCGCGTTGCCCGAGGTTTTCGCCGTGATGCTGAGACCTTCCAGAATCGGCACGCCCGAAGTGATCAGCGTTCCCAACGTACGGGTGAAGCGGCCGACCGCAATCTTGCGCAGCAATTGTCCAACCACGGGAAGATGCAGCAGCATTTTGTCGAAATAGTAGCGTCCGCGGGGATGCTTGCGAATCTGCTTAACACCGAAAACGAGACCCGCGCCTCCCACCAGGAAAATCCACCAGAAGCCTTGCACGAAGGAGCTCAGTCCCAGAACGATTCGCGTGGGAAGAGGAAGGGATACGCCTAAACCGGCGAACAAGTTGGCAAAAATGGGGACGACAAACTTCAACAGGGCGCCGACGATCACCACGGCCATGCCGACCACGGCCACCGGGTAGATCAACGCCGACTTCACCGCGGACTTCAGGCGCACCGCCTTTTCCACGTAAGTGGCCAGGCGCTGCAGAATGATGTCGAGAATACCGCCGGTTTCGCCAGCCTCGATCATGTTGGTGGTGAGATCGTCGAACACGACGGGATACTGGCGCATGGCATTGGCCAGGGTCGCGCCGCCCTCCACCGTGGTGCGGACACCGGTCAGTGTCTTCTGAAAGGCCTGGTTTTCCTGGTTCGCCGCGAGAATTTCCAGACACTGTACCAGCGGCAAGCCGGCGTCGATCATGACGGAAAACTGGCGGAAGAAGATTGCAATGTCCTTGGTTCCGACCTTGCCCGAACCAAACGTAGGCATTGCGAATTCCTTGCCTTTTTCGCGAATGGAACCCGGCACAATGCGTTCGCGGCGTAATTGCTGCGCCAGCGCCGGTTTGCTCGGCGCCACGCGCTCGCCGGAAATTTTCTTCCCGGTTTCGTCCTTGCCTGAAAATGTGAAAACTGGCATGGTTTTAGCCTCTCCTCAAGATCGTCCCTTGTTCCTGAAAGTCCTGTTCCTCAAAGTCTGTTCCCTCGAACTTTGCAATCCAAATCCTCGCCGCCGTGTCTTGCGCGCGGTTTTTAATGTTTCGACGAAGCTGCTCCCTTGGCCGCCGCCCCAGACGCCGCGGCTCCCCGGTTCATCAAGCCGGCGCCACGGTTAATCATTTCCTGCAGTTCGTCCACATTGCTGGAGCGTTGCAGAGCGGTCTCCAGAGAGATCTGCTTCTGGAAATAGGCGGTGGCCAGCGCCTGGTTAAAGGTCTGCATCCCGAACTTTTCCTGCCCGGATTGCATGGCCGAATAGACCTGGTGGATCTTGTCTTCGCGGATCAGGTTGCGCACGGCTGCGTTCGGCACCAGAATTTCCATGATCATGGCGCGGCCCTTGCCATCAATCTTGGGCAGAAGGCTTTGGCACATGATGCCTTCCAGAACCAGAGAAAGCTGGGCGCGAATCTGGGGTTGCTGGTGAGCGGGAAACACGTCGATGATACGGTTGATTGTGGACGTGGCCGAGTTGGTGTGCAAGGTGCCGAAGGTCAAGTGGCCGGTTTCGGCGATGCGCAGGGCCGACTCGATGGTTTCCAGGTCTCGCATTTCGCCGATCAGCACCACGTCCGGGTCTTCACGGAGCGCGGCGCGCAGCGCGTCGGTAAAGCTTTTGGTGTCGGCGTGCAGCTCGCGCTGGTTCACCAGGCAGTTCTTGTTCATGTGGACGAATTCGATCGGATCCTCAATGGTGAGGATGTGGTCGTGGCGCTCGCTGTTGATCTTGTCGATCATGGCCGCGAGAGTAGTCGACTTGCCCGATCCAGTGGGGCCCGTGACCAGCACCAGGCCACGAGGCTTGTCGCAGAACTTGCTGACCACCGGCGCCAGGTTGAGTTGATGGAAAGACTTGATTTCGAAAGGAATCACGCGGAAGACAGCCGCCGTGGCGCCGCGCTGGTTGAACACGTTGGCGCGGAAACGGGCCAGCCCCTTTAACCCGAACGAGAAGTCCAGCTCCAGGCTCTCTTCAAAGCGGTGCTTCTGGGAATCGGTCATGACGCTGTAGGCCAGTTGCTTGGTTTCGGCCGGTGTCATCTGCGGCAGGTCGAGCGGCACCAGGTGCCCGTGCACGCGGATCTGCGGCGGCGAGTTGGTGGTGATGTGAAGATCACTACCGTTCATCTCCAGCATTCTCTTCAGCAGATCGCTAAGCGACAAACCCATAGATATTCCCCTTACCTTCCTGACTAGTGAATGGTTTCGCGGGCGACTTCTTCGAGCGTGGTCATGCCTGCGGCAACCTTGATCAGACCGCTGCGCCGGAGGGTGATCATGCCGCGCTCAATCGCCTTCTTCTTCAGTTCCACGGCCGATGCGCCCACCAGCACCAGTTCCCGGATTTCGTCGTCCACTTCCATGACTTCGTACAAGCCGGCGCGGCCTTTGTAACCCGTGTTGTTGCAGGTACCGCAGCCCTTGCCTTTGTGGATCTTGATGGTTTTGGCCTCTTCTGGCGTGAAACCCTCTTCGATAAGGGTTTGCACCGGTACATCGATCACTTCGGAGCAGTCCTTGCAGATGCGGCGAATCAGACGCTGGGCGCAGATCAGATGGACCGAAGTTGCCACCAGGAAAGGCTCAATGCCCATGTTCATCAAACGAGTAATGGTTTCCGGGGCGCCGTTGGTGTGCAGCGTGGACAGCACAAGGTGGCCGGTAAGGGCCGCCTTGATGGCGATTTCCGCCGTTTCAAAATCTCGGATTTCGCCCACCAGAATGATGTTGGGATCCTGCCGCAGGAACGAACGCAGAGCAGCGGCGAAGTTCAAGCCAATCTGCTCCTTCATCTGCACCTGGTTGACGCCGGCCAACTGGAACTCGACCGGGTCTTCGGCCGTCATGATGTTGGTATCGGGCTGGTTCAGGCGTGAAATCGCCGAATAAAGCGAGTTGGTTTTACCCGATCCTGTAGGTCCAGTGACCAGCACCATGCCGTAAGGTTTGAGAATTGCCTTCTCGAATTTCACCAGCGACTCAGGCTCGAAACCGAGCTTGGTCATGTCGAGACGCAGATTTTCTTTGTCCAGCAGCCGGAGCACGATTTTCTCGCCCCACAGAGTGGGCAGCGTGCTGACGCGGAAATCGAGCTGCTTCTTGCGTCCGCCGATGTTCATTTTCAGCATGATGCGGCCGTCCTGCGGCAGGCGCTTCTCGCTGATGTCGAGCTTGGCCATGATCTTGATGCGGGATGTAATCGCGTCTTTCAACTTGAGCGGCGGCGACATGATGGCCTGCAGCACGCCGTCAATGCGGAAGCGGACGCGGAACTCTTTCTCGTAAGGCTCGATGTGTATGTCGCTGGCGCCCCGCTTGACCGCGTCCGTGAGCACCAGGTTCACCAGCTTGACCACCGGAGCTTCGTCGGCCGCCTTCTCCAGATCAGCCAGGCCGATTTGTTCTTCTTCCGCCTGCACTTCGACGTCGGCATCGTCCGTCATCGACTGCATCACGGTTTCCAGGTCTTCGCCCTGGCTGGCTCCGTAGGCCTTCTCAATCCCCGCCTGAATAGAACTTTCCGACGCGACCACCGGCTCGATATTGAAGCCGGTCATGAACTTGATATCGTCCATGGCGAACACGTTGGTCGGATCGACCATGGCGATGGTGAGCGAGGCTCCTACGCGGCTCAGCGGAAGTATCTGGTAGCGTTTCGCGGTTTCGAAAGGAATCAGCTTGACCACCGCGGGATCGATTTCAAAATACGAAAGGTTTATGGCGGGAACGCCATATTGCCGGGAGAGAAAATTAGTGACGTCCTCGTCGCTGAGGAAGCCGAGCTTCACCAGGGCGGAGCCCAGGCGGCAGCTCTGCTCCTTCTGTACCTTGTTCGCTTGTTCCAACTGCTCTGAGGTGATGATCTTCTCTTTGACGAGAAGGTCACCCAGCCGTTGAGACATACGGCGATCTCCTATCCACCTAGTGGAACGACGCCTGACAGTTTTGCAGGCTTTCGCACAAAAGCGCAGCGATTCGCGGGGAGAGAAACGCGGCGCATTCGCGTTGACATAAATTGTCAACGCAACCGCGTAACCGCACCAGTAACTTTGGTACTTGGACCTGCCGAAGCACCGCGTCCGCAAAGGGTTGAGCCCGCTGGACTCCGCGCCAATTGATTGTTTTCAGTCGCAACCGCGGGATTGGCAGGCCGGAGTACATGCACTTCGGTAAGACTCTCTTCACCCCTCAGCGAATCCGGACTGTCTGGACGTAACTGGATTAGACTCGACAAATGAAGGCCTCGACGCCACGTCGCGCCGCAAAGGAAGGCGAGATTCGCGCTTACTACCGCACTCTTCTGAACGCGTGGGGACCGCAACACTGGTGGCCGGCCGAAAGCTCTTTTGAGGTGATTCTCGGAGCCTTCCTGACACAGAACACTTCCTGGACGAACGTGGAGCGCGCCCTGGCGAACTTGCGGGCTGAGAATCTTTTGTCTTTGGATGGAATCCGGCGTGTCCCGTTGCCTGATCTCGAACGATGGATTCGCCCCTCGGGTTATTTTCGCCAGAAAGCCCAACGGCTGAAAGCCTTCATCGCATTCCTTGATCAGCGATATGCCGGCTCGCTCCTCAAACTCTTCGCTCAACCGACGAATCGCCTTCGCGAGGAATTGCTGGCGCTGAACGGCATTGGCCCGGAAACCGCGGACTCAATTCTGCTCTATGCTGGAAATCATCCCGTCTTCGTTGTCGATGCCTACACGCGCCGTATTATGGAACGGCACAAAATCCTGCCTGAGAAGTCTGACTACGAAGAGATCCGCCAACTCTTCGAGCGGGCCCTGGCCCCGGTCGCCAGCGAAACTGCGGGTGCCCTCGTGGCAAGACGACCGAACCTCGATGCGGGCATTCCGAGCACGGCCCACGCCCCATCTCAAATGAGCACTGCCCCACGCAGCGTCCTTGCCCAGGGTTACAACGAGATGCACGGTCTGATCGTTGGCGTCGGGAAGCACTACTGCAAGAAAGCCCAGCCCATATGCGAAGGCTGCCCGCTGCAGCCTTTTCTGCCCCTGCGCCGGCGCCGGACAATCCGTTCGTAATCGGGAAGTAACCGGCGTGGTCGGAAGTTCAGCCACCTTTTGTTTCTTTACCCGCCTCTCGCGCTGTCCTAATATGCAGTCTTCCCCTCAAGGAGCAATCACCATGAAAATTCAAGGTATTGAGGGCATGTCACCAGATCAGTTGCGTTTCGAGATTCAGCGAGGCGCCAAGCTGGTCTGCTATCACTATTGCGTCTCGGTCGTACTGATGACCTTCCGTCGATCCTCCGCGGTGTATTTCATTCCCGCCGGAGAAAGCACTCTCGCCAAGGGCTTGCCCTGGACTCTGCTCACGTTGGTCGCGGGCTGGTGGGGCATCCCCTGGGGACCCATCTTCAGCATCCAGTCGCTCATCGTGAACTTCAGGGGCGGCAAAGATGTGACCGCGGACATCTCGGCGTCGCTCACACAGAGCGCGGCCCCAGCAGCGATGGCCGCGAAGGCGTGAAGCAGAAAAGACTGAAGAACACGGAAACAGGTCTTGGCTCAGTTTGAAAGATGCTATGTGGGGACAGCCGCCCCTTCGACTTCGCTCAGGGCAGGCTCTCGGCTGTCCGGTCGAGCGAATCTCGACCATTTCTCCGCCAAGCTGAGTTCCCGCCCGGATTGGCCGTAAGAGCGCGAGCAGAAAAAAAGATGAGGTTCCCGAGCTGCCTTCGTTGCCTGCTTCTGGCGCTCACCCTTCTTTCCCCGTCCCAATCCTTGCGCCAGGCAGCGGATTCCGCGGGGGTGCTCATTGGCGCTGCCGTGAGACCGTCCCTGCTCTCCGAGCCAGCCTACGCCTCCACCCTGGCCCGCGAGTTCAACCTGGTGGAACCTGAGGACGCCCTGAAATGGTGGGTCATCCGTCGAAACTCGGACGGCTTCGATTTTCAGGGGGCCGATGAAATCGTCCGTTTCGCACAGGCGCATGGAATGAAAATCCGCGGACATTGCCTGGTCTGGGATCACGATCATCCAGGTTGGCTTGCAAACGGCCACTTTGCGCCGTCGCAATTGTCTCAACTGCTGCACGAACACATCGACCGCGTGATGAAGCGCTACGCCGGTCAGGTTTTCGCCTGGGACGTGGTGAACGAAGCGATGGACGAGAACGGCAGGCTCCGCGATTCGCTTTGGTACAACCGCCCTGGCATCGGCTTCGCCGATCAAGGGACAGCTTATCTCGAGCAAGCCTTCCGCTGGGCGCACGAAGCCGACCCGCACGCCCTGCTCTTCTATAACGAAGCCGAAGGCGAAATGCTCAACCGCAAGTCGGACGCGATTTACGAGATGCTCAAAGGCTTCAAGCGCCGCGGGGTGCCTATCGACGGCGTCGGTCTGCAGCTGCATATTCCAAATCTCGAGATCGACGAGGCAGCCCTGGCCGCCAACATTGCCCGATTGACGGCGCTGGGCCTGCAGGTCCACATCACGGAATTGGATGTTTCTTTGACCGCCTCGGCGGCTGGCGATTCCCGCGTCCGCCCTCCGCATGACCACGATCTGCGCAGCGACGATCTGCGCAACAACGATCTTCTCCGTCAGGCTCAGGTGTATCGCAGTGTGGTCCGCGCCTGCCTGCAGAATCCGGGTTGTACCGCGATCCAAACCTGGGGATTCAGCGACAAATATTCCTGGATCGGCTCCCATTCCCACGGCACCCGCGGACGCGCGCTCCTATTCGACAAGACCTACCAGCCAAAGCCCGCCTACGACGCGGTTCTGCAGGAACTGAGCGCGGCCCGCACGACCAGAAAATAGGACTTGTCATCCCGAACGCCGCGCTTTTCTTCTCTTCGCGGCGGAGGGATGTCAGTCTCCACAGCCGCCGAGCGCCAGCCTTCCCGATCCGTCGGCGGCAAGAACGCAGCGTGCATCTATAATGAATTCCGACGTCCTGACCGGGACGCAAATCCCGTGCCCGAACCCATCCCAACCCGCACTCTGAAATCCTCCAGTCGCAAGCGAGCCATTATTCTGCTGGCGATCGCCGTTCTGCTCTTACTGGCCATTCTGGTCTCCCAAAATGCTTTCGATCCGAATTTCCTCCGCCCCGGCAACAACGAAGAAATTCTGGTTTTCTGGGCTCTAACCTTTCTCATCTCGTTATTGTTCGTGGCCTTGACCTTCGTCCTGTTCCGCAATCTGTTGAAGCTGTTTGCGGAACGGCGCATGGGCGTGCTGGGCTCGAAGTTCCGCACCCGCATGGTTGCGGGAGCGCTACTGCTCTCCTTCGTCCCAGTCGTGGTTATGTACTGGTTCGCCTACGGGCTGATGAATCGCTCCATTGAAAGATGGTTCTCTACTCCCGCGGAAGAAGTGCGGTCCGACATCCACGCCATGGGATCGCTGCTGGCAAACTATGCAACCCAGAACGCCCACGCTGAGGCTCTGGTGATTGCTTCGTCCGCCGAGGCACAACAGGCTTTTTCGAGCCGCGACTTCTCCGCGCTGCCTAACGCATTCCGCCGTCACGAACCCACGCTGCAAGGCGGATTTGCCCTGGCACTGCAGGACGGCAACGAAGCGGCCAGCTTCCACGCTCCCGGACCCTGGGCCCTTTTGCGCGCGCAGCTGCCGCTGGCCGATGCAGGCGCAGGCCGCGAGGCGCAGTTTACATGGAATCTTAAAGACTTCGCGCTAGGCACAGCTGCCGTGGGCAAGACCGGAATGATTCTGGTTGCGATTCCTCTTCCTGCTGAACTCGCTCAGACTTTGCAGCAGGTGGAAGCCAGCCAGCAGCGTTACTACGATCTGGCCCGCGAACGCCGCCGCGTGCGTAGCGTCTACATGGGCTACCTGCTGCTGCTGACCATGATCGTTTTGTTCGTGACCACCTGGCTCGCCCTGTTTCTCTCCAAGCTGGTCACGCGTCCGCTGGCGGCCTTGGCGGAAGCCACGCAGGAAATTTCTCGCGGACGCTTGGACTATCGTGTCGAAATCAGCGGCGCCGACGAAATCGGCGATCTGGTGCGTTCCTTCAACCGCATGGCCGAAGAGCTGGAAGCCAGCCGGCGCCAGATCGACGCTTCCAGCCGCGACGCGATGGAGGCGAATGCCGAACTCGACCGCCGCCGCCGCCAGATGGAAATCATCCTCGAGAGTATCCCGACCGGAGTGCTTTCACTCGACGCCGCGCGGCGCGTGACCCATGCCAACCAGGCTCTGCTGCGCATGTTTCATCCTGAGGCCGCTCACGACGCCGCGCCGCAGATTCTTCTGGGCGCACCCCTGGCCGATGTTTTCTCCGCCGAAGTGCTGGAAGATTTCGAACCGTTGTTGCGCCGCGCTGACCGCATGGGCATGACTGCCGGACAGATGGAAATGCCCGCCCATCGTACGTCCCTGAACGTAGCCATCACCGTGGCGACCCTGCGGCATCAAGGGGAAAAATCTGGATACGTGATCGTGTTCGAGGATTTGTCGGACCTGCTCAAGGCTCAGAAACAGGCCGCATGGCGCGAAGTGGCGCGCCGCGTCGCGCATGAAATCAAGAACCCGCTTACACCCATTGCGCTTTCCGCGGAACGCATCCGCCGTCACCTGGACCGGGCAACTCCCGCCGATCCTGCCTCGCTCGAAGTGGTTCGATCTTGCGCGGAAACGATTGCCAGCGCGGCCGAAACCGTCCGCCGGCTGGTAGACGAGTTCTCCACGCTGGCGCGCTTCCCCGCCTCCAAGCCTCAGCCCGCTGACGTTAACGAAGTCATCGAGAATGCGCTTTCCATGTTCAACGGCCGGTTGGACGGAATCCGCCTGCATAAATCTCTTTCTCCGGATTTGCCGCGAGTCATGGCCGACGCCGAATCCATCAAGCGCGCCGTCGCCAACCTCGTAGATAACGCCGCCGATGCATTGCAGGATTCCCTGGTGCGCGAAATCGAGATTTCCACGGCGCTGGTCGCCAGCCGCGACGCTGTCGAAATCTCGGTGGCCGACACCGGCCACGGCGTGACTCACGAACTCAAAGAGAAACTTTTTCTTCCATACTTTTCTACCAAGAAGCGCGGCACCGGCCTGGGCCTGGCGATCGTGAGCCGCATCATCGAAGATCACCAGGGCTCGATTCGCGTGGAAGAAAATCAGCCGGTCGGCGCCCGGTTCGTGGTCGAGTTGCCGGTCGTGCCCGAGTCTGCCCCTTTGGCCGCAGCCATTCAGCATGCATAACATTCTGATCGTTGACGACGAACGCGGCATCCGCGAATCGCTTTCGGGCGTGCTGGCCGATGAAGGCTACTCGACTTCGGGCGCGGAAAGCGGCGAGGCCGGCCTCGATATGATCCGAAAGACGGCGTTCGATGTCGTGCTGCTCGACATCTGGCTGCCCGGCATCGACGGGCTCGACACACTGGAAAAAATCCGCGTGCTCGAAAATCCGCCGGAAGTCATTATGATCTCCGGCCACGGCACCATTGAAACCGCTGTCCGCGCCACCAAGCTGGGCGCTTATGACTTCCTCGAAAAACCGCTCTCCATCGAGCGCACGCTGCTAGTGGTCAAGAACGCCATCGAATCCAAGAAACTTCGACGCGAAAACCTTGACCTGAAAAAGCAGCTGCACGCCAAGAGCGTGATCGTCGGCGACAGCATCCCGATGAAAGCTCTGCGCCAGCAGATCGGCCTGATGGCCCCCACCAACGGCCGCGTACTGATTTACGGCGAGTCCGGCACCGGTAAGGAGTTGGTCGCGCACGCTATCCACGGCCAAAGCCTGCGCAAGGATGAAACTTTCGTCGAAGTTAACTGCGCGGCCATCCCTGAAGATTTGATCGAAAGCGAACTCTTCGGCCACCACAAGGGATCTTTCCCCGGCGCGGCTACCGACAAAGAGGGCAAGTTCCAGAAGGCGAACGGAGGTACGCTCTTTCTGGACGAAGTCGGCGACATGAGTTTGAAAACACAGTCCAAGGTTCTGCGCACGCTGGAGGAACAGCGTTTTGCTCCAGTCGGCGGCGAAGAGTTGACCACTGTTGACGTCCGCGTAATCGCCTCCACCAATAAAGATCTCGAAGAAGAAATTTCCCGCGGCAATTTTCGTGAGGACCTTTTCTACCGGCTCAACGTGATCCCATTTTTCGTGCCGCCGCTGCGCGAACGTAAAGAAGATATCCCACTATTCGCGCGGCATTTTCTCAAGGAACTCGCGTCCACTTATGGCCGCAAGCCCCGCGAAATCACCGACGAAGCTATCGAAGTTCTGATGCGCTATTCCTGGCCGGGCAACGTCCGCGAACTGCGCAACGTGATCGAGCGCATTGTCATCATGAACCCCACCACCACGCGCTTCGAACGCAAACACCTGCCGCCCCTGGTCTATCGCGATGGCAGCCGGCGTCCCGCAAAAACTGAGTTCTCCACTCTGCACCAGGCCCGCGACGCCTATGAGCGCGACTTCATCCTCAAGAAGCTCGACGAAAACCACGGCAACGTCAGCCGAGCCGCCGAAGCCCTCGGCCTCGAGCGCAGCCATCTCTACCGCAAAATGAAATCGTTGGGGATTGCAGCGAAAGAATGAGAAATTAGAAAGGAGATTTTCCGGGAAAGCTTTCCCCTGGGCGCGAACGCCCGGCCTGAAGGAGTCAACCGCCTACTTCTTCACCATGTGAATCTCGGCGCCGTTCTTGCGGAACTCCACATGGTCCATGAGTTGGTTGATTAGAAAAATCCCTCGCCCATGGTTCGAATAAACATTCTCCCCGACGGTGCAATTGGGAATCGCACCCACGTCGAAACCCGGCCCCGGATCGCGCACGATAATGATTAGCCCGCGATCTTCCTCGCACGCCACAATGCACTCAATGGTTTTCTTGGGATCTTCTTTGGCGCCGTGGACCACGGCGTTGGCGAGCGCTTCCTGCAAGGCCAACTCAATCGCATCTTCCTTGCCGTCCACACACTTCACCCGGCGGATCGTTTCCATTACTTGCGTAACCACCGGCTCCACCGATTTCCGATCGGCCGCCAGCGTGACCCTCACGCAAAGGCTTAACTTGTCTGGATCAAAATCACCCGCGGAAGCGCTTCCCTCACCCGAGATCCCAGGTTCCATGGTTGGCCCGCTTGTCCCATCCGCCAAATGGCGCGGCTGGTCTTGATTCTATCCTCAAGCTCGACCGACGGCAAACCGTGCTCAAAGCCCTTGTCCGGCTCGCGTCGGCCCGTGTGGGGCGGCACTCGTGCCCGCCACCGCCTCCACCACCACTAATCCTTGTCATTCCGAACCGGCGCCGGCCGGTGAGGAATTTGTTCTGGCTTGCGGCTTGTTCGCTGCCGTCGGCAAGGCACACGCCTGCTCTGCATCCTTGAGCACCTCGTCCAATCCCATGCCCAGAGCGGCGAGTCCGTCCGCACTTATTAGCTTTTGCATGCATTCGAAAAGCTGGCGCTCCTCTTTACGGATGTGGCGAGAGAGCCTCTGAGCAAATCGAGACAAGTCTTTACCCGACATGCTGTGTGCTCGGGCGAAGTTCTCGCGTAGCCACGTGTGCTCGGCAATTAATTCCTCCACCACAGCCTTTAATTCCGCGAACTGGCGCGCGGCCGGAAACACGATTTGCTCCTCTGCCGCGAAATGAAAACCGATCTCCTGCTCGAAATGCTGCGCCACCTCCGCCCGCCACTTTGCCAAGTCGTTCTCAGCAATCGGCGAAGCGCGCTCGATGCGCACGCACAGAGCCAGCGCGTGTTGATGTTGGCGTGAGAGTGGAATCAGACTCTTGTTGCGCAGCATGGGATGGAATTTCTCACTCGGAGAACCTTCGGGCGCCCGACGGCGCTCTCTTCCCTTTCAAGCAACCCCTTCGGCAGCCGCCTCTTTGGCCACCGGGCGCACCGTCAGCCAGTCGGTGCGCACCCGCTCCCATTCCTGGATCAGCATTCCGTTGGCCTCAAAGAAGCCGCGAATGCGCGACCGCTCCCAGCCCGCCACTTCTTCCAGAATCGGCGCCAGCACGGCCAGCGCGCTCGTGCTCAACACCGTCCGCTTGGCGATCTGCGAGATGTCGGGCGACTCCGAAACCGCAATGGTCAGCCCGTCCCGCGCATTCACGTGCAGCATCACATGAATGTCAGAACTGCCGTCACCGCTGTAGATCACGTGATCCGGCCCCACCACCTGCTTACTCAGCAACTGGTCGAGCACGGCTACCTTGCCGTAACCCGCCGTCGCCCGCACGATGGTATCGATCTCGCCCGAGGACTTGTAGAGAAACTGCGTACCGTAAATATGGTCCTCGGGAACGATGCCCTCCAGCGCCGAGTGGATCACTTCCACGGGCGCTGCCGACAGCACGTAGAATTCGAAAAAGTGTCCGTCAATCCCAGCGTCCAGCAACTGATAGAGCAACTGGATATTTTCTTTCAGGCGCACACGCTTGCCCGCTTCGTAGAGATGCTCCTTGCGCACCTTGGCCTTGAACTCAGGATCATGCAGCAGAAGGTAAGCCAACTCCGCACCCTGCTGTACCAGGTTGATCTTCGCCATACCTTTGGCTTTGCGCTCAAACTCGTCGGTCGAAATGCCGACCAGTTCAGCCAGCACGTAGCCGGAGTCGTTGAAGGTGAGCGTCTGATCGAAATCGCTCGCGAAAATATAGCGTTTCACGATGTTGTCATCCATACAGATTCGATTCTGCAGGCCAATCCTTGACCCATAAAAACAATTGATTGGCGCTATTCTGACACAAGATTGATGGGACGTTCATAATTCTTCTGAGTTGTCACTCCGCGGCGTCTTCAAGGCGACTCGCCCGAAGTTCAATAACCACGAAGAACACGAAGTTACACAAAGGACTGCCCTTCGATTTTTCCTTCGTGATCCTTAGTGTCCTCTGTGCGTAAAGGTTTGGTTTTGCACTTTGATCGCTTTACTAAATGCATGGGCACGTCCAAAATAGAAGTTTCGGCCTCACGATAGGAGCCCTTATGCCAGTAACCGGTGAACTCATCCGTTCCATGAATTATGTAGACGACATTACCGCAACCTTGCGCCGTCTTTGCATTTACATTCCCAGCATGAACGCCGACGAGCGCAAACGTCTGGCGGAATATTTGCGCGCCGCGGGCAGCGCGCTCAACGACGCGCTGGCAGACCTGGAAAAGGCGGGCTAGCCGGTGGGGCACGTCGAGACCATCGCTGTAATCGGCGCTGGGATTATGGGCCGGGGCATCGCCCACGCCGCCGCGCTCGGCGGCTACCGCACCATCCTCGAAGACCTGCTCCCCGGCGCATTGCGCAAGGCCGAGAGCGAAATTCGCGCCAATCTTGACAAGGCCGTCGAACTGGGCAAGCTCACTGCGCCCAACGCCGACGCGGCCTTCCGCCGCGTGGAATATGCCGGATCGGTCGACGAGGCCGCGCGCGAAGCTGACCTGGTGATTGAAGCGGTTCCAGAAGAAATGGAATCGAAGATCGAAATCTTCACCATGCTCGACAAGATCTGCCGACCCGCCACGATCCTCGCCTCGAACACCTCATCGCTCAGCATTACCGAAATCGCCAGCGTCACCTACAGGGCCAAGAAAATTGTAGGCATGCACTTTTTCAATCCAGTGCACAAAATGAAGTTGCTCGAAGTGGTGCGCGCGCTCGAAACCGACGACGACACTGTTGCCACAGCCGTGGAAGTGGGCAAGCGCATGGGCAAAGAAGTTGTCGTGATTAAGGAGTCGCCCGGGTTCATCACCAGCCGCATCAACGCCATGATCGGCAACGAAGCGTTCCTCATGTTGCAGGAAGGGATCGCCTCAGCGGCGGACATCGACAAGGCGCTGAAGCTGGGCCTGAACCATCCCATGGGCCCGTTCGAGTTGGTCGATCTGGTGGGCCTCGACACGCGTCTAAGCATTCTGGAATATCTGCACAAAACTTTGGGGGAGAAGTATCGTCCCGCGCCGTTGCTGGTGCAGTATGTGAAAGCGGGACGACTGGGACGGAAGTCGGGGCGGGGAGTATATGAGTATCCCGAGGTCGCGACCAAGACGGATGCGGGACGTTAGCTTCCTGGTCTATGGCGGCACGGCCGCCGGGCTGCGCCGGGACAGCCGAGGGCGGCTGTCTCCACATGAATCGTGCTAACTCCTGCGGCCGAAGTTTAAACCTGCCAGGGCCGCTGTCTTTTGTTCTTCGATCCCCTTGCTAGCAATCAGCACATGAAAGCTTTCTCCCATGCCGGCGGGGGTAACCAGATGCTTAAGTTGCAGCGCGACTTTGGCGCGCTCTTGCGGCAGGCGGGAGTCTTCGAAGGCGTCGGAGAATTTGGTGGCCTCGCCGATGCCCATCAGGAATTGTGATTGCGTGATCAGTTTTTGGGTTTGCATGCCGTGACTCTCGGCGGCGGCGGCGAGCGCGGTGAAGTTTACGTCGGCGGTGATGTCCTGCTCGCCGGGAGCTTCGTAGGGATTGGCGCTGACCGAATGCTGGCGTATAGCTTTCAGCGTACCGCGATGGCGTCCGGCAAGTTGCTCGGCGCGGGTGTAGCCGTAGTCGATGACGACGAGGAATCCACGGCTGAGGGTGGAGGCGATTTGGCGCATGTATTGTTGTGCAATCAGTGGCACTTCGACGCGTTCGCCGGGTTCGGGATGGATGGAGTGACGGTCAAGAAATTCGAGTTCTTCAGGTGAGGATGGTGCCCAGGCTTCGAGGAAACGCCCATCGCGAGTGTCAATGCGGAGGGAGCCTTGCTGGCTGAGTACTTCGACGGGGAGCGCGTCGAAGAATTCGTTGGCGAAGTGGATGGTCGGAACCTCAGGGGCTAAAGCTCCCACATCATATGAGTTGTTCTCTGCCCCCCGCGTCAGCAAGAACTCGGGCTCTGCGAATGTCGCGCTTCCGCTTTCAATGTGACGGATGAGTGTAGTGTCGATGCGCTCGCGCAGAGCCGGCGACGCCTCGACGAGAACGTAGCGCAGTGCACGGAAGAATTCGGGAAACTTTTTTTCGGACCAGTCAAGAGCATCTTGCGCGAACAGGCCGCGGCCGGGGCCGAGTTCGACCACGGTGAGGTTTTGCGGCGAGGCGAGGGCGCGCCACATTTCGTCGAACTGGCGCGCCATCAGGCGGCCGAAGACGGCGTGCACATCACTCGAGGTATAGAAGTCTCCGGCCTTGCCAAACTGTTTTGCGTCGCGGGAGTAGTAGCCACGCGCGGAATCGTAGAGGCACAGCTCCATGTAGCGTGAGAAGGGGATGGGGCCGCGGTCGCGGATTTCCTGTTCGATCTTCCGGCGGAGCGGGTTCACAAGCCCTTCTCGCGGCGGTCGGTGCGGTCTTGAGGCGTGCGGATGAACATTTCGACGAAGTAGTCGTGCAGGGCGTCGTAGAGCTGGCGCTGGAAGCTCCATTCGAATTGGGAGTCGTCGAGGTCGCGGGGATGGAGATCGAAATAGTAAGTGTGCACGGGGACGGATTCGTCTTTGAACTTTATGGTGATCTCAACGCCGTCTCCCGAGGCGCGGGCGGAGAAGTTCAGCAGAGGATGCTCGTAGAGGCGGAGCTGAGTAAGAACGCGATCGAGGCGTGGGTTGGGCGAGTCGGACATCGTGCGATTCTAGCGAAGTGAGAAAGAACTCACCACAGAGAGCACCGAGGACCACGCTGATGACTTGTCGTGGAGGCGGCTCTATTCGTAGCGCAACGCTTCGATGGGATCCAGTCTGGCGGCCTTGATGGCGGGCAGCATGCCGCTGATAATGCCGACGAAACTGAGGATCGCCGTCGACCAGATCAGCGTGGCGGAATCGATGTAGAGGTGGATGTCGCCTTCGCTGGCGTTTTCTTCGAACGCACTCCACAACGGGAGTCCTCCGACGGACCACGAAACAAGATAGGCCAACACCACGCCCAACAGGCCGCCGATGGCCGTGATCACCAGGGCTTCCGCCAGGAACTGGAACAGAATGTGCCAGCGGTGCGCGCCCAGGGCTTTTTCCACGCCGATTTCGCGAGTGCGCTGGGTTACGGAGACGAGCATGATGTTCATCAGGCCGACGCCGCCGATTCCCAGCGTGAGCAGGCCGATGAAGCCGAGCAGAATTTTGATTCCGGTGGAGATAACCTGCAGGTCGAGCAGGTCGGCAAACACGTCGAATACGAAAATGGCGCGCTGATCTTTGGCATCGAAGCTGTGGTGGAAGCCCATGGACTCGCGCACGGCTTTGACCACTTTCGCGTGGTCGCCCTCGTACTCCATGACGACGGCGGTCAGGTAGTAAGTGTTGGCCAAGTCGCTCATGGCGCTGTAGGGCACGTAGACGTGCTCGTTGATGTTGTCGTCGCCATTCTGGATCTGGTGCTTCATCACGCCCACGATCTGGTAGGAAATTCCGTCGATGCGGAGAGCTTGGCCGATGGCGTTCTGGCCGGAAAGGAGTTTCTTCTTCGCGTCGGAACCGATCACGGCCACGCGGGTGTGCGTGAAATCGTCGGCTTCGCTGAAGAAGCTGCCTTCGGAAACATCGAGGCGTCGCATGCGTGCGTAGGAGGCGTAGACACCACTGACGCCATAAGTCGCGCTGCGCGTTCCGAAGGCGGTAAGGCACTGCTTGGTCACTTCCGGCGAAACGCGCTTGAGCAGCGGAACTTCGTTGTTGATGTAGTCGAGGTCGTTCACCGTGAGGCGAATCTGGGTCCCGGCCTTGGTGCCTCCGGCCTGCAGTTCGGTGCGGCCGGGGAAAATGAAGACCAGGTTCGTGCCGAAGGAGCGGAAGGCGGACCAGAGTCCGCGCTCGAAGCCGGTGCCGTAAGCCAGCAGAAGTACGACGGTGGCGATGCCCCAGGCCATGCCCAGCATGGTGAGCAGGCTGCGGCTGCGGTTGTGGCGCAGGGCGGTATAGGCTTGTTTGGCGAGATCAGTGATCATGGAAAATCAGTTTCTTGTGTTTAGTGACTAGTTTCTGGTGGTGCAATTTTAGATTGCAGATTTTAGATTGCAGGTTGAAGACCTGCGAGAGGGAATCTTCAATCTGAGATCTTCAATCTGAGATCTTCAATCTGAGATCTTCAATCTGAGATCTTCAATCTGAGATCTTCAATCTGAGATCTTCAATCTGAGATCTTCAATCTGAGATCGTTCTACTCCTGTCGCAACGCTTCCACCGGCGGCAACAACGCTGCTTTACGCGCCGGATACAAGCCCGCGGCGATCCCGGCTACTGCCAGCGACACGATGGCTGCCAACGCCGACGCCGGAATAATGCGCGGCGTGTCGAAGCCTTCAGGCGACGGCAGCATGGCGAGCAAGGTTACGAACGCCGTGGCGATGACCAGCCCGATGCCTCCGCTGAACGCCGTTAAGAAGGCGCCCTCGATGAAAAACTGCGTCAGGATCGTGCGGTAAGTCGCGCCCAGAGCCTTGCGCAGGCCGATCTCTTTGGTGCGCTCGGTAACTGACACCAGCATGATGTTGATGATGCCGATTGCGCCCAGCCCCAGCGTGACTACGCCGACCACCCCGAGAAACCAATCCATGCCGTCGAAGATCAGGCCCACGCGCTTCATGTTCTCAACCGTGTCCCAGTCTTCGAAGGCGTCCTGCAATTTGGGGTCAAAGCCGTGGCGGCGGGCGATGATCTGGTGAATTTCGTTCTTAGCCTCGGCGTGAAGCTCTTTTCGGATGGGCTGGTAGTTGAGGAACGAGACGGCGTCCTCGGAATTGGCCTTGATGAGCGGGAAAAGATTGCGCATGGTCTCGATCGGGATGAAGATGCGCGCGTTGGTACCGTTGTTGCCGTCGCGGCCAACTTTGGCGACCACGCCGATCACGTTGAAATCCACGCCGTTGAGAAGAATGGTTGAGCCGACCGCGGGACGTCCGGGAAACATGTTCTTCAGCAGCTCCCAGCCCACGATGGCCACGCGGCGGCGCTCGGCGTTATCCTGCGGGTTGAACCAGCGGCCTGGTTCGATCGGGACGGTGCGAATCTGGTTGTAATCGGCCGCCACACCAAAAACCTGCCCGTTCGTGGATCCGTAGTCGCTCACCGCGCGAATATCCTCGCGGTTCAACACCGGTGAAAGCGCGCCCACAAACTTGGCCTGCTCGCGGACGGCAAGGTAGTCCTTATAAGTGAAGTAATAGAGCTGTCCGGATTGCGTGCTGCCTTCCACGGCCGGGATTCGCCCCGGAAACATGAACATAATATTTTGCCCGAGCGTCTTCAACTGTTTTTCCTGCCCGCTGCGGAAACCTTCCCCGAGACCGACCAGGAGCAACAGCGACCCCACGCCCCAGGCGATTCCGAACATGGTCAGAAACGAGCGCAGCTTGTGCGCCCAGAGCGTCGACAGGGACTGCCGGACGATATCGACGAGCATTCGCATAAAAGATTGCAAACAAGAAACATGCCCCCACACCTCCGGGGAGGAGCGTGGGGGCCCCGGGTAACGTTCAGGCGAGGGGTCTCAATCCCGCCTAACATCTGATCAGAGATACGCAGCCGGGAGCCGTAAAGTTCCCGGCTGGTGTCCTAGATTAGACCGGGAAACGGGGGAAAAGGTTAGCTGGGAGGGTTGCGCTCAAAAATCTTTGAACCGGCGATGCTCGCCCACCCACGTGCTAGCCAGGTCTTCGAGTGGACACCTGCGCCCAGCGAAACTTGGAACTCGCCGACGCCGTGAGAAATCATCCTGCGTTCGGCTCTCACGGGTAGAGATATGCAAGATTGTCGAACCTGAGATTTTCACCGTTCTTAAGTTCGAGCGTGACCTGCCAAGTCGGGTCTTTCCAGAGAGTTCGAATGCGGCGCAGTTCTCCGGGATGCAGAGACACGGCGACATCGGGCAGGTTCCCGGAGCGGAGGGTCAGGGTGGCCTCGGAGGAGCCGCCGTTGTAGACATCGACGCCGACGAAGACGCGGGGCGAATGGAACGCTAAGTCGAGATGCTCTTGCGTGGGATCTGTGGGAATCAGATTAAACGTGCCAAACTTTCCGTCCGGAATTCCAATCTTCCATTCCCCTTTCGGCCAGTCAATTACGCCAGAGGGATACGCACCCTCCAGAACAGTGCCGGCGGCGAGATGAGGGTTGTCGAAGGTTACGTAGAGGGGCGGGGCGCTGCCGCCGCAGCCTTGAATATCGATGTCGCGAGCGGTGCTGTGGCGGATGCGTAGCACATGCGTGGCGTCCTCGAACGTGAATCCCGATGCCGTAGACGGCAGCGTTTTTTGGCGAGTCAGCGGCCACCCATTCGCTGTGACCGAGTCGGGTACGAAATCAAGACGCAGCACATCAGTGGACTGTGGTTCGAAGGTGGAATAAGTCACCGAGCCTTTTCCGTATGCGATTTTGGTCACCACCGACGATGACCCGAGCAGATGAGATTCGTCCGCGGGCGCCCACTCCGGAACGGCCCAGAAAGAATCCATCAAGCGGCGTGGGCCGTCGGCGAACTCGTCGGTGAACCACCACTGGTTCTCGCCCCACGGCGCATGCGTCTTCCCTGGTAGTCCTTGAAAATAAGTGACCCAGTTGTACGAGCGGAAGGCAGCTTCGCGGTAGCTTTCGTCCTCCGTCTTGGCGAAGTAAAGCGCTTCCACGGCGGCCAGTCGCGAGGTGTGGCTGTCGCAGCATTGATTAGGCAGGTTGCAACAGAACTCAATGCCATTGCCCTGTTCTGTCGTGACCATGGCGCCGTGCACAATGTATTTCGGCCATTTCGGCGTGGTCTTCACCCACTCGATCAGTTTGCTCGCATGTTCCCGCCACTGCGGATCTTTCTCAGGATGCAGCAGAACGTAGCGTGCGAATTCCAGCGGGATGACCTGATTCATGTTTTCCATGCTGGGGACGACGTCTTCGAAGTAGCCAACCCACACGTTGTTGGTGAGTGGATAAGTTTGAAACCACAGCCAGGCATTCCGGCGGATGCGCGCATAACTTGAGACCTCGCCCTGATGCAAGCGCATGAGTTCGTCGAACAGCATGATGGGCTCGATCACATTGGCAGAGTAGGGTCCCATCGGTTTTTCGCCACGCGTGCTGCCGTCTTTCGCGTAGCAGCGCACCGGCCACGGAGAATGCGTTGCGTCCCCTTTCTTGTAGTTCTTGACCAGCGCATCGGCGCAGCGGATGGCCGCTTGCAAATACTTAGTGTTGCCGGTCATTTCATACAGGCGGAGATAGGCATATCCGTCTTCGCCGACGACGTGAGGCTCGATGTAGTCGGTTCCGTGCGAACTCCATCCCTTGTAGTCCCGCACGCCGGGATCGGCCGAGGCGTAGGGCACGCGCGCCCAGGCGTAGCCGGCGGGCGTCGTGCCATGTTCGAGTTCGTAGTCCACGAAATCTTCGAGGAAGGTCAGCATGCGCTCGTCGCCGGTGTAGGGATACAGACGTTCGATAAATCCCTGCATCATGGCGCGCAGGTATCCCGTGGAGTTTGCCCATTTCTGGTCGGGGATGAGTTCGTAGGTGGTGCGGTCAATGTCGAAGCAGCAATGGAAATAATGCAGGCGCTGGCGATTGTACTGATCCCAGAGAATGGTCCACTGCGAAAGCACGTGCGACGAATAGGAGTAGCCGATGTTGTCGGGCATCGGCCAGGGAAGAAGCTTTCCCTGCGCGTCGAGTGCCACCGGTCTTCCAGCGATCGTGGGTTCGTCGGCGGCGGAGACTACTGGGAACTTCTGTTGAGCCGAAGTGGACACAGCCAGCAACAGCACCAGAGCGATGTGCAAAGCGTTTGTCGGTCGTCTCATTGGGGTATCTGGATGTTCGATGGTGCCCACCCTCCGCGAGGACCACAATACGGAATCATCGCGGAAGACACAACTTGCCCTTGCTTTGCATGCAGGCGAAGATCATCCACCACGAAGGACACTTAAGGATCAGGAAGGTGGGCATCTGCGGGCTGATTACTATTGCTGTGGCTTCTCTTTGGGCCGTTCGTAGGCTTTCTGCAGATACCTGCGGCCCTCTTCGAGTGCGCCGAAGGTATTGTCGTTGGTTTGCACGGCCTGGCGATATTCGTTGATGGCGCGCTCGCGCTGGCCCGTGATGTCGAAAATCTTGCCCAGTTGGATGTGGCTCCAGACCTCGGTCCAGCGTGGCTCGCCGTCGCCGTTCAGCGAAGAGCGGTAGGCGTTGGCCGAGGCTTGATAGTTGCGCTGAAAAAAGAAAATTTCGGCAATGCGGTAGTGCGCCAGCGAGCTGTTTTTGTTGAGGTCCAGGGCTTTATTGAATTCGGCTAGAGCGGCGGCGAGATCTCCCTGCTGCTGCAGCGCCTGCCCACGCAGGACAGAAGCATACAGCTTCACGTTGGAAGAATTGGTGAGCACATGGTGATCGGGATCAATGGAGATGCGGCGCGGACGGCCGAACGTTTCCACCGTGAGCGGCGAGTCGGTGCCCACAACCTCGATACGTTTGTCTTCCGTTTTGCCGTCAGTATCGATTCTGAGATCGACCGGCATGCGGAACAGGTCGAGATCCTGAGTGATTTCTCCAGTGACGCGGAAGCCTTTGTCCGTCCCCAGGCGATAAACCGTATATTTCACTTTGAATTCAGGGGCGCCGGTGGAATCGAGCCACTGCGAAAAGAACCATGTCAGCTGATCGCCGTAATTTTTCTCGGCGACCGCGCGAAAATCATCGGTTGTGGCGGACTTTCCCGCGAACTGCGCCGCGAAGTCGCGCATGGTCTTCAGATATTTGTCTTCGCCCAGCACCCAGCGCAGCATGTGCAGGATCATCGCGCCCTTGTCGGTGACCAGAGACTGGAACTCGGTAGAAAACAAATCCAGCTTGTTGGCGCTGGAGAGCGGCACCGTGTCATAGGCCAGGGCGCCGACCGACATATCCTTCACGGCTTCTTCCAGGCCCGCAGCCCCGGCCGCGCTCTCCACATACATGGCTTCGGAGTAACGGGAGAAGCCATCACTCAGCCACCAATCATCTTTCGTGGCCGGGCTGACCGAAACGCCCCACCACTGGTGTGCGATGGCATTGGCCAGCAGGCGATAGTTGGGTTTCTCAGTGATGGATTGGCCGCGGATCCCGGCCATCTCTGGAGCCCAGGCATAAGGAACAGTGTCGCCGGGAAGTTCGACGAGATTGAGGCGCTGCGATGGCGGTATGCCGTAGAGCGTGATGAAGTAAGTAAACTCCTGCACCGCCGTGTTGGCGTAGGTCGCGGCCAAGGCCTGATGCGTAGGTTTGAAAAACACGTGTAGGTCCATGCCGGCGTCGTCGGTTTTGTACTCCTGGAAAACTCCGGCAACGATAGTGCCGGGGAAACTCGGTTTGGCGGAGACGAAAGTAAAAGTTTTGGTCGGCAGGCCGTTGGAACCGGGCTTGTTGGACGGAGTGGGCTCGCCCACCGTGGATTTTCCGCTGCCAATCACCAGCATGTGAGCCGGCACCGTGACGCTGATGGTCGACGTGAACCGGTTCAGGCCGTAGCCGCTCACCGGGAACCAGCGTCCCGCGTAAAGCAGGTAGCTGCTGTCATCGCCGACGTAGGCCAGGCTGAGACCGGGCACAGGACTGTCGTCGGCGTTTTCGATGGTGCCCTCGTATTCGAAGGTCAGTGTTGTGGACGAACCCTTGGTTAAGCCATCGGCCAGCGGAACGCGCACGGTGAAATCCTGGGTGAGGTGCTCGGCGGAAAGCGGCTTATTGTTGGCGTCGAGTACCCGCGTGACACGAAGCGCGTTGTTGAGTTCGAAAATGGCGACGTTCAAATCCTGCAGGGCCGTGAACTTCACCTTGGCGCGGGCCGTGATCTGGTGCAGGTGAGGCGACAATTCCGCGTCGATCTGGTAATCGTCGACTCGCAGGCGAGCTTTTTCTGCGGCCCGGGCGGGGACCGCGAATGAAGCCAACAGCAGCAGGGCAAGGAAACTCAACAGGACGCTCGGAACGCGCCGAAGGCGGATCTGCATTAAGTAGAGTCTCCCGGAAATGGGCCTTACCATTGGTATGATGAAGATTCTCCTCTAAAAGATGCCGCGAGCACAAGGTTTCGGAGCTCACGCTTACATTTTGTCATTTCGAGCGAAGCGAAGAAACCTGCTTTCTGCCGGCGCCAGCAAACAGCAGGTTCCTTTCAGCTTCGTTCGGGGCAGGGGTCCTCGTCGCACTCGCTCGTCGGAATGACAACTTCAGCCCGCCCTGCGAGGTGATAGTCAACGATGCAAGATACGGCCCTGGATGATCCCGGCGGCGCGGTCGGCGGGGTGCTGCGGTGCGCCAGAGCCTGCCTGGGGCGCCCGCAGGCGGGCCTTGACCCGCGCCAGGCCTTCCAGCATGCGATCACGCGCCAGACCGTCGGGGAGAACCTCGTGCAGCCGCGCCACGATGTTGCCGGCCGTGAAATCGTGCTGCACCAGTTCAGGGACAATCTCTTCCCCGGCAATCAAGTTCACCATGGCGAAGTGCGGGACTCTTACCCGCGGCCTGCCCAGCAGATACGTCAGGGGCGAGACGCGGTAGACCATCACAAAAGGCGTGCACATCATCGCGGCTTCGACCGTGGCTGTCCCGCTGGCAACGATTCCGACGCGGGAGTGCCACAGAGCGGGCAGAGATTCGGGGACGAGAGTGATTTTATGCTGGGCGGGCGTTGGCGGTTTATGCGACCGCTTGCCGATCAGGTCGAGTAAGAAGCTGCGGTCAAGCGTGGGCGCAACGGGTAGCAGAAATTCGTAGTCAGGGCCGAGTTGCGCGGCCGCTTCCAGAATCGTCGGCAAATTCATGCGCACTTCTTTCACGCGGCTGCCGGGCATGAGAGTGATCCAGGGTTTGGAAGGGTCAAGCTGAAATTGCGTCGCGTACTCATCTCGTTCAATGGCAGGATGGGAAAGTTCGGCCAGAGGATGGCCGACGAAGGTCGCGTCTACGCCGTGTTCGCGGTAGAACTGCTCCTCGAAGGGGAAGATCACGAGGGCTTTGTCGATGTAGTCACGGATGAGGCGCACGCGTCCCTGGCGCCAGGCCCAGAATTGCGGCGCGACGTAATAGACCGTAGGGACGCCGCGCTTTTTCATCTGCCGCGCGACTCGCCAGTTGAACGCGGGAGAATCGATGAGGATGGCGAGATCCGGCTTGCGCTTGTCGGCCTCTGCGATCAAATGACGATAAAGTCCTAGAATTTTCGGCAGGTGGCTGAGAATTTCCATAATACCGACGACGGCCAGGTCTTTGGCATCGACCACGGTGTCGCAACCGGCGGCGCGCATGCCGTCGCCGCCCACACCAAAGAAATCAAGTTGCAGGGCTTGAGTGGATTGATACGCTGGCGGGGCAAGCGTTGCTCGTGTGGGGACGGGCGTTGCTCGTGTGGGGACGGGCGCCTCGCCCGTCCGCGCGGAGCGCAGCTCCGCAGCGGTCTCCGAAGCCGCGCGCCGCAGCGCCTCGATAAGCTGCGCCCCATACATTTCCCCCGAGGCTTCGCCAGCTGAGATGAGAACGCGCAAGACAGCATTGTAAAGCCGCGGCGGGCCTAGCCGGGGCGCGGTCTTCGCAGGTGTAGAATCGACGCCCGCGGATCCGCTGTGAGACGATAAACTGTTAAAGGCGACCGGCCCCGTAGCTCAACTGGATAGAGCATCAGACTTCGGATCTGAGGGTTGGGGGTTCGACTCCCTCCGGGGTCGCCACTTTCGCCACCGCGCAGATTTCATTCTTGAGGAGTCGATTCCTGAGGAGATGCGGCAGGGCGTCCCGTACCGGTTAGTGGTAGTGGACAGTAACGAGAAACCCGGTATCGATTTCGATTAAACCAGCGATATCCCCACCAGAGCAGCGAATGGAAGCCCGGCAAACCGAAGATTGTGTAGAACGGCCATGCCCACCAGATTCGCCGCGCGACATAGAGATACGCATCCGCACCAGATTCCAGTTTCCCCGCTCGAGTCAAGACTCGAATGTCGTCCAGCAGATTTTCCTGCGAGATTCGCAAGCTACCGTCAGCATATGCCGACTGCAAGTCCTTAATTGCGAAACCTCTCGGCACAACAACGTTCTCCCAGAAAAGAACCCAGCGAAAGCAAAATCCACAGCCGCCGTCGTAGAGTATCCAACCCTCGCTGGGGAGAGCAGATCCGGCTTCTTGGTCGGGCATGTTCATTGGATTCGATTGCCCCGGAATACTTTGACGGGCGAACCTTCTGCTACGAACGCGGAGTCGGGGCGTCGCTGAAGAACTGCACCGAGTTCTCTCCCGTAGATCACGCCGGTCTCTCCCACAAAACCAGCCGCCGTGGTTGACCACACTTTCCAAGGGGCATGCGAAACGTGATATTCAAGGCAGCCACCGGATCGCTGACTCGAATAACCCCATTGGTGCTCGGTAATGAATTGTTCCAGGCTCCCTTCCCGAGAAAGGGCGGCAGGCCCTGCGGTTTGAGCCGACACCGTGCACCACGGCCTGCCAAGCCGCCACTGATACTCGAACGTCTTCTTCAACCCCTCGGTGCTGATCCGGTGCTTCATCGGAAAGTATCGATAGTTCTCGCCGTATAGCAGGCGCGCTGTGGTTGCGATAGCCCACCTGGGCACAACCTCGGCAATGAAAACGACTCCTCGTCGGTCCTCGCCGCCCTGTTTCCGACGAACGTAGAAGCGCAGATTTACCTCGTCAAAATCAACATGAAAAGGAATTGGGAAAAAACCGAACAGTTTCGTGCGGCAGAACCGAAAGGCCACCAGGCTGACGTAGGTTCTCCCCTCGAACGAATCCAGTGAAGTACCGGAAGGCACGTAACGACCCAAAAGAAGCGGGTCGACTTCGTAGTTCAGCATCACGAGATCCCGCCATTCGGCCGATAGAAAAACGCGTTCGGGATGAGACATGTTCTCGTCGCGGCAACTGCGTGCCGTTCTAGTCATCCGACCTTGCCGTGACTTCCGGCTGCTGGAGGCCGCCCCGCCTGTTCGCGGTTGAGGCCTCGCCAGACACGTTCAGCTCCTGGTCTTTGTATTGCAGCTGATAAAGCTTGAAATAAACCCCGCGCTGGGCGAGGAGTTGCTGGTGGGTGCCCATTTCGCGGACTTGGCCTTTGTGCATGACGATGATTTTATCGGCGCGCTGTACCGTCGAAAGACGGTGGGCGATGATGAGCGAGGTGCGCCCTTCGACCATGCGGTTGAGCGCGTCGCGCACGCGGAATTCGGTTTCGGTATCAACGCTCGAAGTGGCCTCGTCGAGAATCAGAATCTTGGGGTCGTGCGCCAGGGCGCGCGCGAAAGAAATCAGCTGCTTCTGCCCGGTGGAAAAAGTGGAGCCCCGTTCGCGCACTTCCTGATTTAGACCGTTGGGCAGGGTGCGGATGAAGTCAGCCAGGTTCACATCTTCCGCGGCCTGTTCGATGTCCGCGTCCTGAATGCGCGCGGTGCCCAGGCGGATATTTCCGGCGATAGTGCCGCTGAATAAGAACGGATCCTGCAGGACTACACCGAAGCGGCCGCGGAGGTCGTCGAGATTCATTTCTTTGAGGTTGACGCCATCGATGCGCACCGCGCCTTTCTGCACATCGTAGAAGCGCAGCAGCAGAGAGATTAGCGTGGTCTTTCCGGCGCCAGTGTGGCCGACGATAGCGACGGTTTCGCCGGGTTCGATGGTGAAGGTGGCGTCGCGGAGAACCCAGTCGGGAGCGGAGTCGGAGGTGGTGGCTGGGTTGTTGCCGGGGGCTAAGACAACCGACCCTTCGGGTCGGGGACGGGCAAGAGTGCCCGTCCCCACACCGGACGTGCTGGGTACGTCGGCGGTCTCGCGGTAGGCGAACCAGACGTGGTCGAACTCGATGCGGCCCGGGCCTTCGGGTCGCTGGGTTACGTTGGGAGTCACCACTTCCACTGGCGCATCGAGCAGCTTGAAGATGCGTTCGCTGGCGGCCATGGCGGACTGCAGAATGTTGTATTTCTCGCTGAAGTCCATGATGGGGCGGAAAAAACGCTGCGCGTATTGCATGAACGCAACCAACACACCGAGCGAAGCGGCGGTCGCCACCAGATGGAATCCGACCAGCGTATGCGGATTGAAGTCGATGCTCACCGCCTTGGCGGTCACGCCGCGAACAATGTCGTTGCCGCCCCACCACAGCACCGACGCAATGGCGATGGAAGAAAGAATTTCAACCACGGGATAGTAAACCGCGTAGGCCATGATCGCGTCTTTGAAGGCGTCCATGTGGCTGCGGTTGATTTCCGAAAACTTCTCGTAGGCCTTGCGCTCACGGTTGAAAAGCTGCACCACCACTACCCCGCTGACGTGCTCCTGTAAGTAAGCGTTGATGCGGGCGATGGCAGTCCGAATGCGCCGATAGGAGTCGCGCACCTTGTCGCGGAAAACTTTGGTCGCCACCACGATGAACGGCAGCATGGCGAACGTAACCAGCGCCAGCTTCCAGTTCATGCACAGCATGATTCCCAGAATGCCGGCGAGCACGAAGACGTCTTCAAAAATCGAAACCACGCCGGAGGTGAACATTTCGTTCAAGGCGTCGACGTCGGTGGTCACGCGGGTCACCAGGCGGCCGACCGGATTCTTGTCGTAAAACGCGACATGCATGCGCTGCAGGTGGCGGAAAATCTGGCTGCGCAAGTCGAACATCACTTTCTGTCCGGTCCACTGCATGTAGTAGGTCTGCAGGAATTCCAGCAGAAAAGTGAGCACCAGCAATCCCACGTAGATCGTGGCAATCTGCGCGACGCCAGTAAGCGGCCGCGGACTCAGCCAGTTCCAAACGCCTGAGGTTGTCCCTTTCGCGGGGGCGAGGTAGCGATCGATCGCCACCTTGGTGAGATAGGGCCCCAACACGTCGGCGAAAGATTTGAAGACGATCGAGCCGAGCGCGATCGCCACTTGCCAGCGATAAGGACGCAGGTAAGTGAGCAACCGCCGCATCAGGCGGCTGTCATACGCTTTGCCTAAAACCTCTTCTTCTTGGGCCATTTCTTGGGCCATTTCTTGGGCCGCCGGCGGCTTTTTCTTTCGACCCGCCAGCGCGTGAACCGCCGCTGCGGGCGCCTACAACGCAGCCGGGCACCCATGAGTAGATGTGCAGCGCGGCCGGACGATGGAAAAAGGTTTTCGTCGAGAAAGGGTTGGGACGGAAGTTGAAGATGGGATAATCAAGCCAGTGGCTCTGGGGATCTACATTTCGGTTCCGTTCTGCCGCACCAAGTGCAGCTATTGCAACTTTGCGTCTGACGTGTTTTCGCGGACGGCCTTCGAGCGTTATGTGGATCGCGTTTGTGCGGATATCGCTCGCGCGCCGCAGATAGCGGCGGAAGTGGGCGGGACGATCGAGCGTGAGGTCGATACCATGTACCTCGGTGGCGGGACCCCGACGGTGCTCGAATCCGGCCAACTGGAAAGACTTTTCACTGCCGTGCGAGCGGAATTTGACGTGCAACCCGACGCCGAGGTAAGCGTGGAATGTGCGCCGGGCACGCTTGCGCCGGCCGTGATCGAGAGCCTGCTGCGCTGTGGCGTGAACCGCGTCAGCCTGGGCGTTCAGTCATTTGTGGATGTCGAAGCGGTAGCCGTAGGCAGGCTGCACAAACGCGCAACGGTGGTCGAGGATATCGCTCGCCTGCGCGCAGTTGGGATTCGAAACATCAACCTCGATCTGATCGCCGGATTGCCGCACCAGACCGCGGAAAGCTGGCGACTGTCGCTGACGGAAACGATCGCAACCGGCGTTCCGCATGCCAGCGTCTACATGCTCGAAGTGGACGAAGATTCGCGGCTGGGACGCGAACTGATCGCTGGCGGTACACGCTATCACGCCCACTTCGTTCCGGACGAAAACGCGACTGTCGACTTCTACCTGGCCGCCTGCGAAGCGCTGGAAGAGCCCCGCATCCGCCAATATGAAATTTCCAATTTCGCCCGTGCCGGATTCGAATCGCGGCACAACCTGAAATATTGGACGCGCCAGCCCTATCTCGGCTTCGGGGTCGACGCGCATTCTATGTTGCTTTCTGCCGCTCCCGGCGCTGAGGCGGTGCGGTTCGCGACTTCGGACGTACTCGAACCATTCATTGCAGGAGCGCCGTTGCTGCGCACCGTGGTATCGCGGCACACGGCATTGGAAGAAAGTTTTTTTCTCGGTTTGCGGCTGACCCGTGGCGTGAATTTGGGCGAACTATCCGCAAGCTTCGGCGAGCCAGCGGTCGGAAAGTTTCGCGACGATATCCGGGAACTCGTCCACCAGGGACTGCTCCAGCAAGACGGCGGCTGGATACGCCTTTCTTCGAAAGGCCGGCTGCTTTCCAACGAGGTATTCCAGAAATTTCTTTCCCCTGAAGAAGTCTTGGTCACCGAGCGCCGACCGGCGAAATGAGAAGATGGGTTCGCGCTGCATTACTTTCGTCCTCTTTTGCGAGCCGCCGCTTTCGAGTCTCATTAGCGTGAGGGATCCATGGCCGACGATCAAGTGGTGAAGTTGCTCGAAGAAATTCGCGACCTGCAAAAAGGGTTTCTCGCAAACCAGAAAATCGCCTTGCAGAATCAGCAGGTATCAGTGCAGAACCAGCAGGAGGCAATGGCGGTACAGAAGCGCGCCGTGCAACGGAGCAAAATCGCCTATGTACTGATTGGCGGACTTTTCTTGTTTATCGGACTCTCCTATGTTGTCCCGTTGTTTTCCTGGATCGTTAGTTTGATGCTGCGCCGTTGAGCTTGGGCAGCCGTTGCTCGGGCGGCGTTCTCGAATAGCAATCATCCCATGAGCCATCCGTCCGGTCGGTTGGGCGCCAGGGGCGAAGCAGCACAATCGTCAGTGATTTCGCGGCTCTCCGTGCCTGGCATGGCCCCTGCCCGGGGTAACTTTCTCCCGCCCTCACGCTATGTTCTAATCACTTTCAGTGCCGGTAAAGCGTGCAAGAACGCGGCAGTTCGACAACGCCGCCGAATAGCCTGGGGGGAATTTGGATTTTCAACTCAACGAGGAGCAACTGCACCTGAAGAAGACGGTGCGTGAGTTTGCCGAGCGCGAGATCAAGCCCAACGTCATGAGGTGGGACGAGGCTTCCGAGTTCCCGCTGTCGACTATCAAGGAACTGGGCAAGCTCGGACTGCTGGGCGTGATTTTTCCCGCCGAGTACGGCGGCGCGGGCATGGGCTATGTGGAATACGTCACCGCCATCGAAGAACTCTCACGCGTGGATGGCTCGGTTGGCATCATCGTGGCGGCGCACACGTCCCTGTGTTCGAATCATGTTTTTCTCGCCGGCAACGAAGCGCAGAAAAAGAAATACATCAGCAAGCTTGCCACCGGAGAATTTATCGGGGCCTGGGGACTGACCGAACCCTCCTCCGGTTCCGACGCGGGCAGCGCGCGCATGACCGCGACCCGGCGGGGCACCCACTGGATACTCAACGGCACGAAAACTTTCTGCACCAACGGCCATTATGCCGATGTGCTCGTCGTGCTCGCCGTCACCGACCGCGCGGCGCACACGCACGGGCTCTCGGCATTCATCGTGGAAAAAGGCAGCAAGGGATTTCGCGCCGGGAAAAAAGAAAACAAGCTGGGCCTGCGCGCCAGCGATACAGCGGAATTGATCTTCGAAGATTGCGCGATCCCGGCGGAAAATCTCTTGGGCGGCGAGGGCCAGGGCTTTCCTGACGCCATGCGCGTGCTCGATGGCGGCCGCATCTCGATTGCCGCGCTATCGCTCGGCATGGCGGAAGGCGCTTACGACGCCGCTCTCAAGTATTCCAAAGAGCGACGCCAGTTCGGCAAGGCCATCAGCGATTTCCAGGCGATCCAGTGGAAGCTGGCCGACATGGCCACGGAAATCGACGCCGCCATGCTGCTGACCATGCGTGCCGCGTCGATGAAAGACGCGGGCATGAAGACCACCCAGGAATCTTCGATGGCCAAACTCTACGCCAGCGAAGTGGCTGTGAAATGCGCCAACGAAGGCGTGCAGATTCATGGCGGCTACGGCTTCATCAAGGATTATCCCGCCGAAAAATTTTACCGCGACGTGAAGCTCTGCACCATCGGCGAAGGCACCAGCGAAATTCAGCGGTTGGTGATTGCGCGGCAGTTGCTGAAGGATTAGCGGCGAGCTTTTGGCTTTTAGCTTTTGGCTTTAAGCCACACCTGCCACACGAACAATCCCCAGTAGCTGCAGGCCAGTGCCGCGAACAGGCATGTGAGCAAGATATGACCCACCACGAACTGCGTTCCCTTGGGCCAATCTCCGTGAGAAAAGTAGAAGGCGTCCACAAGAATGCGCGCCGTCCAATAGGTTCCGATAAAACAGGCTAGCGCCAGTGCGGCGCGATCACCACGGAGCAGCTCAGCATGCAGCGCAAGCGTCAACGTACCGAAGGCGATGATCGTCAGCACCGTGAAACCGCCCTGCACCCACAGCAACTTCCGGTTGAAAGGCATGAGCTGCGCCAGATCCTGCTTCCACCGCAGGCGCGAGGGAACCTGAGAGCTGGCAATCAAGATAACGAAGTGACCAGCGCCGGCCAGCCACAGGTCGAGATCGAAGAGCCGTTCCAGCAAAGAGTTGGTCATAATCTTTGGTCCCATGAGTTCGCCATTTTTAGCTCCAAGAGTTCGACACGAGTATTCGTCCCAAGAATTCGTCACAGGGCGCGAATCGCAAACATAAAAGGAATTATCACGCGCAACACAAAAGGAGGATGAAAAAGCCAGAAGGCCGGCCCGGCGGCGACCGCGAACATAAAGAACCATCCGGCGATTCCCTTTTGCAAACCGAGTCGCCGGCCGAACCCTGACCGCTCCAGCGTGACGCCGAGGCCTTGCAAAATGAAATAGACAGTGGGCAGGCCGTACCCACCTCGCGCCGGCAGCGATATGACAAGATCATGGATCAGGCCGGATGCGAGAAATACAAGCAGACTCGCCGCGGCCACGCCGATCCTTTTGTGCAGAGGCCGGAAAATCAAATCGTAAGCGAGTTGGCGGAACCCGAGGTTCCAGCGTTTGCCCCAGAATTCGCTGAGCGTCTTCGACAGGATCGGCTTCGACATAATGGGTTGCGCCACCACGCCGCACAGCTGCCAGAACAGCGCGATCAAGTGAAAGCTGCCGAAGTGCAACAGAAGAATCAAGCCGAAAAGGCCGATCCAGCCCCGAACCAGAGCCTGCGTTTCCGGGACTCTGCGAGCAATCACCCATAACAGCAGGGTTCCGAGGAATGTCTTCGCAGCCGCCCAGAGCCATTCTCTAAACTGCGGCGTCGGGACCGCTCGGCGGGAATCGAGAAAAGCTTCTGCATCCATGCCCGGCCACGCCGCAAGATAGGCCAGCGAGCGTCCCGCGCTGTGGGGAACGTGACCGCGAGCTTGCCACCAGGTTTGCCACTTCAATCCGATAAAAATCGCGAACGACAGCGTCCACATGAAGACCGACGCCGGCATGCGATCACGCAGCAGAATGGTGACGGGCGGAAATGCGAGCAGAGGAAGCCAGCCCGGCCACGCAGTCGCATCGCTGCGGACGGGCGCGAGTTGGGAAGTGGTTGCCAACTGTTGGTTTGCTCTTGGCCTCGCGTTCAATCTACCCCGGAGCGGGCCGCTGGGCAATGCACATTGGCAATTTGGTCGCGCCGGAGATTTCAGCGGCGCCGATAGTTTCAGTTTGCCCGCTGCTGCTTTACACTGATCGCTTGAATCGCGACCTCCAGCCCGAGCTCCGAATTTGGATCGAGCAGCTGCGCTCCGGCGACATCCGCGCCCTCGCGCGCGCGATCTCTGTGGTCGAGAACCATGCGCCCGGATGGCCCGATCTGCTGAAGGCATTGTTTCCACACACTGGGCACGCACGCATTATCGGGCTGACCGGATCGCCGGGGGCGGGCAAGAGCACGCTGGTCGACCAGTTGGCGCGGCTCTATCGCGCTGGCGGCAGCAATGTGTGTGCCAACGAAGCCCAGCGCACGATCGGAATCATCGCCGTGGACCCGACCAGTCCTTACACGGGCGGCGCGATTCTCGGTGACCGCATCCGCATGCAGGAACACTTTGCCGACTCTGGCATTTACATTCGCAGCATGGCTACGCGCGGATCCCTCGGCGGACTGGCCCGCACCACCGCGGATGTAGCCACGGTGCTCGACGCCTCGGGGCGCGACCTGGTGCTCATCGAGACCGTTGGCGTGGGGCAGGACGAAATCGACATTGTGCGCCTCGCCGACGTCACCATTGTGATCCTTGTCCCGGGCATGGGAGACGACGTGCAGACAATCAAAGCCGGCATCATGGAAATCGCCGATATCTTTGTGATCAACAAGAGCGATCACGAGGGCGCCGAGCGCGTGGAGCGCGAGATTCGCGCTCTGCAATCGTTGGCCATTCGGCACGACGGCTGGACTCCTCCGATTGTGAAGACCGTCGCCAGTGAAGGCACCGGCGTGAAAGAATTGGCGGCGGCCATCGCTCACTATGAAGCGTATCTCGAGAAAGAAAACCGCGCCCTGAAAAAAAGCGCGGAGAACTGGCAGGAACGCCTGGTCACGATGCTGCGCGACACCATGCTCGAAAGAGCCCGGGCGCAATTCGGCGACGGCAATCTGGCGCGTCTGGCCGCGGAAGTGGCCGAACACAAACGCGACCCGTACACGCTAGTGGAGGAGATCGCGGCGGAAGCGGCCAAGAAGAAAGAAAAAGATTCCTCGCTCCGCTCGGAATGACAACGAGTGGATAATTGGACACGGAATGGATTTTTCTATCGATCATCTCGGCATCGCGGTGAAATCGTTGACAGCGGCAAAGGCGATCTACGAGAAACTCGGCCTTAGCGTTTCGCCGGAAGAAACCGTGGAGCAGGAACAAGTCCGCCTGGTGATGGTCGCGGTGGGCGAGAGCCGGTTGGAGCTTTTGGAAGCGACCTCGGACGAGTCTGCGATCGCAAAATTCATCGCCAAGCGCGGCGAAGGTCTGCATCACGTATGTCTCAAGGTTCCGGACCTGTCCGCAGCCGTGGCCCGGCTGAAGAAAGACGGCGTCCGCCTCGTTTCAGAAGAAATCAAGACTGGTGCCGGCGGCCATGGTTACGTGTTCGTTCATCCCTCGAGTGCTGGGGGAGTGCTGCTCGAATTGGTCCAGGGATAGCGATAGCCAGGCAACGCGCCCGGCCATGAACTTTCACAGATCGCCACGGATCGAACTAAGATGTGAATTCAGCTTCGAGCAAGCTTCGAATCAAGATCGAACCGAGCGACAGCTAGCGCAGAATCATCACTCATGCTTCTTCTTTCCACCGACACTTCGGGCAGGCAAGGCAGCATCGCGCTGGCCAGCGGCGAGGTCACCGGCGCATGCCAGATTATCGAAGTCGCTCCGCTACCGGGCGGCAACTTCTCGGCGCAACTGGTGCCGCAGATCGCCGCCCTCCTGGCCAGGCACGGTTTCAATAAAACCGATCTCGGAGCCTTCGCCGTGGCTTCCGGCCCCGGATCATTTACCGGCCTGCGAGTGGGACTGTCGGCCATCAAGGCTTTAGCCGAGATTTTGGAAAAGCCCGTCGCAACGGTTTCTTTGCTGGAAGCTATTGCCGTCGGAGCTGGATTGCAGGGCAAAATCCTTGCAATTCTGGACGCAGGCCGCGGCGACTTGTACGCCGGAGAATATGAAGTGACCGGCGAGTCGGCTCAAGCCGTGACGGAAACACTCGCCCGGAAGGAAAATGTTTTGGTGAAGATGCGCGAATCCGAGCCGCAAACATCAGCCGTACGAAAATCAACGCTGGCCACACCAGACCAGTCGTTAGACGAGGCCGCGCGCTCCGCCGGACTACCGGTTGTGCTGGTTGAGGCCGTCGATGCGGGCGCGATTGCTCGTCTGGGATGGCGCAAGATTCAGGCTGGCCGCACGGTTTCGCCGGAACAGTTGGAAGCCAACTACATCCGGCGCACCGATGCGGAGATTTTTGCCAAGGTCAGCTGTTAACCTTCAACTCGGTCGCCCACAGCACTATTGGAACCAGAAACTCAGCTCCGATTGCGCCCTCGCCTTGCCACCGCCGCCGATGTCCCCACCATGCTCGACCTCGAGCGACGATGCCCCGCGGCTGCACATTGGTCGCAGCAACAATATGACGATCTCTTCCGCAAAAATAAAATCGGCGGCCACCGCTTGGTTCTTGTAGTGAACGAGAATCCTCAAGACTCAACCCGCGCGTCCGTTTGCCAACCACGGCCGCCATCAGGTTTAACTCCTATCCTCGGCTTCCTTATCGCCAACCAGGCCGGTCCGGAATGGGAGTTGGAAAACCTGGTGGTTGCTCCCGCCCTCCGCCGAAAAGGCTTGGCCACCGGCCTTTTCACCGCGCTGCTCGCCCACGCGCGGGAAGCTGCCGGCGAGCAAATATTTCTGGAAGTACGCGAGTCAAACCTGGCGGCGCGAAATCTCTATGTCCGCCTTGGGTTCGAAGAAAATGGGCGTCGCAGACTCTATTACGCAAATCCCTCTGAAGATGCGGTGCTGTACCGCCTGAACCTACTCTAGCGATTACATTTGAGAATCACCGCTCGCTTGCCGGTTGAATGATTCTCCTCGGCGATGATTTGAGATCGCTTCTACCGGCCTCCCAGGGTCGCAATCTCGCCCAATCCAGGCAGGCTCGCATCCGCCGTTACATCGAAAAACCCGCTGCGAGGTAAGCCCATGCAAACAAACGCGTTCCCCCAATTCCAAGGTTTCGGGAGAGTGTTCCCGTGGGAACACTTCGTCAGTTTGGAGTCAATTAGGTTGGCCGGAGGGTTTCTAAGGCAGTCCGAACGCGTAGATGGCGCTGCCCGCCGCGATGGCAATGTATTCTCTTCCGTCGACTGCGAAGGCCATCGGCGGGGCGTAGACGGCGCCGCCCATCTGGAAATGCCACTGCGGCTTGCCTGCCGCCGCGTCCATCGCGATGAAGTTGCCTTCCGCGTCGCCGGTGAAGACGAGTCCGCCCGCCGTCGACAGCACTCCCGACCACGTCGGCGAGGTGTGCTCAAACTTCCACTTCACCTGCCCCGTAGCCGGGTCGATCGCCTTCAAGAAGCCGCGATAGGGCTTGGCCTCTTCCGAGGGAAAATAAGCGCTGCCGTAATAGGCGTGCCCGGCCTCATAGGGCTGCGGAGCGGTGCTGAAGATGTCGCACTGATCGCGGGCGGTGACGTAGAACAAACCAGTCTGCGGATCGTACGCGGGAGCCATGAAGTTGGTCGTGCCCGCCGCACCGGGACACACCGTGTGACCTTCCAGGGTTGGCGAAGCGCTCTGGTTCGCGATCGGCCGCCCCTCGCCGTCTTTCGCATCGCTCCATGTGGTCTTGCCGTAGGGGTTCGCAGAGATCAGCTTGCCGCTGGTGCGATCAAGTACATAAAAGAATCCGTTGCGGTCGGCCTGCGCGATCAGATGCTTCGCACCAGAATCTCCGTTTGTGTCGATGATCACGGGCACCTGGGTCGCATCCCAGTCGTGCTCATCGTGCTTGGTGAATTGGAAATACCAGTTCAGCTTGCCGGTGTCGGCGTTCAGGGCAAGAAGAGTGTTGCTGTAAAGATTGTCGCCCGAGCGTCCCTCGCCGCGATTGGAGGGTGCGGGATTGCCTGTCGGCCAGAAAATCTGATTGGTCGCGGCGTCGTACGTTCCCGTGTTCCATGCCGGCGCTCCGCCGACCTGCCATGAATCTCCTTCCCAGGTTTCGTGTCCCGGTTCGCCCGGGCCGGGCACAGTGTAAAAACGCCAGCGGCGTTTGCCGGTCGCGGCATCGTAGGCGTCGATGAATCCGCGCACGCCGTATTCGCCACCGGATACGCCGATGACCACCAGATCCTTCAGCGCCAGCGGAGCGACGGTGAAGCTGTTCCCCGTTCGATAATCCGCGGCGACCACGTCCCAGGCGACATTTCCAGTCTTGGCGTCAAGGGCGATCACGTGAGCATCGAGGGTCCCGAGAAAAACTTTGTCGCCAAGAATCGCCAGGCCACGATTCACCCGCCCGCAGCAGGGGCGAATGTCGCCCGGCAGCGCATGCTGGTACATCCAGATCGGCCGTCCGGTGCGGGCATCGAGCGCGAAGGCGCGGTCGTCTTGCGCCGTGGCGTAGAGGATGCCGTCCACCACCAGCGGACTGGTCTCGAGCTTGCCGGTAGCCGCGGTCTGATATACCCACTTCGCGGTCAGCGCGCTCGCGTTGGCGGTGCTGACCTGATCGAGCGCGCTGAAGCGCCGGCCCAGGTAGTCGCCGGAATACGTCATCCAGTTCTGCGGCTCTTTTGAAGAGTTGAGCAGGCGGTCAAAGGTGACCTGGGAGTGCGCGGGAGTTGCGAAGGCGACCGCGGCCAGGCTGATTGCTAGAAGCAAGTCGCGCCCTCTCATTTCGCCCCCACGCTGATCAGGTAAGCCACAATGTCGTCGAGTTCCTTGTCGCTCAGAGTGTCCGCGTTGTATTTCGGCATGGCCGATTCACGACTCTTCTGAAACGAACGCAGCTTGTCCTTCTCCAGCAGATGAATCTGCTCATTCGTATCCATGATCTGCACCGTAAAGCTGTCTTCATTCAGGGTCACGCCTTTGATTTCCTTCCCGTCGGCGGTGACCACCGTGACGCTTTCGTACTCCTGAGGAAACTCTTTGGTCGCTTCGTTCAATCCCCAGGCCAGCCGGCGGCTAGGATTGCGCACCGAATCGATGATCGCCTCGCGGGTGCGCGATCCGCCTACTCCCGTGAGTTCAGGTCCGAACCGTCCGCCTTTGCCTGCGACCATGTGGCACAGCGAGCAGTTGGCGTCTCCATAGAACAAATCCTTGCCATGCGTTGCATTTCCTAACGGCTGGGAGGGCGCTTTCACTTCCTGGCTGCGAATGTAAGCAATGATCTGCCAGATCTCCTCGTCGGTCATGCCGACGCCCTGACCGTTGGTGCCGTTGGCGGGCATAGCCGTGCCGGCGATGCCGTTGCTGATGACCTGAAACATTTCCGAGTCGGAGTGGGTGTGCTTTTTCTGGGCGCGCGTCAGGTCGGGGCCGCGGCCTCCGCCACGCGCGCCGAGACCGTGGCACAGCGCGCAGTTGATACGGAATTCGTATTCTCCGGCCTTCACGGCCTTGGGATCGCCAGCCAGGGGATTGCGGTCGTCCCCGGCGTGGACCCAGGTGGTCACCGCGAAGCACAAGGCCAACGCGGCAAGCATGTGCCGCCGACTCCGCTCTGACATCCTCATGGTCCCTTCCGCCCGATGAGTCGTTGACGACATCGCGCCACCTTGATTGGAATTTTCCGCATTCTACGCTAACGCATCGTGTGCGTCCCTTTGGAAATCTCGGCGCTCGATTCGGGGCAGACAGGAGGGAATCTTCCCCCACCTGTACATGTCCGGCGGATATCTGCCTTACGCACTTCCGGGTCTCTACACTGAGATCATCCCCCCGAATTTGCCGATGAGATGTGAAGGGCAGTGTCTCTGACGGAATCGCGATCTGGAACGCGTCTGGCCATCTCGTGAGTCCTGGCGGCCGGGACAAGCGAGCACCTCAGGGGCTAAAGCCCGAATTGTCGGGCACTTGACCGGCACGGCTGAAGCCGCGCCCTTCCCGATTCGTTTTGATTGATCCATCAGCCCTTCCAGCGGAAGGCGCCGGGTTGGGGCAGGCCGATGTGGGCGAGTACGCGGCAGGCGAACTCGCGGGCCATGGCATCGAGCGAGGCGGGCAGGTTGTAGAAGGCAGGGATGAGCGGGAAGACGGTGGCGCCAGCGTCGGCCGCGCGGTACATGTTGCGGATGTGAATTTTGTTGAGTGGAGTTTCCCGAACGCACAGCACCAGCGGGCGCTTCTCTTTGAGGCAGACGTCGGCGGCGCGTTCGATCAAGTGCGAGGCGACACCGTTGGCGATGCGGGCCAAAGTGCCCACACTGCACGGAATCACGATCATGGCGTCGGCGGGATAAGAGCCGCTGGCCACGTTGGCGCCGATGTCGGCGTTGGCTTGAACCTGAATCTTGCGCGAGGAGCGGCCACCGGGAAATCCGAGAATTTGGCCGACGAGATTGGAGCGGCCCTTCAGTCCCAACTCCTCGGCCAAGACACGCAGGCCGCTGTCGGAAGCGATGAGGTTTACGGTTCGCACGCGCACGTCGCGTCCCACGGCAAGCAAGAAGTGCCGGAGAAAGATAGCCCCGCTGGCTCCGGTGGTCGCGACGGTCAGGTTTTGCGGCGGTGAATTCGACAAAGCGGCTCCGGCGAGGCGACGCGCGCGTCGCGCTAAAGCATAGGGACGGGGCGCGGCGGAAGTCAAGATCAGGGGGCGGGGGTTAGGGGTCGCGAGCCACGAGCTGGAAGCTGAAGTTACGGCACTGTCGTGGACGAAAGAGAAAACCTTGGACCACCAAAGGCACGAAGTATCAACCAAAGATTTGTTGGCAAGGGTTAGCTAAGAGCTAAGAGCTAGAAGCTGATTATGGCATCCGCCACCAACTTGCGATCCCGACGCAGCGTAGCACAGTTGCACGCGCTGGCCGGTGTAGAGCGCGAGATCCGGGCCCAGGACACGCACAATCGCCGCAAGTATCTTCGCGAATTCGGCGAGGCCTTCCGCACTTACGATTCCCTTCTCGACTCCCCGCAGATTCAGAATGCCATGCAATCGGCCGACGTAGTGCTGATCGGCGATTACCACGCCCTGCCTGCGGCCCAGCGCTACGCCGCATCAGTGGTGGAGCAGCGCGCCCTGGCCGGCGGGCGCCCGGTGGTGCTCGGCGTGGAAACTATCTTCGCTCGTGACCAGCACATTCTCGACGAATGGTGGCGGCGCGAGATTGACGAAACGGAACTTCGCCAGCGTATTCGCTTCGATCTTGACTGGGGTTACGATTGGACTCCGTTCTACGAATTGCTGGCCACCGCCCGCGATCATGCCGAAGGCATTTACGGGCTGGACTGCATGCCCCGCGAAGATTTGCGCAAGATCGGCGCGCGCGACCGGCACGCAGCCGCGAAGATCGCTGAGATTCGCCAGCGCCATCCGAGCGCCGCGATCTTTGTGCTGTTTGGCGAGTCGCACCTGGCGCCGGGGCATCTGCCGCACATGCTGCACGAGACGATGCCCGATACGAAGGTTCTGACCGTGCTGCAGAATGTGGATGCGCTCTACTGGCGCGCGGCGGGGGAACGAAGCGACAAAGTGGAAGCGGTGCAGGTCCGCGAAGGTGTGCTTTGCGTTTTCAACGCCACGCCCCTCGAGAAATACGAAAGTTATCGCCTGCTGCTTGACCAGTGGAGACGCTGCGAAAAAATTCCCGACTTCGCGCCCACGCTCTACAACCTGATAGACAGCCTGGTGCGCTTTCTCGAAATCGACCGGTACTCGTCACACAACGGCACCCAGCCGAAGTTTCTGGTCGACATGATGCCGGAAGTTTATGGCGGTTCGTCTGACGGAATGTTGCGCCGCCTGTTGTCGTGCAAAGGAGCGAGCGAAGCGGAACTGGACGCCATGTTGGCGCAGGTGGAACAGCGCGGGAGCGCCTATTTGCCGCAGGTGAACGCATTTTACGTTCGCGAATTTCAGATGATGCACGCGGCTGAAGACGCCACTCGTTTTTTGCATCAAGCCTGCCAGGGGTTGCCGCGATACTGGAACGGCAACGTTGCCGATCAGAATCGTGGTGCTGAGAACTGCACTGCGGCTGCGACGATCGATGCTTTCTACGCGCGGATCATCGAACACGCCGTCGCTTACTTCGGATCGCGAGTGCTTTATCCCTCGCGGCTTGCGCCGGAACATCAAGGCCCTGACCCGCTCTCGCGAGCCGGGTGCGAAAAAGCAGCCCAGTCCGCGGTTCGCGGCGATGTCGAGAAATTCGAGTCTGCCGCCCAGCAGTGGGGCTATCGCATCGGCGGACAGATCTACGATGCGTATCTTTCCGGCAAAGTTAAATCGCGCGGCCTGCGCCGGCTGTTCCTCGCGCATCTTGACGAGCCTGGCCTCGCCCGAACAATCTGTGCCGCTCTGATCACCGAAGGTCGTGCGCTCTCCCGCGCGACCCACGCTTAGCGACTGAAGCAGGAAGAAAGATGCTACTCTGAACTTCGCCCGGCGGAATGCCGAGTGCGATTGCTGAGTGCTTCTTGAACGCCGAATCCATCCGCAAACTGTTCGAGCAAGTCCGACAGGGCGAGATCACCCCCGACGACGCAGTGCAGCGGCTGCGCCACTTGCCGTTCGAGGATCTCGGCTTCGCGAAAGTTGACCACCACCGCGCTCTGCGGGCCGGCATGCCGGAGGTGATCCTGGGAGAAAAAAAGACTCCCGCAAACCTGGCGCAGATTTTCAGCCGACTAGCGAAGCATGGCGGCAACATCCTGGCAACGCGTGCCGATGAAAGACAGTTTGCTGCGGTAAAGAAAAAGATTCGTACAGCGGAGTATCGCAACCTGGCGCGCGCCATCGTGCTGCAGCGCGATACGAAAACATACGGCAAAGGAACCATAGCGGTGGTGTCTGCGGGCACCAGTGACATTCCCGTGGCGGAAGAAGCCGTTGTGACCGCCGAGCTCATGGGCAACGAAGTCGAGCACTTTTACGATGTTGGTGTTGCCGGAATCCACCGCCTGCTGGCCAATCGCGAGGCGCTGATGAAGGCACGCGTGGTCATCGTCTGCGCCGGAATGGAAGGCGCTCTGCCCAGCGTGGTGGGAGGGCTGGTCGGCGTTCCCGTCATCGCTGTGCCGACGAGCGTTGGTTACGGTGCGTCTTTTAAAGGACTCGCCGCGCTGTTAGGCATGCTGAATTCCTGTGCGTCGAACGTGAGCGTGGTGAATATCGACAACGGCTTTGGCGCGGGCTATGTGGCCTCGCTGATTAACCGGCTGCCGTGACGTGAATTAGTTTCAAAGATTGCTTTGCGTTTGAAGGAGGAAACCGTGGGTATCGCTCTTTCGCCGGAAATCAAGAATCTCATCGACCGGCCCAATTTCGCGCATCTGGCCACGCTGTTGCCGGACGGCTCGCCACAATCCGTGCCGGTCTGGATCGGACGCGAAGGCGAGCATCTCGTGGTTTGTACCGGAGAAGGTTCGCTTAAAGCTAAGAATACGCGGCGCGATCCGCGGGTCGCTCTGTCGATCGTGGATTTTGATAATCCTTACGAGGAAGTGCAGATTCGCGGGCGAGTTATCGAGCGGCGCCCCGATCCGGAACTGAAGGTGATGGATCTCATCTCGCACAAGTACACGGGGAAACCTTTCCCCATGCGCAGCCCGGAGGGGCGCGTGGCCCTGATCATCGAAGTGGAGAAGGCGCGGTATACCAAGCTCCCGTTCCAGCACACGCCGCCGAAATGAAAAGGACGCGGGTTTCACCGCGCCTCTTTCACCCAGCGCTGACAAACCATCGTTAAGCGATCTTACATCCCCGACTGCCCCCAGTTTCCTTCCACGACGAGTTTGTTCTCCACGGTGAATGCGCCGAAGAGCTGGCTGGCTCGAAGGCCGGCGACTTCTTTGTCCATCTTGCTGTCGACGGAGCCGAAGAGCGTGACGCGGCCGTTGTCCACGATGATACGAATCGGCCGCGCGGGATCAATCGCGTACTTGCTCAGCACAGGGTCGCGATAGAGAGCGCGCGCTGCACGAATACGCAAGCCGTCGTCGAAATTCGATACCGGTTCGATCGAGATGTTGGCGATCACGTCTTTGACTCCGGGCGTGTTCGCGATGTCAGCCAGGGCTTCGTCGCGACCAACGCCGGTGCGATCCTGACCCTCGACGGTCACCAACCCATCCTTCACGCCCAGCGCGAAATAATCGAATGTGATGTCATACCCGAAACGCACGAAGCGCAGCTTCTGAGCCAGTTTCTGCTCCAGTCGCTCGTCGGGCACAGTCGGTCCGGCCACGGTGATCAGGTTCCGCACGCCTTGGACGCTCGCGGTTTTGCGAGCCAGTTTGGCGGCGTCCAGCTTGCGCTGGTACAGATCGACCGTACCGGTGAGAGTCACGATACCGTCTTCCACGCTCGACTGTACGTCGCGGAACTGGCTTTTCGCCGCCAGCCTTTGCGCGACACCGGTTTGAATTTGATTGTCGTAGCGGGCCGCCGTCAGTGCCTGGGGGGGCATCGTCTGAGCAGTCATCGTCTGACCAACCATCGTCCGACCGACCAGAGTTGCGCCCACCACCCCCACCGCGAGCAGAGAACCCACCGTTTTGAAAAATCCTTTCTTTGTCTTTTTCACTGTCACTGTCACAGGTCACCTCCGACCCAATTGACGAAACTTTACGAACTAACTGCTTGGTTAATTACTTCGATGCGGAGGGGTGTAGGGAGGATGCATGCCGTCCCATGCCGCGGAGAGTTTATAAGCCGCGAAAATGAAAGCAGGGTTCGCGAAACTTTCTTTTGGAGGCAGGGTTTAGGAAAGCCAGAAAAAGTATACCTGTGCGCAGGCTTTCACTTGCCCACGGATGACCAATCCGTGAGCACCACGGCTTGCCCGCCCCGCACAATGGTCGAATACACGTTGTCGAAACCTTTGTGGTCGGTTGCGCTGTAATCGAGAATCAGCTTTGAGCCCAGGCCGACATCTAGGTTGTGGATGGATTCGATGGCCGTGATGAACTTCTCGCGCGTCAAGTCTTTTCCCGCCCTCTTCAGTCCCTCGACCACGACCATGGCATCCACAAAACCTTCCAGGCTCACGAAACTTGGCGGGGTTGCAGGATAGTACTGCTCAAGATATTTCCGGTAGAGAGCGACTGTGGCATAGTCGATGCGGTCATAGGGAGGGACGACCTGAGTGATAACGGTGCCGTCGGCGTCTGGCCCGGCTTCTTTGATGAATTCTTCGGTGCCTACGAACGAAACGGTAAGAAACTGAGGCCGCCATCCCGCGGCATGCGCTTCCCGGACGATCGCCGCCACGGGAGCGTACGGTCCGACGATCACCACGGCCTGCGGATGAGAGGCCATGACCTCTTTCATCCCGGCATCGACCTCCACCGTGTTACGCGCGAAAGTGCCCAGCGCCACCGGGGCTGAGCCGTGTTTCTGCAGCGCGAGCTTCACTCCGTCGAGCACAGCTTTGCCGAAAGCGTCATCCTGGTAGATGACACCGATCTTTCGAACGTTCAGTTTCCAGAGCTGGTCCACCTGCTCGCGCGTCTCGTCGAAGTAAGAAGCGCGGACGTTGATCACGTAATGCTTCAAAGGTTCGTAAAGCAATTGCGCGCCGGTGAACAGGCCAACGACCGGGATCTTATCGTCTTGCGCCAAGGGTACATACACCTTGGCTGTGGGCGTTCCCACAAAGAATCCCAGAGCGAAGACACCTTCTTTCGTCATGCGCTTGAAGCATTCGGGCGCTTTGTCGGGATCGTAACCGTCGTCATGTGCCACTAACTGAATCTTGCGGCCAAAGACTCCGCCCGCGTCATTGATGGCGTGCAGATAGGCAGACGCACCCAATACCGTCTGAGTCCCCAGAACCCGCGCGGGGCCATCCAACGCCGAGCAGGAGCCTATGAGGATGCTGTTGTCGGTCACGCCGGGGGTTTCGACGGCGAGGCTCGCCGCCGCGAACCCGATCAGAAAAAGGTAAAGACGAACAACTGAAAAACAAATATGCGACGCAGAATAGAACGGCCTCGCATGGCCCATGCCGCGTTCCCCCTTGCCAATCATTTCCCCGCGAAACCTCAGACGAAATTGCAAGCTGTCGGCAACTTAGCTGATCGGGGTCATTGTGGCACGGCGGTGGGGCACACGCTAGCTGGATATACCCAAAAGGTAGCCCAGAAGTTATCAAGTCGGGAGGTCAGCTGCGTCCGACATTTTTCGACGCTTTCGCGGCCTGGCGCGAAATTGGAGCTTTTTTATTCCTGGGTTCGAAGACGCGGGCAAAGATTTTATCCACGTTCTTTAATTGTCGCTTGAGGTCGAAGGCATATTCGATCTGCTTGCGCGGAACGCGGCTGGTGACTTCCTTGTCGGCCAGCACGAGTCGATGAAAGTCCAGACCTTCCTTCCAGGCATGCATGGCGTGGCCCTGCACGAGGCGGTAAGCGTCTTCGCGCGAAACTCCGTGCTCGACCAGGTCGAGCAAAAGTTGACCGCTGAAAATCAGGCCGTGCGTGCTTTCCAGATTCGCCAGCATACGCTCGGGATACACGAACATGGTCTCAATCAGGTTGGTGGTTTTGTTCAGGAGATAGTCCACCAGCGTGGTTGAATCCGGGAGGATCACACGCTCCACGGACGAATGCGAGATGTCGCGCTCGTGCCATAACGCGACATTTTCGAATCCCGCCTGGGCATTACTGCGCACCACGCGCGCCAACCCGCTGATTTGCTCGGCGGTAATCGGATTGCGCTTGTGCGGCATGGCCGACGACCCTTTCTGCTTCTCGCTGAAAAACTCCTCGGCCTCGCGCACCTCGGTGCGCTGCAGGTGGCGAATCTCGGTCGCAATCTTATCCAGCGTGGAGGCGATCACCGCCAGCGTTGCCAGATACTGCGCGTGCCGGTCGCGCTGAATCACCTGCGACGAGACCGCCGCCGCTTTCAATCCCAGCCGAGCGCAGATGTTTTCTTCCAATTCTGGCGTGAGATGCGCGAAAATTCCGACCGCTCCGGAGAATTTCCCGACCCGCATGTCCTCTGCCGCGGCCGCAAAGCGGGCGATGTTGCGCTGCGTTTCCGAATACCAGTTCGCCAGCTTGAAGCCGAACGTAATGGGCTCGGCGTGGATGCCGTGCGTGCGCCCCACCATGGGAGTGTCTTTGAATTCCCACGCCCGCCGTTCCAGGGCCTCGGCGAATCGCTGCAGATCCTGGGCAATGACTTGCGACGACTGTTTGATCAACAGCGCCTGGGCGGTGTCCACCACGTCGTTCGAGGTGAGACCGTAATGGAACCAGCGGGCATGCGGGCCGACGATCTCGGCGACCGCGGTAGTGAAAGCAATCACGTCGTGGCGAACTTCGGCCTCGATCTCGTGAATTCGCTCCACGCTGAAGTTAGCGCGGTCGCGGATGGCCTTGGCCGCGTCTTTCGGCACCATGCCGGCCGCGGCCAAGGTCTCTGTGGCCGCGACCTCAACGGCGAGCCAGGTGCGGAAGCGGTTTTCGTCGCTCCAGATGCGGCCCATCGCAGGGCGGGTATAGCGCGGGATCAAGGCAGGAACGCCTCCTGTGGCCCGATGAAGAACTGCGGGACTTAGGATTCTAAATGCAGGACGGGAAACAAACCAGTACGGGCGCCGTTTTCTGCAGGGCGAGTTCTGCGGGCAGGTTCCGGCGGTGTCCGAAGTTGGTCAACCACAGCGGACACAGGGAATCACGGGGTGAGTCAGGATCGCTGGGAGCGCCGTTTCCTTTTATATCGTCTTACGATATACTGATTCCGTCGTTCGATCGCGCCACGATTCAATCGTCAACATGAAGAAGCTCATGCTTTCGGACTACCAGGCGCTGGCGGAGTTCCGCTACCAGATCCGCAGATTTCTCCATTTCAGCGAACAGGCGATCAAGCGGTCTGGGCTGGAGCGTGGACAGTACCAGCTTATGCTGGCCATCAAGGGGATGCCGGCCGGCGTTCGCCCGCGCATTCGCGAACTCGCGACCCGAATGCAAATCCGCCACCATAGCGCGGTAGAACTCATCAACCGCCTGGAAGCCCGGGGATGGGTACACCGCGAACGGGCCCATGACGATCGCCGCGAGGTGCTGCTGGCGCTGACTCCCAAGGGGGAGCGGATTCTCGCCGAACTGGCGCTGCACCACCGCGACGAACTGCGAACCGCCGGCCCTGCCCTGGTGGCTGCCCTGCGGCGGGTAATGCGGGAAGGCAGCGGCGAGGTTGTTCGCAAACGCCCGACTGCGCTCCCCGAAAAACAGGGAACGATTCCTGCATGACTTCATCGCAAAGCGCGCCTGCCTACTCAGACGGATTCTCAAAATCAGGTCACCAGGGCACATCGGGGCCGGCTTCGTTTCGCATCGTCCTGATTTCGTTTCTTGCAGCCGCAATCGGCATCGTGGCCGGCTTCGTAGCTTTCGCTCTGTACAAGCTCATTGGACTCTTCACCAATCTTTTCTTCTTTCATCGCTGGTCGGCCGATTTCACGAGCGTTCGCTTCCATCCTCTGGGAGCCTGGGTCATTCTGGTTCCGGTCGTTGGCGGCTTGATCGTAGGGCTCATGGCCAAGTACGGCACGCCCAAGATCAAAGGCCACGGCATTCCGGAAGCGATGGAAGCGGTGCTGGTCAACCGCAGCCGTATTGCGCCGCGGGTGGCGATTCTCAAACCGATTTCGGCAGCCATCGCAATCGGTACTGGCGGCCCGTTTGGCGCGGAAGGTCCCATCATTCAAACCGGCGGAGCCATCGGTTCCCTGGTGGGCCAGTTGCTGCATACCACCGCGGTCGAGCGAAAAGTACTGCTCGCTTGCGGAGCCGCGGCTGGGATGTCGGCCACATTCAACACCCCCATTGCCGGCGTGATTCTCGCCATCGAGTTGCTGCTGTTTGAATTCAAGTCCCGGTCGTTCATACCGCTGGTGATCGCCAGCACTTTGGCGACCGCGGTGCACATGCAGCTTCTTGGGCCGGGGCCCATGTTCCGCGTCTCCGCCATGGACTTCGGCATTCCGCGCGCCCTGCCTTTTTATCTGTTGCTGGGCTTGATCTGCGGCCTGGCGGCCGTAGGCTTCAGTAAGCTTCTGTATTGGATTGAGGATCAGTTCGAGAAGCTGCCGTTCGACGACATGTGGTGGCCGGCCATCGGAGCGCTGGGACTGGGCGTGATTGGCTTCTTCGTTCCGCGAGTGTTCGGCGTGGGGTACGACACCATCAGCGACATCCTCAACGGTCAGCTTGCGTGGAAGCTTCTGCTGATCGTGATGGTCGCGAAGGCGGCTGCACTGGTGATTTCACTCGGCAGCGGTACCTCGGGCGGCTTGCTCGCTCCCACGTTCATGTGGAGCGCTGCCATGGGCGGGATTTTCGCTCTGGTGGGCAACCACTTTTTCCCGGGCGCTCATCTCTCTCCGGGCGCGTTCGCCCTGGTGGCGATGGGAGCCGTGTTCGGGGCCGCGTCGCGGGCGACATTCTCGTTCATTATTTTTGCGTTCGAAATCACGCGCGACTACAACTCCGTGTTGCCGTTGATGCTGGTCAGCGTAATCGCCGACGGTATCGCTATGCTCTTCATGCCCAATAGTTCCATCATGACCGAGAAGCTTGCGCGCCGCGGCCTGCGGGTGCATCAGGACTACGAAGCGGACGCGCTCGCGCAGGCCACGGTCGGCGACACGATGGAGACCGATCTTCCTATCGTCGCGGCCAGCGCAACCGTTGCGGCGGTGGCGGAGGGCATCGCGCGCCGCGATTCTACGCTGACACGCCATCAATCGTTGTTAATTGTCGACGACTCGGGCAAGCTCGTCGGAATTATTACTCGAGGCGACATTCTCCGCGCCCTCGACAAGGAACCCTCCGGACCCATGTCCGTGCAGGAAGCTGGCCACACGCATCTGGTGGTCACCTATCCGGATGAACTGGTTTCCGAGGCAGCGGCTAAGATGCTGCGGTTCGACATTGGGCGCCTGCCCGTGGTCGACCGTAACGATGAGCGCAAGCTGGTTGGATACTTAGGCCGCGCGGGCATTCTATCGGCGCGGTTCCGTCGTCTTCATGACGAGCACGTCCGGGAAGAGGGCTGGTTGAGTGGTTTTTCGCGGCCAGAATCGGGTCCCGCGTCAACTTCGGATCAGTGATGCGTGGCTTAACCTGCTTAGCGCGGCTTCTGGGCCGCTTCCAGCAATGGCCGCAATGATGAGACAGACACTCCCAGTGTTCCACCAGAGAATCCATCCATGTAGGCGGAGTTAACTCCGATCACTTCGCCCCTCGAATTAAATACTGGACCACCGCTGCCGCCGTGAGCCGTGGGTGCGTCATAGATCAGTTTGTCGCCCACCACGTCGCCCAGGTGGCCGCAGGTCGCCGACGGCCGGATCAGCGAGAGTGCCGCCAATTCGCTGGCCGCGGTGATGTCGCCATGGCGGTAAGCCAGCCGCTCGTAGACTCCGGTGGGAGACTTGGCCACCATCCCCGCAATTCCCATGGGGTAGCCGATTACAGTCACAAGTTCCCCTGGCGACGCGCCCGACTTGGCCAGAGGCAGCGCGGGCAGCCCCTGCAGCGCGGGTGCGGGTTCCATGCGCAAAATCGCCAAGTCGGCAGTGGAAGAGACTGGCCCGGGCGTCAGGTTCACCGGCGTCGGCGAGCCCGGGAAGAATATGACCAGACTTTCGAGCATGGCGCTGGCGCCGCGATGCATGGACGCTTCCGCATCCGAGTCGCCGTACCAGGGCTCAGCTACGTGCCGGTTAGTGGCGATCAGACCGTCGCCCACCAGGAACCCGGTTCCGGAAACTCGCGCCCGCACCGCCGGACGGTGGTCGGGAAAACCCACCTGATACACGCCGTAAATGTAGCCGATAGAATTGCGATAGCGGTTTAGCACCATCGCGGGCATGGCCTGCTCTTGTTTAAGTTCGTCAACCTGCGCCGTCAGCCTGTGGACCTGCTGCTGCAAGTCGTTCGGCGGCACGCCCTGGGCGGCCAGCGGCGCGTAGTAATGAAACATGGCGAGCGCCCCCAGAATCAGCGCCCCGGCCAATACTCCCTGCACCATCTGTTGCCAGCTCTCACAAACCTGGTTCGATTCCTGCGAAGTTTGAGAATCGGTAATTGGGGATTCGGAATTCTGGGGTTCAGGCATGGAGTATGGACGCCACCTCGGCCAAACTTGGTTTCCAGGTCAACGTCATTCGTCTGAGGCTACGAACCCAAGCGATGCGGCACGAAGGCCTCAGGCCGAAAACCTGGAGCAGCTATCTTCCCGCGTCTGGCGCGGAGTTACCACGGTACGGAAGGCGATGTACGGGCGATAAGGAAAGAGCTGCCGGGCCGTGGAATGGGCCTTTCGGGTGCGGGACATGAATGCTGAAAGAGCCTTGCTTGCAAAGAGATACGCGTCAGCCTGCGGTTGGCACCGACCGCCTCGGTTAGGATTCCGCTAGCGATCTTTGACCCGCCGAACAAACTTCAGTCCCGACCAGGTTTCGGTGACGGCGCAGACTTTAGCATCTACTAATCCTGCGGACAGGCCAATTTCGCGCACGCCCTTCTCGTCCAGATCGGACGCGACGCCTGAACTCTTCTTCGGCCAGCTCACCCAAAGCATCCCAGCGGGCGCGAGCAGCTTGGTTAACCGGGCAAACTCCTTCTTCAGCTCCGCCTGCGACTTGGTGAATAGCATGGCGAAGTCGTGTGCGGCCTTGTGGTCGTGCGCGGTTTCGCAGGACGGTGAGCGCGTCGCGCAATTCCGTTTGGACGTCAGCGGGTACGGCTACAAGTTGCACGCGGAGTCCAGGCTTGATTCCGAGCTTTTTGGGGAGTGGAGTACCAGAATATCCAGGCATAAAGCCAGACCCTCAGGGGAAGAGAATCCGCTCCAGCAGAAGCCCAAAAGCCGACGCCCGAAGCCGCTTTATTGCGTGGGCGCGAAATATCCGCGGCGAGCCCGCACGCGAAGATTCTTGCGGTCGTTGGCTACGATTTCGATGGTGCGATAGTGCCCGTCCGCCTTAAAGTCACTCGGCTTGTAGGAAACCGCGTATTGGCTGCGCAATTCGTTCTGGATCTCGGCAAAGGCGTTGGCCACATCGCGAATTTGGAAGGGGAAAAAGGCCCGGCCCCCGGTCGCCTCGGCAATGCGCTCCAAAACCTTGTCGCCCTGTCCCTTGACTCCGCTGATGTTTGTGCTGATGGTGTAAACAATGGCTTCGGCGCGCTGCGCCATCTCGATGGCATCTTCGCGGGTTACGTGGCTCAGGTTGTCCTCGCCGTCGCTGAGCAGAATGATGGCGCGCCGGGACGGAATGGCGCGCGACGACTTCAAGAGCCTTTCGCGGCACGAGTAATAGATGGCGTCGAACATGGCCGTTCCGCCGCCGGGCCGCAGTTCGCGCACCCCGTGCGCTAGTTTCTCGGTGTCATCGGTGTAATCTTGCGTGATCTCGGGCGTGGCGTCGAAGCCCACGACGAACGCGTGATCGTAGCGCAGGCGGATGGTCTGGTTCAGGAATTCAATCGCCGATTCCTGCTCGAACTTGAAACGGTCGCGCACCGAGTTGCTGGCATCGATTAATAGTCCCACTTGCAAGGGCAGGTTGCTCTCAGCGCGAAAGCTGCGAATCTGCTCCACCGGGCGGTTGTCGTCTAGAACGCGGAAGTCGGTCTGCTTCAAGTCGACGATCTGCTTGCCGTGCTTATCGGTCACGGTGAACACCACGTTCACTTCGTTGGAACCGATCTTGAACTTGGTGATCTCGTCTTCGATCGGCGTGTCTGAGGTGGGACTTGGGGTATCCGCCTTGGGTGGATCGAGCTGTTGTGGTTCGGATTTTTGAACGACTGCCGGCTGGACTGCAGGCGTTTGAACTGCCGGCGTTTGAATCGCAGGCGGCTGGGTTGCAGACGTTTGCCCGGCTGGAGTTTGGGATGCAGTGCTTGATGTTTGAGCTTGCGGTGGCGTCGCGACTGTGGGCGTGGCAGACGAAGTCTGTGACGGGGCCACCGGCTGCGGCGTTGCAGGTAGCGACGACTGCGCCATCGCGCAAACCGCACACAGGCTCGTCAACAGAAGCCCGACTCTTCTTCGTGGAATAATCCCGAGCAAAGCCATCCCTGCTTCTCATTATATCCTGCTTGGAACCCGCTCCAGCAGGTTACGAAATCCAAGAAAATGCGTCTTGCACCGTCGCGTGCGGTATTGTGGAAGAGCGGCGCTTCAGCGCCGCGCAGAATGTCCAGAATCTATACGGGCTTCAGCCCCCGGGCACCGTCCAGCTTTCCCAAGAACGCCCGCAGTTCCAGGGGTAACTCGCTTCTCAGCGCGATTTTTTCTCCGCTGCGCGGGTGCTTCAACTCCAGCTCCGCGGCGTGCAGAAAATTTCGGCCAAGCGAAAGCTCGACTGCTGTTTCCGGCTTCTTTTCGCGTTTATTAGCACTGTGGAGAATCACTCGCGGCGCTCCATACAACCTATCTCCCACCACGGGATGCCCGAGCGATGACATGTGGACGCGAATCTGGTGGGTGCGTCCGGTATCGATCTTCACTTCCACGAGCGTGAATTTTCCGAAGGCGTTCTCCAGACGTTGCGTTACTTGATAGTGCGTGATCGCCTCGCGCCCGCCCGCATGGCGCGTCGTCATGCGGGTGCGCCGAACCCGGTCGCGGCTGATGCTTTGCGCAATAGTGCCCTGATCTTTCTTCACCCAGCCGTGCACCAGCGCGATGTATTTCTTCGTCACTTCCCGCTGCGCAAATTGCGCCGCCAGCTTGCGATGGGCTTCGTCGTTTTTCGCGACAACGATTAACCCGCTGGTTTCTTTGTCGAGGCGGTGGACGATCCCGGGGCGGAGTTCTCCCCCAACGCCCGACAAGCTGGCAAAGTGATGCAGCAGAGCATTCACCAGCGTGCCGCGATTGTGATCGCTCTCGGTTGCACCCGCGCCGGCATGGACCATCATTCCCGCAGGCTTGTTGATGATGGCGAGATCGTCATCTTCGTAGCGGATGTCGAGGGGAATCTCCTCGGCCATCGCCCGCAGAGGCGGACGCTCTGCGCGCCCGAGCACGCTGATGCTCTCGCCGCCGCGCAGCTTCAGAGAGGCTTTGGCGGGCACCTGATTCACCAGCACTTTTTCCGCGGCGATCAATTCCTGCACGCGAGCCCGGCTCACGCCCTCTAGATGCAAAACGAGGAATTGGTCGAGGCGCTTGCCAGCGTTGCTGGGAGCCACCGCGATCGTGACGGGAAGCTGTTCAGACACGTGGGTTCGGAGCGTTAGGACGGATTACACTCTGCAAAGTGATCTGCCTTCTGGCCCTGCAATACTATTCCGAAGTACTTTGCCCGAGCCTCGGTGATTTCGAGGACGCCGTCGCGTAAAAGGCCCCAGGAATGTTGTCGCCACAGCCCATCTTCGCTGAGGGCGTACCCTGTAGCGATGCCGACGATTCCAAACTTGCGGCCCTTCCAAAACGAAGACACGTTTTGATGACACGAACTCGATTTCATCCTTTTCAGAACGACGGGACCGCCTGTTAGAAATCCCGACTCCAACAACGTTGGGAGGTCGGGGTCGGGTTTTGGAGGAGCCACGGGAAGGTCCCCACCCAGCCTGAGTAACACAAGCTTTAACCGCCTCAGTTCGGGTTGATTCTTCGCTGCGTCCCGAAGACGGCGGCTCAGAAACGTCTTCTGCTCAGGAGTCACGACGCCCGAAAGCTTAGCATGGAGGTGGAGCGCAAACTGGAGGGTCGAATTCCTTATGACCCCCGTCTGAGTCCAGGGGTGCGATCCTTACCGCGTGGCCCCCACCGGCTGTGCCGGAACCGCCTTCGCCCCCGGCCGCAGCCACCAGATCAGCCCGCCCCCAAGGACAAGGCCAATGGCAATCAACTGCGTCCCGGACATGGCTCCGCCGAACACCGAACCTCGCCCCGGATCGTCGCGGATGAATTCCAGGAAGAATCGCGCTACGCCGTAAATGAACAGGAACGCGCCGAACACTTGACCATCGAACTTGCGCCGCTTCAGCAGCCACATGAGAAAAATAAAATTCGCCAGCTCTACGGCCGACTCAAACAACTGTGTCGGCTCGAGCGGCACGTGCAGCGGCGTCCCCGTGATTTCATTGGCCAAGGGATTAGTAAACGTCACGCCCCACCAGTGGTGGGTTTCCTTGCCGTAGCAGCATCCTGCGGCGAAGCAACCCAGGCGTCCGATGGCATGGCCTAGCGCCAGCCCGGGAGCAAACGCGTCGCAGATCCCGAGCGCGGGCAAGTGATGGCGGCGGATGTACCAGGCCGCGGCAAGGAATGCCGCAATCAGTCCGCCGGAAAAGACTCCTCCCGCCTGTAACGTGGCGACGCTGAAAATCTCACCAGGATGGGCCGAGTAGTAGCTCCAGTCGTTGATGACGTAGAGAATCTTCGCCCCAAGAATCCCGCACAGCACCACCAGAATCCCGAAGTTCCAGACCTTTTCGCCATCCATGCCCAGGCGTTCGGAGTTGCGCACGCTCAGCCACAGGCCGGCCAGGACTCCCAGAGAGACCAAGAATCCATACGTCGGTAGAAAAAACCTTCCGTAATGCAGCAGTTGTGGATACACAGTGAGTTAGATGCAGAAATTGTGGGATGTGCTACTGGATCAGTCTAGCAGGAATGGGTGGGATGCAGATGCATGCGACTGAGAGCAAACCCCGGCGGGCAGAGCCTGCCGTGAGCGAAGCCGAATGGGTGCCCGCCCTGCACGATCAAAAACAAGGTCAAAACCTGGCGAGCAAAAGTGCCCGCCCCACACAAGCTTATGAAGAAAAAATCAAGCCGACCCACTGTGCCGTGTGACGGGGCCGAGAATGAACCCGTCGGTAGACGTTGGGAACCCGCCGAGACCCTTTAGGCATCTCCGCATGACGGAGCGTCGCTCACCGGATCCTAGTTCGAGTCGAGTCCCCGTTCATTCTGCATTGGTTCAAATATCGGTGACCCGCCATCACCAACCCGGCAGGCCGGCTTTCATTTCGGATGCTAGGCAATTCCCGCGCGCTTGGCAAGTGGAAGACTGCAAATAGTTGGCAAACCGCTTGCAACCAAAGTAACTCGGGTTCCTGCTTTCGGCTTTCGACGCCCACTTTCCCGGAAGCCCAAAGCCGGAAGCCGGAAGCCATTTTTTCGTCCGCACCCATGAACCAGTGCGGACACTGCCTCTCAAAGCTATCGTTGTATACTCGGGACGCAAAACCAGTCCCGAAGACCTTGGGCCGACAGAACCCAACACCGGAGGTGTGAGTCGAGACGATGTTCAAGTATCGCGCGCCTGCGCTCGCTGCCGCAGCGGGTCTGATCATCGCCCACATCGTCCTTCTGTTGCTTCGGTTTGGCACTGAAACCGCATCCGTCTGGGGAGACTGGCTGGGAGCGACGGCGGCATTGCTGGCAACTCTCGCGAGTTGGGCCGCTTCGCGCGCCGCGGGACCCTTCGGCAGGCGAGTCTGGCAACTCGTTGCCCTCTCCGTCTTTCTCGCTTTCGTAGGGCAGGTGCTCTACACCTACTACTACGACTATATGCACGCCCACCTGGGCACGGTCTGGCCCAGCGATTTTCTGGTTTTCTTTTGGGCCGTTCCCGCCATGTTGGCCCTGTTTCTCAGTCCGCTGGACCCAAATAGCGGGTACCGATGGCTGCGTACCTGTGATTTTGCCCAGGTCTGCACCCTGGTCCTGGCCGTGGAACTCTCGACCATTTATGTGCCCTCGCGGTGGCAGGCTGCGCGGCACACCATGGCTACTCGCGCCCTGACTGCCGGGATTGCCTTCTTTGGCCTGCTTGCGATCAGTTTCGTGGTACGTGGTCTGCTCGCCCGGTTTCCGCCTGCTCGCAAACTATTTCTCCGGCTGTCGGGCTTTTTCTTTGTTTACGCCATCACGACCAACGTCACCCTCAGTGCCCTGGCCTCCGAGAATTATCAGGAGGGAAGGTGGCCCGATCTGCTGTGGACTTTTACTTACTGTTTACTCGCCACGATCGCCGCCACGTGGAACGACCCTGAGAAGCATTTGGAGAAAGTTGGCCCCCCCTCCGGCAGCGTGCAATTGCTGGCGCAGTTCAGTCCCCTGCTGATCCCAGCCATTGTTTTCCCACTGGTTCTGGGTATTGCCCAGGAGCAGTTCTTGTGGTCGGTTGTGCTGGTAACCGTGTCATTTGCGGCCGCGGGCGGACGCATGTTCTTCGTGCAGAACCAGTTGCTGGTAAGTTCGCGCGAGTTTGAGAAGAGCCTGTCCCTTCTGCAGGGCATCACCGAGGGCGCGACAGACGCCATCTTTGTCAAGGACCTTCAGGGACGTTATCTGATGATGAATTCCGCCGGCGCGCACTTTCTTGGCCGGAAGGCGGAAGAAGTGATCGGCAAGAACGACCTGGAACTCTTCAGCCCGGAGAGCGGACGCCAGATCATGGAGAGGGACCGCGGGGTCGTGCAATCGGGCGAGATGCAGACTTACGAGGAGACTGGCACTGCCGGCGGAGTGGCGCGGGTCTTCCTTTCCAACAAGGGCCCATTCCTCGACTCGAATGGTGAGATTGTTGGGCTGCTCGGCATCTGCCGCGACATCACGGACCGCAAGCGGGCGGAAGAAGAAATCCGCGTGTCGCAGCATCGGCTGCAGATTCATCTGGAGAATACGCCGCTGGCCGCGATCGAATGGGACACGGAGTTCCGGGTCGCATCCTGGAACCCGGCAGCCGAGCACATTTTTGGATACTCGCGCGCCGAGGCGATGGGCAAGCACGGTAGCTTTATCGTCCCGCCGCAGTTGCGCGAATCTGTCGACCGTGTTTGGCGCGATCTTGTCGCCCTGAAGGGAGGATCTCGCAACACCAACGAAAACCTCACCCGGGACGGCAAGATCATTTCCTGCGAGTGGTACAACACACCGCTCGTGGGTGAATCAGGTAGCGTTTTTGGAGTGGCGTCGCTGGTGCAGGACGTGACGGAGCGCTTGGTTCTGGAAGACCGGCTTCGCCAATCGCAGAAGATGGAGGCCGTCGGCCGCCTGGCGGGGGGAATCGCGCACGACTTCAACAATCTGCTCACCGTCATCCTGGGCTACGGCCAGCTACTGGCGGACGGTCTGCCGGCGGGCAGCCGCCTGGCCGACAGTACCGCGCAGATCAAATCCGCCGCCGAGCGTGCCGCGGGGATTACCCGCCAACTGCTGGCCTTCAGCCGCAAGCAAGTGCGTTCACCGCGGCTCATCGATCTCAACAACGTCATGCTGAGTCTCGATTCCATGTTGCGGCGGCTCATCGGCGAAGATATTGAAGTTTTCACAGTGCCCGCGCGCCATCTGGGCACAGTGCAAGCAGATCCCGGGCAGATCGAACAGATTCTCATGAACCTTGCCTTGAACGCTCGCGATGCCATGCCCACGGGCGGAAAACTGACTCTGGAGACGGCGAACATTGAACTCGACGGCACTTACGCGCGCGAACATCTGCCGGTCGCGCCGGGGCGGTACATCATGATCGCGGTCAGCGATACGGGCGAGGGCATGTCTCTCGAAACCCAGGCCCACATCTTCGAGCCTTTCTATACCACCAAGGAAGTTGGCAAGGGCACCGGTCTCGGACTCTCGACCGTTTACGGAATCGTGAAGGCAAGTGGAGGCTACATTTGGGTTTACAGCGAGCCCGGTCAAGGAACGACATTCAAGATTTATCTTCCGCGAGTCGACCAGCCCGCCCAGCCGCTACCCGCGGAAAAACGGATAAGCGGCATTCAGCGCGGGACGGAGACGATCCTTTTGGTCGAGGATGACCCGCAGCTCAATCAGCTGGCATCTTCGATTTTGAGTCACTGTGGCTATAGGGTGTTGGCCGCGGCGAATCCAGAAGACGGACTTGCCCTGTGTCGCGCCAATCAACGCGACATCCACCTCCTGGTGACCGACGTGGTCATGCCCAAGATGAATGGCCGGCAGCTGGCGGAGGAAGTAATGCGCATTTGCCCCCGCGTGAAACTCCTCTACGTCTCCGGCTACACCAGCAACGCGATTGTCCACTACGGCGTTCTGGATGATGGACTCTGGTTCCTGCCTAAACCATTTTCCCTCTCGGCCTTGGTGGCCAAGGTACGCGAAGTTCTGGACGCACCGGAAAACGGCGCGAAACCAGCCGATAGCTAGTTCGATTGCTGATTGGCTTTCAGGAATGGCAGAACCCAGCCAGCTTTAGCCCGCCTTGCGTTTTTCTTGCAACACTTCATCCAGCGCGTCGGCCAGGAGATGCGCGCGTTTCTGGTAATCGGTGGTGGCTCCGCTTTCCAGTTTTCGCTGCAACAGATGGTGCTCATCGGCGATGTTCAGCGCGGCCAATACCGCCAGGCGCACCGTGTCAATCGTGTTGGTGGCTTCGGCGACGGCTCGCATCTTGCTGTCTACGTATTCCGCAAGCTTCAGGATGTATTCGGGATCAGACCCGCGCAGGTTGTAGGCCTGATCAAAAATTTCCACCCGCACGCTCGCGTTCTGCGCGTCCTTCACCATTTGATCCTTGGTTGCCGTAGCCATAATGAGTCTTCCCAAATTGGGAATTTAACGCTTCAATCTGCTTGCATCTGCGCCAATCTGCGACGGGCCTTAGCTAGCCTGCTCCGCTGCGATCGATTCGATCTGGGCCAGCATCTTTTCCACCCGGGCGCGAATTTCCTCGCGCTCTTTGCGCAACTGCACTGCTTCCCGTTTTAGCATGTCCAACTGCTGGTCGCGTTCTGCCAACTGCAAACGCACCTTCTGCGCATCGCGTTCCGCCGCTGCCTGCGCTAGCCGCGCCGATTTATACATCTCGATGGTGCGATACACCTTTTCTTCCAGCGCCTGAAAATAATCCGCCGGAACCTGTTCCGCTGCCTCTTCTACTGCATTCAAAGCCATGATTGCACTTTTCCCCAAAAGAATTTGGTTCTGACCCGCAGTATACTCCACATCTTTGTAGACAAACATGGTGGATAAACATGGTGAACAAGTGTGTCCAATGCGTTCTATCCGTCCCCAACCGGCTCCCGCAAACTTGGCTATAATCCTCCACACAGGAGGGCTCACCCCCATGAAGCGCTTAGCAGCTTTCGCCTTTGGCTTATCCCTGGTGCTGATTCTTAGCGCCGCTTCGAGCGCGGCCAAAACTGTGGTCGAATTGAAAGACGCCCAGGGCAAGAGCGTGGGCACGGTCATCATCTGGAACGACGTGGATGGGACCGGCTTCGAGGTAGGCCTCCACGATCTGGCACCCGGGGAGCACGGGATTCACATCCACCAGAACGCCAAATGCGAAGCGCCGGATTTCAAGTCGGCCGGCCCCCATTTCAATCCTGGGAGCAAGAAGCACGGCTTCGAGAGTCCCGACGGCCACCACGCCGGCGACATGAAGAACGTTACGGTAGATGCCCAGGGCAAAGCCCACCTCCGCTTTGTCGACAAGGACGTGACCTACGAGGGCAACGATTCCCACTCGCTGTTCAGCAATGGGGGCACGGCGATCGTGATCCACGCCAAGGCGGACGACTACAAGACTGATCCCTCCGGCAATTCCGGCGACCGCATCGCCTGCGGAGTGATCACGAAGTAACGTGAGGCCCGTCCAACCATAGGCGCGTTGACTCCCTGACGAAGCGGGCCTAAGATCACCGTGCCAAAACAGGTTTCTGATCGCCGTATGTTTCACAACGAAACGTTCCTTCGAGGAGGGATGGTTATGAAACAAGCAGGGATGACTTTCGTGGTGTGGACCATGCTTACAGCCGCCGCGCTGGCGCAGATGGAAATGCCAAAGCCGGGCCCGGAACTGAAGAAGCTGGATGTTCTCGCCGGCTCCTGGACTTTAGACGGCGATATGAAACCCGGCCCCATGGGACCGGGAGGAAAGATGACCGAGATCCAAAAATGCGAATGGATGGATGGCGCATTTTTCCTGATCTGCCACGCCGATTTCAAAAGTTCCATGGGCGACGGCACCGGGTTTTCGGTGATGGGCTACTCCAAAGACGATAAAGCCTACACCTATCGCGAATTCAACAGTTGGGGCGAATTCGAGGACTCTCGCGGCTCGCTGGAAGGCGATATCTGGGTTTGGACGAACGACGAGAAAATGGAAGGCACAACCATGAAGGGGCGCTTCACCATGAAAATGACCTCGGCCTCTTCATACGACTTCACGTTTGAGATGTCGCAGGACGGAACCAAGTGGACCAACGTGATGGACGGGAAGGCGACTAAAGGAAAATAGCTTCTCCTGGCGCGGCATCCGCGATCTTCGTCCCGTTCTTATCCCCGCGCCTTGCGCCAGCGGTTGACGGCAATCGCCGACCACACCAGTTCTACCGCGCCAAACGGCCACGCACCCTGCAAGAATCCGTAAATCGATCCCAGCACGCACGCACCCGCAAAAGCCAGAATAAATCCCGGCGACCGATTCTCATACGCGTAGCACACCACCATGGCAGTCACCGCGAACAGGCCGAATATCGTCAACGGAGTGAAGATCGCGAGGGGATTCACGATAGTCAGCAAGTCAAAAACCATCAGCGCATTCAAGATGTCGGCTCCTTATCGTTAAGGGTGAGTCATGCTAACAGTTCTGTGGCACAGTGCAATCCTCGTCGTGTGGCTCGCCTGCGTTTATAATCAGGGATTCCGCGCACCAGGCGCACTTTCACTGTAAGGACAAACCTTGCTCGATTATTTAGGCGACCTACGACGAACTCATATGTGCGGAGCGCTGCGCGCCTCCGACGCTGGCAAGAAGGCTGTGCTCATGGGCTGGGTGAACCGGCGGCGCGACCACGGCAACCTGCTTTTTGTTGATCTACGCGATCGTACTGGAGTGACGCAGGTGGTAGTCAACGCCGAGCGCGACGCCGCCATCCACGAAAAGGCGGCGGCTCTTCGTAACGAGTATGTGCTTGCCGTGACCGGAACGGTGAAGCTGCGCGACGCCAACACCGTAAACAAAAATATGGCGACCGGCGAAGTGGAACTGGTGGCCGAGGAACTACGCATTCTCAATGAGTCGAAGCTGCCGCCGTTCCTGCCCTCAGACACGGCGCTCACCAACGAAGAAACCCGGCTGAAGTATCGCTACATTGATCTGCGCCGCGACGTGATGCAGTTCAACATCGAGATGCGGCATAAAGTGGCGAAGGCGATCCGCGATTATCTTTCGGCGCAGGGATTTTTTGAGATTGAGACACCGTTCATGACCCGGTCCACGCCGGAAGGGGCTCGCGATTACCTGGTCCCCAGCCGGGTGCAGCCGGGGACGTTCTACGCTCTGCCGCAATCGCCGCAGCTTTTCAAGCAGATCCTGATGATTTCCGGGTTCGACAAATATTTTCAGATTGTGCGCTGCTTCCGCGACGAAGACTTGCGCGCCGACCGGCAGCCGGAATTCACCCAGATCGATTTGGAAATGTCGTATCCACAGCCCGAGCGCGTGTGGGAGGTGGTGGAAGGATTTCTGACAGCGGCGTTCGCCGCGGCGGGATGCCCGATCAAGACGCCGTTTCCGCGCATGGATTATGACGAGGCTATCCGGCTGTATGGCATTGACAAGCCGGATTTACGGCTGCCGGCGTTCGTAGACGTGAAAGAGTGTTTCGCGCCGGAGAATCTGCAGCAATTGGCGGTGAATTCGAATTTGCCGGTGGTGGCGATTCGCATTCCGAAGGTGGGAGAGCTTTCGCGCGCCGAGCGTGACGCGATCAAGCCGCTGTTTATCAACAAGGGCGGCGCGAAGGTTTTCGAGGACTTCAAGCGAATTGAAAAGAACTTTCCCGAGGCGGTGGCGAAAATCTCGGCAAAGGTTGCAGTCGAGGCCGGCGATCTTATCGTGATTGTCGCCGGATCGGCGCAGACCGACGAGCAGACGACGCTTCCAACGCATCGCAAAGTCACGCCGCAGGAGCTGGCGATTTATGCCTCGGCCGGACTGCTGCGCCTGGCACTGGCGCAGAAGTATGCCGACCGGCACGGCATTTTCAAAAAGACCGGCGATCCGGCGAAGGATTTTCGTTTCTTGTGGGTCACTAATTTTCCCATGTTCGAGTGGGACGAAGGCGAGAAGAGTTGGATGGCGGCGCATCATCCCTTCACTTCGCCGCATGAAGAAGACATGCCCAAGCTGGAGACGGGCGTGGAGTCATTGCACGATCCGCAGTCGGCGTTAAGCGCGGTGCGCGCGCTGGCTTACGACGTCGTGCTCAACGGCACAGAGCTCGGCTCAGGATCGATTCGTATTCACCGCCAGGATGTGCAGAGCAGAATCTTCCGCGCGCTAGGGATGACCGAGCAAGAGGCACGGGCCCGCTTCGGATTCTTTCTCGAAGCGCTGGAATATGGCACGCCCCCGCACGGTGGAATCGCGCTGGGCCTCGACCGCATTGTCATGATTCTGGCCGGAGCAGAAAGTCTGCGCGAAGTGATTCCCTTCCCCAAAACCGCACGAGCCGTCGATTTAATGGTGGATGCTCCGACACCGGTGGGGGAAAAGCAGTTGCGGGAGTTGGGAATTCAGGTGAAGAAATAGGCTGGGGCTTTTGGCTTTTGGCTTTTGGCTTTTGGCTTTTGGGGTGGCGCGGCGCGCTGCGGTTAGTTTGCCTTGCCTCGCTTGCCGCTCGGCTTCGCCCTCGCGGGACGGCCGAGGCGGCCGTCGCCACATGAGTTGGGTCAGTCTCCGACATCTTGCGCTATGAGCGGCAAAACCGCTCGCAGCAGCGACTCGAAAGTGGTTTTTACGCGTTCGCCGGTTTCCATTACTTCAGTGTGGGAGAGCGGTTGGTCGAGAATTCCAGCGGCCATGTTGGTGACGCAGGAAATCGCCAGCACTTTGATTCCCATGTGGCGGGCGGCGATTACCTCGGCCACGGTTGACATACCTACCAGGTCGGCGCCGGTGCGGCGCAGATATTCGATCTCGGCGGGGGTTTCGTAGCTGGGGCCGAGCAGTCCGGCGTAAACACCTTCGTGCAGCGTGATCTTCAACCTGGCAGCTTCTTCGCGTGTGATCGCGCGATATTCCTTGGCGTAGGCGTGCGTCATGTCGGGGAAGCGGACGCCGAAACGGTCGTCGTTGGGCCCGACCAGGGGATTCTGCCCCTGCAGATTGATGTGGTCGCGAACCAGAACCAGCGCGCCCTGCGAGTAGCTGAGGTTAATTCCGCCAGCGGCGTTGGTGAGAATCACGGCTTTGATTCCCATGCGTCCGAATACGCGGATGGGAAACGTTACTTGCTGCGCGGAGTAGCCTTCGTAGAGATGGACGCGTCCTTGCATGGCGGCAACCGGGATGGTGCCGGACTTGCCGATGACCATTTGACCGGCGTGTCCGATTGCGGTGGAGCGGGGGAACGCTGGGATTTCGGAGTAGGGGACGCGGGCGGCGTCGGTGAGAGAGTCGGCGAAGCCGCCTAGGCCGCTGCCGAGGACGAGGGCGATGCGCGGGCGAAGGGGCGTGCGGGTGAGGATGAGTTGCGCGGCGGATTCGGCGGCGGTGAATTGGTCTGTCATAGTGGGTGGCTTTGTCTTGGCCGCAGGAAAACTCAAGGTCCCTCCACTCCGCATCTCATTCCCTTCGGGAATGAGATGCTCCGGTCGGGATGACAATCGTAAGTTGGCTGTTACAAATCGCCGTCGGCCAGGTAGCGGCCGTGGCCGTTGCGCTCCAGCCAATCATACAGAAATGTCTGGTAGAGATAAGACGCGACGATTTCTTCACCGAGTTCGTGCGTATCGGTACAGATGAAGGGTACGCGCAAGCCCGCGAGCACGGCGATGAGCGATTGCGTGATGCGGTTGGGATTTGTGGCGCGGTAGGGATATTCGGATTTGATCTCGCTGAGAGGCGCGGTCACGACTAGCAGGCTGTGGGGAAGATCAGCCATGCGGCGCAGGCGATTGACGAAGACGGGGCGGTTGGTGGTGAACGATTGGATCAGGTCGGCGAGGTCTTTGCGTTCGACTACGCACGAGTCTTGCATCCCCAGGACCGAGTAGTCTCCGAGTGGCAGGGCGCGGTGCTCGATACGGGCGAACCATCCCTTGAAGCGGCGGAAGGAAAGAGCATTCTGCTCGCGGGTATCGATGATGGCTACGGGTAAGGGCGTGCGAAGCTGCGTTCCGCCGCGATCGGCGATCACAGGCAACGCAGGGTGCGGAACCGGCGCGGGCGTCATGGACCACGCGAGAGGTGACGGGATCAGGGTACGTTTGCGGGGCATGTGGTTCTCGATACGCACGCCGGCAAATCCCCGCTTCTCGCAAAGGACGCGAGAAATGGGGCACCCGGGCTAGTACCTTTTCTCAAACTTCGAAAACTCTGTTTCAAGCTTCCACTGCTCATGCGCTTTTTCGCTGGCGGCGAGAAACTTCGTGCATCCAGCCGAAAGCTTCTCCGCCCCTAGCGGATCACCCGCGCACTCTGTGACCGGACGAAAGATCCATTTTGTTCCAGCCCAGAGGCGTTCTCCCGGCAGAAAGCTATGCTCCAGACTTTGGCGGGCCATGCGTTTCAGGTCGGCGTAGGAGAGCTTATAGGCCTCGACGGCGCGGAGATATTCGTGGGTCATGTCGGAGCGGGAGACGCCTTCGTCGTCGCTCGAGAGCGCAACGGGTACGCCGTATTTCATGTAAATCGGCAACGGATGGTCTTCGCCGCTGACTCCGAGAATCAGGTCGTTGGAGGTCAGGCTAATTTCGACGAGAACGTTGCGATCGGCCATTTCTTTCAGCAGACCGATGGGATCTTTTTCATCCATGACGGAAACGCCGTGACCGATGCGCTCGGCATGGCCGCGCTCGATGGACGCGCGGATGTGGTAGGCAAGATTTTCGGGCTCCACGAGTCCCATGGCAAGTTCACCGGCGTGCAGGGTGATGTGAACTTTGGGATAGACGCCGTGCAGGTAATCGAGCATGGCCATGTGCTCGTAGAAATCGTGGATGGGAACGTACCAGTCTTCGGGCATGACCAGGTTCAGGCCGACGAAATGAGGATCGGAGGAAGCGAGTTCGAAGCCCAGCAGGATCTCGGCGAAGACGCTTTCGCGGGGCAGGCCGCGGAGCGCCTGATAGAGATAGCGGACGGTAACGCTGCATCCGGGTTCGGCGGCGGGGGTGCCGCACTTCAATTCGGTGCGGGCGCGGGCGTCGTCCTCGGCCAGCTTTTTGCTGGTGGCGGCGGCGATGTCTTTCAAACCGGCATCCAGCAGCTTCTTGCGGAAAGCCGCGTAATCGGAGTCGTAGCCGACTTTCGCACCAAGTTGTGCGGCATCTCGGCCGTCGGCAGTGTGCATGAATTCCACGTACTGCAGATGATCGCGGCCGGCGCGATTCACCACCGTCATTATGGCTTTCGCCGGGTGCAGGTGCGAGGCCAGGCCGAACTTATCGAAGGTGGCGAAGAAGTGGTCGTGGCCGGATTCGTCGCCCGGCTTCCAGTTGCGCATGGACCAGGCATCGATGATCTGGTTGTAGAGAACGTGATCGCCGTAGGAGCACTTGATCGGGGGCTTGTTGGTGTATTTCTCGCAGGAGTCGTCGCAAGGAGGAGCCAGCAGATGCGAGGAGGAGCGCTCGACGCAGAGGTTGTCAGAGACGGCGAAGTCGATAAGGTCCTCGGCGTAGATGGCGCCGTCGAGATGGTTGTGCAAGTCTCCGCCTTTGGGCATTTCGCGCAGGAAGGCCAGGAGCAGGAGCGGTTGCTTGCGGATGGAGTCGAGGTAGCGCGACGTTCTCTGCTCTGGGCTTTGGGCGGCGGCCAGGGCGGAGAAAAGGATGACTAACGGACAGAGACGAAGTATCAGGCGCGTTGTCGAGTGCAAGGCCGAGCCTCCAGAATCGGGAAAGGCATTGTAATTCGTGAGGGAGGCGATGGGAAGGTGGCCTCATAAAAGACGTTGAAGCTGCCGGCAAAAGCCTCGTCGAGCGTTGCTCGACCGGACCCTTCGGCTTCGCTCAGGGCAGGCTCTCGAGGGCGGCTGTCCCCACATGAGTTGTGGTGGTTTTCGGCATTTCGCGGGCAGGAGTGCACCGCGCCACACGAGCGAAGGGCTTGTCCCGCGCGGATTTTGCCGGATTTTTCACAACCTGAACACAAGAACAAGAGCGTTATTTCTATCACCGATTTCAACTCACATCCGGAAAAGTTGTGGTTTGGGCGGCTTTCTGCGGGCGGTGCGTGGTGGGCTGCACCAAATCCGGTCATCAGGCTGTGGACGGCGTGCACTTGATTGAAAACAGGCGGGTTGCGGGCGGTGATTTTTGATTGACGAAAAAGTTAGAAGGAGTAGAACAGTAATCGTTCTTTGACAGCTTCCTAAGTTTTTCCGGTTGGTGCGGCGTCCGGGGCTCAAGCGAAGTCACCTTTCTCATCGCAAGATGAAGAAGGAGGGCGAGCAAGGGTCTATAGCAAAGCGCTGGTCGAGGAGAACGGGAAGAAACGTCGAAGGCAGGATAGAGTTCCGAGGCGTTAGGCAGGTTTGTCCAGTTGGCGGTAAGCCCGGAGCCCGAGCGAAGATCGCGCGCAGCGCCCCGCAAGGGAAGCAGCGAGAGCAGGTCGAGTGAGGGTCTAAAGCGAGCTACTGGCTGAGAGGAACGGGCCTAACATCACCTCGGGACTCTTATTTTTGGGGCTCGGTTGCTAGTTGCCAGTGTCTAGTTGCTAGTGTTCTTCAGCTTCTGGTTTTTTCCCGCGGTTGATTTTTCCTTCTTTCTTCTTCCTTTTGTCGTGCAGTCGAGACATCAAAGCCTCTTGCGTGGGCACTCGTTGTTGGCGGCTCGCTTTCCGCTGGAAAACTGGAAGCTAGAGACTAGCAACTAGCAACTACTTCTAGTCTACGTGCTCGCCGATATCGAACCCTTCTTCCGCGTGGGGCAGGACGTCGCGCTCGCCGGCAACCCACACATAAAGCGTTGGCAGGAGAAAAATGCTCATCACCAAGTCGGCAATCAGTCCGCCCACGATGACAATGGCGAAGGGGCGCTGAGAGTCGGAACCGATGGCGTGCGAGAGAGCGGCGGGCAGCAATCCGAGAGTTGCCACCAGCATGGTCATCATGATGGGGCGCAGGCGCAAGACAGCGCCCTCCACGGCGGCGTCCTCAATCGCGAAGCGGCGGGCGCGCAGCTGGTTGATGTACTCCAGCATGATGACTCCGGTTTGCACCGACACGCCGAACAGGGCAAGGAAGCCTACGCCGGAGGAAACGCTGAAGTTTGTTCCGGTGATCAGAAGAGCCAACAGCCCGCCAAAGCGAGCCATAGCTACATTGGCCAGGATTAACAACGCCCACTTGAAGGACTTGAACATGGTGTAAAGAATGACGAAAATGACGAGGATGGTGATGGGGAGCACGATGAGGAGCCGCTCGTCCGCCCGCTTCTGGCTCTCGTATTCTCCCGCCCAATCGATGTGATAACCGGGCGGCAGCTTGACCTCTTCGTTGACTTTCTTCATCGCCTCTTCTACGGCGCTGCCCAGGTCACGACCACGGACGCTGTACTTAATGGCAACATAGCGCTGATTGCCTTCACGGTAGATTTCAGAACCGCCCTCGGCGATCGTGATCTTGCAAAGCTGTGCCAGCGACACGCGTTCCCCGAAGGGCGAGAGTAGACGAATTTTCTCGATGGCCTCCTGCGTACTCCGGTATTGCGGTAAGTAGCGCAGCGTAAGGTCGTACCGCGCCTCATCCTTCAACACCTGGGTAAGCGCGCTTCCTCCCACAGCGGTTTGAACCGCATCCTGCACGTCCGCGACGTTGATCTGGTAACGCGCCGCCGCATCGCGGTCCACCGTCACGTTCAGATTGGGCTGGCCCAGCACATGAAAAATTCCAAGGTCTTCGACTCCCTTAACCGTTCCCATAATGCTGGCGATCTGGGCGCTTTTTTCTTCCAGAGTCTTCAAGGAAACGCCGTAGACCTTGATGGCCAACTCGCCCTTTACCCCACTGACCGCCTCTTCCATGTTGTCTTCGATGGGTTGAGAAAAACCCCAGACCACGCCCGGAATTTTGCTAAGTTCGCGATTCATGGCGGCGATCAATTCGTCTTTGTTCTCGTGAAAGACTGGTCGCCACTCTTCTTTGGGCTTGAGATCGACGAAGAATTCGGTATTGAAAAAGCTGGTTGTATCGGTGCCGTCATCCGGCCGTCCGGTTTGACTGGTGCACTGTGGAACCTCGGGGAAGGAGCAAAGGATAACGCGCGCCTGATTCATCACCCGTATCCCTTCGTCCGGGCCGGTGCTGGGCGCAAGCGTGCCCCGCACCCAGAGAGCGCCCTCGTCCAGGTGAGGCAGGAATTCAGACCCGATAACGCCGCTGAAGGCAAGAAATAGAGTTCCGAAAAAGCCAAGCACGCCCACACCCAACACCAGCCCACGCCGGCGAATCGCCCAGCGAACCGCGCTGCGGTATTGCTTGATCGAGAACTCCATCACAGGATTGCGCCATTCCTTGGCCCCTTTCGCGAAAGCGAAACTTGCCAGCACGGGCGCGATCAGAATCGAGAACAGCAACGCCCCGAGCAACGCAAAGGCCACGGTCCAGGCCATGGGATGAAAGAGCCGTCCTTCGACGCGCTGCAGGGTGAAGATGGGCAAGTAGGCCGTAATGATGATGGCGATGGCGTAGAACACCGGCCGCTGGACTTCGTGCGAAGCTTCGCTGATCTTTTCGTTCGGTGTCTTGATGCCGTTCTTGTGGCCCAAGTGGCGCACGATGTTTTCCACCATGACCACTGCGCCGTCGACGACCATGCCAAAATCCAATGCACCCAGGGACAGAAGGTTGGCAGGAATGTGCCTTAGGTCGAGGCAGATGGATGCAAACAACAGCGAAAACGGAATGGTGGCCGCAACGATGAGCGCACCCCGCACATTGCCGAGGAATATAAGCAGGATGATCGATACCAGGATCATGCCTTCCGTCAGGTTGTGCAGCACGGTGTGACTGGTGAAATGCACCAGAGTACTGCGATCGATGAAGGGAACTATCTTCACGCCGGGAGGCAGAATGTGGTCGTTCAGTTCGTCCACTTTCTTGTGGATGCCTTGCAGGGCGGTGTCTGCCGCCGCGCCTTTCCGTAACAGAACGATGCCCGAGATTACATCGTCGTTATCGACGATCCTTCCATTCTCGCGGAGGATCGCACCGTCGGGACCGTAGGGACAAGCACTGCAAGCCCGCGCAAACTGGCCCAGGCGAATCTTTGGGCCTTGCGAAACCACCGCAATATCCTTCATCCGGAGCGGCGTGCCATTCTTGGTCATGATCACCGTGCGTTCGATGTCCTGGGCGCGGTCGACCAATCCGACGGAGCGAACGTTGATCTGCTGCAGACCTTCCTGGATGAAGCTTCCGCCCGCATTGACGTTGTTATTGGTGAGTTGCTGCTCGACTTGGGCCAGGCTCAACCCGTAAGCGATCAATTTGTTCGGGTCGACGCGAACTTGATATTCGCGGGTGGGGCCGCCGAAGCTGGCCACGTCGACAATATCCGGTACCGCTTTGAAGTTCTTTTCGATGACCCAGTCCTCGAGGGACTTCAGTTCCATCGGGTCATACTCTGGATTGGTGCTGTGCAGGGTGAAGAAATAGATCTGCCCGACCGGACTCCAGTCCGTACCCATTTGCGGCACCACGCCCTGGGGCAGAGTGACCTGGCTGAGCCGCTCGAGCACGCGCTCGCGGTTCCAGTCGTTGTCCGAGTCGTCATCGAAAATCAGCTTCAGGTCGGAGAGTCCGAACAGCGAGAAAGAGCGCAGGTGCACGACGTGCGGGATGCCGTTCATCACGACTTCGAGAGGAATCGTGACCTGCTGTTCGATCTGTTCGGCGGAGATTCCGGGCCACTGCGTAATGATCTCCACGTAGTTGTCGGCTACGTCGGGGTAGGCTTCAATGGGCAGCCGCTTGAACGAAACGATTCCTCCGGCAAAAAGGATCAACGCCAGCGCCAGGACGAGGAGGCGGTTGTTCAGAGCGAAATCGACGACGCGGCGAATCATTTATTTATCTCTTGCCCTTGTGCTCTTGCTGGTGCACGACGTTATGGCTCCAGGTTATTGCTCCACCGTGTTTTGCAACGGCAGGGCGTTCGAAACCACTTGATCTCCCGGCTTGAGGCCGGAAACAATCTCCTGCTGATTGCCGGGAAGCATGCTTCCCGTGACCACTTCCAGGCGCTTGAAGTGACCTGGACTGATGGGCGCGTAAACCCACTCGCGATCGTGCAGGTGCAGAATAGCGGTGGCGGGAATGGCGGCGCGCGTTTCCGGTTCCTTGCCATAAAAAGTGGCCGTGACAAACATTCCTACCCGCATCAAGCCGGGGTTGGCGACTTCGAGCCGAACTTTGGCGGTGCGGATATTAGGATCGAGAACCGGAAGAATGTTGTCGATCTTCCCCTTGAATACCTGGTTTGGGTAAGCGTTTAAGTGAATGTCCGCATACTGCCCGACGTGCACCGCATCGAGATCATTTTCGAAAACATCGCAGATGATCCAGACATACGACAGGTCAGAGATGGTGAAGGGATTGGGGCCAGAGAGACCCTGCACGCCCGCCGCGTTGGTGACCTGCTGGTCGGTAATCACGCCGGAGGTGGGGGCGACGATGTCGACGATTCCGGAAGGATGGTCCTTGTCGATACCGAGAAGCTTGAGCTGTTCGATTGCCGCGTTCAGGTCGGCCTTGGCGTCGCCTTCGGTGTCATCGGCCTGTTCCAGCGCGCTTTTCGCGATGGCGCCCTTGTCATAGAGAATCTGGGCGCGCTCGAGTTGGGTGCGGGCCAGGCGTTCGTCGTTGGCTGCCTTGACGTAAGTCTGGTAGGCGCCGGACACGTCATTGCTGCGAACGCGGAGCAACAATTGTCCTTTCTCAACAGTGTCGCCCAGCCGAGCCTTGATTTCCACGACGCGCCCGGTTGCGAGCGAGATCACAGGGATGGCGCGCGCTATATCGGGCTGCACCACGCCCGTCACATTCAAGGCGGGAGCTGCCTTATGCTCGATTGCCGTCGCCAGGGGAAACTGCTCCGGGTGGTCGACTTTGAAATTGTTGGCGTCCATGTCGGGCTCGACCGTGGTCGTTGGCGGGGCTTCCGCCTTAGGGTCCGCTTTGCCTTCGTTGCAAGCCAGCAGCAAAGAAGCTCCGGTTAACAAGACTGCGAGTGCAATAAAGCGCAGACTTGAATGGTTTTTCACTGAATTACCTCCCGCCCCACGGCCAGATTCAACTGTGCGGCCGCGGTTAAATACGATCCGATGAGATTTACGTAGTTCAATTGCACGCTGCGGTAATCTGCCTCCGCATTCAGGAAATCCAAGAGCGACGCTCCGCCGTGTTGGTAAGCGAAGTAGACCGTCTCGCGCACCCGCACGGCTTGCGTGAGGTATTGGCGCCGGTAGGGCTTCAGCAACGCAATGTTGCTATTCACCAGGGCGTAGGCCGAATCCACGTCACTGTAGACCTGAGTCTCAGCACTTTGGCGCAGCTTTTCATTGCGCTCGATATCAATCTTGGTGCGCAGTTTCTCGCCCTGGTTGCGATCGAAGATTCTGAGTGGAATGCTCACGCTCACACCCAGCGTATTGGTCCCGAGAGGATTGTTATCGGAGGCATTGTGGGTGTACCAAGTGCCCAAAGTCGGATCGGTGGACCCGTTGGCCTCCGCCAGCTTGTAGTTCGTTTCGGCCTGCTTCACCGACAGCAAGGCGGCGCGGAGGTCGGGCCGCGTGTCGAGTGCGTTCTTGCGAAATTCGTCGAGCGCGGCAAGGTCCTCGCTGAAATCATAAGTTCCAACTACATCGAAGCTGTCGACCGGGCGGCGATCGTCGAGCAACGCAAGCAGATTGATCTTGGTCGTGCGCAGGTTGACCAGCGCGGTCTGAAGGTCGGATTCGTACTGCACCCGTTGCAGTTCAAGACGGTCGAGATCAATTTGGGCGATGTCTCCCGCCTGATAACGGGTGCGGCTCACGTCGAGCACATGGTCGTAATATTCCAGGTTGTCCTGTGCCAGGTGCAGCACGGCCTTGGCCTGCAGGACGCCGACGAAGGCGCTGCGCAGGTTGAAGAGCAGGTTGCGTTCGAGGTCGTCCTGCTGTGCGGTGCCGACGGCTGTGCCTTCCTTGGCGGCCTGCAGCCGCAGGTGGCGTTTATTCCGGCGCTCGAAAAGCTGACTGATACCGGGCACTTCATAGGTTCCGGCGAAGGGCTGCCACTTTCCGTCCTTGGGAGCAATTTGCGTCCCGTCTACGGTGAGCGAAAGCTGAGGATTCGGCCGGAGAAACGCCGTGATTTCCTCCGCTTTCAGTTCGTCAATATTCAACCGTCCAGCCATCAGGTTAGTATTTTGGATCTCGAAATTGGCCTTCACCTGCTCCCAGGTCCAGACCTGGGTGGGTTGCGGCGCCGGCGACGGCGTGGGCTCCTGCGCGTACGAACCCCGGGCAACTGCCAGCAGCAGAAGCGGGACGAGCCAGAAGCGGGGCTGGATTTTGTTGCGCATTGCTAAGCACATCGTTACGTCCGTCACAGTCGTTAAGTCCATCGAAGTCTTCGGCCTGCCGAAGGCTTGGTTGAAATGTGGGTCCGCAAAACTCTGCGAAATACTTTGGGGTATCGCTCCGCCAGCTGCATCGCGGAGCGTTTACGAGTATCTGGGTTCCCTCATAAGAATTTCGTGAAGATGAGGGAAATTCGCCGTTAATTCTTGGATACAACCGATCGGCGAATCAGCGCGCGATTTAGGGAACTATGCGAGGCAGGAAGACGGCGGAGCGCGACTGGCCCGGAAAATCGAGGGAGGGACGGGCAACGAGATCGAAGCGGTGACAAGTTCCTGCCAGCCCTCGCCTACAAATACGAACGAGGCGCGGGCTGCCACCAGCGCAGGCAGATGCTGCCAGCGGCTGTGCCAGACGGAACTCTTCTCGCCGGCCGCCTGGCGAACGCCGCGCTTGCCGGGAGAGGATTCCTCCATCTCGGCTCGCATGGCGTGGAGGTCGTCGGTGGCCGAGACTACCGGGAAAAGCAGAACCAGCAGGCAACCGAGGGCGAGCAGGCACTGCATGGAACCGAGTCTGCCCTGAGCTCGTGTGGCGAAACTCCGCCGCCACAGCCAGTAGGCCGGCAGCGCGAGCAGGATCCAGGCGAGGTTCAGCAGCAGTTCCATCGGGGTAAGTTTTGCAGAAACCGGGAGGGGAAGTCAATGTGACGAGCGTACCCGAGGGCCTCAGTTTGCCGGGTGATGAAGGAATCAGTCGAGCTTCGCTCGACCGGACAGCCGAGAGCCAGCCCTGAGCGAAGTCGAAGGGGCGGCTGTCCCCACGTGAGCATGGCGCGGGCTATGGCCCCACGGTGATGCGGAGCGGGGATGGCGTCTGCAGCTGGCGTCGATAAATCCGGTTTCTGCGCGCGACTTCGCCCACCACATCCACGTGGACCAGGTACGCACCGTTGGGCAGGGTGTCGCCGAAGGGAAGTTCCTTGGCGGTGGTAGCGCGGAGCAATGGGAAGCGCTGATAGCCGATGGCGGTGGCGCGTCCGTTCTCGGCGACGGCCAGCACGATGAAGGTTAAATCGATATCGTCGACGGTTGTATTCGAGACCTCGACGCTGCCGTCAATACGGTCTCCGGCCACGTGAGCGGGCGCTTTCCAGTTGAGCATGATCGCTTCGATCACCCGCAATACGAACTCTTTCTGCACGGCTTGCTGGGGGCCGTTTTCGGTTACCGAGATGGCAAAGTGAAATTCGCCGGCGCGCAGCGGCTCGCCGTGAAGCAGTCCGCTGTCTTCGAGTCTCAGTCCGGGGGGTAAGGAGCCTTTCTGAAGACGCCAGTGCAGAACGGAGCTTCCGCCCTGCGTGTGGAAGAGGATTGAATAGCGCGCGTGAGGATAGGTGTCGGGCAGCTGCGAATCGTTCTTGATCAGCAGGCCGTCAGCGTTTTCTGTCCCTACCACGACCGGGGGTGAGCCGCCCAGGTCATTTTTCTGATACGCGCTCGCAGGGCTGATCTGAAAAGCCCAGGTGCCGACGGCTGCAATCGAGCACAGCAGGAAGAGAAGATACACCACGCGCAACCGTCTTGAACCAAAGTTCAGCACTTGCTCTCAGCCTACTCCTTTCCACTCACGAAGCGGTCGACCGCACGGAGAAACATGGCAGTGTCGTCCACAAACGTCATGTGTCCCGCTTTGGGCAGAACCACCAGCTTCGATCCCGCGATTTTGGCGTGCATAGCCTCCGAAAGCTGCGGCGCACACTCGTCGTGGTCTCCGACCAGGATCAGCGTCGGCACTTTGATGCTCGCCAGGCGGTTCGTGTACTCCACAGACTTTAAATTTCCATCCACGACGTATTCCCCGTGCGATCCCCACATTTCGCGGTACAAATCCCAGCTCATATTACCGCCGGCTACAGGATCGTAGTTGGGATCGGGCCGGTTTTGGTAGAGATAGGGAAAGTACCCTTCGCCCCAGGCCGCGATCATGTAATCGTTCGTATAGCGATTCTTTTCATAGTCATGGCCGTGGCCGAACAAGCCATCGGCTTCCATCTTGTTGATGCGATCGCGCAGCTCGGCCGGCATTTTTTCTTTCATTTGGACAAAGACCTTGTTGAGCTCCTTGGTGCTCGACCAGGTGCTGGCCAGGATCAAGTGCGACAGATGGCTCTGATATTTGAGGGCGTAAGCCTGAGCCAGCGCTCCACCGTAAGAATGCCCGAGCAGGGAAATCTTGCCGAGATTGAGTCCGCGGCGGACGGCTTCGACATCTTCGGCCATGTTTTCGATGGTGTATTTCGACGCGTCTTCCAGCTTTTGCGAACGGCCGGAGCCGCGCTCGTCAATGAATACCAGCTCGTTGTGCCGGGCCAGCGGGAGCAGGTACGGAAGGAAGTAGTCGTGCGACGCACCGGGACCGCCATGGAGGATCACCAGAGGTTTGCCGCGGCCCAGGGTGTAGTAATAGATCATGACGCCGCTCGCGTCGACGAAGCCCTCGTGCACGGGGTAGACGCTGGCTACCGGTTCGGCAGGCGGCTTGGGGGCGGCGCGCGGCGGCTTGGCAGCCTGGGCGAAGCCGGCGGACGCCAATAACAGAACGGCGAGCAGAGCAAGAATGTAAAGAAATGTAGAGGGCAGTGGTGACGACGAAGACTGGCGAGGCGAAAACTCACAGGTTTTCATGAGCGCCATGCTAACCCCTGGACCGGGAAGGGGACAACGTTTAGAAAATCCGATTTTCTGGAGCTGGCGGGCGGAAAAGCCGGAGGCAACTTTTTGCTTCAGCAGCGCTACTTATTAGGAGGGTTCGGGTTTGAAGCAGAGGAATTCACCTGTGCTAGCCTGTGAAAAAGTGTCTCCAAATTCCGATCGGGATCTCGAGGGGGTGGTTATGTTACGCAACCGGTTTGTCCTAATACTTGTTTTGGCCGCGATGGCGGCGTTGTCGGCTTGCAGCAGCACGAACCGAGCGACGCCTCCTCCCACCGGGGGTTTCAACAACACAGATTTGAATGGCACCTACGTTTTCTCCACCTCGGGTAGTGACTCCGGCGCCGGCTCCTTCACCGGCCAATCCGGATTTCTGGCCATGGCGGGTACTTTCACGGCCTGCGGTTGCACGAGCGGCACGATCAGCTCCGGCACTGTGGACGTTTATGACTCACTCCTCGGGGCTTCCGGACCGCTGGCGATAGCCTCAGGCAACTATAGTGTTGGCGTGGATGGGCGTGGTACGGCTACGCTTCCTGCCAACACTCCGTTTGGAACTCCGATTACTCTGGACTTCGTCCTGAGTTCCAGTCAGCATGGGCTCGTCACTGAGTTCGACCAAAACGGAAGTGGCAGCGGCACGCTGGACCTGCAAAGCAGCGTCGCGCAAGCTTCGCTCGCGGGTACGTTTGTTTTTAATTTGGCGGGCGTTTCGAGCGGGGGAACTCCGGAGGCCACTGTGGGTTCGGTGACCCTGGACGCGACGGGCACTGCCACCACCGGTGTTCAGGATCTCAATCTCAACGGCGCATCCAGCACGCTTACTATTACTTCTCCGTCTGCGGTCTTAGTCGGAACCGGAACGTCGCCGGGTACGGCGACGCTCGGAGCGTTCAGTTTTGATGTGTATCCCATCGATTCCACCCACCTGAAGTTCATCGAGACAGATACAGGGGCAGTACTTGTGGGCGACGTTTTCTTGCAGTCCAGTTCCTCTTTTCCCTCCGGCGAATTGGCATTTACCATGGTCGGACTCGATTTCACCGCAGGACTTCCGCTCGCCGTGGGAGGCATGATGAACTCCAATGGCACAAGCAGCATCAGCGCTGGGGTTGAAGACTTCAACGACGGCGGAACAAGCGACATCACATCAACCTCTACTACGCCGCTCGCCTTCACAGGTGGGATTAGTTCTTCGGGTGGCCGTTTCCTTCTCACGCTGAACAATATAGAGAACGGCGCCAACGGTACACTCGGCAATTTCACGTTTGCGGCGTATCCGTCCACCGGCGGCACTCAATTGCTGGAAATCGACGGCCTGGGCATCACTGGCGGCGCCGCTTTCCCGCAAAGCAATACTTCCTTCGCTTCCGGGCAAGGCTATGGTCTGAATCTCACCGGGTCCAACATCACCGGCGGCTTCGAAGAGGACGACATCGCCGAGTTCACCAATACCAGCGGTGCCCTTAAGGGATTGGTCGACATAAACGACCAGGGGCAGACCCAGGCTCCGCAGAACTTCAGCGGAACCTACGCGGCTGATTCCACCAATCCCGGTCGCGGGTTAATTAGCTCCAGTGCGTTCAACTTGACTACGTACACATTGGACAGCACAAACAGTATCTTCATTGAAATTGACAACAGCCAAGTCGGGCTGGGTTCGATTGGGCAGCAGGCTTCCGCGGCTCAGGGAGCGATCGCGACGCGCATGGCCGCGTTACGGCCAAGAGCGATGCCCCGAGGTGCCTGGAAGCGCAAGCAGGCTGACGATCGGAGCCGGTAGGCACCGGTCAGGACTGCCGTTGTTGGAGCCATTCGAGGGGCACGGGCGACGCCCGTGCCCCTTGCTTTTGGCGCCAGCGCCCTCACGCACCCCCTTCTTGCAGCCTCTGAGGCGAGTTCGAAGCGTCTGGGCGGGTTAGCTCTCGGAGACTTCCATCTTCGGCGCTGGTGCAACTCCCGCGGCCGCCTTTGCTCGTGCGGCGAAGGACACTGCCAGCCGGTACGTCAGCAACACCACCAGAACGAAACCATACTGCAGCGGTTTGCGCAGGTCGGCCTTGACCAGCCAGATGTAGTGGATGACTCCGGCGGCGGCGCTGAAGTAGATCAGGCGGTGCAGAGCTTGCCAGCGTTTGCCGCCCAGGCGGCGGATCCATCCTTTGGTGGAGGTTAGCGCGAGAGGAAGCATCAGCAGGAAACCGGTAAGGCCAGCGGTGATGAAGCGGCGCTTGGCGATGTCGGCGAGCATTTCGTGCACATCGAAAAACTTGTCCAGCCAGACGTAGGTGGTGAGGTGCAGGCATCCGTAAAAAAACGCGAACAGGCCGAACATGCGGCGCAGGTTGATCAGCCAATATTGCCGCGTGAGCTTGCGCAGCGGCGTGACCGCGAGCGTGATCAGCAGGAAAGTGAGCGTCCAGTCGCCGGTGGAGTGGGTGATGGCCTCAATGGGGTTCGCGCCGAGTTCGGCGTGGAAGCCGCGCCAGGCCAGGCTTGCGAGCGGGGCCAGGCAGGCAAGGAAGATTGCGGGTTTGAAGTAACGAAGCATAGAAGCAGTGAGTAGTTGCTAGTGGCTAGTGGTTAGTAAATTCAAGGCAGTTTCAAGTCACTAGCAACCAGCCACTAGCAACTGTTCTTAAAAATTCTTTTTCAGGTCCATGCCGCTGTACAAACTTGCCACCTGATCGTAGCCGTTGAACATCAGGGTTGGACGTTTGAAGAATTCTCCCAGCCTGCGTTCCTTGGCCTGGCTCCAGCGGGGATGGTCCACGTTCGGATTCACGTTCGAATAGAAACCGTATTCGTTGGGCGCGGAGATGTTCCAGGTATTCAGCGGCTGCCTCTCGGTGAAACGGATGCGGACGATGGCCTTGACGCTCTTGAATCCATATTTCCAGGGAACGACGAGGCGCAGGGGCGCGCCATCCTGATTGGGGAGTTCTTCGCCGTACATGCCGAAGCACAGCAGGGCCAGGGGATGCATGCCTCGTCCAT
>Ga0209167_10000040_pt1 | contig 165415 bp, 133 predicted proteins | sample Coa_R1_9_FD_187154 | JGI IMG/M metagenome (GOLD analysis project Ga0209167, IMG submission 187154) | Surface soil microbial communities from Centralia Pennsylvania, which are recovering from an underground coalmine fire - Coalmine... | ecosystem: Environmental > Terrestrial > Soil >... | reverse complement strand
CACTCAAGACATTGGCCATGCCGACCGAGGGTACGAACCCTCAAGCCGGAGTCAATGTCCCGGAGGTTGGCTCCGTTGGCCGGTTTTCAGGTGATCATGGATGGCCGGTTTTGGGTGTTCACCGAGGTTCTGGGAAAGCCCCGTTCTCAACGAGTTCGGACCCCACCCAGGCAACGCTGCTCGATGAAACTGAATCAGGATATTTTATTCTTGTTCCCGGCGATGCTAGGTACGCTTATTTCATAAGTCGGGACCTCGTCGCTGCCATGAGATTTGGGGTTGGCCCCGAGTCGGCGCAATCCGGACCAGGACCGAGGAAAGCCGGCGTACAGCCCTGAAAACGGTGAGAAGAACTTTCAACTGCACGTCTTTGGGAACCTAGATTCCCAGTTCACGTCCGAGTCGCTTCGCTGCCGCAGAGCGCGTCATTTGAAGGGGCACCCGATTAGCGGGCTGTTTTACGCAGTTCCTTGTATCGATGCAGCGTGTTCTTTTGCAAGCCCTGGTCGGTCTCAAGCTGGGTCAGAAAATCTTCAGCACTGGTCCGCAGCGCATCAAAAAAATTTTCCAGTCCAAAGGCCAAAGTCCCGTTCTTGTCTTTGGTCACAGGTTCATTTCTCGGATGGATCGTTGCCTGGAAGAGGTTCCAGCTGTGGACCATGCTGTTCCGGTACAGCCTGTATATGTCTTTAGCAAATACTCCATACGCTGACGGGAAGAAATCTTTAATGAATCGCTCATACCTGGGACCGACTTTGTCGCCGCGCTTGCAAGTCGGACACTTTGTCGCTTTCAAATCCTTGAACGCGTACGACGAGAGAGTATCCACAGCGCACAACATTGTGATTGCGACCACGTGACCGCGATGCTGAAGGTCACCGTTGACTTTCTTGGCGTCTTCGATGACGTTCTTGATCTCGCCGAGCATGGATTCCTCAAAGATCTGGCGCACGACATCGACAAGGCCTTTATTGACCTTGGCTGGCGCCTGAGGCCATCTACTGGGCTGCCAGGAAAGAAAGCCCGCCGGAGCAGGAGACGTACCAAATTGCGCCCCGCTCGCAGGTGGTGATGCCACCGAGGGTGAGCCTGTGGATGCGTTCAGATCTACGTATATCACCATAATGCCCTTCCTCCACGAGGGGTACGCGAAAGGTACACGAGGCAAAGCGTATCGCTAACCGCTTGAAAAAAAGCCAGATAAGCTGGCGGAGAGGGTGGGATTCGAACCCACGTTGCGATTTCTCGCAAACACGCTTTCCAAGCGTGCTCCTTCAGCCACTCGGACACCTCTCCAGGCTGCGAAGCGCATACGTGCTGGACCACGAGTATAGCAGAGCGCAGCCGGCGCGCGACAGGTGGGACCCGCCGCCGACTCAGCTTATCTAAAGCGGTGACGGAACCTCACTTCCACACCAAACACGCCGTTCAGGTCACGCTCGCCAATCAGCGAGACACGGTCGCTCAAGTCGTACTCGATCTCGATGACGCGCTGCTGTGATCCCGAGGTATTGGTCGAGTAAGTGACCGTAAAGTCCGGGGTGAGCCGCTCTTCAACCGTAACGCGGGGACCGGTGCCGATGCCCGGACCGTAGAGATTGGGATCGATCTTGATTCGGCTTACGCCAAAGAGCCGCTGGATGCGGCCGGAGACCTGAGTCGACAGCGCCTGTGAGAGGATGGCGCTGGCGCCGAGGGTGCCGAACGTCTGCTGTCCAGAGGCGGATAGAGACTGCTGCTCGCGAGAATAGCCGAGCGCCAGCAGCGATAGGATGTCGGTCGTGGGCAGGGGTGGATCCGAGCGATAGGATACCCTCAGCCGGTCAGCGGGCCCGGTGACGTCCAGCGTGAGGTTATAGCGCTCGATGCGAGTCTCGGCCTCGAAATCGACATCCACCTCGGTGCGGAAGGGATTGGTCATGCTGATGTCACCGCGAGTCAGCTTGTAACGCTCGCCACGAATGACCGCCTCGCCACTCTGGATGTGGATGCTGCCAAATCCCACCGGATTGGCCAGTGTCCCCTGAATATTCATGTCCACGGTGGCGACAACCGTCAGCTGGTGCGACTCGAGACGGACCTCCGGACTCGAAGTTACACCGACGTCGAGCCGTACCTTCGAAGCAAGCGGCGAGGCAACACCCGGAGGCTGACCAAACGATTGCTCGCCGAGTTGGCTGATCCAGGCGAGCAGGTTGAAGTCCTCATTCACCGACATCTGCTGAACGCTGAGGTCGCCCGTCACCTGCCCGCCCTGGGGCGTTCCGGTCAAGTGCAACGTGCCCGTGAGCATCGATGTGATCTGCGCGGGAAACTCGATTCGGGCCTGGTTCAGATCGGCTTGCAGGTCGACCTTCGGCGTTCCGTAAAGCGTTCCCGAACCCGTAAGCTCGACGGAACCGCCGCCGCCGGAGCCCCGCAGCGACTTGACCGTGAAGTGGTCGCCTTCCAACTGAACATCTCCGTTCAGACCTGCTAAACGAAAAGGCAGGTCGCCGTAGCCGAGGCTCAGGCTCCGCACTGCGACGGTGCCGCTAAGCGCCGGCTTCAGCGGAGTACCGGCCACTTGCATCTTCAGATCGAATCCGCCGGTTGACTCGAGGGAAGGATCGAGCAGCTTGAGCAGTTTGGCGTCGCCGTGCCCCTGGATAGAAAAGGAAACGCCTTGGGGCTGAGTCAAGTGAAGAGAACCTTCAACGTCAAGCGCCGTCTCGGGTCCGCGCAACTGGAAATGGGCCGCTTTCAGGACTCCCTGGGTGTAGGCAATATCGATCGGCCGGTCGTTCTTCCATACGAGGTCGGGAGCAAAGGTGATTTCGAGGGCGGCGGCCTGGCCATGCGCTTCGAGGCGCGTCGAGTCCCTCAACGGACCTGTAACTTCGAGCGCTCCGCTCAAAGCCACCGTCGCGCCCAATTTTTCGGAGCGGAGCAGATCGACCCAGGGATCGACGCGCAGGCTCTTATACTGCACGGTCAGCTGTGTGGGCCATTCGTCGCGAATCTGCGTCGTATCCTCGAAGTGAAGCGATCCGCCCGGACCTTTGAGGTCGGCCTTGAGCTGCGCTTCCGGTTCACGCCAGTCAACCTGTCCCTGAACATTGCCGAGCGCGGCGCCGTTCAAAGCTAAGTCGCGAATCGCGAAAGTGGAATGAAATCGCGGACTCTGAAGCGTGCCGTCACCCTGTAGCTCGAGGTCGAGAGAACCGCCGAGTGCGCCAGGACCGGCAAGCGCCAACGCGCGCCAATGAGAATCCAGTTCCTTGAATCCTTTCAAGGAAAGGTTGGTTCCGTGCAGATCGAGTGAGAAGCTGCGCGACGACGGGTCAAGGGACGCCTGGCCGGTGAGGCTTCCCCCGTTCTTGCGCACCTCAATCGCGTCCAATTTCCAGAGTGAACCGGCCACCTCGACTTGCGCCGAAAACAAGTCAAAGGGCTCCTGCTCCACCGCTCCGCGCTCGATTCGTACGACGCCCGATCCGCTCAGGTTTGAACGGCTTCCCTCGAGGTTGAGCCGGCCCGTAACCAGGCCGCTCACCGGCGTGTGGAGGTTGAGCACGTCGCGCAGCCCTTCAAGGGAGGTTCGTTCAGCCGCGGCGGTAATATGCACTGGCGAGTGCGGCAGGAATTTCCAGTCGTTCAGGCCGACCGAGACCTCGAAGGTCAGGGCGCTGCCGCCGCCGAGTAATTTGCCCGACGATACGTGGATGCGATCCGGAGATGCCTCGACCATTCCCTCGAGGTCGGCCCACGCCCAACCGCGATACTCAAAGGCGCCCACTTTCAGTTCACCGCGGATACCAGGCCGGTCGAGCGATCCGGTGACCGAACCTGAGAGCACAGCAGAAGACTTCAGCTCCACTGGCAGGTTATGGGGTACACCGAACATCGATTCGGCAAGTGGTCTCCACTCTTCGAAGTCGGAGGTCGTGAGCCCGATGGTCAGATTTGAATCGCGGACTGCCAGCAGACCCTTCACCGCAAGAGACGAATGGGGAGTGTGAAACTCCGCGGCTTCGAGCTCGACAACCGGCACGCCGCCAGCCGTCGTGACGCCGCCGCGTGCGAACCCTGACACCTGACGGCTGCCCGGCGAACCCTCGGCCGGCGCGAACGTCAAGTCAAACCGAGACTTGAGGTCGGTGAGGTTGCCGCGCCAGGAGGCGCCAAGCTTACCCGCCACACGGCCGGCCATCGGGAGAGGCGCAGGGATCGGCCGCCCGGCGGCGAGAATCCTCAAGGAACGCTCAAGGTCCACATCCCGCAGTTCGACGCCTAGCGCAACCCTGGGCGAACTCTCAAGCGTCACCTCGCCTCCGCCTCGCACCGCGCCCCCCAGCAGTGAGGCCGTCAGTCGGGAAAGCACGACACGCCGACGATTCACCGTATAATCCGCGGCAACGTCAATGTGGTCCGACGAGTACGTCGTCGCGCGGACCGCCACCTCTCGTGCCGCGAAACGCCCTCGGGCTTCAAGTTCCTGGTTGCGATAACTTCCCTGCCCCGACCACTCGAAGCCACCTCCCCGCAGCTCAGGGAAACGCAGAATCTGCGCGGCGCGAAGCACGTCGCCTTTCGCCTCAAGCGCGAACTCGACATCCGGCTTCGGGAGCTTATGCAAGCTCAAAGAGCCCTGGCCGCTGACGAGGCCGAGGCCGGCGGACGGTACGATTCGCCAGACCAAATCCGTCAGGAGAAATTCTTGATGCGAGAATTCCAGCCCAGTCGCAAACGTGACAGGTGGCAGTGAGTATTTGCCGGTATCGAATCGCGTCAACGATGCCGCGACGTGACCCTGATAGAACGCTGCCGGGCCATAGCGCAGCAGCACGGCAACGTCACTGGCGCTCAAGTCCAAGGAGGTGTGCTGGTCGTTCCACACGACGCTCGTCCGCGCGACAGTAAGCGTGCCGATGGAAAGGTTCAGGATGTCGTCAATGAGATGGCTCTCAGGACCTGGAATATTCGTGGAGCCGTCGGGATACGTGCGCAGGTGAAGTTCGGCGTTTTCGATGTCCAGCCGGCGCAGCAGCAGCCTGCGCTGGAACGCCGAGGCGGGGTTGATTCCCAGCACGACCGTTCGAGCATTGAAAAGCGGCGGATCCAGGGGAGACTCTTTACCGTGCAGAACAAGTCCCTCGAGCGTGGCCTGAAAGGCCGCCGGCTGCATGGTGAGCCGCTGGATCTCGACGCGCGCTCCCGTCGCTCTCTCGAGCGTGGCCGTCACGCGGCCCAGCAGATAACGATGGAACCACCGTGTACTCATCAAAGCCACCGTGACGAGGTATAGAACGAGGACGACCCCAAAGGCGTACATCAGAAGCCGGACAGGTTTCGAGATTCTGCGCGGTGCGCGATCCATACCGGTGCCTAAAAAGGATGAACCTTCACGTGACGCGTCTGTCTCAATTCTCTGAGCCAAGCCGCCAGTTGTTCATCGATCTTCTGCTGCGTGAGAATTTCCCGGATCCGGCTCTCCACCTCGGCGAGGGGAGGAGGTACGCCCTGGCCGCGTTTCGCATACTCCGGTACGAACTGTTCGCGATAGTATGCCTGGATCTCGCTCTGGTCGGGTGAGGCCCCGGGCCGCAGCCGTTGGTTGATGACCTCCAGCGTGCGCTCCTGAGTTTCCAACACCTGGAGAAGCTGCTGTTCGTCCATTCCCAGGGAACGTAGGTCGACGTCCAGCGTCTCTTGGCTCGGGAACTTTCTCCGGATTCCGGCCAATCGCTCGTCAGCGATCTTTTTCACGTTCGGAGATCCCTCGCCCGCCTGCTGAGCCTCGAGAGCCAGCAGTTTCTGGTCGATCAGGCGGTCGCGAACGCGGGCCAACTCCGCCGCATCCGCCGGAGTCCTGGGCAAGCGGCCCTGATCGATCAGGGCCTCAAGCGCGTATTCCCGCTCGACGTCGCTGCGCGTGATCGCGGTTTCTCCGATAGACGCTACAACGCGGTCGAGCGTCTGCACTTTGGCGCGAGCCAGCCCTGTCCGCACCGCCGCCGTCACCAGCGCGAGCGACAGGACGGCTAGAAAGCTTGGCCGACACTGAGCGAAAACTGCACGTTCGATAATCGGTGAACCTCGAACGGTCCCGTCGGGGGCTGGGATTGGACCTGAAAGCGCGGGGGATTCAGGCTGTAGCCCACATCGAGCCGAAGCGGACCAACGGGAGTGTTGTAGCGGATGCCGAGCCCCACCGCGTGGACCGTATAATCCAGGTCGGTCGGCGAGTTCTGCGTCACCTTCAGCAGCCTCATCCGGCGGGGCGTCGAAAAGACGTTGCCCGCATCGTGAAAAAGCACAAGGCCGTATTTATTTTCGACGATAGGAATGCGGAGTTCGAGCGAGTTCAGAAACATCGACTTGCCGCCCACTGGAAAGCCAGTCACCGGATCGCGCGGACCCGCCTGGTTAAGTGCAAAGCCGCGATGCGATTCGCTGCCACCCATGAACAGCCGCTCCGGCAGCGGGATATCGTGCGTCTCGACGAAGAAGCCGGGCTGGCCTCCCGAACCCGGAACGAAAACCTTCCTCAAGCCGCCGAAAATCCCTTCCACTCCCACCCGCGTGTTGCGCGCGAAAATAAGATGCCGGCTGAGACGGTAGTAGGTCGAATTCTGGGCAGAGAGCCGCGAGAAGTTGGCTTCGGAGCCCAGCGCACTCCAGGCGATTCCCACGTCGACGACTGTATTAGAACCCTTGGTGGCGTCAGCCGGATTGTCACGATGGTCGTTGACGTAAGTGAGACTGGTCATGGCCACGCGCGCCGGTTGACTGAAGAGGGGAATCTCTTCCGGCGCGACGCGTAGCGTCGATTCGACCACACTGACGTAGCGAAAGCTGTATCGCGCCAGAAGAAACGTGAAGGGGCTCGTGTGCCGCTCCAGGATGGCGTTAGCCTCCTCGCGCTGCGAAGTAAACGTGAGGACGTCGCGAGTCTCTTCGTCGATGCCCGTGAGCCGGAAGTCCAGATCGGGCCGGTTGAGAAAGTTGGGAATCGAATAGGTGGCCGCGCCGCCCTTCTCCAGATCCGAGTAGCGCGCGCGGATCGAAAAGGTCTGCGGGCGGCCGCCCACGTCGAGACGCGTCACGTCCAACGACACACGCGGGCTGGCGCCGTACTGGCCCTGCGGCTGGCTATTCTCCAGCCGCTGCACATCGACACCAAAACCGTATCCCAGCGTCCAGCGTCTGGCCTCTTCGACGCTCACCAGGACCGTGCGATCAGTCCCGGGGGTCTCGGGGTCTTCGTGGGAAATCTGAACCTGATTGAAGACTCCCAGGTCATAGAGGTGGCGCTGCGAATCGAGCACATCGCTCTGCCGGAGGGGTTCGTTGTCGCGCAGAGCGAGCTGGTGGTTGATGACCCCGCGGCGCGTGTGGGTGTCCCCCATGACGATGATCCGCTGAATCTCCTCCCGCGGACCCGGCTCGATCCGATACGTCAGATCCACCTGGTGTTGACCCGCCACGGGCGCTTCCTGCCAACTGACGTCGGCGTGGTTATGACCCTGATCCGCCAGGTAAGTGAGAATAGAATCCTGGTCATTGCGCGCGCGTGTGACCGAATAGGGCTGTCCTGCGTTGGCCTGCAGAATCGAACGGAGAGTCGTGGCCGTCGTCTCATCGACACCTTCGAGCGACATGTGCCTGACGGTGGTCAGCGGGCCTTCATCGATCTGGAAAGTGACGAAGTAGTGGTTCGCCTGCCCGTCGTGGTGGTCATCCACCACCGGGTTGACCTTCACGTCAAGGTAGCCTCCGGACTGATACACCGTGGCGATCGCTTTCACATCGTGCGCCACCAGATCCCGGCTGAAGACGCCCCGGACCCATGGGAATTGCTCCGGCTGAAGCTGGGTGACATTCTGGAGATCGGCCGTCGGCACGTGACGGTTGCCCTTGAACGCCACACCTTCAAAGTCCCCACGAGTGCCGAGGTTCACGTCGTAGTTGATGTCCACGGTATGGCTGTCTCGCGCCGTCACGCGGCGCCACTTGACTGAAGCCGAGTAGTAGCCTTGCCGCTCAAAGTAGTCGCGCAGCTTCTGCTCCCCGGCATCCAGCGCCAGGTCGTCTGTCTGGCCTTCGCGGAATACCGGGAGGAGACTCCGGAGCTTGCCCACGCTGACTTTCGCGCCGTGCACCACCACGTTGACGATCGGCCCGGCTTGCACCTCAAGCAGGAGCTTTTCGTGGGCTTTGGAAGCATCCGGCGTCCTTGATCGCACGCTGACCCTGGCCTCGAGTCTTTTCTGCCGCACGTAGAACTTGCGGATGCGATCGAGGCCGCGTTCTACGCCGGCCGACGTCAAGCGAGTGCCGGTTTTCCAGCCGGCGACGGCGGCGAGTCGCCGCGGTGCGACCATCGGCTGTCCCCCGAACACCACACCGCTGAGTCGCGCCGGCCGTCCGGCAACGATCGTAAACAACACGTCAGCCACCCCGTAGGCGTGCCTCTCGAGTTCGGATGTGACCTCGGCGCGATAGTAGCCGTCGGCGACGAGCAGGGCGCGCAGGCGTTCGAGCGCCGCGGCTAAGTCCTCCTCGGACAACGGCTGTCCGAGGCGCAACCGTGAAGCGCTGCGCAGCGTGCCCGGTCCGATGCCCGGCGGAGCGCCGTCGACCTCGACAATGCCGAGAAAAAGCTGCGCCTGCCCGACGAAAATCAACACGACTCCTGTTTTCTCTTGCTGGACGTCCACGCGCAGGTCGCGGAAACGGCCGGTGGCGTAAAGGTTCTTCAGACTCTCCGCCACCCGGCTGGGGTCGAGGGGAGCCCCGATTCTCTGCGTGATGGCGCGCGGAAAGTCGCGAAGGCTCATCGTGTCGTCGGACTCGATGCGAACGTCAACCACCGGCTGGCCCCACGCCGTCTCGCTGGAAGCAGGAGCTTGGGCCCCGGCGGGCCGCGACACGGCAGCGAGCAGCAACAGACATAGGAGCGTCCGAGCCGCTCCGATCGCGCGACAGGGGTGAGACGCGTAAAAAAAGCCCAGTCGACACGCCGTTAGGACGCTCGGATACGCTGGGGAAGTTCGAGCCAAGAGGAGATTCACCCCTGAATCGTCACGCTCCAGAACGACGCTCCTTCCCTTTCGACGCGCTTCGGAAGCCAAGTGATGCACGGAGTCCCGCCGGCTCGCGCGGCCTGCCCTGCCTCCCTCAGACAGCAGCCTGCATCACGAGGTAACGCGTGCTTCGGACTCCCTGCCGCACTCTTCAATCAGCTTCAAGGCCTCGCGCACATCGTCCTTGCGCGTGCGGTGATTCAGCACGCAGAAGCGCAGAACGTGACGCGGGCCGAGCCAGGTCGACGAAAGCATTAAACGCCGCTCGGCAATGATCCTCGCCACCAGGTCCTGGTTGAGACAATTCAAAAAGTCCTCGGCTCCGGGCGCGGACTTCGAGAAGCCTCGCGGAACGTAGCGAAAAGTGAAGACCCCCAGTTCGGGCCCCGTCACCAGCTCGAGGCAAGGGGAATCTGCAAAAAGCCGCGAAGCGTAGTCAGCAAGGTCAAGGCATTGATCGATGACCTCGCGCAGGCGCGCCGCGCCGTGAGTTTTGACGGTCATCCAGACCTTGAGCGCCCTGAAGCTGCGAGTCAACTGCACACCGTAATCGCAGAAATTCACTTCCTGTTCCTCGCGCGCCACGTCGCGCATGTACTCCGGCAGGATGCGAAAAGTCTCGCGCATCGCCGCGCCGTCGCGGACGATCGCACAGCCAGCTTCGAAAGGGCAATAGAACCACTTGTGCGGATCGAGGACCACGGAGTCCGCCCGGTCGACGCCGGCGAGCAGTCTGCGGCCGCGCTCGGTAAGCGCCGCGAAGCCACCATAAGCCGCGTCCACGTGGAACCACAGGCGGTGGCGGCTCGCCACCTCGGCGACCTCGGCCAGAGGATCGACGGCGCCGGTGTTCGTCGTGCCGGCGCTGGCTACCACCGCGAACGGCCGCAAGCCTCGGTCGCGGTCCCGCGCTACCTGGAGCTCGAGGTCGCGGGGGTTCAGGCGGTAAGCGGAGTCGGTCGCGACGCGGTGCAATTGGTGCGCCTCGAACCCCAGAATGCGCAGCGCGCGGTCGATGGAGGCATGGGTCTGGTCGCAAAGATACACGACGGCGTCGCGGACCTCGTCGTTCAGCGCCCTGCGGCGTGCCACGGCGAGCGCCGTGAGGTTCGCCACCGAGCCGCCGCTCACCATTAATCCTGCCGCCCGTTCCGGCAAGCCGAGCATCTGCTTGAACCAGTCGATGACCACGAGTTCCACCTGGCTCGGGCCTGAGGACTCGAGCCACGTCCCCGCGAAAACGTTGGTCCCCGCCACCAGAGCTTCGGCGAGGACGCTCGCGAAGCTCGGAGCGCTGGGAATAAAAGCAAAGAAGCGCGGATGATCGAGCTGCACGGCGTTCGGCGCCACTTTGCTCGCGTACTCGTCGAACGTAGGCGCGAATCCTGCGCCTTGTTCGGGCATCGCTTCCCGCAACAGCTTCTCGGCCTCCTCCCGGCGGAGTTCGTAGCCCAGAGGACTGGCGCGGAGCCGCGTCACGCGCTCGACCAGCCAGTCGACGACGCGATAGCCGTCACGCCGCATGGTCTCAGGATCGGCGTCCAGCGAGATGTCGCGGATCCGTGCTTCGAGCTCCTGGAGCGAAACGTCAAGGCTCATACACCCATCCTAAACAATCGCGTCGGTTGAGTTCTACGGGGAAACGTTTCAAAGCATCAGGCAGGAGCGACCGGGTATCTGCCGGTCCCGAGTCACGCATTGGGGCTCACTTCCCGCACCCGTTCGCCGAGCAGGGTCGCCAGGAGGTTGTCCTGTGGAAAGCCCTGGCCGAGATGCTGCCGATAGCCCTCGGCGCAACCGAACCCCGCGAGTTCTCCGGCCCGCGCCGCCATCCGGCGGACGATTTCGGAGTTTTCCGCGATCCCCTGTTGCGCGCGCAGCCAGGCTCGCTGGCTGGCGTGGCAGTCCAGCATCTCGAGCTTGCGCGCCAAGGTGGAGGTGATATCCACAAATATCTTCGGCCGGATTTCCTGGCCGAGAATATCGCGGCCGCCGAACGGCTCGGCGTAGTAGAGATGAGGCACGCGTGACAGGGGCGGCCGGGTTCGTGCGCCGCGAGCCGGAGTACGGTAGTTGGGAGCGACGCCTCCAAAGCACGTAGTCTGAACCAAGCGGCTGGTGGTCTCGTGGTCGACCATGTAGTCGACCGGCGAGTGCGTCAGAACCAGCTCCGGATTCACCCGACGAACCAACTCCATGACCTTCACGAGCGTCCGCCGATCATAGAAAATCGAGAGATCCTTTTCGGCCAGCGAAGCGTAGGAAGCGCCCACCATGCTCGCTGCCCGCGCCGCCTCTTTCCGGCGGAGGCGCGCGATCTTCGACGGAGGCATAACGGCGCTGCCGCAGTCGCCGGCCGTCATGGTGGCGATGTGCAGGGTCGCGCCCAGGTTCGACAAATGAGTCAGGGTGCCAGCGCAGAGAAATTCTGCGTCATCAGGATGCGCGAACAGCGCCAGAACGGTGGTCGATGATCGCTCATCATGGCGCATATGCCGGACGCGATGCCGTCGAGGGAGAAGTCTGAATCGGGCTCGCTCGGAGAGGCATTCGAACCCTGAGACCGGACTCCAGTTGGGACTCGCTATTTGGCCGGCGTAAACGAGGCGATGAGGTGCTGGGTGCCCCAAGCGATTTCGATCACCCCCCGCCCGCCTTGGTTGGCGAGTTGAATCGTCATGGCCTCGACGGGATCCTTGACGTCCTGGACTTCCATCGGGACCTCAGCCAACTTGGCGCTGGGCTCGTAATGCATGCGGTCCTTACTTGACACGACTAGCGTCCACTCGCCCGGCTGGACGAAGCGCGCCAGCAGCACATGCTTTCCCTTGGGTATGCGCGTGCCATTGAAATCGAGGTCCGCATCGGACTCGATGGTCGTCGGGATGTCCGCTCCCAACCGCCACAGATCGCCGGGATGAATCATCGTCTTCAGGTCGCGCCCTTTCAAAGTTGGACTATTGAAGCTAATCGTGACCCGGGCGCCGCCGATGGTCGCCTTGGCCTCGCCGTGCTCGTTGCCATGTGCTCCAGCCTCGAGCGCCGTCAGGCAGAGCGCCATGGTCAGCGCGAAAACCGTCAACTCCAGATGGCGGTGCTTCATAGTGTCGTACCCCCTCGTTCGATTTGGTCCCCGGCCAGCCGCCGCGGGCTGGTCAGAGTCGACCCGGCTACGAGCCGGCGAGTGCCGCTTTGATCGCTTGCCGCAGTTCTTCCGGCCGAACGTACCCCACCCAGTGGTGGATGATGACACCTTTTCCGCTGATAAGAAATAGGGTCGGGAACACCGCAATGTGGCCGTAGGCCGCGTCGCTTTCCTTCGTCCAGTCGACGATCGGAAAGTTGATGTGCTCGTCACGCGCGTATCGGCGGCGCACCTCATCACCATAGCCCAGGCCCAGTTCCTGGTCGGCGTTCGCTCCGACGATCGCGAAGCCGCGCCCTCCGACCTCGCTCTGCAACTTCACCAGCGACGGAGCTTCCTTCATGCAGGGCGGGCAGCCCGTGAACCAGACGTAGAGCAGCACCACCTTGTTGCGCAGCGTGGCGGAGTCCGCCTCACTCGCGTCCAGGCCGCTCAGCTTGAAGTCCGGCGCCGGCTTTCCTTCCCATCCGCTCAGCCGTGTCGCGACGGCGCGACCAAAGCGCGGATCGCTGCGAATCATCTCCACGTCGACGCGGGTGATCTCTCCCGTCTTGGGATCGCGAGTGAGAAAGCGGGGCACTCGCGGGTCTGACTCCATGACGCGAAGCAGGATGTCAGCAGCTTGGGGCGTCTTGAGGTCAAACTGCTGCGCGATGATCTGCAGTCGAGGCGGCGCGCCGAACTTCTGCTGGTACTCCGCAAGAAACAGCGGAATGCGAAAGAACGCGTTGTAGAGCTTGCCGAGCGCCTGGCGTTCGTCGGGCTGCGTGAAGACGCTGCTGTAGAGTTCCGAGATCAGGAGAGGCTGGCCGGGTTTCAGATGGTCGCGGATGTAATCGAGGACGCGCGTTTCGGCGTCATTCGCTTGAGCGGCCGAGGCGCGCTGCGACCGGCTCCAGAGAGGCGCGAGAGTGAAGAAGCCCGCCAGCACCCAAACCAGCCGGTGGCGGAACACTCCGGATCCGTTCACGGCGTCTTGCCCCCCGGTTGGCTCTTCGACGATGGCGCGTCGGCCTGATGCCCGGTCGGCTCGAAGCAGTGCCACTGGAACAGCAGCGAGTACTTCATGTATTGCGTGAGATAACTCCAGCCGTGATCGCCTTCGCGCAGATGGAACTCATGCGGGACGTGCTTCTCCGTGAGCTCGCGGTCAAGGAGTTCGTTGCCTTCCTGGAAGCCGTAGCGGTCGTGGTCGCCACAATCGAAGTACAGTTTGAGCCCCGCGAACTGCTCGGGATGTTCGGCCAGGGTCAGCGGGTTGTTGGCATCAAAATACGCTTCGTTGAGTGGCGACCCAAACGGCCCGGAAAGGACTCGAGCATAGAAACCCCATCGCCCCTCCGTGGGCACCGGGTTGGGAAACTTCGGAAGCAGAGCGGCGCTCTGCGCGCTGACCGAGCCAAACAGGTCCGGATGACGCATCCCGAGGTGCAGCGCGCCGTAACCGCCCATCGAGTCCCCGCTCAGGCCGCGCTCGCCTCGCTCCGCGCGCGTGCGATACATGCGGTCGATGGCCGGCACAAACTCCTTGACAAAGAAGTCCTCGTAGCGCTCTTTGCCGTCGAGCGAGTTCACGTAGAACGATTTGCCGGCGTCGGGGGAAACCACGAGAAACTCACCGACCTGGCCGGATTGAAGCAGGTCGTTCAGGATCTGCTGGCCTCCCCGATCGCCCCAGCTCCGTTCGTGCTCGAAGAGGCCATGAAGGTAGTAGAGCGTGGGATAACGAGTCGTCGTCGAAGAGTTGTAGTCGCCAGGCAGTGCGACGCAATAGCCGACAGACCGCCCGAGAATCGTGCTTTGAACTTCTCCGCACTGAAGGCTGGTGGAAGTGGAGGGCGTCGCGTCACCGGACTTGGCACGGACAAGGCTCGTGAGGCTCAGGTCGAGTGCCAGCGCTGCGACCAGCCATACGCCAAGCGCGAAGCTCGGAACACACGAAAATACGCTGCCGGAGCGCGAGCGGCGCAAGCGAATCCGCGGAAGTGATCGAAGGAGTCTCATTCAATCAGTGTGAGGAAGAAGCAGCACGCGAACTGTCGGTTTCGACGTAAACGGACGTCTTGCCACCCTTCGAGGTGGCCCCCACCGAGCCGCCGGTCTCGTGATTGCCGCGCGCCGTAGGGTCGAGCCCGCCGTAGGCGGTTCCGTGAATGTTCTTGGCGGCTGATTTCTTGGATTCCTTCACAACTACAGCGTCGCCTGCCGAGTCAACGGCGCTACCGGGCTTGAACTCATCGACCGCGGAAGAGTCCGGTGTGCCGGGTAGTAACTCATCGGTCTTGCCTTGCGCGGTGGCGGACTTGGTGGGCGACGTCGTTTGGCGCTTCGAGATCTCGCGCGCGGCGCCACGCGCCGTCTCTGACGTGCTGACAGGCGCGAGTTCGAGGTGCGGGGGTTGCGCGCTCTTGGCGGATTGCTTCGCGACCGCAGACTTATCCGGCTTGCTGACTCCCGACTTCGTTTTCAACTGAGACGGTGATGCAGGACCACTCTGCGCCACGAGTACCGTAGCCGCGAACAGGAATGTCAGCGCCAACGGCATAATCCCCTTCCGCACTCGCATCATCATCGTCTCACTCCTCGCTGACGCGAAACCAAGCCGCATTTCGCTCATCGCCAGCTTTTCCCGCCACACTACGCCATTGTGGCTCCAAGCGCGCGCCTCGGTCAAGCGGCGAGGTATCCACCCTGACGGCCCTGCGACAAAGTTGTTAGGAAAACCCCGAGGGGTATCGAGAGGCAGGGGAGCAACTCGCGCTGCTCCCCAGGGCGTTCAAGACGACGATTACTTCCAGATCGCTGGCTCTAAAACGTGCCCAGTCCGGATAGAGAGGCGGTCTGTGGACTACCCGTCGCGTTATCCACCACGGTGAGGGTTCCGGTCCTTAAGGCGTAGCCGGTGGGCGAGAACGTCACGTTGATTGTACAGCTTGAGTATGCCGCCAGGGAGCTCCCGCAGTTGTTGGTCTGACCGAAGTTTCCCGTGGCGGTGATCGAGGTAATTGTTGCGGGCACGGCACTCGTGTTAGTGAGAATCACCTGCCGCGGATCGCCGGTGGTGCCAACGCGCTGAAAGCCGAAATACAGATTGGTCGAGGACAGGCTCACCGACGGATTTGCTGTCGAGCCCGCCAAGCTTATGCTCTGAGGGCTGTCGGCTGCGTTGTCAGTGACGACGAGTGACGCGGTCGCCGTGCCGGCAAACGAGGGGGTAAAGGTCACGTTAATGGCGCACGATGCGCCAGCCGCAAGCTGGGCGGGGCAATTGTTAAGCTGCGTAAACCTGCCGTCCGTGGTTACGATCGCCAGCACCGTCAGCGGGCTGCCACCCGTGTTGGTCAAGGTTACGGATTGAGACCCGCTAGAGGCGCCGACGGCTACGCTGCCGAAATTCAGGGAAGAAGGCTGAAGACTCGCCGCGGCAGGACTGCTGCCGGCGGGCGTTCCCGACCCTGACAGGGTTACGGCTTGCGGGCTGCCTGCCGCGTTGTCGGTAATCGCCAGCGTTCCGGTTCGTGCGCCGGAAGCGGTTGGAGTAAATGTGACGTTGATCGTGCAGCTTCCTCCCGCTGCGACGGTCGTCCCGCAGTTGTTTGCCTGGGAAAAGTCGCCGCTGGGCGTGATGCTGGGAACGTTCAACGGTGCCGATCCCGTATTCGTGAGCGTCACCGTCTGCGCAGCGCTCGACATCCCCACCGCCTGACTCGTGAAGCTCAGGCTGGAGGGCGCCAGACTGATCGCAGGCGCTGTTCCTGTGCCCGTGAGATTCACGGCGTGGGGGCTGCCCGAGGCATTATCGGTAATCGTCAACGTTCCAGTTCGAGCGCCGGTAGCGCTCGGAGCGAAAGTGACGTTGATCGTGCAGCTTCCGCCGGCGGACACGGACGTCCCGCAGTTGTTGGTCTGCCCGAAGTCCCCAATCGCCACAATGCCGCCGATACTCAACGCTGCGCTACCCGTATTGCTGAGGGTCACAGCCTGAGAAGAACTGGTCGTATTCACAAGTTGGTTGGCAAAGCTCAAGCCAGAGGGAGACAGACCGACGGCAGGAGCCGGAGTCCCTTGCCCGCCCGTACCACTGAGGCTGACGCTCTGCGCGCTGCCCGCCGCGTTGTCAGAGACGCTGAGGAGCCCAGTCCTCGTACCCGTGGTTGTCGGAGCAAAGGTAACGCCCATCAGACAGCTTGTTCCCGCAGCCAGCGACGAACCGCAGTTGTTCGACTGGGCAAAGTCGCCACTGGCCCCGATTCCCGTAAGGCTGAGAGGCGCCTGGCCGATATTGGCCAGCGCCACAATCTGAGCCGCACTCGTGGTCCCAACCGGTGTTGCCGCGAAACTTAGGTTCGACGGGGCAAGAACAACGCTTGGCGCGCTCCCACTCCCAAGCAGGCTGACCTTCTGCGGGCTGTCGCCCGCGTTGTCGACGACAGTAATAGTTCCGCTCACGCTGCCCGAAGCTGTCGGCGCAAAGGCAACGCTCAGCGTGCAGGTGCCGCCCGCGAACAAGCTGGCAGGGCAGGATCCCGTTTGCACAAAGGCATCCGAATTCAGGGTGATGCTCGAGATGCTGACCGACGTCATCCCGGAGTTCGTCAGTGTGACGGACTGCGCGCTGCTCGTACTCCCGGCGGCTTGGCCACCAAAGTTGAGTCCCGACGCCGAGAGGCTCAACTGCGAACTACGACCAGCCATGCCCAGACTCACTGAATGCGGGCTGCCCGGAGCGCTGTCCGCGATGCTGAGAGTGCCAGACGTCGCGCCGCCGAAGGTGTAGGTGAACGTCACGTTGACGGTGCAGCTTGCTCCGGCCGGCAGCGACGTGCCGCAGTTGCTGGTCTCGACAAAATTGGAAGCGCTGGTGGTGATACTCGAAATAACCAGCGGCAGATTGCCGATGTTCGTGAGGGCTACGGCCTGCGCCGCGCCTGGAAGTCCGATGAACCTAATGCTGAAAGCAAGACTCGTCGGACCAAGACTGGCCATCGGCGCGCCACCGGTTCCAGTCAGGTTGACTACCTGGAGACCACTCCCGGCGTTGTCAGTGATGAGCAGGACGTCGCCCACGGCCCCGGAAGCCGCAGGAGTGAACGTGATGTTGATCGCGCAACTTGCCCCGGCAGCGAGCTGACTTCCGCAATTGTTGACCGGGGTGAAAGCGCTGGTCGTGGTTCCGATGCTCGTGATCACCAGCGCCCCTGAGCCGCCATTCGTGAGGGTTACTGTCTGGACGTTGCTGGTTGCTCCGACGGCCTGAACGCCAAAATCCAGACTTGAAGGCGAGACGTTAGCCGCCGGAGACAGGGCGATTCCGCTGCCTGTCAGGCTGACGCTGTGGGGGCTGCCCGCCGCATTGTCGGTGATCGCCAGCGTTCCGGTGCGTCCGCCGGTGTTACTGGGCGTGAAGGTGACGCTGATCGCGCAACTCCCGCCCGGAGCCACTGAGGCGCCGCAGTTGTTCGTCTGGCCAAAGTCGCCGGTTGACGTGATGCTGCCGAGGGTCAATGCGGCGCCGCCGGTGTTGGAGATCGTCACGGCCTGCGAGGCACTCGTCGTGCCTAGCGGCTGACTCCCTAAACTCAGGCTCGACGGTGATACGCTCGCGACGGGAACGGTTCCCGTCCCGGTCAGGCTGGCGGTCTGCGGACTGCCGGCCGCGTTGTCGGTGACGGTCAAGGTTCCACTACGCGTGCCTGAAACGGTCGGCGTGAAGGTCACGTTGATCGTGCAACTCGCGCCCGTCGCCAGCGTCGACCCGCAGTTGTTCCCTTGAACGAAGTCGCCGCTCGCTACGATGCTGGTCAGACTAAAGACTGTTCCTCCGGTGTTGCTGAGGGTAATGGTCCGCGCCACGCTGGTCGTCCCAACAGGTTGATTGCCGAAGCTCAGCGAAGATGGCGAGAGGCTCGCGGCTGCCGCCGACACTCCGGTGCCAATCAGGCTCGCGGTTTGTGGACTCCCTGACGCGTTGTCCGTAATCGTCAGTGTCCCGGTGCGCGCGCCGGAAACCGAAGGTGTAAACGTCACATTGATCGTACAACTCGCGCCCGCGGCCAGGGTCGACCCGCAGTTGTTCCCTTGAGCGAAGTCGCCGCTCGCCGCCAGACCGCTGACGGTCAGCGTCGCGCCGCCGGTGTTCGAGAGCGTAACGGCCTGTGCTGTGCTCGTTATCCCGATAGTCTGATTGCCGAAACTCAGGCTGGACGGTGAGACGCTCGCCGCTGGAACCGCGCCCGTGCCGGTGAGGCTCAAGCTCTGTGGACTGCCCGCAGCATTGTCCGTGACGCTCAAGGTTCCCGTCCGCGCACCCGGGGCCGTCGGCGTGAAGGTGACGTTGATGGTGCAGATTGCGCCCGCCGCCACCGTCGACCCGCAGTTGTTCGATTGTGCAAAGTCGCCGGTCGCGCCAATGCTCGTGATGGTTAGCGTGGCGCCGCCCGTGTTGGTCAGCGTCGCCGCCTGCGGAGCGCTCATCGTGCCCAGCGGTTGATTCCCGAAACCAAGACTGGATGGCGACAGCATGACCGCCGAGACGGTACCAGTGCCCGTCAGACTCACTGACTGCGGACTGCCGCTGGCGTTGTCCGTGACGGTTAAGCTTCCGCTGCGAGCGCCGGAAACCGTTGGCGTGAACGTCACGTTGACGGTGCAGCTTGCGCCTGCTGCCACCGCCGACCCGCAGTTGTTCGACTGGCCGAAGTCGCCGCTCGCCACAATGCTGGTCAGGCTGAACGCGGTTCCTCCGGTGTTGCTGAGGGTCATCGCGCGCGCCGCGCTGGTCGTCCCAACAGTCTGATTGCTGAAGCCGAGCGAGGATGGCGAGAGGCTCGCGGCTGCCGGGGACTGTCCCGTACCGGTCAGACTGGCGGTCTGTGGACTCCCTGGTGCGCTGTCGGTAACGGTCAAGGTGCCACTACGTGTGCCTGAAACAGTCGGCGTGAAGGTCACGTTGATCGTGCAACTCGCTCCCGCCGACAGCGTCGATCCGCAGTTGTTCGTCTGAGCAAAGTCACCGCTCGCCGCGATGCTCGTCAGGCTGAACGCCGTTCCTCCCGAATTGCTAAGCGTGATCGACTGCGCCCCACTCGTCGTCCCCACCGTCTGATTACCGAAGTTCAGTGAGGATGGCGAGAGAGTCGCGGCCGCCGCGGACACGCCTGTACCCGTGAGGCCCACCGCTTGCGGACTGCCCGCCGCGTTGTCGGCGATCGAGAGAGCCCCGCTGCGCGCACCCGAAGCCGCGGGCGTGAAGGTCACATTGATGGCGCAGTGCGCCCCCGCCGTGAGCGAGGAGCCGCAGTTGTTCGACTGGGCGAAGTCGCCGCTCGTCGCGATGCTGCTCAGGTTGAGCGTCGCGCCGCCGGTATTCGAGAGGGCCACGGCCTGCGCCGCGCTCGTTGTCCCCACGGTCTGGCTGCTGAACGTCAGACTGGAAGGCGAGACGCCCGCGATGGGCACGTTGCCGCTGCCGCTCAGGCTTACGGTCTGAGGACTGCCCGGAGCGTTATCGCTGACGCTGAGTGTCCCGGAACGCAGTCCTGACGCGGTCGGGGTGAAGGTCACGCTGATCGAGCAGTTGGCTCCCGCCGCCACCGACGACCCGCAGTTGTTCGTCTGGGCGAAGTCGCCGATGGCGCTGATGCCGGTGATATTGAGCGCGGCATTGCCGGAATTCGTGAGCGTGACAGTCTGAGCGGCGCTTGTCGTCCCCACCGCCTGACTCGAGAAACTCAGACTGGAGGGCGATAAGCTGACCCCCGGACCAACAAAGACTCCCGTACCGGTGAGGCCGAGTGTCTGCGGACTGCTGGCAGCGGCGTCCGTCAGGACGACGGCGCCCGTTCGCGTACCCTGGGCCGTTGGCTTGAAGGTGACCGTCACGGTGCAGGTGGCGCCGATAGCCAGGGTCGAGCCGCACGTGTTGGTCGCGGCAAAGTCGCCGGTCGCGACGATACTCGAGATACGCAGGGGCTCGCTGCCGGCGTTTGAGAGAGTGAACGATTGTGAGGCGCTGGTCGTCCCCACTGACTGGCTTCCAAAGGTGAGCCGATTCGGGAAAAGCCAGAGCACGGGGCTGTTGAGGATCACCGAAACGCCAAGCTCTGTCGCGACCGCCAGGTCCTTACCGCCGACGCCCGTGAAGTCGCCCGCCGTGATGCCATAAGGATAGGTGAGCGGACCGGCGCTGTAGTCGAGATGAGGCTGGAAAGTTCCGTCGCCATTGCCGGGGAGAACGGAGACCGAGCGGGCCTGGCCGTTCGCCACCGCGAGATCCGCTTTGCCATCGCCATTGAAGTCGCCCGAGGTCACGCTCAGCGCGACAATGCCCGTCGGGTAGGTCACGGGCGCCTTGAATGTCCCATCGCCGTTCCCGAGCAGCACGGACGCGCCGTTGTCGACGCGGTCGGCGGTGACCAGGTCGAAGTTGCCGTCACCGTTCAGGTCGAGCGCGATCATCGAGTACGGCGTGTTGCCGGTGGGATATAGAACCTGGTTGCGGAAGGTGCCGTCGCCGTTCCCCAGCAGCACGGAGATCGTGCTGTCGTTCTGATTGGCGATCGCGAGGTCTAACTTGCCGTCGTGATTGAAGTCGCCGGTCGCGATGGAGCGTGGCAACACACCGATGGGGTAGGCAGTCGGCGCGCGGAAGCTGCCGTCGCCGTTGCCGAGCATAACGTCCACTACCGGGGAGACCGCGTCGATCGTCACGGCGAGGTCGACCTTACCGTCGCCGTTGAAGTCGCCGACGGCGATGGCGATTGGTCCGCTGCCCGTCGCGTAGTCGGCGTGCGGCCGGAAGGTACCATCGCCGTTGCCGAGGAGCACCGAAACAGTGTTGCTGTAGAAGTTGGCCAGCAGGAGGTCAGGGATCCCGTCGCCATTCACGTCGGCGCTGACGACCGAAATGGGCCCGCTGCCCGTCGCGTAATCGACGTGCGTGGCGAAGGTCCCGTTACCGTTCCCGAGCATCACCGACACTGGCCCGGGCGCGCATGTCCCGTTGCAGTTCTGGTTGTCGATAGCCAGGTCCATGATGCCGTCGCGCCTGAAATTACCGGTGGTCAGGCCCATCGTCGCGCCGTCACCGAGGACGTACATGACGATGTTGCCGAAGCTGCCGTCGCCGCGGCCCGCCAGGATCGACACCGTGTTCGACCCGGGGTTGGCCACCGCGACGTCCAGCGGCCCGTCGCCATTGAAGTCCGCGACCACGATGCCGCGCGGGGTCGTCCCTACGTCGTAGTCGGCGTGAGTCTGAAAGGTCCCGTTCCCGTTGCCGAGCAGGATCGACACTGAACCAGGCCCGCACGGAGTGAACGGGCAATTGGCGTTCACTACCGCCAGGTCAAGCTTGCCGTCCCCGTTGAAATCGTTGACCGCTACCGCGTCCGCACCTGTGCCCGCGGGGTAGTCCTGGTGTGCCTGGAACGTGCCGTCGCCGTTGCCCAGTAGCACCGACACCGTGCCGTCCACCGAGTTCGCCACCGCGAGGTCGCGCTTGCCGTCCCCGTTCAGGTCCGCGACCGCGATGCCCAGCGTCCCGAAGCCAGTGTTGTAATCGACATGCGTCTGGAAGGTACCACTGCCGTTGCCGAGCAGCACCGACACAGAACCCGGGCCACACGGAGTCGACGGGCAGTCCGCGTTGGCCACCGCCAGGTCGAGCTTGCCATCGCCATTCAGGTCAGCCGCCGCGATCGAGTAAGGTTCGGGGCCAGTCGCGTAGTCCACATGGGTGTTGAACGCCCCGTCACCTTTGCCGAGCAGGATCGAGACGGTGTTGGCGCCCGAGTTGGTCACGGCCAGATCAAGCTTGCCGTCACCGTTGAAATCCGCGGCCACGAGCGACGTCGGTCCGCCACCCGCCGGGTAATCGACGTGCGCCTGAAAAGTGCCGTCCCCATTGCCCAACAGTATCGACACTGTGTTCGAGCTGTAGTCGACGGCTGCGAGGTCGATCTTGCCATCGCGATTGAAGTCCCCGGCCACCAGCCAACGCGGCGAGAGACCGACCGGGTAATCGACCTTGGCCGCGAACGTGCCATTCGAGCGGCCCAGAAACACCGAGACCGTATTGTCGTTCTGGTTGACCGTCGCAAGGTCCGTCACGCCGTCGCCGTTGAAGTCGGCAGACACCACGGATTGCGGCGAGTTGCCGGTCGCAAGATCAGCGCGACCGAAGATGAAGCGCTGCGCCATCACCGTCCGGCTGCACACGCTCAGCGACGCCAAAATGACCATGCCGGCCGCCCAAATACGCGGCCGGATTCCTGCCCTCAACCTTGATTTCATGTGCTCTCCCCTTGAAACCACTACCCACTCGCTAGCCTCGACACCTCACCGTCGGCGCGGAACGGCAACTCCGCGTCAACCCTCGGCGGGATGGCGTGGCGTATTAGCGGCTCGTCAAGGTCAGAAGCAAACGGTGTGCCAGTACCAGGCGGGTGAAGGAAAAAGGGCAGGGGACTGGGGGCTAGGCCAGGCAGTGGGCGAGGACCCGGCTAGCCCTGCAGGGGCCGGCGGAGGTGCCGCCGAGACAGGTGAGCTTTCCGATTAGGTTATTTGTTATCAGCTTGATACGGCCGCGCCGCGCGGTAGTGACGGCGCGCGGGAGAATCAGTCAGAGTCACTGAAAAGCCTAGGGTACTAGCCAACATCCGGCCGCGTTCTCCAGTACCTTCGTGCCATGAGGCGGCGTGAAAGCCAGTACTACGTCCCCCGGCCAACCGGCGCGTCGGGTTTCAGAACGGGAATTCCCGGCCCGATTCCGAACTGGAAGCGCGCCTCGACTCACGACGCGGAGTTCTTCCATGGCTCGAGATTCCCCGCGGCATCAAAACGCGCTGCATCGACCTCCGGCCGCAGGCGCCAGCCGGCAGGAGTACCTGCCTCCTGTGCGAGGTGTTCCGAGACGCCGACGCGCCCGAGGTCGAGCGTGTTCCGCACCCACAGCAGCCGCTGCGCCTCGGGCTCCGGCGCCCCGAGCGCCCCCAGAGCAAAGTCCAGCGCCTCACGGTCCGAGCCCAGGTACATGGGCAAGCGGGCGACCGGAGGATTGAGCGAGGTGCGCGCGTTCAAGTACATCTTCTCGAGGTCGATCTTGCGGTACAGCCGCTCGTGGATCACGTCGGCCAGGCCCACGCCGACCGCGTTGCCGGCGCTTTCCGGGGTGAGGTCGCGCACGTAGATCAGCCGGATTTGGGGCGCGTCGCCGTCCTCGTCGCCCCACAGCCTGACTCCCCGCCCGATCACCTTGGTGTCCATGCCGGCGCCGCTCACGTTCTTCCCCATCTCGTCGACAATCAGCAGGTCGGCTTCGCCGTAGGGCAGGCGCGGGACGAGCGGACGCGCCATTCGCAGGGTCTCTTCCTCGACGCCGACGAGCTCCGCGGGCCGGGCGGCGCGCACAGCGCAGATCTGGTGCAATTCGTTTTCGACCACGGCGAGTCCGGCGAGAATTTTGCCGCTCGCGAGCGTCCGCGCGCTCATCGAGCGGATGATTTTCTCGTGCCCGTATTTGCGCGCCCAGCGATGGGTCTCGCGCGCCCCCTCCACCTTGCCCATCCCGACCGCCATCATCTTGCAAAGACCGCTCTCGATCCCGCCCGTGAAGTCGGTGTGCGGTTTCACTCGGTTGATAACCACGACGCCGTCCGCTTCCGCCGCGTTGCGGTCCATGAAGGACTCGAAGCCGTCCGGCGTCACGCCCAGAGAAACGGTCGCCATGCTCGAGCGGATTTCGGCGCCCACGAACTCGGGCGTGACGCCATAGTCCGCGAGGATCTCGCGCTGGCCTTCGGCCGTCCCGCCGCCGTGCGTGCCCATGGCGGGAAAAACGAAGGGCTCGGCGCCCTGGGCGCGCAACCAGCCGCAAGCCGCACGGACAATCTCTGCAAGCCGCGCGATTCCCCGGCTTCCGGCCGCCACCGCGATTCGCTTTCCGCGCAGCGCCGGCGGGGCGAGTCCGAGCGACGCCAATTCCTGCGCGATCGACGACGCGAGGTCCGGGAGTTCGGGCACACTCGGCGACGTTCGCTCGAGATAGCGGAAGCGCGCCAGCGGCAAGTGCCCGTTAGCTGAGTGGTCTGGTGTCTGGGCCATACCGACATTGTAATCCTTCTGAGACCTGGAATCTGAAATCTGTAATCTGTGATCCTTTGCCTTCCGCCTTCCGCCTTCTGCCTTCCGCCTTCTGTACCCAGCAGGCGAGACACCTGCACTCCCAGGCGGCTATAATCGCTCCCTTGTATTCAGCCCAACCGAGGGAGTGAATCGTGATCTGCCAGCGCAACGTCCAAGAACGCGCTTCGAGCATCGCCGCCATTTTTGCGGTCGCAGCAATCATCCTCAGCGGAGGAACCGCATCCCGCGCCCAGGATCCCGCCGAGCCTCCGGGCGGAATGCCGGCTGTGAAAGTGCTGCCGCGCCCGGCGCAGCCTAGCGTGCACCCCGACGAGAAATTGCTGCGAGCGACCATCGAAGAACTGGTCTCCTGTGGCACGCGCAGCACGCTCTCATCCTGGGATGACCCGAAGCGCGGCATCGGCTGCGGGCGCGATAAAATCGTGGCGCGATTCAACGCCGCCGCGAGGGCGTCGCGAGGACGACTCGAAGTGGTGGTGGACAAATTTGAGGCGACATCACCGCGCACCCACGATCATCCTCTTCCCATGCAGAACGTCTATGCGATCCTGCCGGGGAGCGATCCGGCGCTCGCGAAGACCGCCATCGTCGTCTCCGGACACTATGACTCGATGCCCTCAAACGTGATGGACGCCGGGTCCGACGCGCCGGGCGCCGACGACGACGCTTCCGGGACCGCAGTTTCGGTCGAGTGCGCGCGGCTGCTCGCGCCGGGGACGTATCGTGCCACGCTGGTGTTCGCGGCCGTGGCGGGAGAGGAGCAGGGACTGCTGGGCGGCACGCGCCTGCTCGAGTATCTGCGCCAGAACGGCTACACGGTCGGCGCCATGCTCGACAATGACATTGTGGGCGCCGACTTCGCGCCCGGCGCGCCGCATCGCGTCCGCGTATTCTCAGGCGGCGGACCTGACGGCGCGGATTCCCCGTCGCGCGAGCTGGCGCGGGCCGTAGAGGCCATCGACGGCACTCCTGCGATTCGCCTGATCTTCCGCCTGGACCGCGTGGGTCGAGGCGGCGACCATCGGCCGTTTGTGGACGCGGGCCTTCCGGCGGTGCGCTTCACCGAGCCGCTCGAGGATTATCACCACGAGCACCAGACACCGCGCGTCGAGAACGGGGTCGAGTACGGCGACCTGCTCAAGTTCCTGAACTTCCGTTTCCTCGCGAGTGTCGTGCGCGACAACGCCCAGGTCCTGCGGGAACTCGGGCTCGCGCCCGCCGCACCTCGCGCCGTGACGCTGTCGGGCGCCGTCAGGCCTGACGCCAAGCTCGCCTGGGCGGCGCCTGACGACCCGGAGCGCGCCGGCTTCGAGGTTCTGTGGCGCGAGACCACGAGTCCGCGCTGGAGCGTCTTCGAGTTCGTGGCCGCGGCGGATGAGACGGTCCTCAAAGGCGTCTCGACGGACAATCACTTCTTCGCCGTACGCTCGGTGGGCAAGAACGGCGCGCGCTCGATTGCCGTGGCCGCCGAACTCCGTCGTCGGCAGTGAGAAATCCTGCCTTCTTGCCGATATCGGTGAGGAGTCGCACGACCGTCAGGGCACGCCTTTAGGCGTGCCGAGAAAGACATCCCAACCCTACTTCTTCTTGTTCCCTGCGGGGTGCTCGCGCCCGCCGCAGGGATGAAAGAGAAAGCGACAAGGAGCCGGCGCGCTTTTTCGGCATGGCCGAAAGCCATGCCCTGACGACCAGCTTGACGGATCGTGTCCGGTTGCGGTCTCCTTTAACTTGGAGTCTGCTGAACCCCAGTCGGCGGCCAGAGGCCGCCGCTACAGTGAGGTCGATCCCTCTTGTCCTGGGGAAGAACGCTCGTCAAAATTGTCCTGGCGCTCATAGCGCTCGCACTCGTCGGCGGGGCGCTCGTCGCGATTTATCTCATCCGCAGGAGTACGCGGATCGCCGTGCTGCCCGCGCCCACTGGACCCTACGCGGTCGGACGCACTCTCTACGATTGGGTAGACGCGTTGCGCGAGGAACCCTTCGCACCGGCGTCCGGCAACTCCAAAGCCAGCCCGCCCGGCACGGCACACACGAAATCCGCGCACCGTGAACTGATGGTCTGGCTGTGGTATCCCGCGGTGGCTGACGCCAACGCGCGGCGCGCGGCTTATCTTCCTGGCGCCTGGGGGCAGGCGGTCGAACGCGCCCGCGGGCTCTACCTCTGGCAGCGGCCCTCGAGCGTCGAGGCGCACGCCGTCGCGCAAGCGCCGCTGTCGCCCGCCCAACCCAGTTACCCCATCCTGATCTTCACGCCCGGCTATGGACGCGTGCCCACCGACTACACGGCGCTCGCCGAAGACCTGGCAAGCCACGGCTACGTGGTGGCGGGCATCGCCAATACGTACAGCGCGCCGGTGGTGGTTTTCCCCGACGGGCGAGCCGCCGTGCGGACGCCCCAGGGCGCGCTCGATGAAAGCTCGCTCGCGTCCGAGACCTTGACGGCCAACCGCTTACTGATGGTCTGGTCCGCGGACGCCATTTTCGTCATGAATCAGCTCGAGGGCCTGGACTCCGACCCGGCCAGCCCCTTCCAAGGACGGCTGGACGTCACGCGCATCGGGCTGCTTGGACATTCGCTGGGCGGCGCGACGGCCGCCGAGGTATGTAGCCGCGACACGCGTTGCCAAGCCGGGGTCGACCTCGACGGCGAGCTCTTCGGCGACGTGGTGAAAGTCGGACTGCGCGCGCCCTTTATGTTCATCCTCAGCGAGCCAACCACTTTGCCCCGCATCGTGACCCGGCTCCTGCCGCGCCGGGCGAGGCAGTCGGAAAGCGCGCAGGCCGCGGCCGCGCGCGAGTTCAACGCCGTCTATCAGGATTCGCAGGCGGGCTATGAAGTCACTCTCCGCGGCACACGCCATTTCAACTTCTCGGACGCCGCCCTGCTGTTCAGCCCGCTCATGCACTTCGGCGGGATGCTCGGCCCCATCGACGGACAGCGCGGGCTCGCCGTCACCCGCGACTACGTCCTCGCGTTCTTCAACCAGTACTTGAACCACCAGAACTCGCCCCTGCTCGCCGGGCCGTCCACCGCCTACCCCGAGGTCACGTTGGAGTCGCACATCGCGACTCCGAGCGTCCCGGCGACAGGCGGCGCTCCCGGTTCCGCCACTTCTCCTTAGGTCTAAACGCGCCGCTTACGATCACTTAATTAAGGAAGAAATCGGAATACTGGCAAGCGGAACAAAGACTGGCGGGCACAACGACGACGCTTACGCGTTCAGGTGCGTCACCAGATGAACCAGGGTGCGCACCGGATGTCCAGTCGGGCCTTTGGCGAGATAAGGTTTCTCCTCGTTTGACCAGCGCGTCCCGGCGATATCGAGGTGCACCCACGGTGTATCGCCGGCAAACTCGCCGATGAACATAGCGCCGGTGATGGCGCCGCCGTAGCGGCCGCCGGTGTTAGCGAGGTCGGCGATCGCGCTTTTGTACTGCTCGCGGTAATCGTCGTCGACCGGCAATTCCCACATCCGATCCCCGACCGCTTCGGCGCTCGCGAGTACGCGGCTGACCCATTCCTTGTTCCAGCCGAAGACCCCGGTGGTGATGTTGCCGAGCGCGATGGTAACGGCGCCCGTGAGCGTTGCGGCGTCAATCAGGACGCTGGCGCGCTGCTGCTTGGCGTAGGTGAGCGCATCGGCGAGGACGAGCCGCCCCTCGGCGTCGGTATTCAGGATCTCGATCGTCTTCCCCGACATCGAGGTGATGACGTCGCCCGGCTTGTAGGCCTTGCCGCTCGGCATGTTCTCCGTCGCCGGCACCACGGCGAGGACGCGGGCTCGCGGCTTGAGCTGCGCGAGGGCGCGCATCACGCCCAACATCGTCGCGCCACCCGCCATGTCGGTCTTCATCTCGTGCATGTCGGCCGAAGGCTTGATGGAAATGCCGCCCGTGTCAAACGTAATGCCCTTCCCGATCAGGCCGATGAGCGGCGCGTCGACCGCATAACGATCCTCGTAGCGCAGCACGATGAGCTTCGGCGGCTCGTCACTCCCCTGCGCCACGGCCCAGAAGGCGCCCATCTTCAAGGAGCGAATCTCCTCGGTGCCGAGCACCGTCGATTCGAGTCCGAACTCCGAGGCCATCTGGGTGGCGCGCTGGGCGAGCAAGGCCGGCGTCATGCGATTGGAAGGCTCGTTAACGAGGTCGCGGGTGAAGTTCTGCGCCTCGGCGATGATTCGTCCGCGTTCGAGCGCCGCAGCCAGCGCGCCCGACGCCTGGGCGCCTGCCGTCGCGAGCGCCATCCGGTCGATGCGACGCTCGCCGCCCTCGCGCTCCGTGCGATAGCGATCGGCGTCGTAGTCGGCAAGGATCGCGCCTTCAGCGATCGCCTCCACCGCATCGGCATCCGAATCCTTGCTCACCAGCCATGCGAGGTCGTGCAGTCCGCGCGCGCGGACGTAGCGTACCGCCGTCCCCGCGAGGCGCCGCAGTTGAGCCGAGTTGAACTTCTCCTTCTTCCCCGCCCCCACCACCAGCAGCCGCGCGGCGCTCAGTCCGGCGGGCCGATGCAGCAGCGTACACTCGTACGCCCTGCCGGATAGCTCGCCCGCCGACTGGAGTTCTTCGACCTGCTTCCGCGCTTCCGCCGGCAACTGCTCCGCCGTGCCGCTGGAGGCGGCGCTTCCCTGGAAAGCGTAGACGGCCAGCACCGAGGATGAAAGCCGGTCGAGCGCGTCATCTACAAAGTTGATCTGCAAGGAATCGGCTCCTCTCTGTTTTACTGTAGCGCCGGTCTGTGACCGGCGACCTTGGGATTCCCGCCGCTCATAGAGCGGATTCCCGCCGCTCATAGAGCGGCGCTACAGAGGCGCTACAGATCGCTAATGCCTCCGGAGATGCTCGCGCATCGCCTGCTCGGTCTCGCGATCGATGGTACGCCGCCGCAGCGTCTCGCGCTGATCCCAAACCGTCTTGCCTTTGGCGAGCGCAATCTCGCACTTGATGAGATTGTTCTTCAAATACAGCCGCAAGGGGATGATGGTCAGCCCGCGCTCGCGCGTGCGCCCACCCAGCTTGTCGATTTCCTGACGCCGCAGCAACAGCCGGCGGTCGCGCAGCGAATCGGCGTTCAAGTAGCTGCCCGCCGCGTACGCCGCCACGTGGCAGTCAATCAACCAGACTTCGTCCTTCCTCACGATCGCGTAGCTATCCTTCAAGTTGGCCTTGCCCTCGCGGATCGACTTGACCTCGGTGCCGGTCAGCTCGATACCCGCTTCGAATTTTTCGAGCAGATGATAATAATGTCCCGCCTGCCGGTTGAGCGCGAGATTTCGCGTGACGGGCTTCTCGCCCTGCCGCGCATTCTGCCGCGAACTCGGCCTTGCACCCTGCCGTGAGGTGGACCTGGTCGCCGGCGCCATGTCCCAAACATGGTAGCACAGCGCTCCGGGAGCGCGGGCGTCTTGCCCGTATCACGACGTTAGTTCAAAGGGGCAAGCCGCGGGCCTCAACGCCGGGGCGCGCGGCAGCCCTGCCCCACGGCGACTCGCGGCGGCTGGCGCGCGTCGCGTGGTCGCTGGTCCATGGCGTCGCCAAGCTCGCGATCAGCTCGCGACTGCCGCACGCGTCCGAGCGCGAAGTGCTCAAGTTTTCGGGCCAGGCGATTGACACGCTGTACGCGGGAATGGCTCGATAGGCAGCGCGCTGCAAGCTCGTCGTGCAAGAATCCTGCAAAGCCGCTGACCTCAACCGGAGGTCCGCTGTACGAAGACGGTATTGCCACTCAGTGAATCTTCAAGCGTGTTAATATAGTGGCGTGTGAGTTCGGTATGCGCGGGATTCGATCACTTCGCGCGCTTTCCTTGGCAGTGGCCCTCCTCGGTTGCTTCGTTGGCCCTCTGGGCGCCCAAACGATTCCCAACTCTAAGAACGAAAGCGCCACCATCCACGGCACGGTCGTGAATAGTGTGACCCATGCGCCCATCGGGCGGGCGCTCGTCTACTCGCAGGATAATCGTTTCGCAACCCTGACGGATTCTGAAGGGCGTTTTGAGTTCACGGTCCCATCAAACAAAGCTCAACGGAGCGACGAAGGCCCCCTATTGAGGAGGAGTGATGGCCCGACAGAGGTCACCGAGGAAAACCTTGTTTCTATGATTCCCTTTATGGCGCGCAAGCCGGGTTTCCTTTCTGATGAGAACGCCCAAGCCACGTTTGTGGGTCCGGACCAAAGGGAGGTAACGATCTATCTAGTGCCGGCGGGCCTTATCGTGGGCCGTGTGACCGTGGCCGACTCCGAGAGTTCTCAACGGGTTCGCGTGGACCTCTTCCGCCGCCAGGTTCAGAATGGCCGCGCCACATGGACGTCGGCGGGGACGGTTGCGACGTGGTCCGACGGACAGTTTCGTTTCTCAGACTTATACCCAGGGACGTACAAGGTATTCACCCGCGAATCCATGGATCGCGATCCGCTTACCTTCGATCCTCGCGGTCCGTTGTACGGCTATCCGCCAGTTTATTTCCCGGGAGTGAGCAACTTCGAGGCGGGAACCGCCATCCAGCTCCGAGCGGGTGTAACCTTCAACGTCGACCTCTCGCCCCAGAGGCGGAGATATTATCCCGTGAACGTCGGCGTCGCCAACGCGCCGGAAGGAGGGGTCGGCGTCCAAGTCTTGGCGGGAGGTCAAATCGGCCCCGGATACTCGCTCGGCTATAACCCGCGCGCCCACGCGATCCAAGGCTGGCTGCCGGACGGTACGTATACGGTCGAAGCGGAGACTTACGGCGGGCCATCCGCCTCGGGAACCACGGAGATCAGCGTACAAGGCGCTGCCGCGACAGGACACACGGTAACTCTGGTTCCTAACACTTCTCTTCGCGTGAACGTCGCGGAAGAACTCACGTCGACGCAAGGCCCGGCCGATAGCGGCCAGACAGGAGTTTCCGGCGGCCATACTTACGTCCGGCTGGAGCCCGCGGGCGAATTCGAACGGCGTGGTCGATTTCGCGGCGCGGAAACACGTCAACCAGACGCCGCCGAGGACGCACCCCTTACGATCGAGAATGTGATGCCTGGACGCTACTGGGTACACGTTTATTCATGGCGTGGCTACGCGGCGGCGATCAAATACGGTGACGCGGATTTGCTGCACCAGCCGCTCGTCGTCCCCCCAGGCAGCTTGAGCAGCCCGATCGAAGTGACGGTGCGAGATGACTTCGCACAGATCGACGGCATCATCGTCGAGAAGGTTCCTGCCGCTTCGGTACCATCAGCCAACCCGGCTGCGTACCTTTATCTCATTCCATCGCCGGATAGCCCGGGCCAGTTCAAGGAACTAGGGGTCTCGCCAAACGGAAAGTTTTTCCTCCCACAGATTCCGCCCGGGGACTACCAGGTGTTGGCCTTCGCTCGCCGGCAAAAGGACCTCGAGTATCAGAACACCGAAGCGATGCGCAAGTATGAATCGTTGGGGCAGGAGATTCGGCTGGTTCCTGGCCAGACGGCGCATCTGGAGTTGCACCTGATCTCGGGGAGCGAGTAGTGATCCGAACCTTGTTGCGGCACACTCGATGGCCCATCGCGGGGCTGGCGTTCGCTCTCGCCGGCACGATGCTGTCCGCGCAGACCGCCCCCATCGGGCGCCCGAGACCCGAACCAGCCATGCCGAGCGGTCCATTCATGATTGCGGGCGTGGTGGTCAGCGGCAAAACCGGAGCGCCGCTCGGGCGCGCGCGCGTCACCATCTTTGACACTGCGAATCCTCGCAGCCGCGCGGGTACAATCACCGGCGCGGACGGCCACTTTGAGTTCGACCACTTGAGCGCCGGCAAGTATTCGCTTCAGGGGGAGCGGCGCGGATTTCTCCCTACGTCGTACGAGCAGCACGCTCAATTCTCGACCGCCATCGTGACCGGCCCCAATTTCGAGACTCAAAACCTCACGCTGCGCCTGGTGCCCGGCGCCATGATCAGCGGCCACATCTTTGACGAGTCGGGAGAGCCGGTTCACCACGCGCAGGTGCAGATGTACCGCGCCAATCGCGACTCGGGCGTCAGTCAGGTGACTTCGGCGGGCGGCGAGCAATCGGATGATCGCGGATACTACGAGTTCTCGCCTTTGGTCCCCGGCATCTACTACGTGTCTGCCGACGCCCAGCCCTGGTACGCTGTGCATCCGCGACGGTCACAGTCAGTCGGCGAGGCGAGTTCCGTTCGAAGCGTGGATCCGTCTCTCGACGTCGCCTACCCCACTACTTTTTTCGGGGATACCACGGAGTCCGACGCCGCGGCGCCCATTGTCGTCAAGGGCGGGGACCACGCTCAGGTCGACATTCATCTGAATCCGGTTCCGTCGCTGCACCTGATCGTTCATATCACCGACAGCGGACAAAACCAATACTCTATGCCGCAGCTCGAAAAGCGAGTGTTCGATTCCGTCGAGCAGCCCAGAGTGGAGGAGACACGGCAAGTATCAAACGACACGGTCGAGATCACGGGCGTGCCTGCGGGCCGGTACGCGGTGCGTACGAGCGGTCCGTCGGGCGAGGCGATGCAGATCGCGGAGATGAATCTCACCCAGGATGGCCAGGAACTGGACGCTTCGTCGGGCGAACCACTGGCCAGCCTCACGCTGTCGGTGAAGATCGCCGGGGAGCAAAAGCTTCCCGAGCAAATGTTCGTTGCCCTACGCGGCGCGCGTCTCAATGCCGGAGGTTCTCAGGTGGACCAGAATGGCGAAGCACATTTTGAGGGCCTGCGCGCCGGCAAGTACACCATGGCAGTATTTTCGCCCGGCAAGCGATACGCTGTGTCACAAACTTCCTCTTCGAGCGCGGGTCCGGGCTCGGTGACTTCGGGGAGCAGTGTGGAACTTGCGCCAGGCGCCGCGCTCTCACTCTCCGCCCTGCTGGTTCCCGGTACCGCGAAGGTTGAAGGATTCGCGAAGCGCGCGGGAAGAGCCGCCGCCGGCGTGATGGTGGTTCTGGTGCCTGACAAGCCCGAATCGAATCTCGAGCTTTTCCGTCGCGACCAGAGCGACTTTGACGGAAGCTTCACCTTGCGTGACGTTGTTCCCGGATCCTACACGGTGATCGCGATTGAAAATGGCTGGACCTTGGACTGGTCAACGCCGGCGGTGCTTGCCCGGTATACGCCGCGCGGCGAGAAATTGACCGTCAGTCCGCAAACCGAGGGTATAGTGAGTTTGCCCGCACCCGTCGAAGTACAACCACGCTGATGAAGTCGCTGCCCAGGCTCCTGGAACCACGTGTCAAAAGTCCAATTTGAGACAAATGAGACGCATGAGACAGGCGTAGGGCACGCGAGTCCTCGGTTTCGCTGTTTGTTCGCTTTCGGTCAGAAATTCAGCGCGAAACTGAACACGTCACTGCCGGCAGCGATGGCCACGTATTCGACGCCGTCGGCGGCGTATGCCATGGGCGAGGCATGGATTGTCTGCCCGGTTGAGAAGTGCCACAGGGGATGCCCGGTGCGCGCGTCGACGGCTTCGAACGCGCCCGAGTCGTCGCCAAAGAAGACCAGTCCCGAGGCGGTGGTCATCGTCCCGCCCCACGAGCTGCCGTCGCCCACCTGGGGATATCGCCAGACGAGCTTCCCGCTGACTACGTCGTAGGCAAGCAGAATCCGCTGCGCCTGCTCGCCCGGGACGTGTTGCGTGCCGGTGTTGTAATAGGTGCGGCCCGGCTGATAGGGCTCGTGGCGGGCGCTCGTGAAGTACATGTCGCACTGCTCGAGCGAGAGGAAATAGACCAGCCCGGTCGCCGGATTGTACGAGGGCGAATACCAGTTTGTCGCGCCATCCAGTCCGGGACAGATCTTCACTCCCGTGGGCAGCGGTTGGATGCCGGTGAGCACCGGACGCCCACGCTCATCGACACTCTTCGCCCAGTTGAGCTTGTCGACAAAGCGTGTGGCGCTCAAGAATTTTCCGTTGCTGCGGTCGAGAATATAGAGGAATCCATTGCGATTCGCTTCCACCAGCAGATGCTTCAGTTGGCTATTCTCAGTGATGTCCACGAGAACCGGCGTTTCGGTCGAGTCGTAATCGAAGAGGTCGTGCGGCGTGAACTGGAAGTGCCACTTGAGTTTCCCGGTGTCCGGATCAAGCGCGAGCACGCAGTCGGTGTAGAGGTCGTCGCCCGGACGCGTGTCGCCCACAAAGTCGGGATCGGGATTGCTCGTTCCCCAGTACAACGTATTGAGCTCGGGGTCGTAAGTGCCCGGCATCCAGGTGGTGCCGCCGCCATGCAGGTAAGCGTCGCCCGGCCAGCTCTCAGACCCCGGCTCACCGGGACCGGGAATGGTCCAGAAGCGCCAGGCGAGCTTGCCGGTCTCGACGTCGAAGGCGGCGAGGAATCCCCGCACACCATCGTCACCGCCCGAAGTCCCCACAATGACTTTGTCTTTGACGACGAGCGGCGCGCTGGTTGCGCCGTAGTTCAGGCGCGTGTCCGCGTAAGCCACGTCCCAGAGCAGGTTGCCGGAACGCGCGTCGAGGCAGAGCAGATGCGCGTTGTCCGTCTCCATGAAAACGCGCGTATGCCAGACCGCCACGCCACGGTTGTGGTGCGAGGACGCGTCGTCAATCAGGCCTTCGCTGATGCGCCGCGCATGATGCCACAGCACGCGGCCGGTGCGGGCGTCAAGCGCGAACGCGTCGTTGGCGGAGGTGACGTACATCACGCCGCCGACCACTATGGGCGTGACCTCCATCGACTCCGAGTTCGTGGAGTGGAACACCCACTGGCCGCGAAGGCCGTGAACGTTGGCAGGAGTGACCTGGTCGAGCGCGGAATAGCGCCGGCCAGTGTAGTCGCCGTTGTACGACGGCCAGTCGGCGCCGGGCGGCGTACGCAGCAGTGCGGCGGGCGCGACGTCGACGTTCGCCGTGATCGCGCCTTGGCCGCGTTCGCTGTTTTCCAGCGCCGCGGCAAACGCAGGGTCGTGTGAGGCATGTGGACTCCGAAGCGCCAGCCACGCTGCAAGGAGTGCGGCCACTGCGAAAACAATCAGGGTGCCACGAGCCGCACGCCCGTCCGTTTCACCGAAGTTGACCGTCACCCCGCGCATTCCGGTTCGCGACCTCGTAATCCTACCGCTCACTCGGCCGGGGCAGACGCTTCAATCGTCGTTTCGCCCAGCGCGCCGCGGTCCTTCCCCTGGGAGTCGGTCAGATGAAGCGCGAGGCGGACGCTTGCGGCCGGCGCGGCGACGGTCGCAGCGAGCGAAACTTCCTCGCGGGGCGTCACCTTCGCCACATCGGTGGTGCCGAGCGCTGTACCTGCCCTATCGTACCAGCGCGCGACGAGCGTCCCAGGCCAGAATACGCCGAAGACACCCGCGAGGCGCACTCCCGCCGCCGTACGGCTCGCCGAAAGCGGCCGGCCGACCGCACCCGCGTCGTTCACGTCGGTCAGCTCTGGAGTCATGCGCGTCGGGAACCAGTCGGTATCGAGCGCGTAGCCTTCACCCGGCGCGAGCGTCACCAGCGGGCTGTTCAACTCCGCTTCCATGTAGTAAGGGTGATGTTCGGAGTCATTCGCGGCTAACTCCGGCATGCGCCGATCGCTCAACCGCACAGACGGCCCGCTGATATAGAAAACCTCCGAAGCGCGATCCGGATACTCGGACTCAGTGTCCACGTGGAACCGCTCGACCATGGCGTAGTGGCTCGCGCCATCCACCACGGCCAGCCATCCGGCGCGCGAGTCGATCCCGACTTCACCTTCCAGATAGGTCCAGTGCAGCGCAAAGAGCTTGTTCGAGCGCACGCTGTAAGACGGATGGTCGATGGGACCGGCGTGCGCGTCGTACTGGCGATTGAAGACACTGGCGGGGTTGATGGGCGTGAAGGCCCAGAAGTCCTGGTTGTAGCTCGTCGTCGTGGCCGCGCCATCGTTGTGGCCCGACGTGTCGTACTGCGTGACCGACTGAATCGACCAGCGGATGGGATGAGCGGCGATGTTCTTCATAACGGCGACAAAGGAGATGTGCGGGGATTCGGCTTCCAGGCTGATTTCCCGCCGATATTGCAATCCGGTGCGGTCGTCCGTTGGACCTTCGAGGCGCACCGTGCAGGGATCGCCGCTCGCCACGACGCTCAGCTTGTAGACACCGTCGTCGAGCACGTCCGAGCCGACCGGCCAGTGCTTTTCGTCTTGGTTGCCCTCCGGCAAGGGCCAGTTCTTGTCGCCTCCGTAGTTGAACCACCGATGCTGCCGAGCGGCCTCAGACGGCGGGAAGTACTTGCCGTAGTACTGCGGATTCACGAACAAGTAGTCGTGGCCGCCGAACGTCACCTGCATCAGCCGTCCGCCGAGCTGGGGCACGATGATCAACGTGACCCACGGATTCGCCAGACGTTCCGCGTCCCAGCCGTGATACTGAGTGGGCTCGGCGAAGCAGCCGGATTTCGGCGCGGCGTGGGGTTCCTTCTCCTGGGCCGCAGCCGGCGCCCGCGGCCTCGCACTCATGAACTCGAGCGCCAAGGTGATCGCGAGCGAGAACACAACCCATCTGCGGCGCATGATTTCTCCCGCGCTCGGGAACCTTCGATATAATCGGAAACCGATGACGTCCCGAGAGCCCACGACGAGCACTGGCTGGTATGCCGAACGGAAGCCGGCCCTCGAAAAGGCGCTGCCCAGTGTAGCACTGCTGCTCGCCCTGTTGCTCCTGCAGGTGCGGCCCGCGCTGGCTCAGCAAACCACCAACCGGCCGAGCGCGAATCCGGCGGCCAACGAATCCGGAACTCAGCCGCTCGTGCCGGGCGGAGAGCTTTTTCGCACGCGTTGTGCTGCCTGCCATGGACTCGACGGACGCGGCGGCGAGCACGCTCCCAGCATCGCCGGCGATCCCAAAGTGCGCGCCCACTCCGACCGCGAGCTCGTGGACATCGTCACGCACGGCGTCCCGCGCGCCGGAATGCCGGCGTTCAACCTGCTGCTCGAGCCGGCGGAGATCCAGGCCGTTGTGGCTTATCTGCGCAGCCTCGGAGGCCACGGCCCAACGGCGCCCCTCGTCGGCGACGCGAAACTCGGTGAAACGCTTTTCTTCGGGAAGGCGGGATGCGCCTCCTGCCATATGCTGGACGGCAAAGGTGGATTCCTGGCGAGCGACCTTTCGAATTACAGCGACGAGCACGCTCCGGACGAAATCCGCAGCGCGATACTGCATCCTGCGAGCGCGTCGTCTCCTGAGGGCGGAGCGGCGACCGTCACCACTCGCACGGGCGAGCGGCTCACCGGACTCGTCCGCAACGAAGACAATTTCTCCCTCCAGTTGCTCGACGAACAGGGCAAGTTCCACCTGCTCATGAAGTCCGAGGTCGCGACGTTCGAGCGCGATCGTCGCTCGCCGATGCCGGGCAACTATGGGTCGCGGCTGACTGCCGCTGAGGTCGATGCTCTGGTCGCATATCTTATGAGTAAAGCAAGCCGGTCAACCGCGGGACAGAACGTGAGGCATCATCACCGGCGCGAGCCGCCGGAGAGTCCTTTGAAACCGGGATGGAAAGGCCCCTAAGAAGTCACGCCTCGCGGCGAGCCAGCACCTGATTCGGATCTACCAGCAGCCACAAGAGGGCGCCGAAAGCGCACAACACTGCCGCCGTCAGAAACGACGCGGCCCAGCCGAAGTACATCGCAATGATCGGCGTCAGTGAGGCGGTCAGCGCTCCGCCGATCTGCCCGCCCATGTTCATCAGTCCCGAAACCGCCCCCGCCGAAGGTCCGGCGATGTCCGCCGTCAGCGCCCAGAAAGAACTTTGGGAGAGATACAAAGCGCCCACGCCGCCCGCCAGCACCACGCTCGCGAGCGCTGCGCTCTTCACGTTTGACCCGAGAGCGATGAACACGGCCGCGAGACCCATCCCGACCACGGCGATCCCGCATCGCCCGGCGCGCTTGCCCCAGTGACGGCAGACCGCGTCGCTCACCAGGCCACCGAGGGGCGAGCCAAGGCTCATGGCAAGGAACGGCAGCATGGTATAGAAGGCGCTCAGGCGCAGATTCACGCCGCGCACTTTCGAGAGATAAATAAAGAACCAAGCGAAGAACATGTAGGCGGCATAGCCGTAGCAAAAATAGCTGAGGGTGCTCGCGAGCACTTCGCGGCTCGCGAATACTCTGGACCAGGCCAGCGTGGTCGGACCCTCCGAAGTCTCGATGAGTCCGGCGCGGATCAGCTCGAGCTCTCCGGCGTTGACGCGGTGATGCTGGTCGGGACGGTCGCGCGCCACGAGATACCAGACGAGTCCAGCGACGCAGCCGATGGCGGCGCACACCCAGAAGGACGTCCGCCAGCCGTAGCGCACCATGACCGCGGTGATCAGGGGCGGCGCGAGTCCGGCGCCCGCGCCCACGCCGGCGAAGATGAGCCCATTGGCGATACCGCGTTCGCCGGTGGGAATCCAGTTGGCGACGAAGCGATTCGAGCTGGGATACACGACCGCCTCGCCCGCGCCCAGCATGAAGCGCACGCCGAGGAATACGGCCAGCGCCGCGCCGATTCCCGCGGGGACGGATGCGGTGAGAGCCGTGAAGATTCCCCACCACAGCGCGCCCGCCGTGAGCACCCGCCGCGCCCCGAAGCGGTCCGCCAGCCAGCCGCCGGGAACCTGAAATGCCGCGTAGCCCAGAACAAAGGCGCTGAAGATCCAGCCGAGCTGGACGTCGCTAAAGCCATACTCCTGCGCGAGCCAGCGGCCGCTGATCGAGATGTTGACGCGGTCGAGGTAAGTGATGGCGCTCATCACGAAAATCCAGATGAGCAACAGCCATCGCACTCGACTGGGCCGGCTTGGGGAGAGACGATTCGTCACGGCAAACCAGTGTCTGTGAAGACTAGCGGCTCCGCCGCTTTGCTGTGCGGAAAGGCTTCGCCCTTCCGCACAAGGGAGGAGAGAGATAAAACAAGGCTTTGGCGCCCTGCCGGAAAGGCACGGCCTTTCCGCACAGCGGGGCGGCAAAGCCGCTGAAGAACTGGTGCGCTTCTTACACGAACTCAGCCGCTGCGCCCTTTACACTTTGAAGTACGGTTGGAGCTGCTTCCACCAGCCTTCGAGTTCCTGCTGGTCAGCGGCATCGAGCGCCGTCGCGGTACGGCCGCGCATCTTGGCAGTCTTGAAGACGCCGCGCCGCTCCAGCATCGCCTTGGCGAACGGCATGCCGTAGGTTTCTTCGAGGTTGATCATGGGCAGCAGCTTCTCGAAGAGGTCGCGAGCCTGGTCGTGCTGGCCGGCGGCGTAGAGGTCGTACACCTGAGCGTCGATGTCGATGAACTCGCAGGCCGGCATGCTCCCCGACGAGCCGCGTGGCAGTTCGTTCAACAAATTCCGGCTCGCGTTCCCGGAGAAGATCCCCGTCATCACGCCCGAGTGCACGTACTCTTCCAGCCGATGCGCCACCGGTTCCACTTCCTCCTTGATGTAGCCGAGCTGCGGAAACTCGCGCGCCAGTCCCAAAACGAAATCGGTCGACATCGCCGGACCCCAAGGGCCGCCGCTGTTCTGAATGAAGACGGGAATCTTCACGGCGCGCGCTAGCGACCGGTAGCAGTCCGCCGCCGTTTCGAGCCCGGTGTGGCCGAGGTATGGCGGCAGCGCGATGACGGCGTTCGCGCCTTTCGCCTCGGCGTGCCGCGCCAGCTTGAGGTCGAGTTGTTTCATGGGCGCCTGGACGCCGATCACCACGGGCCGGCGTCCGGCCGCGGCGCGCAGGATGACCTCTGCGCCGTGCATCCGCTCTTCCTCCATGAGCAGATAGAACTCAGCGGCAAGCTGCGGCCATACCAGGCCGTGCGTTCCACCCCGAATGCAGAAGTCGACTTCGCGCGCCAGGTCTTCGTCATCCATCTCGTCGTTCAGCTTGAAGGGCGTCTCGAGGATGGCAAAGATGCCGTGGAACTTGGGGAGCGAGGCGGGAGAGGCGAACGCGATGCCTGGGTCCAGCCACGGGTGCCCGAGCGCGGGCAGAGCGAGCGCAGCGCGGCCGGCGCGCCGTCCAAACTCGCGACGATCGTAGCGAAGAGGCATCCTCAGCTCCAATCCTCACACGTAGGCGTAACACTCAATCTCGACCGGCGAATCACCGGGCAGCGCCGGGACGGCAATGGTCGAGCGCGCGGGCGGGTCCGTCGGGAAGAACTCGTGGTAGACGACGTTCATCTCGCCCCACTTGGTGATGTCCGTCAAGAACACCGTGCACTTCAACACCTTCTCGGGCGAAGAGCCCGCTCCCTCGAGCACTGCCTGGAGATTCTTGAGGCACTGGCGCACCTGGTCCTGAAACGATCCCTGAATCACCTTGTGCGTCACGGGATCCTGCGCGCCCGCCCCGGAAACGAACAACAGATTGCCATACTGAATCCCCGGGCTGAAGACGGCGTCCTTCGAGGGCGTCTCACCCTTCTTGTAGACTGCCTTCTTCGCCGGCTTGCTGGATTTCGCGGACGCGGGCAGCGCGACGGCGCCCGTGGCCGCGATTGCGGCACCCGCCAGCCCGCGTCCGAGGAACTTACGCCGATCCGATCGTCGAGTTACCATGGAGTTTCATCCCTCCTACTGTCGGTATGGCCAGGACGAGCAATCTATCACAGGTCGTGGCCCACCAAGGCTGCCTTCCCTCGTCATGCTGGATGGGTGCCGCACGGCCCTTTCACGTACCACCGTCCGCCTTGCCAGAAAAACGTGTGCTGATGGTAGAGACATTGGCCGCAACGCGGGCAGCGGTAGGGAAACACTTGGCGGCCGTCCACGTTGACGATGCATCCACAGTGCTCGGTCTCGCCGTACACGCCTCGCTCCTGCTATAGCGCCGGTCGCCGCTCATAGAGCGGCGCCAAGGACCTGCAAACCCCCGCTACGCGGCGTGTTGTTTCGCGGCCGCGCTCAGGATTTCCGCCAGGCGCCGCGCCACGATTGCTTCTTCGCCGGGCTTCATCATGAATGGCGTCATCGCCAGGCCGTACTTGTAGTCCTCGCCGCCCAGGCAGATGATGCTGGGCTCGCCGTCCTCGAGCTGCTTCAGACAATCCGCCGTAGTCAGGCCCAGCGCCTTTTCGTCCCATCGTACGTAGAGGTGCGGAACGTGATTCGCAACCTCCGGCACGAATCGTCCGGTGTGGACGCTGGGAATCGAGGAGACGGCCCGGTCGATCACGCCGAGGCGCGCCTCCCAGTCTTTCCATTCGGCATCGTGGTCGACCTTCAGATACTGCTCGACCGCCGCGCACATGCCCGCGACCTCTTCCTTGCCCACCTTGAGCGGCCGGCCGATGGTGTCCTCGTTCGGGTTGTTATTGAGCAGCGCCGATTCGATGAGGTCCTTGCGTCCCAGCAGGAGTCCGGCGCTTTGCGGCCCGCGCAGTCCTTTGCCGCCGCTGAACGCGACCAGGTCAAATCCCATTTTGTTGTAGTCGCTAAGGTGCGAAACGGGCGGGACGTCCGCCGCGGCGTCGTTGAAGGTGGGAATACCGTGCCGCTTGCCGGCCTCCACCCATTTGGCGAGCCCGATCTTCCCCCGGTTTTGCGCCTCGTTCAGAAAATGCAGCATCGCGGTCTTGTCATTGATGGCGTGCTCGAGGTCGTCTTCGGTCTCGACCTCGACCAGCTTCACACCCACGTTGCGGATGGCATGATCGAAGGCGTAGCGGTGCGCTCTCTGGATGATCACTTCGTTCTTCATCCCCGTCGTGTCGGGGATGCGCTTGATCCTCTCGGGGTCAGATCCGGCCACGCAGGCCGCGACGCCGATTGTCATCGCGCCCGCCGCGCCTGAAGACACGCACGCCGCCTCGACGCCCAGCAATTCGGCGATGTGCCGCCCGGCCGCGTGCTGCAAATCGTCGAGGATCACGTAGTGCTGGGCTGCTTCCTCCATCGCTTTGACGGCCTCGGGACATATCAGCGAGCCCGTCAAATAGGTGTACGTCCCCTTGGCGTTGATACGCGTTCGCACTCCGAGCCGCTGGTAAATGTCGCCGGACGTTGTGCCGCCGCTGCTCGCCGCGGACTGCGGCATCGTCGATCCCAGCATGCGCCGCGGCGCCAAGCCCGCCAGAGCCGAGAGCGCGCCGCCCGCGCCCAGAAAGTCACGCCTCGTTCGACGCCAATTGAGGATCGCCATTTTGATTCCCTTCTTTCGATTGATGATGCGACTCTATCGGTTCCCGCCCTCGGCTGCAAGAGAAACCCGCAGAAAGACCTTGACAGTGATGACGGCGAGTCGTAGACAAGAGTGTCTTGACTCACCTCAAAGACAGGATACCTCTCATGCCACAGGTCGCTCGAAGCAGTATCCGCCATGTTGGTCTCGACGCGTGCGTTGTCGCCGGACTCCTCGCGACATCCACGTTTCTCGGTGCCGCAGGGCTACGGGCCGGCGCAGCCAAGGCGGTGATTACTCCTGATGTTCACGCGGCCAAGGTCTACATGGCGGGCTTTGGCAACAACCGCGTGGCGACTGGCGTCCATGACGACCTGTACGTACGGTGTCTGGCGCTCGCCGCAGGCGATCAGACGATCGAGATGTGCTCGGTCGATCTTATCGGGTTGTTCTACGACGACGTGCTCAAGGTGCGCGAAGCCGTCAAAGCGCAGGCCCCCGAGGTCACTCACCTGATTGTGACGTCGACGCACGACCACGAGGGTCCGGACACGATGGGCCTGTGGGGTCCAACGCCTCTTGAGAGCGGCATCGACGACCATTACATGGACGGGCTCGACTCGAAGATCGCCTCGACCGCCGTCGAGGCCGTCCACTCCATGACGGAGGCTCGGCTCGAGCTGGCTCGCGATGACCATCCTCTGCTCGCGCTGCTTCAGAGCGACGGCCGGCCGCCCTACGTGAAGGACCCTTACCTGTTCGTCATGCGACTCACCACACCGGACGGCGCGCCCATTGCGACCCTCGTCAACTGGAGCGATCATCCGGAGACACTGGGCGGCAGGAACACCGAGATCACCGCCGACTACCCGCACTGGCTCTGCCAGCGCGTCGAAGAGCTGGAAAAAGGCACGGCGATATTCTTCAACGGCTCGATCGGCGGACTGCTCTCGACGCTGGGTGACGACGTCGCGCTCCAGGATCCGGATAGCGGCGAGGTAGCGAAGGACGATACCTGGCTCAAGGCGCAGCTTGTGGGGACAACACTCGGCAATCTCGTCGACCGCGCCGTCCAGCACGGTGAGCAAGCGGACGTCGACTCCATGGTCATTCGCAAAGCGGTGATTTTCGCGCCGGTCTCGAACGACCGCTTTCGCATCGCCGGCGTCCTGGGCGTCTACAAAAGCCGCAAGCCCCTCTATACCGACGGCCAGCTCGACTCCTCGACCGCCGAAAAGGAATTCCCCGGCCTCGGTCACTTCAAGTACGCGACCGGCCACGATACTCGGACCGAAGTCGACTACATCCAGCTTATGAGCAAGGGACGACCGATCGCCGAGATTACGACGGTCCCGGGCGAGATCTACCCCGAACTCGTCAATGGCGGCATCACGCGTTACCCTGGCGCCGATTTCCCCGACGCGCCGTTCGAGCCCACGCTGCGCGCGCACATGAAAACGCGCTACCAGTTCGTCTTCGGTCTCGCCAACGACGAACTCGGCTACATCATCCCCAAGGCGGAGTGGGACAACGTACCGCCGTGGCTCAAGAACAAGAAGGATCGCTGGTACGGCGAGGTGAACTCCGCCGGTCCGGACGTTGCGGGTGCAGTGACGCGCGCTCTCGTCCGGCTCATGGAGCAGTAAGCGGACTGCCCGACAGCCAGATCACCGCCCAGGTCGATTCGATGAAGCGAATATCCCGACGCGCGGCGCTTGGCCGTATAGGCCAGTCCGGTGGACTCGCAAGTGCAGCAGCCATGGGCCTGCCCCTGCTGGGGGCGGAAGACCAGCACGCCGCAGCTGTATCGCGGCTGAAAATCATGGTGGCAGGCGGCCATCCTGACGACCCGGAATCGGGCTGCGGAGGCACCATCGCCCGCTACACGGACCTCGGACGTGAGGTCGTCATTCTTTACTTGACGCGAGGCGAAGCCGGTATCCCCGGGAAGTCACATAACGAAGCTGCGGCAATACGCACCGCCGAATGCGAGCGCGCGTGTGGGATCCTCAAGGCCCGGCCGATGTTTGCCGGCCAGATCGACGGCAGCACGGAGATCAATCGAGAGCGCTACGAGCAGTTTTCGAAGCTAGTTGAAGTTGAGCATCCCGGCCTGGTGTTCACCCATTGGCCGATTGACACCCACCCGGACCACCGTGCCGTGTCGCTGCTCGTCTATGACGCGTGGCTGCGCAGTGGACGCAAATTTGCGCTTTTCTATTTCGAAGTGGAGCAAGGCTCGCAGACGCAGGACTTCCGGCCCACGCATTACGTCGATATCACGTCGACGGAATCGCGCAAGCGTGCTGCCTGTTTCGCGCATGCCAGCCAGAATCCGGCAGAGTTCTATGCCTTGCACGACATGATGAATCGCTTCCGCGGGATGGAGTGCGGCGCGCGGGTCGCGGAGGCCTTTGTCCGCCATGTCCAGAACGATCCCGGGTGGTTGCCCATTCCTTCTGAAACGGAGCCGTCGCGTTAACCGGTTCCACCGAGTTGGCTCGGTCTCTTATCAGGTTGCTGAAAAACTTGCCCAGGGTGTCATTCCGAGGAACCGAAGGCGGCGAGAAATCTCGCAGTGTCCCTATTTTCAGAGCGAGATTCCTCGCTTCGCTCGGAATGACACCGTTCGAGAACGTTTCTCGGCAACGCGGTGGAGGGCTGCATCCAGGGTCTGCACTTGACAGCGGATTCTCTCCTCCGTAGGATGTCGAGACAAGCCGTCAGCCGTAAAGGACAAGTGTTGTGAGAATCTCAATCCGCTTCAAGGACGATATCGCCATCATGAGCTTATCCGGCAAGTTCTTGGCCGGGAGCGATGGGCCTTTCCTGCGCCAGAAAGTCAAGGACCTTACCGAGACGGGCACGAAGAAGCTCATCGTCGATTTCGGCGGTGTCCCCTACATCGACTCAACCGGACTGGGATTCCTGGTGGGCAGCCGCAAGACTGCGGAGAGCGCCAAGGCAACGCTGGTCCTCGCCAATCTCAGTCCGCACGTCAAACGCATCCTCGACAATGTCCGGCTCTCACCCTTTTTCCTGATCGCCAAGAGCGAGGCTGACGCGCTCGCCAGACTTAAGGAGCAATCCGAAAACCCGGAGTCTGCCAGCAAAAAAAGCAGGAAGCGCTCAGCCGCAAGCGGCGAAGAAGGCAAGGAATAGACTGGCCGCTAACCCTCATTACTGGAATCGATTATCCGTTGTTTCTGGCCGTCGATACATGACTCGTCCCGGTTCGAGTATGGCCATAAAAGGGTGTAAAATACAGGGCCTAGGGGGATATAAGCGTGGGAAGCTCGAAGGTTCTAGTTGTCGAAGACGAGGCCAACGAAAGGCAGGGATTAGCCGACCTGCTTCGGTTATGGGGCCACGAGGTTGACTCCGCTTCCAACGGCCAGGAAGCGCTGGAAAAAATTACCTCCTTCGCTCCTGCCATGGTGATCTCTGACTTGAGGATGCCGGTGATGGGTGGAATCGAACTGCTGCGCAAAGTGCGCGAGGGCGGGCTCCCGACCACCTTCATCATGCTGACCGGCCAGGGAACCATCGAAGAGGCCGTCGAGGCGACGAAGCTTGGAGCCTTCAACTTCCTCGAGAAGCCTCTGAATCCGCAACGGCTGCGCGTCGAATTGCGGAACTGTCTGGACCGCCAGGAAAGCGATCGCCAACTGGAGGCGGCGCGCCGGCGTCTGCGCGATCTGGGCATGCTGGGGAGCCTGATCGGACGGTCCAAGGCGATGCTCAAGGTGCTGGCGCTCATCGAGCAGGTGGCACCTTCCGTAGCCTCCGTCCTCATCGCCGGCGAGAGTGGCACGGGCAAGGAGCTGGCGGCGCGAACCATCCATCAGCTCAGCCCGCGCAACTCCAGGCCGTTCGTCGCGGTAAACTGCGCCGCCATTCCTGAGACCCTGATGGAGAGCGAGATTTTCGGTCACGAAAAGGGCGCGTTCACGGGTGCGGTGGAGCGGCGCGCCGGCTGCTTCGAGCTGGCGGACGGTGGAACGCTGCTGCTGGATGAAATCGGCGAGATGCCCATCGCGACTCAAGCCAAGCTGCTGCGCGTGCTCGAGGATTCCAAAGTCCGGCGGCTGGGCAGCAAGTCCGAGATCTCCGTCGACGTGCGAGTGCTTGCCGCCACCAACAAGATTCCGGAGGAAGCGGTGTCTGCCGGCCAGTTGCGCAGCGATCTCTACTACCGGTTGAACGTCGTGCAGATTCGCATGCCCTCCCTGCGTGAGCACCTGGAGGATCTGGAAGACCTGGTCCAGGCGCTCATCGACGACCTTAACCAGAAGCACAACCGCAACATCAAGGGCGTTGATAACGAGGTTCTGCTCGCCTTCCGCGATTATTCCTGGCCCGGCAACGTGCGCGAACTCCGCAACACACTGGAGCGCGCCGTGGTAACCTGCTCCTCCGACATCCTGACCCGCAAGCATCTGGCGCCCGACTTCGGCCAGCCCGCGCCCACTGCCGCCGACGATGGACTGAGGCTGCGCGCCGGCTACACGGTGAGGGAATTGGAACGCCGCCTCATTCGCGAGACCCTGGCTTACACCCAAAACAACAAGACGCGCGCCGCACAGATGCTGGGCATCAGCCTCAAGACCCTTCACAACAAGCTGAAGGAATATGAAAGTCAGCCTCAAAGCTAAACTGACGGCTCTCATCTCGCTCCTGGTCTTGCTGGTGGTGCTCGCAACCTCGACGCTCTACCTCTCCAACCTGGTTCAGCAGGCGCTGGCGGCGATCGGCAGCCGGGGCGAGTACGTCGCCAACGAGACCTACAGCCAGGCGCGCGACGTCCTGGCCGATAGCCACATGCCGGCGGGCTCCGATCCCAGCCAGTACCCGCAGCTCCGCGCCTTCGTCCAGTCGACCCTGGCCCACGATCCGGGGCTGAACTCCCTGCTGCAGTCCGCCATCGCCTATTCGCCCACCGTCTACTACATCGCGATCACGGACGCGCAGGGACAGGTGCTGGTACACAACGACCCGGACGAGATCGGGCATCCGTTTGCTCCGGCGCCGCCCTTCAGCCAGCTCACGCGCGCCAGCCTGCTGCACCAGCTCCGTGTCGTCTACGGTCCGGCGGCGCGGGTTTACGAGATCGTCCTGCCGCTCGAAATGGGAGGACAGCCGATGTGGGTGCGAGTCGGCGTCTCGACCCTGTTCCTGCGCGATGAGATCTCCGCCGCGCTGCGCACCGGCGTGCTGCTGTCAGCGCTGATCATTGTGCTGGCGACAGTCTCGGCCGGACTGGTATCGTTCCGCGTCCTCCGTCCCCTCGAGATGATTTCCCGCAGCGTCGAACGTTGGGCGCGCGGCGAGTACGCGGAATCCATCAAGCTCGACCGCAAGGACGAGTGGGGCATCCTGTCCTCCAAACTGAACCTGCTGGGCGAGCAGATGCGGGGCGAGAAGGCCGCCTTCGTCGCCTTGAAGGAAAACCTCGATCAGCTCTTCTCCAACCTGGCGGACGGCATACTGCTGTTCGACCGGCAGGATACCCTGGTGCTCGCCACGCCCGCCGTTTCGCGGTTCCTGGATCGCGCTCCCGACGAGCTCGTGCATCGGCCGGCCGCCGACCTGTTTTCCTCCCCCTCGCCCCTCGACGACCTGCTGTTGCGCGCCTTTGCCGGACGCCGCTCGCTTCCCTGGCAAACCGTCGAGTCGCAAGTCGATTCTCAGCGGGTCCGCACTGCGGTGAGCGTTCAGTTCGTCGAAGAACAGGGCGAGCGCGTCGGCGCGCTCGTCACCCTGCGCGACGCGAGCACCCGGGCGCGCCTCGAGGACCAGATCGAAATTGCCGCGAAACTGGCAGCGCTCGGCAAGATCACCTCCGGGGTGGCGCACGAGGTCAAGAATCCGCTGAACGCCATGGTCCTCCAGGTAGAACTGCTGAAGGCCAAACTGGGTAGCGACGAACAGCGCGTCGAGCCGCAGTTACGGATCCTCTCGGACGAACTGCGGCGGCTCGATCGCGTGGTCAAGACGTTTCTCGATTTCACCCGGCCGGTCGAGTTGCGCCCGCGCGAGCTCGACGTGGAGACCCTGGTGCGCGAGGTGTTCGCACTTGCCGAACCGCAAGCCAGGCAAAACAAGGTCGAACTGATCCTCGAGCCCGACGGCGCCATACCGCGGCTGCGTGTCGACCCTGACCTGATGAAACAGGCGCTGCTCAATCTCGTACTCAACGGCTGTCAGGCGATGCCCAGCGGCGGCAAGCTGAAGGTTACGCCGCACCTCTATCCTGATCGGCTCGATCTCGAGATTGCCGACCAGGGTATGGGAATCCCGCTTGAGGCGCGGCCGAAGATTTTCTCGCTTTTCTTCAGCACCAAACCGGGCGGCACCGGCGTCGGTCTGGCGATGGCCTTCCGCATTGTCCAGCTTCATAATGGATCGCTGGATTTCGCCAGCGAACTGGATCGCGGAACAACGTTTCGCGTTTCGCTGCCACGCTAGCGTCGCCACATAGTCGCGTCGGGACCGGCAACGAGCGTACCTGCTGCCCGGCAGCCCGAAATGCGCTGTTTCCCTATGAGTGAGAGTCACTCTCACGTTGTGCCGATGCCGACACCCGGCGGAAGCCGTCATGCGGCGACGTACGGCTCGCCGGCTGAAGCCCTTACCGCGGCGTTTCATAACACCTTGCGCCTGCTATTCCGTCCCTTCGACGCACGGCGTTGGTTCAAGCTCAGCCTGGTGTGTCTATTCCTGGGTGGCGGTACGCCGTCCGCGGCGTTCAATTGGAGTTTGGGCGGTCTCCGGAATGACGTTGGAGTCCGCGGCGCGCTCGAGAACGCCCGCCAGTACGCGAGCGAGCACCTCTGGCTGGTCATCCTGATGACGGCGTTCGGAGTCGCCGTGGCGATCGGACTGCTCTACCTTCGAGCCGTCCTGCGGTTCGTGCTGGTCGACGCCATCCTCAATCGGACCGTCGAATTTGGACGAAGCTTCTCAGACGTTCGCCCGCTTGGCAACTCTTATTTCCGGTGGCTGCTCGGCATGGTCGCGGTCATCGTCGCCGCGCTCACGCTGGGAGTGGTCCTTGGAGTCCGGTACCTGCGCGCCACGACGGGGCCCGGAGAATCCACTTCGCTCGCACTTTCGATCGTGTTGGTCGGAGTGCTGGCAGTGGTGATCGCCGGCAGCCTGCTGGTCGCATTACTCGTCACCCTGACCGATGACCTGGTCGTCCCCGTCATGTACGCGGAACGGCTGAGGCTCGCGACGGCGTGGCGGAAGCTGTGGACGGTGTTGCGGGCCGACACCCGGGCTTTCGCCGTCTACGTGCTTTTGCGCTTCGGGGTTTCGCTGCTGATCGGCGTTCTCTTGCTGCTCGTCCTTTTTCCCAGCGTACTGAGCCTGCTCTCCGGGGCGCTGATTGCCGGCACGCTCGTCGTCGTGCTGCTGGGTATGGTGGGCCTGCATTGGGTGTGGAATCCGGTGACCATCCTGCTCGGCGCGCTGGCTGTCCTGTTGCTGACGGGAACGATGGTGGCGCTGCTCAGTGTGGTGGGAATGCCGGGTCAGATTCTGCTCCAGGACTTTGGAATCCACTTCGCGGCGTCGCGCTTCCCTGCCCTGGAATCCGTCCGGCGCTCGCCGGCGTTGCGATTCAGCGACTGAGTGGCTGGAAAAAACGCTGAGGAAGCGTTGCCGCAATGGTACAATTTTAGGTGACCTTGAAACGCGAACTTCTGATTTCAGTGTGCGCGGTGCTGTTGCTTGAGACCGGCTGCCCCAAGCGTCAGGCGGCTTCACGCTTGGTCTATGTTCCCGCGCCTCCCTCCGCCAGCGTTCCCAACGTCCCGCAGGCGACCGACGCGGTCATCATCAGCGAGCCGGAGCCTCCCGCGGAAGAAGCCAGAACTACCGAGCCGGCCGATACCGGACTCGAAACGACGCCCAGGCATATCGTCCGCCGTCGACGCCCGGGGACCGCCCGCCCGGATGCGCCGTCGGAGGCAGAAGACGTCCCTGCTGCGCCCCAGCCGCCCCCTGCCGAAGTTCCCGCGCTCGAGCCGCACGAGACGCCAGCCGAGCAGGCTCGCCTCCGCCAGGAGATCTCCACCAGCCGGGAAGACACCGAGAGGCGACTCGCCCAGCTCGACCATGTGTCCTTGGGCGCCGGCGATCGGAAGACACTCGACGACGCGCGCGCCTTTCTCGCGCAGGCGGCGCGAGCGCTCGAAGAGGGCCAGCTCATTCGCTCGGTCAACCTGGCTCACAAGGCAGCCCTTCTGGTTTCGGCCGTCGAACAAAGCCACTGATTTGTCGTTTGGTGCGGCAGCGAGGATACTCGAGCGTGTCGCTCGCTTGATGGCGTCGGTGGCAAGGACCGGCAGACGAGACTGTCACGCGCGACCAACCGCATCCCCGCGCATTGCATCACACAAACCAGTCGTAGAACACCCGAAGAGCGTGTAGACGCGACGGAGAGAATCGCCGGATGATCTTCCGCATCGGTCACAGCATTTCGCGGCTCGGCAACTCAAGCCACCACCCCATCAGGAGGAGAACTTCGAATGAACCGGACCGCGGTCAAGTTCGTTCTCGGATCGGCGATTCTCGCACTGACGTTCCAAGCCACGCTTGAATTATGCGCCCAGGCGCCTGCCGCCACGCTGTCCGGGACGGTCACTGGCCCCTTGGGAGTCGCCGTCGCGCATGCCACGGTCTCGGTCAAAAACCTGGCAACGGGTCAGTCGACGGACACCCGAACTGATTCCGCCGGGACTTATAAAGTAACTAACCTCGCGCCCGGCGATTACGAGGTCTCTGTTTCAGCCGAAGGATTCAACACGCAAACGACGAAGGCGAGGCTCGTGGCAGGCGCCAACCAGACGACCAACGTGGCCTTGTCGACGGTTTCGAGCAACACGGGAGAGCCAACGCTTAAGGACTTGGGCTTCTCTCCGAACCAGATCCAGGGAAATGCTCAGGAACAGGCGCGGCTCAACAAACGATCGCATATGCTGAAGGTCCACCAAGAGCTCGGCCTGATCACGGCTGTTCCCTTATTCGTCTCAGTCTTCACGGGCCCCGGAGCCAAGGGCCACCACGGCCTGCCCGGCAGCCCGAGCGGACGCGAGTTGCATGCTGCGTTAGGCGCGGCGACCACAGGCTTGTACTTTACGAGCGCCTACTTTGCCATCCGAGCACCCAAGATTCATGGGACGGAGGTTCACGGGCCCATCCGCGTGCACAAGGCCCTGGCCTGGATTCACGGCCCGGGGATGATCCTCACGCCGATCCTGGGAGCGATCGCCTACAGCCAGGAAAGCCGCGGGGAGAGAGTCCATGGCATCGCTAAAGCTCATGGCGCGGTGGCAGTCGTAACGGCGGCGGCGTACGGAGCTGCGATCCTGTCAGTCTCCGTGAAGTTCTAAGAGAAGACGTCATGAATAAAAAACTGCTGATTCTCTTTCTGTTACTCGCACTTCCTGCCCTTGCCGCGCCGGATAAGCAGTGGGTTCTTCAGGAATGCACGCTGGCCTATCACGTTTCTCACACCTTGCATCAGGTCGACGGCGTGAGTCATGCCGCGAAGGGCAAGGGCGTTTGCCACGAAGGACAGTGCGATTTCCTTATCGCCGTGCCGGTCAAGTCATTTGATTCGGGGGATAGCAACCGCGATCTGCACATGCTGCAAGTGGTCCGAGGCGGGGAGTTCCCGATGGTCGTGGTACGCACCCGGCTGCCCGAAATGGCGCCCGGCTCAGCGACCCTCCATGCCGATCTCGACATCCAGTTTGCCGGCCAGACCGTCCACTACAAGCAGGTCGCCTTTCAGGAGACGGCCCAAGGAAACACGGTCCGGATAACGGGAACCATTCCCGCCACGGTCTCGGATTTCAAGATCGACCCGCCTTCACTCCTGGCGATCCCCATCAAGAACGAGATACCGGTGCACGTCGACATGACCTGGCGCCAGCAGTAATCCAGCCTCGCCGCATCTTCCCGATACAACACGCCTGTCCTGCCTTGAATCGAAGTGAGGGTATTCCCATGCAGCTGAATGGCGAATCGGAGGACAAACATGGCAAGAAAGTTCGACCTCAGGATTACCTCGGTCGTGCTGCTGGCGAGCGCACTGGTAGCAGCACTTGCGGCCTTCACGCGCATCTCGCTCGCTGAGAACAAGCCCCACTTCGCGGGCAAATGGAACTTCAACCAGGACCAAAGCGATGATGCGAGTCAGAAGGTTCACGACGCGGAAGCCAGTGTGAGGAACCAGCGCGGCGGATACCCCGGGGGTGGTGGACCACAAGGGGGAGGCTATCCCAGCGGGGGTGGTTATCCGGGTGGCGGAGGCGGCTATCCGGGCGGAGGAGGCATCGGCTTTCCTCGGGGTGGGATCGGCGGTGGTCCGATGGGTGGCGGTCGGGTGGGCCGCGGAGGTCCACCACGGGGCGGAGGCGCTGATCGAGGCTCAGGCCTCTCTGGCGAAGACTTGGACCAGTTGGCCGCGAATCCGAAGATGCTGCGAGTTGAACAAGACGATAAACAAGTCACCATTTCTGACGACACTGGCAAGATTACGAACCTGTACCCAGACGGCAAGAAGCACAAGGAGAAGGACTCGAACGGCGAGTCGACCACCATCAAGACTCACTGGGATGGAGATCACCTGGTGGCGGAGAGCAAGCTGGGCCACTCCGGAAAGCTTACGGAAACCTACGAGCTCAGCCGGGACGGCAAGCAGCTCTACGTCATTTCCGAGCTCGACAATTCGCGTCTCAGCGCGCCTCTCGTCATCCGCCGGGTATATGATAGTGCGGCTGCGGCCGAGAACCCCAAGTAGACACGGACGGCTTTTCGGGTGGGGTTCGAGAGTCGCAAAGAGTAAAAGGGGATCCCTGATGCCGGCTCAACGCGCCGTAATGATCACGGGGACGTTGACCGGCAGCGGCGAGGCGTGCGCGTTACTCTCGGTGCTAGTCGCCCGGCTCTTGCCCGACCGCGCGCTCGACTCGCTGGTCCTGCGGCACCTCGGATTGCCGGGACGCTAGCGTGCCGTCCAAGCTCGACGCCAACTCAGAATCAGGAAAATCAAGGAGTGATCGCCATGCCACTCTATTTCTCGGCTCACACCACGGCCTGCCTCACGAAGCAGGCGCTCGGCGTCCTCATGGAACAGCTTCTGGCTTCGACCGAAGTCAAGGTGCGACGCTGCGTCGCCAGCCAGCTCGGCGGACGCATGATTACTGAGGTCGAAGCTCCGGATCGCGCCACGCTGGAAAAGTGGTTCGAGGCGCATTACGTCAACTGCGAGTGGATCATGCCCATCGACCTGGATGCACGTCCGGAGTCGGGAGTCATGCGTCTGTGAGTCTGGGGTCTTTCAGTCTTCAGTCTTCTGCCTTCTGCTTTTTGCCTTCTGGCTTCTGATTGTTCACAGCCACGTGTGCTGATTCGGATAGAAGTCAACCGGCCCTTCGGGATGTTGCTTCTTGAAGGCATGGAAGCGGCGCAGCATGGCGCGATAACGCCGGTCCGACGTCCTCAGTTTCTGGTGCGGCATGTGAATGAGCACCTGCTCTACTTTCCAGACGTTGCGCGATGACAACCGCCAGTCGCAGCCCTCGAGCGTTCTCAAGTCCAGCACACCGTAGCCGACCACCCGTCCGCTGAAATCCACGTAGGGGTCAACGTAGCTCAGCACGAGGTCGCGCAGCGTGCGGAACAGCGGCTTGCGGCCGTGCAGTCCGAAATCGCGCGAGCGCGCCACCGTCCCCCAGCGGCCGCGATGGCGAAACAGAAACAGCACGTGGTCGAGCTTATCCTTGGACTCGAGGTCGAGGAACAGTGGCGGATACCCGTGTTGCTCAAGGATAGTCGCCGCCGCCAGCGCCGCCTCGAGACAATGCGCGCTCCAGTGCTGCACCACGCCGCGGAAGGTGCGCAGCGTCTCGCCCTTACGTTCCCAGTTATAAGGCAGGGCGCGCAGAAATTGCTGCACCTGGCGCGGCGTGCGACATTTTCGGATGACTTCCTGCTCTTTCGGGTGAAAGTGCAAGTTGGGGATTGGCGATTGGACTTCCCGGTTTCTCGTCAGGGAGCACAGATTCATGTCTGAGGCCCGGAATACGAGCTAGGACGGGCTCGACCCACTTTGAGACAGCAATCGGAAATCTAAAATTAGCGGATCCAGCGGTCATACCAGAGCTGAAAGCAGAGCAGGGTCCACAGCGTCTTGCGATGGTCGGCGCGCCGCGCCCAGTGCTCTTCGAGCAGCCGGCGGACAAAGCCGGCGTTGAACAGGCCATCTCGCCGCAGCTTCGTTTCGCTCAGCGTCTCATCGATCAACGGACGCAGCCCGCCGCGCATCCAGTCGGCGATGGGCACGGAGAATCCGCGTTTCTGCCGGTAGACGATTTCGTGGGGCACCCATTTCTCGACCGCCTTCTTGAAAAGATACTTCAGCCGCCAGCGGCGAACCTTCAAGGACGAGGGCAGCCCCTCCGCGAATTCGATCAGCCGATGATCGAGGTAAGGCGTGCGCAGCTCGAGCGAGCAGGCCATGCTGGCACGATCGATCTTTACCAGCAGGTCGTCTTCGAGGTAAAGCCGGAAATCGACGTACAGCATCTCGGCCAGCGTGGACTCAAACCGAGCGCCTTCGAGCACGCGGGCCAGCGGATCGAAAATTGTGCTGGTGGGCGGCCGCGGACCGGACCAGCCGGCCGCGAAAAGCTGTTCCAGCTCGGCGGGTGAAAACATTCCGAACCAGATCTCGTGCCGCTCGGCGGGATCGCGCTCGACGTGCGTCAGAAAGCGACGCAAGAACAGCCCCTTGGGTACAGCCGACGACGACACCGGCAGGAATCGACGCAATCGCTCGAATACCTGGCGACGCACAAGGCGCGGCAGGCGCAAATAGTAGTCCGCGAGGCGCACGCCGAGGTAAGTGCCGTAGCCTCCGAACAGCTCGTCGCTGCCTTCGCCGCTCAGGGCCACCTTGATGTGCTGGCGCGCAAAGCGCGACATTAGGAACGTCGGCAGCGCGGCCGGGTCGGCGATGGGCTCGTCGAAGTGATCCGCGAGGATGGTCAGCGCCTCGTTCAGACTCGATTCATCGGCGGTCAGGACGCGGTGGCGCGTGTTGAATCGCTGTGCCACAAGCCTCGCGTACGGTTCTTCGTTAAACGAGCGGGCGGGAAAGCTGACAGAAAAACTGTTGACGTTGCCGGGCGTGAGCTCGCTCATGATGGCGACGAGCGTTGAGGAGTCCACGCCGCCGCTCAGGAACACGCCCAGTGGTACATCACTCACCAGGCGCGACACCGCGGCGTCGCGCAGCCGCCGTCGCAGCTCGTCGATCAGCTCCTGTTCTTCGCCGGGCTTGACGGCAGGCTTCCCCGGCGGTCTCAAGTACTCCTGCGGACGCCAGTACGGCTCGACTTCCACGCGGCCGTTCTCGACCACCATGCGATGCGATGCCGGCAGCTTGCGGATTTCGGCAAAGGCGCTGCGCGGCGCCGGAATGTAGCCGTAGAAAAAATACTGCGTCAGCGCTTCGTGGTCAGGCGCGCGACCCACGGCTGGATACTCGAACAGCGATTTGATCTCTGACGCGAACGCCAGGGTGTGATCACGCTGCCAGAAGTACAGCGGCTTCTCGCCTGCCCGGTCGCGCGCCAACACCAGGCGCTTGCGCCGCTCGTCCCACAGGGCGATCGCGAACATGCCATTCAGCTCGCGCACGAAATCCGGTCCCTGCTCTTCGTAAAGGTGGACGATGGTCTCGCCATCGGAGTGCGTGCGCAGGCAGTGGCCGCGCTCGACGAGGCCGGCGCGGAGTTCGCGATAATTATAGATTTCGCCGTTGAAGACCAGGGTGACGTCGCCCGTCTCGTTGGAGAGGGGTTGATCGCCGGTCTCGAGGTCGATGATGCTCAGCCGGCGGATGGCCAGCGCCACGTGCGGCAACTCGAACTTGCCGTGGCTGTCAGGACCGCGATGAGCGAGCCGCGCCGACATCGCGTCGATGCGCTCGCGATCGGCCACCGGCTCGCCGTTGAGGTTCAGGAGTCCACAAATACCGCACATGAAGCTGCAGTTTACTGGAGAAAGCCCTGGGTCTCAGGCGCTCATTGAGCCCGAGCGGGCAAAATCATGCGCGACTACGTCAACGGGAGACGGCGGCCTTCGGCTGTTCGCGGTCTTCGGCGCGCTTCGGCGCGGCCCCGGGCTCGAGGACCTCCAAGGCGGCGCGGTAATCGATGCGGTTGCGCTTCATCCAGCGGACCGCCCACAAGTCCTTCAACCCCTTCACCAGCCGCCCCCACGTTCCGTACTTGGTCTTGCCGCGCAGACGCGGATGGTGGCTGACCGCGATCTGCGTCACGCGCCAACCGCGCATCTTGAGCAAAGTGGGCAGGAAACGGTGCAAGCCGTGGTAAAGCTCCAGACCCTCGAAACACTCATGGCGATAGGCTTTCAGCGTACATCCCGTGTCGACGATGTCGTCGCCGGTCGCCCAATTGCGGAAGCCATTGGCGATGCGCGAACTCAGGCGCTTCCAGGCGCCGTCCTGACGACGCACGCGGATGCCGCAGACGGCGTCCCACTCGCCGAGCATCGCGACCAGGCGGGGAATCTCGCCGGGATCGTTCTGCAAGTCGCCGTCAATTGTCACAATGGCGCGGCCGCCGGCCAACCGGAATCCCGCCGCCATCGCCGCTGTCTGGCCGAGGTTGTGCCGGAAGTGCGCGATGCGGATGCGCGGATCCCGTTGCTGAGCGCGCTCGAGCAACTCGAGCGTCCGGTCGGTGCTGCCGTCATCGACGAAGAGGATCTCGACGGGTGCCGGCCAGTCCGCCAGCGCCGCACTCAGGCGCTCGACGAGCGGCGCGACGTTCTCCGCTTCGTTGTACACCGGAATGACCACCGTCAGCGAGTCGCTGCCGCGATCCATCTTCTCCGCCCTCGATCCTGCCTGGTCATGAACGCATTCTACCATGCGCACCAGGGCCGCGCCTCCTCCCATCGGGCCAGACTTGGCCCTTTTTCCTACGCTGGACTTTGGTGTCTGGTAAGCCTAAACTCGTTCTGGGGCTCGCCTTGGGCTCACCGGCTGACCACGCTTCGGGCACATACATCCCGTGGCCAGAGGCTCGAATCCAAGGTGTATCAGGCGCCTGCGGGCAGGCTGCCGGGAGGACATCATGCACCAGGTTGAAACGCGGTTCGCCGCTGTGGTCGCAGCCGCCATGTTGTTTTTTGCCGCCTGTAGCCTGGTGAGCAATACGTCAGCGCCGGATGACAACGCCATCAAAACCGCCATCCAGGCGAAGCTCTATCAGGATCCGTCGCTCAAGACGCGCGATATCCACGTCGATTCCCAGAAAGGTGTGGTGGTGCTCTCGGGGTCCGTGGGTTCGGATCAGGAGAGGTCCACAGCGGAAGGCATCGCCAATCAGGCGTCCGGCGTCAAGCAGGTCATCGACGAACTCACCATTGCCACCGCCACGATTCAGGAAACCCCGCCGCCTCCGACCTCGGCTTCACCTCTCGTGGCGCCCAAACTAGATACGGAAGCCGCCCGTCCGGCACGCGCTCGCCACGCGCGTCGCGCCCATGCGGCGGCTCAGCCTGCTGCTCCTGAATCCGCCGAGGAACCAGCACCCGCCGAACCGGTGCAGACGGCAGCCGCGCAGCCTGCTCCTGCGGCCCAGCCAGCCCCTGCGGCCCAGCCAACCCCTCCACCTGCTCCACCCCCACCCGTTCAAGTCACGATTCCGGCTGGAACGGTTGTGACCGTCCGCATGATCGATTCGGTGGACTCGGCGCGCAGTCATCCCGGTGACGAGTTCGACGCCACAGTGAACTCGGCAGTGGTGGCGGGCGACCGTGTCGCCATTCCGCAAGGCTCGAATGCGCGCGTCCGGCTGGTCGAAGCAAAGACTTCAGGGCGCATGACAGGCACGTCCCAGCTTCAGCTCGAGCTCGTGTCACTGACCGCCAACGGGACGTCGTACGAGGTGCAGAGCGGTTATTACACCCAGCAGGGGTCCTCGCGCTCCAGGCGCACGGAGGAAGCGGTGGGTGGAGGCGCCGTCCTAGGCGCGCTGATTGGCGCTATCGCGGGACACGGCAAGGGCGCGGCCATCGGCGCGGGTGCGGGCGCGGCCACCGGCGCGGGAGTCGAGGCGGCAGGCAAGGGTCAACAGGTGAAGGTCCCCTCGGAAGCCAAAATCGACTTTACCTTGAAACAGCCGCTCACGGTGACGCTGAACCACTAACACATCGGCATAGTGATGGCAGGTCGATCGCGTGATCGTAACTCCCGCCAGAGCCGCTACGCCTCTAGCGTGATGGCCTGCACTACGCCCTTTTACATCGTGGATAAGCTGGGGTCAGCGGCTTGCCAGCTTCTGCGCCATGTAGAGCACGAGTTGGCGGAGGAGTTGGCGGTCCTTGTCGTCGATCTGGTTGGTGAGTCGGCGCACCTTCTCGAAAAAGCGCAACTCCTTTTCCGACACTTCATCCAAGACCAACTCCTCGGTGCTCCGCCGCTTGCTCAGATTAGGCGGCGGCGGCTCGTGCCCCTCGTGGAAGAGCTGAATGTCTTTGCGGAGCCATTCATTGACCACTACCCCGATACTCGCATCCTTCTTTCTGGCCCGCTCTCGTACCGCCTTGGCAACGTCCGGCTCCAGGTAAACAGGGATGTTCAATTCTGCCCCTCGGCGGTAGAACTTCCCGCGTTCTCCCGTTGAGAAGTCATATTCCTTCCTCATTGCTCAGTCTCCTCGTACTGCCTGATTTCCCGCCTCGTGGCTTTCCGTGCCGAGATCATGCGGACTCTCCACTCTTCCTCTGCTGCCGAGGCTTCCAGAAAGGTATGAACGAGAACGAGGACCCATCCCCGACTGTCCTTCCCGACGGTCACCCATCGTTCTTCCGCTTCGCTGTGGTCAGGATCAAGCACTGAGACGGCCAGGGGATCCAGAAAGAGCTCGGCGGCACGCTCGAAGCTGAGCCTGTGCCTCCGCAGATTCTCTTCCGCCTTGACAGGATCCCACTCGAAAGTGTAACGCAACTCTCACCCGCTTGGATCGGCCCGACGACCCGCCACATCTTGCGAGAAGGCACTCCCATGAGGCAGCCTAGCCGAACTCGTGGAGGACATCAAGTCGTGCTCATCTCGGAAAAGGTACACTTAAGGCTTGCTGCTCCCCCTCACCGGGAGCCGAAATCGACGTGTGCTGAGCGCGTGCTAGAATAGAATATGAACCAGTATGAAGCGTATCGGCCTCACCGTCGTTGCCTTGTTGCTCACCCTGTCCGCTTGCACGTCATCAGGATCAAAGTCTTCCGGGAGTGCCACCGACCAGGCGAAGCAGAGCACCGAGAAAGAGAAGAAGAAAGCGGAACACGAGAAGGATGAATTCGAGCGGCAGGCGCAGGAGAAACTTGATCAGCTCGACAAGCAGATTGACGACCTGAAAGCGCAGACCAAAAAGGCCAACGCTCAGACCCAGAAGCAGATCAACAAGTCCATCGCCGAACTCGAGCCCAAACGCCGGGATGCCGAGCGCCAGCTCAAGCAACTCAAATCGTCGAGCGGCAAGGCCTGGGAAGACATGAAGGCCGGAGTGACCGCCGCCCTCAACGACCTCAGCACGGCGTACCGCCGCGCCGCTTCGCGCTTCAAGTAGGCAGCTTCCGCGTCCAGCTCACGTCCTAAAGAAAGCCGGTGTGATCACGGGGAGCCGGTGCGGTCGCACCGACTCCAAAAGAGGAGCACTAAAAAAAACTCGGCGGCCAGAGGCCGCCGCCACAGAAGGATTCCAAAAGAGCCGTGACCAATTGCAGGTGTTCTAGGCTGCGCCGGAAGCCGCCGACCCTGCCCCTTGAACCTTGGAGCGCAGGTCGCTGACCTCGCGCTGCAAGTCCTTGGTGAGTTCTTCGACGATTCGGAGTTGCTCCGCCTTCCGCTTCAGCGAAGATTCCAGTTGTGCGACCTGGCGCTGCAGCTTGGTGTTCTCGCGGCGCAGCAGGCGCAGGCTCCCGGAATCAGCATACAAGTGAGCGTAGCGGCCTTTGGGTGGCGCCACGGCTTTCGACGGGCCGTTGGGGAGAGGAGCCACGTTAGACTGCGTCTGCTTGATGAGGGAATCGAGAGCTTTGCGCTCCGGCCCCGGCGGACAGATCTGACGCAGCGCCAGCAAGCGCGCCAAATCCGGATTGTTGCGGCCACGCTCCCAGTGCTGGATCGCTCCCTTAGTGGCATTGAGTGCTCGCGACAGGGCTTCCTGACTTAGTTCCATTCGTTGACGAACTCGACGGATGATCTTGGGGGCATTCAATGTCGGCATGGCCTAGAGCCTAACCCATTTTCTGCTTGACAACAAGGGTTTTTATAGGCTAGGATGTAGCCATCCTGAAAAACGTGTAGCCGGCTTCGGCCTGAGAGTTCAACCCGGGCTAAGTTGCTGTGGGCAAAGGAGTTATAGATGATACACTTTCACACGTTGTCACTATCTCCTGATTGTCCTTGCCTTCCTAGCCCCAGTCGACTGCACGGCAAGTTTCATCCCACATCCTTTCGGACTAGTCCACACTCCTGCCCCGGAGCGATCGGTGCTGGTCATGCCTTGTCCCGCGACTTCAGACCGTGCCTTCTCCCGCTTTCTCCCAGCCCTGCTGCGATTTCGCAGAAAGGAAAGAAGGCATGGCCGGCATACTCCATGGCATTCAGTGGGCAGAGGCACCAACCCTCCGCCGCTTAGGCTCTGACGACCTGTCTCCGGAGCCACCATTTCAACTGTCCTCGATTTCACCCGCGGGGGGCGACCAGCGCGTCCCGCTCCTCCTCACCGTCTCGCCCCCGAACGCCGCTCGCGGCGGACCGCGATGCACCGAAAAGGGTTGTGTCTTTCCGGCGGCGCGGTTAGACTCTGGCAAGTGCCGTCAGCATGAGCGGCAAGACCAGGAACCCTCAGTCTTCACCTCCCAGCAGCCTTCGATGATGATGCTCGACCAAGCCAAGTTCGGTCCTCCTGATTCCGATTGCGAGCAACGCGAGTGGAGGGCTCGCGACCGGCGTCGTCAGGCAAGACAATGGCAGGCGTTTCACGAAGGCACGGCGTAATCCGCGGTGTGACGCAACCTGAAGGAGACCAACATGCTTGCAAACCGACTCTCGTCGAAACCGCTGGAGAGCGCCCACGTGCGGCCGCAGACTTCCGCCGGCGCGCCGCGGCGCATACCTTCTTTAGTACCGTCCAACGCCTGGCGGATCTTGAACGCCCGGACGGGCGGAGCCGTCTCACGCCCCACCTTCTACCGGTGGCTGAGCAGCGGCAAAGTGTACTCCGTACGCGTCGGCCATCGAATCTATATTCCCTGGCCGGTGCTCGATGAACTCATCGAACAATGCCTCGCCGGAGAACGGATCGACCGGTGAACCAGGTACCTGGGCTCGACGAACGAGACGGCGAGAGGATTCGCCGCGGCAAGGCGAAGCGCGCCGGCGGGACGGCCGCCCTATAGCGGCGCCTCACGCGGTCATTTTCCGAGTACGTGCCCGAGGGCCGGATCGAGCTCCGGGTAGCGGTACTTGAAGCCCGAAGCGATGAGGCGCGTGGGCTCCAGTCGCTGGCTCGCGAGCAGCAGCTCGTCCGCCATTTCGCCCAAGGCGAGCCGCGCCACAAAAGCAGGCAGCGGAAAAAGTGTCGGACGGGAGAGGACATGTCCGAGCGCTTTGGTAAACTCGCGATTCGTCACGGCGTGAGGCACAACTAAGTTGGCGGGCCCCGCGATCGACTCGTTCACCAGGATGTGGTGTATCGCGCCCACATGGTCGTCGAGGGTGATCCAGCTCCAGTACTGTCGTCCGCTGCCGATAACCCCGCCGGCGCCCAGCTTGAACGGCGCAAGCATTTTGGGCAGCGCGCCGCCCGTCGAGGCCAGCACCAGCCCGGTACGCAGATTCACAACGCGGATTCCTTTCTCGCGCGCCGGGTCGGCAGCCTGCTCCCAGGCACGGCACACTTCGGCCAGGAAACCCGACCCGGCCGGACTATCTTCGCGCAGGACTTCGTCGCCGCGGTCACCGTAGTAGCCCATCGCCGAGGCCGACACCAGGACGCCCGGGGGGCGGTCGAGACCGGCGAGCGCCGTCGCCATCAGCCGGGTTCCCTTCACACGGCTGTCGCGGATGCGCACTTTGCGCTCCGTCGTCCACCGTCCGCCGGCAATGCTCTCGCCCGCCAGATGTACGACCGCGTCAGACCCTTCGAGCTTCGCGGCGTCGATGGCGCCCGCCTCGGGATCCCAGAGGACATCTCCAGGCGCCGATGTCTTGGATCGAACCAGGCGAATGATCGTGTGTCCTTGCGCGGAGAGAAGTGGAGCGAGCGCTGAACCGATGAGTCCGGTGGACCCGCTGATCAGGATCTTCATAGCCGGACCTCCTACACCGCGGCGGAGTACAATCAGGCGGCGGTTCGACGGGCACGAAGTGCCTTCCGAATCGAGCATTACATCGATTCGAAGGCCTTTCAAGGGTTTCAGACCAGGTGTCAGGCAGTTCACTGGCACCGACTCTGGCGTTCGTTGCGAAACTTCAGAAATGAAGGAACGAACCGAAGAAGTTATTTAGAATCAATAAAAGCTGTTTCGACGTGCACGCCGTCCTCGGCATTCACCGGCCACCGGGGCGAACGGACGGCGGGATAAAGACGGGCGAGGCGACAAGGAGAGACACCGATGAGATACAGACCTTGAATCCAGAACCACCGCCACATCGTGGACAGCAGACCGGCGCTCCGCCAGCGGCGGTCCGAGACCCAGAGGGGTTCGTCGAGCCGGGCCAGCTTGCCGCATCGTCGGAGCCGGCGCGCGAAATCGTAGTCCTCGAGGATCGGCCACGGAGGGAAGCCTCCCAGCGTCTCGAACACTTCGCGCCGGCAGAAAATGCCCGAGTCACCGTAGAAGACGCCGCAGCGTCGACGCCAGCGGTTGATCCAAGTGAAAGCGCGCGCTGCCCAATCACCGCCGTCGTAGTGAATGTCAAAGTTGCCGCCCACGATCCCTGGGTCACGCAACGCACCTCGAACGGCGTTCAGCGCCCCCGGGCCCAATCGCACGTCGGCGTGCAGGAAGAGCAGAATGTCGCCCGACGTGGCGAGCGCTCCGGCGTTCATTTGCAGGGCGCGGCCGCGCGGCGCCGTGAGAACTCGGACGTGGCCGGCCGTGATATCGAGCGTCCGGTCGGTGGATTCGCCGTCCGCCACGACCACTTCGTCGGCGCCAAGCGGCTCGAGGTTCTCAAGCAGGCCGGCGATCGACTGCTCCTCATTGAACGTGGGGATGACGATCGAGAGCGTAGGAGCGCGATGATTCATGAGCTGACGGCCTCGCAGCTTCAGCGCCGCAATACCGCTCGAACTCGCGGCATGCGCGCCGAACGACCGTTATGATACCCTGACTGAGCACCGAGGATGAGATTGCTTTCGCAACACTCAAGGTTCGTCAGACGCACGGTGGCCCTGACCGCGTCGCTCGCGGGTCTCGCGGTAACCAGCTTCCCGCTCGCCGCCCAGAATTCATCGCCCGCCACGTCCCCGACCACCATTAAGGTTGAAGTCAAGCAGGTCCTGGTGCCCGTCGTCGTCACCGACCGGCGTGGCCACAGCATCGTTGGGCTCAAGCAGAGTGACTTCGAGGTCCTCGAAGACGGCGACCCGCAGACGCTCACTTCCTTCGGCACGGCGAGCGCCCCCGGCGAAACTTTGCCCGCAGTCGTAGACTCCCAACCCGCGAGCGCTCCGGCGCCTCCGCCTGCCGCTCGCCCTGCCGCTCCCGCTCCGCACCGCAGTTATCTGATCTGCCTCGACACGCTCAATTCCGCGTTCGAGAATTTCTCGACCGTTCGCAGCGCCTTGCACAAGCTCTTCAAGCAAGAAGAAGGCTCGGATGCCCAGTATGCGCTGGTGGCACTGGGCCGCCAGCCGGTCGTCGTTGAGGATTTGACCGCCGATCCCGGCAGGATTCTTGCGGCTCTCGGGAGCAAGGAGCTGAACAAAGCGATCGCGCAGAGTGAAAGCTCGAACCTGGCGTCGCAAGAGTCGGAGCTGACGCGGGCGCTCGGTGAATATTGCGCGCAATGTCCTTGCGCTGGAGGCGTCGCCGCCACCACGCGCACCTCAGGCGGGTCTGGCCAGATCTGCGATGGCAAGCGCAAACGCGTCGAGATGTGGGCCGAATCGGCGGCGGAGGAACGGACGATCCTCACCCGCGACTTCCTGCGCAACGTCCGCGCCCTCGAAAGCTCGCTGGCGGCCCAGCCCGGCAAGCGCATCTTCATCCTCATCTCCGACGGCTTCAACCTGCGGCCGGGACGCGACCTGTTCGGCCTGATCGCCGCGTATCTTCAGGACCCGAGCGAGCTCGTGAACAACCGGGTGGAAGACCTCGAGCCCGAGGTTCAGGAGATCCTGCGGCTGGCCACGGCGCGCAACGTTATCTTCTACACGCTCGACTCGCGCGGGCTTTATACCTCACCCACCGGCGGCTACGACGCGAGCGGCGAGTATCAGATGACCCGCGTCGTGGTCCTGCTGCCCCAGATCCAGCAGCAGAAGGAGACGACGGCGCTCGAGAACCAGGACGCTATGGCGGAACTGGCTGCCACCACGGGCGGCGTCTTCTTTCACAACAGCAACGACCTCTTCAAGGGGATGCGCCAGGCCATCGCCGACGGGCGCGAATATTATCTGCTCTCCTACGTTTCTACTCACAGGGCTTCCGACGGCAAGTTCCACGCCATCGCCGTCCACGTGAAGGGTAAGGACCTCGTGGTACGCGCCAAACGAGGCTACTGGGCGGGCGCCGGGGGATAGGCGGATTGGAGGGTCGCAGACCTTGAAGGTCTGAAAGCCCTAGGCCAGTACGCTAGCCTTTGCTTCCTGAATTTTCGTACCACTTGACGTTGCCCGTCGACGCGCCCACCGCGACCACGTCCAACCGGCCGTCGCCGTTGACATCCGCAACGACCACTCCCGAGGCAGCCATGTCAGTATCGAGGGTCTGGCGCTCCCAATGGAGGCCCGACGCGTCGGCGGCGTAGTAGACGTAGAGGCTGGTGCCCGCGCCGCGAAATCCCGCTACGATCTCATCGTTACCGTCCCGGTCGAGGTCAGCCGAGGCCAGCGCGTGTCCATCATGAAAGCTCGAGTCGATGACGTGGCGTTCCCAAAGTTCGCCGGCCGACGCGGCGGGATGCGACTCGAGATAGACCACCACCTTGTCGCCGTGCCAGGGCTCGATGGTCGCAAGAAAACGTCGTCCTGCGACTCGGCCCACGCCGATTTCGCTCGACCCGCGTGCTGGCCGGGACACCTGGTCTCCCTCGGCGAGCCGCCGCTTCGTCCAGCGCATCGCGCCCGCGCGGCCTGCGGAATGAAACAGGTGTACACCCTCGAAGCTCGCGGTGAGGATCTCGTCGCGGCCGTCGCCGTCCCAGTCGAGGACGTTGAGCCCATGCATGACGGTGAGCGACGAGTCGATCAAATGCGGCTCCCATCCGGCCGAGGACTCTTCACCCGCCGCGGCATGTGGACTGGTCAGCGCTTCGGGCTCGGCGTACCAGGTGAGTGGCGCGCCCCCGGCGTAGTCGGGCGCGTGCGCGCCCGGCCCGAGCAGCGGCGCGTCGACGAGCTCGAGACGCCCATCTCCGTCCAAGTCCGCCCAGCGCAGCCGGTGCGAGGCAGGCAGGCGCCCGATCCACTTGAGCGGCCAATCGAGATCGAAGGAAGCCGGCGGCGCCGCCCACCAGAGATCGCCGCCCGACATGCTGTCCTCGAGCGAAAACCCGGTGGCGAGCGCCACGCCGCGCGAGGGATAGCCAGGCCGAAACAGTGGCGCGAGGCTGATATTGCCGTGCGTGCGCGTGGTCAGCGGATGCCGCGTCCAACCTGGGTTCTCGTACCAGTCGACAATGCTTTCTTCCGAGCTGAGCGCCAGGATGTCGAGCCGCCCGTCGCCGTTCACGTCGGCGACCGCAACCTGATAGCCGTGGGGGATGGAAGCAACCGGATGGATCTGCCAGCGCGCGAGTTGACGTCGCTTGGTGGGCAAGCTTGATCCTTGGATGGCGCCCGCCGCGGACGTTTCGCGTCCGAGGGCTAGACCGGCGAGGGCCGCTCCGAGGAATCCGCGGCGTGTGGTGCGACCCGCCGAGGACCATGGATGCTGAGCGCCTGGCATCGTGCCTTCACTCGCTCGTTGGCGAGCGACGATTCTTGATCGACCTTATGGTGACCGACTTCGCGGTGACTTCAAGCTCAAACTCCACTTCGTCGCCGGCCTTGATGTTGTCGAGCAGGTAAGGGCGCTTGACGCGAAATGTCATCGTCATCGCGGGCATGTAGCCTGGGATGTCTTGGTGGGCGATGGTGACGCTTTCGCTCGCCCGGTCAACCTGGAGAACTTGGCCTTTCGCCGGATGAATCGCAATCGCGGCGGCTTGGGCGAGCTCGCGAGCGCGCCGCGCTTGCCACCAGGCCAGGATGCCGAAAGCCACGGCGCAGGCGAGCGCTATGGGAATCACTCCCCGCGTCACCCTCGCTACGGGGTCAATCGGCTCGCCAGCTTGGGATCTATCGCGGGTTCTTCGCGGCAATGGCATCGACAGGTCCGTACTGGGTCGCGTTCGGGTAGTGGTTGCCTTCGTAAGCGGCAATCCGGTCGGCAAAGCGCAGCGTCAGCCCGATATCGTCCCAGCCGTTCAAAAGGCATTCACGGCGAAACGGATCGAGATCGAAGGAGAGACGCAGGCCGGAATCGTCGGTAATGGTGCGCGTTTCGAGGTCCGCCGTCAACCGGTAGCCCTGGCGCTCACAGGTGCGCCGGAAAAGCTCGCCAATCTCAGTGTCAGGCAACGTCACGGGAAGCAGGCCGTTCTTGAAGCAGTTGTTGTAGAAGATGTCGGCGTAGCTGGGCGCAATGATGACGCGGAAGCCGTAGTCGAGGATGGCCCACGGGGCGTGCTCGCGGCTCGACCCACATCCGAAGTTGGCGCGCGCCACAAGAACCGACGCGCCCTGGTAGCGCGGCTGGTTCAGCACGAACTCGGGATTGGGTTTCTCGCCTTCGAGGTAGCGCCAGTCGTAGAACAGAAACTTGCCGTATCCCTCGCGCGTCAGCAGCTTCAGGAATTGCTTGGGCACCATCTGGTCGGTGTCTACGTTGACGCGGTCGACCGGCGCGACGAGTCCAGTGTGTTTTGAGAAGGGTTGCATCTTTATTGTCTCTTAACCCAAGACGTTGAGAGTTTCGAACCTTTCGATGTCCTCGAAGTTAGCCCAACATGAGAACTTTTCGTACTTTTCGTAATTAGCCCGATATCTTTCTGGTCGGTTAGTGCTGATGAGGTCGTAAATAATCCCCGCATATCCTTCGCAAAGGTGACAATCTTCATGGACCTCTACCATGGCCAATTTCACGTCGCACACTTCCCCATCCCTGAAGAAAAGCCGGAGCTGCTTTCCCTGCAGGTCGGCCGTGAGTCCGCGGGTGTCCGTCTTCTTGGTCATTCGAGATCCCATTCGCGGATGTCGACAAAGTGGCCGGCGATGGCGGCCGCGGCGGCCATCATGGGACTGACGAGATGCGTTCGCCCACCCTTGCCCTGCCGTCCCTCGAAGTTGCGGTTCGAAGTCGAGGCGCAGCGCTCGCCCGACGGCAGCACGTCGGGGTTCATGCCGATGCACATGCTGCATCCGGCATCGCGCCACTCGAAGCCCGCCTCGCGGAAAATCTTGTCGAGGCCCTCGCGCTCTGCCTGCGCCTTCACCACCATCGATCCCGGCACCACCAGCGCCTGCTTCAGCGTCCGCGCCACGTGCTTGCCCTCGACCATGCGCGCCGCCTTCCGCAAGTCCTCCAGCCGCGAGTTCGTGCACGATCCGATGAACACGCGGTCGAGCGCAATATCGGCGATGCGGGTGCCAGGCTCGAGCGCCATGTACTCGAGGGCGCGTTCCGCCGCTTCCTGCCCCACGGGATCGCGAAAATCACTTGGAGCCGGCACTCGACCCGTAACGTCGGTCACCATGCCGGGATTCGTTCCCCAGGTGACCTGCGGGGCGATGCGCGCCGCGTCGAGCTCGACCACGTCGTCGAACCCGGCGTCAGGATCCGAGGCGAGGCTCTTCCAATGATCGACCGCCAACTGGAAATCCTTACCGCGCGGGACGAACGGCCGGCCTTCCATATACGCGAACGTAGTCTCGTCCGGCGCCACCATGCCGGCGCGCGCCCCCGCCTCGATCGACATGTTGCAAACCGTCATGCGGCCTTCCATGGAGAGCTCGCGGATCGCCTGCCCCGCGTACTCGACCACGTGCCCGTTGCCGCCCGCGATGCCGATCTTGCCGATGATGGCGAGGATCAGATCCTTCGCCGTGACGCCGCGCGCGCGTTGGCCATCGACGCGCACCAGCATAGTCTTCGACTTGAACTGCGAGAGGCATTGCGTCGCCAGCACGTGCTCGACCTCGCTCGTTCCGATGCCGAAGGCCAGCGTCCCGAACGCGCCGTGGGTCGACGTGTGACTGTCGCCGCAGACCATCGTCAAACCGGGCTGCGTGATGCCAAGCTCGGGTCCGATGACGTGGACGATGCCCTGGTTGGGACTCTGCATGTCGAACAGCAGCACGCCGGTCTCGCGGCAATTGCGCTCGAGAGCCGCGAATTGCGCCGCCGCCACCGTATCGACCAGCGGCAGATTGCGGTCGCGCGTGGGCACCGAGTGGTCCATGACCGCGAAGGTCAGGTCGGGCCGGCGCACCTTGCGTCCCGCGGCCTTGAGTCCGGAGAACGCCTGCGGCGAGGTCCCCTCATGGATCAGGTGGCGGTCGATGTAGATGAGCGTCGGCTCACCGGCCGTCTCGCGGACCACGTGAGCTTCCCAGATTTTCTCGTACAGGGTGCGTCGCGGCATGGTTCCTTATTCTTGAGCTGAGTTGGAACTCTAATCCCGAGTCCCAGAACAGAATTATAAGCCCTTTGGCAGGTGGCGGCCACACAGTTTAGCGATGGGTCGCGTGGCCAAAAGATGTCAAGAAGGACGCAATTACGCAGCTTCAAAGAGAGCTTAGGGTTCAGGTAGTGGTGCATCTATGAAAGTTTGACGTAGCGGCGGCTTTATGCCGCCACTCGAATGTGCATGTCGGCAGGTTCGGTCAGCTATCCTGGCCGCGTAGCAGCCGGACCGAGTCAGGCAGTGCGCCATCGCCGTCTCCAGGTGCGACCTCGGCCGGCGGCATAGACTCTCGCACCTCGTCACCCTCGCCGGGCGCGAGCAGCAGGTTCGCCTCAACGCCGTGCTGCTTGGTGTAGAGGTCATAGTAGCGCCCGCCCGTTGCGTAGAGTGAAGCATGCGTCCCGCGCTCGATGATTCGCCCCGCTTCAACCACCAGGATCTGGTGGGCGCGGCGGACGGTCGACAACCGGTGGGCGATGACAAACGTCGTGCGGCCCTTCATCAGGTACGACAGCCCTTCCTGGATAAGCGCTTCGGACTCGGAATCGAGGCTCGAGGTCGCTTCGTCCAGAATCAGGATGCGAGGATCAGCGAGGATGGCACGCGCGATCGACACCCGCTGTTTCTGCCCGCCCGAGAGCTTCACGCCACGCTCGCCGACGACCGTGTCGTACTTCTGTTCGAAGCCCTCCGCGAACTCATCGACGCGGGCAATGCGACACGCCGCCAGTATCTGCTCCTCGGTGGCGTCAGGATGCGAGAAGGCGACGTTCTCGCGGATGGTGCCGTCGAAGAGGAACGTGTCCTGAAGGACGACGCCGAGGCGCGTGCGGTAAGAGTCCAGGCGCACCGTCGCGAGATCGATGCCGTCGATGCGCACCGTTCCCGACGCCGGGCCGTAGAAGGCGGCGATGAGGCCGATGATGGTCGACTTCCCCGCCCCCGATGGACCCACAAGCGCGGTTACGGTCCCGGGCTCGGACCGGAAGCTGATGTGCTCGAGCACCATCTTCCCGGCTTCGTAAGCGAAGCTGACATCCTCGAAAGCGACTTCGCCCACGATCGAGTCGAGCGAGCGCGAGCGGCGCGGGTCCTGGTCTTCGGGGCGCTCAGCGAGGATTTCGCGCGTTCTTTCAAGTCCTGCCACGGCTTCCGTGAGCTGCGTTCCGATGTCCACCACCTGCATGGCGGGCGCGACCAGCATGCCGAGGAAGAGCGTGTAGGTGACAAAGCTGCCCAGCGTCATCTGGCCGGACGTAATCAGGTGCGCGCCGGCATACATGATGATAACGGTCACGACTCCCAGAAGCATGGTCGAGGCGAGGCTCATGACCGACATGGCCGTCAGGGTCTTCAGGATGTTATCGAGCAATCGCTTGACTCCGGCTGCGAAGACTCCTTCCTCACGCGCCTCAGCGTGGTAACCCTTCACCACGCGCACGCCTCCGAGCGACTCGGTCAGGCGGCCGGTCACATCGGCCGTGATCTTTCGCCGCTCGCGGAAGATGGGCCGGATGAACTTCATCGCCTTGCGCATGACGATGCCAAAGACGCCCAGGATGGCGAGCGCCGTAACCGTCATCGGGATGCTGATACGGAGCAGCACGATGAGCGCGAAGAGCGAGGTCAGGAGTCCACCAACGAACTGCACGAGTCCCGTGCCCAGAAGATTGCGCAGTCCTTCCACGTCGCTCATGATGCGCGAGACCAGCGCCCCCGTCTTGTTGGTGTCGTAGAAAGCGACCGGCAACCGTCCGACGTGGGCCTGCACCTTAGCGCGCAACTCGGCGATCAGACGCTGGGCCTCCTTAGAGAGAAGCTGTGTCAGGCCGAACGAGGTGAGCCCCTGAATGGCGGTCGCGCCCGCCACAATGATGATGAGCGGCTCAAGCAGATTGAGGTGGCGCTTGCCGATGATGTCGTCAATCAGGTATTTCGAGGAATAGGGCAGGACCAAGCCCGAGACGCGGTTGATGCCCATCAGCAAAAAGCCGAGGGCCAGCATGCCGCGCCGCGGCCGGAGGAATTCCCAGATCTGCGGCCACAGTTCCCGCAGCCGCTCCGGCTTCCAGGGACTCTCTTTCGGCGCGGCTTTGGGATCGGCGCTCATTTGGACGTATCCTGGCCTTCGGGCGGACTGGATGACGCGGCGCCACCGAGCGCCTGATGGACCTCAGGCGGCAGCTTGTCAGCGTGCGCCAGCAGCAGACTCACCTGCCACAACTGTTCGTCAGAAAGCGAAGCGTGAAAGCCCGGCATGGCGCTCAGCCGGATGCCGTTCTTGGCCTTCCAGAACGTGACACCCGGGGGATCGTCGGCCACCATCTCGTCCGCCGCGAAAAGCTGCGGCGGCTTGGGGAACATTCCTCTGGCGATGACGGGAATCGGCTGGCCCGGCAGGCCATGACACGCGGCGCAGTCCTGGCGATAGATGTGTGCGCCCGCCACGAGCACTGCCGGCGTTGGCTTGAGCTCGGGCTGCACGTGGGCGTCACGATCCAGCCGCGCGTGCAGCACCGTCTTGGCGAGAAACTCCTCCATCGGCAGGGGAGGTTCGGACGTGGCCACCGGAGCGCGTCCGGAAGCCATGTACGCGTAGAGTCCTCCCACCACCACCACGGCACTCAGAATCACCCCTCCCAGGAAACCTTTCATCAAATCATCCTCCTCCGCCAGACGTCCGGCAGCAACCTCGAATATTTCGGCCCGCCTTACCGGTAACGGTTCATTTGCAAAGCCATAAGGACGAAGGAACCGGCGATCACCAGCACGGATATGATGGCGAGAGCGTTCCAGAGGTTCTCGCTCGAGCGCGTGTCGGGTTCACCCTCCGGGACAAGAAAACCGAGGATCAGGCCACTCACCAGCCCGCCGATGTGAGCGGCGTTGTCCACTGCGAAAAACGGCAAAAGTCCGAAGATCAGAATGTAGATGACCCATCGCCAGAGCATGCTGCGATAGTCCTTGCCGAGGCCGCCGTGGTGGAAACTTGCGCCGATGAGGATGCCAATCAGCCCGAGGATCGCCCCTGAGGCTCCGATCGAAAGGGCACGCGGGCTCCACCAGAGGCTGGCGAGGAATCCTACGACTCCGGTCACAAGATATACGACGACAAACTTGGTAGTGGAAAACAGGGACTCGACGGCAGGGCCGAGATCAAAGAGGCACCAGAGGTTCATGCCGATGTGGAAGAGGCCGGCATGGAGAAAGATGGCGGTCACGAGCCGCCACCATTGCCCGGCGTAGATGAAAGGGCCGTACTTGGCGCCCATGCGCAGCAGGATATCGCCGCGAATCCCGCCCATCGAGGGCGCCGCGCTCAGCTCCGCCGAGGACGCGTTCTGAGTCAGGTACCAGGTGAGGCCGTAGACGGCGATGGTCACCGCGACGATCACTGACGTGGCGGTCGAGGGTACAGGAATCACGCCGAGCACTCGTCCCGGCGTACTGCTGGTGCGTGAACGCGGCGCCTTGACGGACATCCCGCAGAGGGGACACACGCTGGCGTTGCGCTCGATCAGGGCGCGGCAGTTGGGGCACATGCGCAGCGTCGCGTCGAAAGACTCCTCCTTCGCCCCGAACGCCGCGTTCCAGGACTTCTTGAGTTGTTGCAGCTTGAACCACAGTTTCGGCGGTAAGGCCATCAATTAGGCAGTATAAGGGCTGGGGCGTGAACTGAAAAGCTCAAACTGCCGCGGCGCGTGATGCGGAGGGAATACGCGGTGCTTCCTTCACGCTTTACACTTTCTGCCTCATCCCTCATACTTCACCTTTTGCGGAGGTTTGCGATGACCTTTGAAGAAGCGGGCCGTGCCGTCGACCGGGAAGTGCAGAAGCTGGTCGAGTTCGTTGACCAGAAGGTCAGGCCTTCGACACGCCGCGAAATGGCCGAGTTGCTGAAGAAAGCGTCGGACAGTCTCGCTAAAATGGCTACGAGCCTTAATGACCGGCCGGACTCGGGCCAGCAGCCCGGAAACAAACCCTAACGACAGGAGCCGCTTGGCAGGCCGGGCTGGATTCGCGATTTGGACCTCGCGGGCGGGAATCATCCTGGCGGCGCTGCTGCTTTGCGCGGCCTGCCATCGCCGGGCGCCGCAGCCGGCCACCCAAGGCTATCCGGCGCCGCAGCCGGTTCCGCCAACCGGCGGAGCAGGACAACTTCCTGCACCCGTGCGACCGAGTGGACGGCCTCGCACGCCGGCGGCACCCGCGGCTCCCATCGTTCAAGGCGAGCAAGGCATCGCGTCGTGGTACGGCTATCCTTTCAACGGCCGCTCGACCACCAGCGGCGAGACCTACAACATGTACGATTTCACCGCCGCGCATCGCACCCTCCCCTTTGGAACTCAGGTGCGAGTTCACGATCTCGCGAACGGTCAAGTGGTCGTCGTCCGCATCAACGACCGCGGCCCGTTCATCGAGGGTCGCATTATCGATTTGTCGTACGCGGCGGCGCAGGCGATTCACATGGTGGGTCCGGGAACGGCGATGGTGCGCCTGGAAATCTTGAATCCCAACCTGGTTTATGGTCCCGGCGCGCCGCCCGGCGTCTTTGCGGTACAGGTTGGGGCGTTCCGGGACCGCGGCAACGCCGAGCGTCTCAAGCAAAAGATCGAGTCACAGTTCGGTCCCGTGATCATCCAAAGTTTCGACCGCGGTGACGGGTTGTTCCATCGCGTGCGCGTCGGCCAGGAAGGCTCCGAGGACGCGGCGCGGGCGCTGGCCATCCAACTTCAACAAGCGGGATTCGCCACAGAAACCTTTGTCGTGAGGTTGAACTAGGCAGAAGCCTCAATGGTTGGAAAGATGGTCTCGATGACGACGGACTGCATCTTCTGCCGGATTGCGTCGCGCCAAGCGCCGGCCAAGGTTGTCTTCGAAGATGACGTCGTCGTCGCCTTCGAGGACCTCCACCCGCAAGCGCCGGTCCACTTGCTGGTGATCCCGCGCCGGCACCTCGTGTCACTCAAGGACGCCGCGCCGGACGACGAACCGATGCTCGGGCGCCTGTTCACCGTCGCGGCCCGGCTTGCCCGCGAACGCGGACTCGAGTCGCGAGGCTATCGCACGGTCATCAACAACGGCTCCTGGGCCGGCCAGTCCGTGGATCATCTGCACGTCCACGTGATGGGAGGCCGCGTCTTCCGCTGGCCTCCGGGATAAAACGTGAATAAATCTCGCACTGCGGTCCGGCTCATTTGACCACAGCGAGAATCTCGTCCTCGTCAATCTGGACTCGCGTTGGTTTCGAGCTGACGGTAAACTTGAAGCGCCCTCCCGAGTCGCTCACGACTACGCGACCCAGCGGCACCATCCTGTCTTTGCTATAGTACGCAATGAGCGGCACCGGCATCTCGAAATCGCCCGGAACACCGCTCTGCTCGATGTTACCCTGGATCACGAACCTGCCGCTCGCCGCTCCACGGGTCGTGACATGCAATTTGTAAGTCGGGATGCCGACCCCGTACACCCAGTCCTCGAAGAACCAGTTGAGCCGGTGATTGTGGTCGAGGTCAGCGGCCGGCGTCATGTACTTCTCCGCCGAGCGCACAAAGTCCTCCGTCGAGGGATTACGGCCACGATAAGCGGCGACGAATTCCCGCAGCATCTTGAAGAAGCGCTCGTCCGGCTGGGCGGCGGCAGTACGACGCAGCCGAGCGGCGCCTTCAGGGTCGGGGTCGATCACCAGTAGCCGCAGCATGTGCAGCACCCAGCTTGCCTTCTTGTAGACGATAGCGTCGTAGCCGGTGGGATTGAGCGAGCTCGAGAGCCTCTCGCCGAGCCAGATCGGGCCTCCGGATTCCACCGTGTCTCCACTCTTATTGCGGGCGAGCAGGTCACGCTTGTACTCGCGCATCAGTTGATGGAACCTTGGCTCGCCGTCCTTATCAAGGGTGAGTTCGAGAGTTGCGGCATAGGTTGCGAAGCCTTCGGAAATCCACTGGTCGTGATACGTCTTCCATCCCACTTCGTTCCCCCACCACTGATGCGCGATCTCGTGAGGCACCGAGACCTGCTCCTCGAGGTCGTCCGAACTCCTGCCCGCGAGTTCAGACCGCGTGCTGCTTGACAGGAAGGCCATCGAGGGGAGGTAGACAAGTTCCGGCCAGCCCTGACCAAAGTTGCCGGGAATCTGCGAAAGGGCGAGCCGCGCATAGGGGAACGGACCAAACAGAGTCTCGAAATAGTGGACGGCTCGCGCCGCGCGGTCGGCGACGCTTTCGAGCAGCGCTGCGGGGTCGAGCGGAGGCGCGGGCGCCGCAGAAGGCAGAGCGACGCGCCCCGGGGCGCCCTCGATCTGAGGTATCGCCAGATTGGGGGTGGAAGGTTGCGGCGGCGGACGCCGCTTCTCGAGTGACGGTTCGACGCCCGCAGAGGCATAGGCTTCGATAGTAGTATCTCCCACGCGCCGCACGCGCTCCGCGTAAGCTCCCAGGTTGAACCCGGCGACAGGAAGGGCGCCGTCTGAAACCCAGTGGCTGTACTTCCAGCCACCCGCTGACTTTTCCTCGACGCGATTGCCGGTCGCCACGAGCGTCAGGCGCTCGGGATAATGGAAGGTCAAATCATAACGCGCCCCGAGCAGCAGGTCGCGGTTGGGATACCAGATGCCGTGCGCGCCGACGTAGAGCACGCCGTTGCCGACGTCCTCAATCACGTCGCCACGATAAGTAAATTCCAGCCGAAAGCTCTCTCCAACAGGATGGGGCGCCGGAAGGACGACCACCACCCACTCGTTGCCGCGCGACGCCGCTCCGGATTCTTCCGGTGAAGGGCTCTGGAAAAAAATGACGGGCCTCGTCTCGCCGCCCCGAATCTCGGAGATCGCAGACACTTTCAGGCGGTGAGAGAGTTCGAAATACAAGACGCGGTCGCGGCTCGAGCGCGACTCGAGATCGAGCACCGCCCGGCCGTTCAGGCTGTTATCGTCGTTGATGCGCGTGTCGATGGTGTAAGAGTGGACCGCCGCCGAGCCCTGAATCAGCGAGTCCCCGTGTGCCAGCGAAGTCCGGCTGGGAAACGAGCACCAGAGGTTGGCGAAGAGCCTGCGTTGCACGGACTCGACGCCGCCGACCTTGATCGCCTCAGGCTGCCGCTCGTCGTCGCTCACCTCGAACCATCCCAGATTGACGCCCTGGATTCGTGTCTGGAAGTAGGGCCGGTCGCGCTCTCCGAGCAGATCCTGGAGGATGCGCATCGACTGGGCCGGGTTGAGCCCGCGAATCAACGGCGCCCACTGGTCCACCAAGCCGGTGGGCTGCTCCGTGTCCTCCGGGTCGGGCCGCCGCGCTCGAGCGACAAGCTCCCGGGCGGTTTCATCCGTGAAACGCAGGTAGGCGGACGAAAACTGCTCCTCGAGGATGGGGGATTGGGTGAACTGCGCGAGGTTCCGCTTCTCGACGGCGTTCGGCGGAATCATGAGCACTTCGCCGTCACCGGAAAAGACCGCGCCCGTGATCGCGCCGTCGACCGGCGCGAAAAGTCCTACGAAGCCGCGGTTGAAGTAGATCTCGATGCGGTCACGCGTGAGGCGGACGTTACGTAACGCGTAAACTTGGCCGGGATCCACCGAGACTTCATCGAGCTGCTTGAGAAGCGCGTGCGGATCGGCCGCGGACGCCTCCGGTTCCTGGCACCGTCCCGTGCCCGTGAGTAGCACGAGTGCCACCACGGGCAGAACTCGACCGGGCCGACACGTCACGATCTTTGAGGCAAGGAACACAGGGAACACTTCAATCCTATAACGTCGCAAGCAGTGCCGCTAGGAGCGCGGCGCGGCGCGGCAGCTCGCGGATGATGATGTGCTCGTCGACGGCATGCGCGCCATCCCCGACGCCGCCCAGGCCGTCGAGCGTCGGAATGCCGAGCGCGGCCGTAAAGTTGCCGTCCGAGCCACCGCCCGTCGCGGCTTCTCGCAGGCTCATTCCCATTTGCCGCCCGAGTGCTTCGGCCCGGCGGAAAAGGCCGATGGCGCGAGCGCGTTCCATGGGCGGGCGATTGATTCCCCCGCGAATCGAGAGTCGCGCCTCGCAGTGGATGGGCTTCAGGCCGTAGACCTTCCTCTCGATGGCCCGCCGATCCTGTAGTCGTGGAATGCGCACGTCCACGGTGGCTGAGGCGCTCGCAGGAATCACATTGGTCCGCGTCCCGCCACGAATGACGCCCACGTTCAACGTGAGCCCGCGTCGCGGCCGGGCGAACTCCTCGATCCGCAGCAACTGCCGCGCCAGTTCCGCGATGGCATTAACTCCCGCCGCCGGATTCACGCCGGCATGTGCCGCGCGTCCGTGGACGGTGACTTCGAACTCGCCCACTCCCTTGCGAGACGTCTTCAAGGCGCCGCCGGGCACCGCGGGCTCGAGTACCAGCACGGCCCTCGCTTTCCTCGCCTCGGCCAGGATCCGGTCGCGGAACGCCAGGCTCGAGACCTCTTCGTCAGAGTTCAGAAAGAAGCGGACCGGACCCGCCGGATGAATCTTAAGGGCCTGAAGCGCGCGGATCGCCCACCATCCGCATACGATTCCCGACTTCATGTCGAGGATGCCAGGACCATAAGCGCGGCCGCCGCGGATGCGGAACGGCATCCGCTCGCGTGTCCCGAGATCCCAGACTGTATCCAGGTGGCCGAGCAGCAGAATCGGCTTGGCACGGCGCTCGAAGGCGATGCGTCGCGAAAAGAACTCCGCCGCGACGGCGGAACCGGCGGTCCGGTGATTGAGAACCTGGACACGCGCGCCCTGTCGCCTGAATTCGCGCGCCAAGTATGCTGCCAGCCTGTCGACCGCCGCCTTCGAGTTGCTGGGTGATTCGATTTCGACCGCGCGGCGAAGGCAGTCGAGCATCGCAGGAAGCTCGGCCCGGCAATATGCCAGCAACGCCCGCGGATTCAAGTCTGCTCTCAATTCAGTGCCTGGACTTCCCTGATTCGAATTTCGATTGCGCGACGTCTGAAGCTATCTGCCGAGCGTCGAATGCAGGAAGCTGCTCGCCTCGCGCTCGAGCTCCTCCGGATGAAAAACCAGCATCCAGCCCAGGACAGCGAGCCAACCCCAAAATGCGACGTTCATCAGCCCGTGCTGTAGCCGGTCTTTCTTGCCGCCACCCCAGTCCCAGAATTGTGCCACCATGGCGAGCGCCAGGCAGACGAGTGAGACGGAGTCGAACAGTGCCAGATAGCTCATCCGCGTTGCCTGCCCGAGCCGCTCACGCTCGCCGCACGGGAACTCGCTTCGACGCTAGCAAGGTTAGCGCAAAACGGAGGATGCGCGCCACTCATCATCGTGCGAAGCTCCGCCCGCTTGAAATCGAAGGTATCGTCTGTTACAGTTCGATATCGACTTGGAGCAACGCACAATGGCCATCAGTCAAGAGTTGCTGGACATCCTGGTCTGTCCTCTCTGCAAGACTCCAGTGAAGCTGACGGCCGATGGCCAGGGACTCAAGTGCGGCACGTGCCGGCGCGTCTACCCGATCAAGGATGACATCCCCGTCATGCTGATTGACGAAGCCAAGATCGAAGCGGAGTAGGCTCGCCGCCAGGCGTGGTTCGAGACCTGACCGGCGCGCTCGTTGACCTGAAATGACCCCGGCCAACCTTCTTCCCTCTTTGCCTTCCGGCGCGCGAATCCTCTTCATCCGCCTGCGCTCCATCGGCGACATCGTCCTGCTGACTCCCGCCCTCTCACTTCTCAATCAATGGAGGAACGACCTCCGCGTCACGGTGCTCATCGAATCGCGCTTCCGCGATCTGCTCGAAGGGAACAGCGACGTGGACGACGTGGTCGCCGTCGAGGATGCCCGCGGCTGGTCGAAAGCCGGCGAGCGAATGCGACTGATCCGTACGCTGCGGCAGCGGCAGTTCGCGCTTTGCCTCAACCTGCACGGCGGCCCGTCGAGCGCGCTGCTGGCGCGGCTGAGCGGGGCTCGCTGGAAAGCGGGCTTCGAACATTTCCGCTCGCGGCGGCTCTACGACTTCCTGATTCCCGACGCGCGTCTGATCCTCGGCCAGCCGGCCCTTCACACCGCCGAGCATCAAGCCGCCGCGCTGTTCTGGTTCGGGCTGCCCCGCCACGAGATTCCCGCTGCGCGCCTCTTTGTCACATCTGCGAACGAAGCGTGGTGGCAGGAAAAGCGCGGCGAGCTGGACATTCCGCTCGGGGTCGACTACGCCGTCCTCCATCCAACGGCGTTGTATCCCACGAAGCAATGGGCGCCGGAGAATTTTGCGCGGCTCGGCGCGTACGTTGAGCGAGAGCTGGGTCTCGCGCCGCTCTATTCGTGCGGGCCGGGCGAGTCCGCCGTGCTCGGGCAAGTGGAACACTTCGCCGCTACGCCGATTCGCCGGCTCGAGAGCGCGAGTCTCGGCCAGTTCGCCGCCGCACTCACGGGCGCGCGACTGTTCGTCGGCAATGACAGTGGACCGGCGCACATGGCCGCCGCGCTCGGACGCCCTTCCGTCGTGATCTTCGGCTCGTCGAGCTCACAAATCTGGGGACCGTGGCCCCGCCATGGAGCCGGACACGTTGTCCAGAATCAGTGGGAGTGCAATCCCTGTCCCGGCGATCGCTGCTACCGCTTTGACCGCCCGGAGTGTATCCTGTCCGTCACGTTCGAGCAGGTACGCGCTGCGGTTGAAACAGCGCTGAAAGCGGTCGATCGCCAGGCGTAGGCGGCAAATCCGTGGACACGTTGCCGCCGGCGGCTTCTCTGGCATTCAAGTGGACAAGAAAACTCAGACCCATTTCGCTCGCCTTATCCGCGGCTTCAGCGGACGGACCATCGGGGTGCTCGGTGACTTCATGCTCGATGAAGTCCTGCGCGGGGAAGCCACGCGCATTTCTCCCGAAGCTCCGGTGCCGGTGGTTCTGATGGACGGCTCGCACGCCGCCGAGACGTTCCTCGGCGGCGCGGGCAACGTGGTCGCCAACCTCCACGCGCTTGGAGCGCGGGCCGTACCTTTCGGCGCGGTCGGCCGGGACGCGACCGGTAAGGAACTGCTGCGGCTGCTCGCGAGCCGCCACGTCTCTTCCAAGACTCTGGTCGAGGAACGCGGTCGCATCACGCCGCGCAAGGTGCGCGTTGCGGCACACCAACATCAACTCCTCCGGCTCGATTTCGAAAAGCCCGCGCCGATCGCATCGCGGACGACGGCCGAGATCGTCCGCCAGTTCAAGCGGACACTCCGGCGTCTCGACGCGCTGATCATCTCCGACTATCAGAAGGGCTCGGCGACCACGGACTTGTGCCGCGAAATCACTGCGCTGGCGATCGAGCGGCGCCTGCCGGTGTTCGTTGACCCCAAGCCGCAGCACGTGGAGATCTGCCGTCATGCCACGGTCATCACGCCCAACCTGCGCGAGGCGGAGTTGATGACGGGCGTCGCGCTTCGAGATCGACGTCAACTCGCGTCGGCTGGACGGCGGCTGCTCGCCGAGTTTGACTGCCCGTATCTCGTCATCACGCGCGGCGGTGAAGGCATCACGCTGTTTGAAGCGCCGGATCCAAAGGGCCGCACGGTGGAGATGCACGCGATCGCAAGCGTGCCTCGCCCCGTATACGACGTGACGGGCGCTGGCGATACGGTGATTGCCGTGCTCGCGCTCGCTTACACGTCCGGGGCGACGATGCGCGAGGCGGCGGAACTCGCTAATCTCGCCGCAGGACGCGTCGTGCTCAAGTTCGGGACTTCGGAGATCGCAACGCCAGAGCTCTTGCAGGCCGTGGCCGAGTCAGCGCAAGACTAGCACGCCAATCCATCCCTCGAGGACTTCCGATGTCAACACGCCAGAAACGGTCGCGCACGGTGATTGTCGCTCTCGTCCTGGTGGTGGCCGCGGCTTGGTTGATCCGCGTGCGGCCACGCTTCGTGCGATTGCTGCTCGCGCAGACTTCCGGCCGCACCACGATCGTCGTCGAGAAGAACGTGATGGTCCCGATGCGCGACGGCGTGCGGCTGGCGACCGATATCTACCGGCCGGCCGTCAACGGTGAACCGGCGCCGGGCAAGTTCCCGGTCATCCTCGAGCGCACGCCCTACGGCAAAGCGGGAAGATACGGGGCGGCATCGCCGTGGACAGCGGGATTCGTCGAGCACGGATACGTGGTCGCCGCTCAGGACGTGCGCGGGCGATACGACTCCGAAGGAAGCTGGTGGCCGTTGCGCGGCGACGTGAACGACGGGTACGACACCGCGAAATGGATCGGCGAGCAGCCGTGGTCGAACGGCAAGATCGGCACGGTGGGAACGTCCTATCCCGGCGGCACGCAGCACGCGCTCGCATTGTCGAACCCGCCGTATTTGAGCGCCATGATTCCGGTCGACGCCATGTCGAACTTCGGGCGCTACGGCGTCCGGCACAACGGCGCCTTCGAGCTGCGCTGGCTGAACTGGATCTTCAACATCGGTTTGCCCGAAGGCGCGCATCCGGCGCGCGATCCCGCAACGCGGCAGGCGCTGATTGCGATGGGCGCCGAGGTTCAGCAATACGCGCGCGGTCTGCCGCTGCGCCGCGGCATGACGCCGCTCAAACTCGCGCCCGACTATGAAGCGTGGCTCGTCGAGGCGATGAGCCACGGCGACTACGACGATTTCTGGAAGAACAGCGGCGCGGACGTCGTGGCGCATCTCGCCGACTACAAGGACGTCCCCGTGTATCTGGTGGGCGGCTGGTACGACTCGTGGGGATCGCAGACCGCCAACCTGAATTACCTGTCGCTCTCGAAGTCGAAGAAAGGCCCAATCCATCTCATCATGGGCCCGTGGATTCACGGCAGTCAGACCCAGAGCCATGCGGGCGAGGCAGAGTTCGGACCCGACGCGGCGCTGGATTTCCGCGCCTTCCACTTGCGCTGGTTCGACCGCTGGCTCAAAGGCGTTGATAACGGCGCCGACCGCGAGCCGCCGGTGCGCATCTTCGTGATGGGCGGCAGCGACGCCCACAAGACGCCCGAAGGACGCATCTTCGTCGGTGGGCATTGGCGCAACGAGCAGGAGTGGCCGCCGGCCCGCACCATGACCACGCCTTACTACCTTCACGCCGACGGCACACTCTCCACCGAAAAGCCCGGCCGGTCCGAGTCCACCGGCCCGACACACTACTTGTTCGACCCCCAGCATCCGGTGCCGACGCTCGGTGGCAACATCTCCTCGAACGGCGTACTGATGTTCCAGGGCGCGGCCGATCAGCGCTGCCGCAAAGATTTCTGGATGTGCGAGGATGATCGGCCACTCTCAGCGCGCAACGACGTGCTGGTGTACGAGACGCCGCCGCTCGACCACGCGATCGAGGTGACGGGCCGGCTCATCGTCAAGCTGTGGGCCTCTTCGAGCGCCGTCGACACGGACTTCACCGCGAAGCTCGTCGATGTGTATCCGCCCAACCACGACTTTCCCGCCGGCGTCGACCTGAACGTCGCCGACAGCATCGTGCGCGCCCGCTATCGCGACTCGCTCGAGCACGCGACACTGATGAAACCGCGCGAAGTGTATTCGTTCACCATCGAGATGTATCCGACGTCGCTCGTGTTCCAGCGCGGACACCGCATCCGGCTCGACATCTCGAGCAGCAACTTCCCGCGCTTCGACGTGAATCCCAATACCGGCGAACCGCTCAACAACAATCGCCGCTGGGCGGTGGCCGACAACGCCATTTATCATGATGCCCAGCATCCTTCGGAGATCCTCCTGCCCGTCATTCCTCTGGCGTCGGACGGCTTGTAGCACCCGGCCTCTGACCTCGGCGCTCAGCCAGCGCCCGCCACACCGCTCCGGTTCGAGCCTTGTTCAGAAGGGTGAGTACGCGAGGCCTTTGGAATTGCGGTCGACGATAATGTCGAGCGGCGGGTCCACGTGGTTGATGCGCACGCGGATGACCACGCTGGTCGGGCCGCGCGAGCGCGAGCCCATAATCTGAAACTCGCGGATCTTGCCGTAGTCGCCCTGCTCGCCCCAGTCGTGCATGAAGTCGTTGAAACTGTAAGACGGGCTGGGCTGCCAGAGCCGGTATGCTTCCTGATAGTTGCCCTGCTCGCAGGCCGTCAGGAAGCGCTCGACGGCGCGCTCCTCCGTCCAGTCTCTGAACCGATAGGCTAGTATGATAGCCACACCCATCAGGAACACGGCCACCACCGGCCCGTAGCGGCGCAGGGCGCTCGGCGGTTGGGGAGGCTTGGAGTCGAGTAGCGTCATGGCAGTCGATTAACCTCGCTCGTCGGATCTCGTCCTGATTATACCCGAACGGCGCGCCACCGGATTCTCCTTTGGCGCTACAGCGTCCGCTTGAAAAGCAAAGTGGCCGCCGCCATCGACAGGGCCGAGAACCCGACGAGGTACGCGAGGTCGAACCCGATGGCTCCCATTCCCGTGTTCTTGAGCAGCAGATTCTTGAAAGCGTGGACAGCGTAAGTGAAAGGATCGACCACGGCGATGGCGCGCATCCACCCGGGAAAGGCCTGCTGTGGGTAGACGGCCCCGCTCGGGAAAAAGAGCAGCGTGTTGAGCACGCCGAAGGTGGCGCGCGGCACCAAGGGATCGTTCACGCGCACCATCAGCAGGAACATCATGCTGATGAGCGCCAGCGCCGTCGCGACGATCATGACGAACAGCCGCAGGATGCGCAGCGGCGCGAAGGGGTCGGGGATGCCCGCGATCACCGAGCCGATGGTCATCAGCACCAGCCCGGCAAGGATCGCCTTGATGGCGCCCGCCAGATTGAATCCCATGATGAGTTCGAACTTGGTGACCGGCGTGACGAGATAGCCTTCGTGCAGGCCGCGCGCCTTGTCGTCAATGAAGATGATCCCGCCGCCGATCATCACCATCATGAAAACCGAAAGGGTGATGGAACCGGGCAGCAGATACTGGATGTAAGGCACGTAAGGGTAGACCTCGACCACGTCGAGCGTGGCGCGCGGCTCGACCCGGGGCTGGATGCCTGCCGACGTTTGATGGGTGTTGTAGGCGGACACCATCGAGGTCAGCGTTCCCTCGAGCGTCGATGAGACAAACTGGTCGGTATTATCCTCGATGAGCGCCACGTCGGGCGCGGTCTGAGCGAGCTGGTTGCGGGAGAACAGCGGCGGGATGTTGAGCACACCGTTCAGCCGGCCGTTGCGCAGGTCAGCCATCGCCTGGTGAGGATCGGAGTAGTTGACGGCCTCGAAGGTCGCGGCGTTGACCGTCACCGCCCCCAGCATCTCGCGCAGCTTGAGGGCCGGCACGCCGTGGTCCTGGTCGACCACACCCACCCGCAGGTGCTTGATCTTCCCGCCGAAGGCGTAGCCCAGCACGATGAGCTGCACCAGGGGGAATACCATCGAGACGACGATCAGCGTCGGACTGCGCCGAAAGCGGCGAAGATCACGCTCAATTAACGCCCAGATGCGGTTCATGGCCACTCCCGAATTGAGCCATTGAGTGATGGAGTCATCGGGCCATCCCCTACTTTCTCTGGTACATGAAACTCGTGTCGTACTTCGCTTCCTGCAACGTGTCGCGCAACTGGCGCCCGGTGTAGTGCATGAAGACGTCGTCGAGCGTCGTGCTCTGCACCGACAGCGAGCGAATGGTGATTCTGGCGCGCCGCGATGCTTCGACGAGCTCGACGGTGGTGCGCGGGCCGTTGCCAGAGGCGATGCGGAAAACGTGGTCCTGCGCCGCCACGTGCTCGACGTCGGGCAGGCCCTTCAATGTTTCGAGCCAGCCGTCTGGCGTGGGCTCGAAGCTCGCTTCGAGGATGTTGTTGCCGGGAATCGACGCCTTGAGCTTGAGCGGCGAGTCGAGCGCCACGAGCTTGCCGTGGTCCACAATGGCCACGCGGTCGCAAAGCTTGTCGGCTTCGTCCATGTAATGGGTGGTCAGCAGAATCGTCAGGTCGCGCAGACTCTTGAGCTTCGACAGCATCTCCCACACCGAGACGCGTGACACGGGATCGAGTCCCGTGGTCGGCTCATCGAGGAAAAGAATCTTGGGCTCGTGCACCAGCCCGCGCGCGATTTCGAGCCGCCGCCGCATGCCGCCCGAGAGGTTCTTCACCGGCTTGTCGGCCCATTGCTCGAGCTCGACCGACTCCAGCAATTCCCGGATCATGCGCTTGCGGCGCTCGCGCGGGACGCTGTAGAGCTTGGCGAAGATGAGCAGGTTCTCTTCCGCGCTCAAATCGAGATCGCTGGTCATGGCCTGTGGAATCACGCCAATCGACTCACGCACCTCGTCGGGCGATTGGACCACGTCGTTACCGTTGATGCGCGCCGTGCCTTCGGTCGGCTCGATGAGCGTGGTCAGCATGCGGATCAGGGTTGACTTGCCCGCGCCGTTCGGCCCGAGCAGGCCGAAGATTTCGCCGTGCTCCACGTTGAAGCTGATTTGGTCGACGGCGGTGAATTTGCCGAAGCGCTTGGTGATCTGTTGGACCTCGATGTCAGCCATGCGGATCCTACTGCGCCGGCGCGACCGGCATCGTGACGTACGCCGTCAAACCCGGATACAGCCGGCGGTCGTGATTGTCGACGTGCAACCGGATCTCGAACGTCTTGATGTCGCGCTTGGTGCGGCTTACGTCGCGCTGCGTCGCATAGTCGGCATCGGCGCCGCGATAGAAGACCGTCCCGGCACGCTCCATGCCGGAGGGGAAACGCACGCTCATCTTGTCGCCCAGCCGTACGCGGTCGATGTAAGTCTCCTCCACGTCGGCGCGCACCCAGAGGTTGTCGGGGTCGATGAGCGAAACGATAGGCTGCGCGGGATTCACCACTTCCCCTTGCAAGGCGGCGCGTACGTCCACGATGCCGTCGATGGGCGCATGGATTTCGGTGTAGCCCAGTTGGACCTCGGCCTTGGTTTTCTGTGCGCCGACGGCTGCAAGCTGGTGAAGGTCCGCTTCCACGGCCGCTCGCCGCGCCGCAACCTGCTGGGCGTTGGACTGGGCCAGCGCCACTGCCGCCCGTGCTGCCAAAACCTGTTTCTGGAGCGATGCGACGTGCGCCCGATCGGCATCAAAGGTCGTCCGCGACTGGTCATAGGCCTGGGCCGAGACGACGCCCTGTCCGTAGAGCCCTTCGTTACGCTTGAAATCCAGGCGGGCGTTCTCGAGCGTCGCCTCCGCCTCCGTTACAGCGGATTCGGCGGCGGCGAAGTTGGCTTCGGCCTGCCGAGTCTGGTCGGCGGTCTGCGCTTCCTGGTATTTCAGGTCTGCCTCGGCCTGCACGACCTGCGACGCCGTCTGCTTCTGAGTATGCGTGTAGAAAGAAACGTCGGCCTTCTGCTCGAGGGGCAGGATCAGCGCCAGCAGATCGCCCTGCTTCACCACATCGCCTTCCTTCACCCGTAACTGGCTGAGGCGGCCCTGAACCTGCGAGCTCACCACTACCTCATCCGTGGTCACAATGCCGGTGAGCACGAGGTCGTCCGTCCGGTGATACCTCTCCCAAAGATAAATCGCGCCGGGGATGGCGAGGATCACGACGATCAGGATGACGTGCTTCCTCTTCATGACAGCGGCGCCTCCGGCTCGCGGAACAACCCGTAGCGGATGAAGTCCAGCACCTCGCGCTTGCGGCGCTTGAGGTCGGCGTCGCTGTAAGCATCCGCGTGGCCGAGAATGCGCAGGATGGGCTGGCACGAGAAGTAGAACACGATAAGCGCCCCGATCGAAAACGCCATCTGGTCGCGGTCGACCGCGCGAAACTCGCCCTCGCGGACGCCACGGTCGATGAGCTCGCGCAAAGCTTCGGCGCGAGGCGCCACATACTTCCGCACCAGGCGCTCGGCCGGCTTCCCGCCCGCCATCATCATCTGCATGTGCTGAAACAGGGACGCGAAGCGGCGCCGGGCGCTGATGAAATCAAAGTGCAGATCCACGTAGCGCAGCAACAGGCTGCGGGGCGAGCCCTGAGCCGTCAGCACGTCCATGGCCTGGCGATGAAATTCCTTGACCTGATCCTCGATGACCGCCAGATACAGGTCGTTCTTGCTTTTGAAATAGTAGTAGAGCAGGGCCTTGTTGACCCCCGCCGCGACGGCGATGGCTTCGGTGCGCGCTCCTGCCGGTCCCGCCTCGGCAAAAATCCGCTCCGCTGCTTCGAGGATGGTGGCGCGCGTTTCGACGCCGCGTGTCTGACGGAGAGCCGGAGTGCGAGGATGAGCGTGCGTCGCCATAACTTAACTAACTGGATAGTTAATTTCTAGCGTAAGCGCGTCGCCCTGTCAAGCGCCTGTACTCAGAGTCAGGCTGGAGGATCAAGCCGGTGAGCCGGGAGGCATGTCGAACGCGAGAAACAGGCTTGGGGAGTCGCAGACATTTCATTCATTTTCAATAACTTGGCGACTAGGGGAGTTCGTTTCACCTCGTTCCAGGCGAAGTACCGATTTGCTGTCAATGAGTTGGAAGAGCTGAGTGCCGAGGGACCAGTTCGTTTTTGAGTTCGTTCCTCGAGACTTCTTTTAGTTTCAACAACTTCCGAGTTACAGGGCCTCAAAATAACTATCTTTTTTTGCGGCCCACGGCTTTTGCCCCCAACCAGCGTTTCCCGGCTCGCCACCCGGGAGCGATGAACCACCAGACTCCTAGCCTATCTCCAGAGCGCTTCCATCAAGGCCAGGAAGACATCCGCCTGAAGGCGCTCGCCGCCGTTCCGCTGGAGCAGTTGGTACAAGTTCCTGGCCTCCTCCGGACTTGGCATCCGGTTGCGCTTGAGGACGGCTTCAAAAGCGCGCCCCATCTCGGACGAGTGGCGGCGGGCAGACCCGATCAGCGCTTCCCTGTCTTCCATATCCATTTGAATACTAATCGCCTATGTAGTCAGAATTTTCAATCCACAGAATTACCGAGGGGGTCCTACAGTGTTTCCCGGAGACCATCCATTCGGCGTGACATGACCAGAGTGTCTGTCAAAGGCGGGATTTCAGAACGATACGGAGGACGGCAAGGGCCTAGCCCGGGGGATATTTGAACCTTGTTGAATCGACATCCCCAGGACCAGAGCACGGTCATTCCGCCGAACGCGTGTACCGCGTGCGCGACTTCTCCTGGTGGCGCTCGATCGCCAGCTCAACCAGCCGATCGACGAGCTTGGGGTAAGGCAGGCCGCTCGCTTCCCAGAGTTTGGGATACATGCTGATAGGCGTGAAACCGGGAATGGTGTTGAGCTCGTTGACGAAGAGTCCCGCGGTGCGGCGGTCGAGCAGAAAATCGACTCGCGCCATACCCGCGCCGTCCACCGCCTGAAAGGCGCGGACGGCAAGCTGCTGCACGCGCTTCGTCTGTCGCGGACGCAACTTCGCGGGAATGATCAACTCCGAGCCTTCTTTGAGATACTTCGCTTCGTAGTCGTAGAATTCGTTCACCGGGACCACTTCGCCGGGTACGGACGCCTCCGGATGGTCGTTGCCCAGCACGGAACACTCGATCTCGCGCGCATCGACCGCCCGCTCAATGATGACCTTGCGGTCGTACTCGACCGCGAGATTCAGCGCCGCCGAGAGCTCCTTTGGGCCGTGCACTTTGCTGATGCCCACCGAGGAGCCCAGGTTCGCCGGCTTGACAAACAGCGGATAGCCGACCTTCCTCTCGATGAGCGTCCGCACCCGCGCCGGATGCTCCTCCCACTCGCCGCGCAGCGCGGTGACCCACTTGACGATGGGCAGCCGCGCATCGCGAAACAGCCGCTTCATCACGTCTTTGTCCATGCCGACCGCCGAGCCCAGCACGCCGGCGCCGACGTAGGGAATCCCCGCAAGATCGAGCAAACCCTGCACCGTGCCGTCCTCGCCGAAAGTGCCGTGCAGGAGCGGAAAGATGACGTCCACTTCGGGACCGCGTGCCTCACTCCCTGCCGCACCGCGCGTCGCGATCGGGTCGGGACTAAGCGGAATCAGGCGAGGACCGGTCGGATCCACGGACGCCGTGACTGGCCGGCCGTTCTCGAGCACCCCGGGCAGGAGTTTGTCGGCGCTTGACCCCACCAGCCAGCGGCCCTCGCGAGTGATGCCAATCGGCACCACTTCGTACTTGTCCGGGTCCAACGCTTTGAGCACTGAAGCCGCCGAGGTCAGCGAGACTTCGTGTTCGCCCGAGCGCCCGCCAAACAGAATTCCCAGGCGTATTTTTTTATTCAAACCCAACCCCCCTCGCGGGTTACCAAGGTTCCCCCTCTCGACACACCACAGCGCCGATGAACTCAGTGGCTATTGATGCCTGGGTTCACTATACCGGAACTGCCGACAATAGGCTGCAACCAACGTGCCAAAATGCGTAGGGGCCGCCGGCGCGCCTTCGTGCCTCATCAATTCCTGCGAGTAGACTAGAGAATTTTTTTCCCTAAAGCGGACGTAACTAGTCCAACACCGAGGATTGCCGTCTTGTTATGAACATCGATAATAGGGTTGATCTCGACCAGCTCGAGCGACACCATTTTGTGGCTGTCGGCAATCATCTCCATAGCGAGGTGCGCCTCGCGAAAGGTAATCCCACCATGCACCGGTGTCCCGACGCCCGGCGCTTCGACGGGATCGACCACATCCATGTCCCACGACACGACGAATCCCGCCGTCCCCTCCGTCGCGAGCGCCAGGCTTTTTTCCATCACGCCGCGCATGTTCTGCTCGTCGATGTCGCGCATGGTGAAGACGTTGACGCCCGAGTCCTTCACGATGCGGCGCTCGCGCGCGTCGAGGTCACGCGCCCCGATCAAAACGCAGCGGCGCGCCTCGAGTTGCGGCGCGAAGCCGGAAATCTTGGTGAGCGCCTCAGGACCGAACCCGAGGGACGCGGCAAACGGCATGCCGTGGACGTTGCCGCTCGGACTCGTCTCCGGCGTGTTCATGTCGGCGTGGGCGTCGATCCACAGGCAGCCGACCGGCTCCCCGCGCTGGTGATAGAACTTCGCCACGCCGGCGATCGTCCCGATGGCAATCGAGTGATCGCCGCCCAGCGACAGCGGGAACCAGCCCGCCTCGAGCGTCTGCGCGACGCGCTCCGCCACCTCGCGGCAGGTCTCGGCGATTTCGTTCAGGTACTTCGCGTGCCGGTCGCCGAAGTGCTGCTCCTCGGGAATCTTTACGTGGATGTTGCCGGCGTCCTCCACCTGATGTCCCAGCGCCTTGATGGCGGCGTTGAGTCCCGCGGCGCGCACCGCCGACGGCCCCATGTCGACACCACGGCGCGCCTGGCCGAGGTCGAGCGGTACACCGAGAATCCTGACTTTCATTGCATCACCCGAAAGCGTCCGCGGCGCATGGTCGCGCGAGCCGGCCGGTGATTCGCACAAGTCGATGATTTTACACCATAATCCGGTCGCAGTTTCCCAGTCGCGACGCTCGGTCGCGCGGCGCGCCTTTTGCGGTTATAATCCAAGCCAATGAGGTTTGGTAATGGCAGAGAGAACGAGATCATTTTCAGCGTTGAGGGATCACCGGAAGGCAATACGAGGCCAGAGCCTTGGGGTTTCCATCTTCACGCAGGCCGACACGCTGGAAGAATTGAAGGGGATGGTGCAAGACGCGGTGCGTTGTCATTTCGAGCCTACGGCCGCGAAAGGAGGGCTTGGACGTGGAGGAATTCGACCGCATTACAAGCGACCCCGCTCGGCTGAACGGTGAGCCTTGCATCCGCAACCTCCGGCTTACCGTCCGACGAGTGCTTCAGGCATTGGCAACCTACCCGAACCGCGACGAACTCAAGCGTGAGTATCCGGAACTCGAGGAAGAGGATATTCGTCAAGCTCTCGCCTACGCAGCTGCCTCGCTCGACGATAGAGTAATATCCCTGACACTGGCGAAGTGAGCCAGCGGCGGAGGCGGCACTCGCATACGAACCCTACTGATACATGATCAAGCTGTTGCTCGATCAAGGACTCCCGCGTTCGACAACTAGGCACCTGGGCCACTTGGCGATTGAAACCATTCACGTCGGCGATATCGGACTCGCCACGGCTGACGATGCTAGGATTCTGGCGCACGCACGGGAGCAGGGCCGCGTCCTCGTCACCCTCGATGCCGACTTTCACCGGCAATTAGCACTCGCAAATATGTCAACGCCTTCCGTTATCCGAGTCCGGATTGAAGGTCTCCGAGGAGAGGCGCTTGCCGCGTTGTTAGTACGGGTGATTGAGAGATGTCGCGATGACCTCGAGAGAGGGGCACTCGTCTCGGTCACAGATCGTGGCTTGAGGCTTCGCAAGCTCCCACTGGGCGGATAGCTCGCTCATCGGATGACGATCAGTGACTCAAGACGTCCTCGAAGAACGCCAGGGCGCGGGAATCCCCCGATTGGCCCAGCCAGAACATCGCCTGCTTGCGCACGGCGGGATTGCGGTTGGTGCGCGCCACCTGGATGAGCAGCGGGACGCCCTGGTCCTTGGGCAGTTGACTCAACGCGAACACGGCTTTCTTCTTGACCTCGGTTTCTGGGTCGTTGTCGATCGCCTGGCGGATGGCGGTCGCGGCCTTCCCTTCCTCCGTCTTGCGGCCCGCCTTCTGGGCCAGCCAGAATAACGCCTGGCCCCGCACGTGCCCGCTCGAGTCGTTGCGCGCGACCTCGATCAGCGTGTCGGTCGCTTTGGGCTCCTTGCTGACGAAGATCGCGAAGACCGCCTTCTCGCGGAACTGATCGCTCGGGTCGTGACGCACCAGGCGATCGAGGACTTCGAAGCCGCGCCGTCCGCGCTCGGCGCCCAGCCAGAATGCCGCTTTCTCGCGCAGGCGCTCCGGTCGGCTCGCCGCGACGAACTGCTCGAGCGCCGCGTCGGCCGCCGGATCCGCGTGGACGGCGATGGCCATCATCGCGCCGTCGGCGAGTCGCCGCCAGTCGCTGTCGTCCTCATTCTCGGCTTTCTGCGTCGCCACCAGAGACGCCAGCCACCGCACGCTCTCCTCGGGCTTCACGTCCGCGAGCCAGTAGACGGTACGGCCGCCGGCGTCAAGTTCGCAGTCCAAGGAGAAAACCCGAATCTTCTCGACCTTCTTGCCTTCGATTCGATAGAGAACCAGCGCCTGTTGCGGCTCTTCGAGCTTGACGCTCTCCGGCACGTGGTCGTTCATGGTGAACCCTTGGTGCGACTCGCCCTCGAGCCGGCAGCGGCCGCAGCACGATGCATCGTCACCGTGGTACGAACCGCAGCACATCTCATGCCGGCCCGGAAAGGCCGGGACGGCATAGGCAATCCAGGCAGGCTCCCCTTGGGCCGACTCGATAGCGCGGAATGCCTGCTCCAGTCCTGGCGCCGCCGAGCGCGCCACGATCCGCGCGTTCACGAGGTGCGCCGGCACGCTGGGCTGAGTCTGTCCGAAGGCACGTGCTGCCGCCCCCGTCATTGCTGCGGTCGAGACCGTCGTCATCAACAGGACCAACATTCGCGCTCGGTTCACCATTGCGATCATGAAATGCCTCTCCTCTCGATGAAGACTACCGTCGCCGTTCAGGGCATGTCGAAACTAGCGGCTCCGCCGCCATGCTCAAACGCACGCGGACGCTCTCGTCACACCGTCGCCTCCGCAAGGTTGAAATCTCCCCGTCTCACTTGTTCAGCAGCTCCATCATGTAATCCGTCGCGTCTTTCGAGTGCATCAAGGAAAGCTTCTCGACGGCGTCGCGCTTGAGCTGGGGATCCGTCTCCTTGCGAGCGAGGTCGACGAGGGCCTTGCCGTTGTTCTGGAGGAACAGTCCCTCGATGACGGCCCGGCGATCGCTCGGGTCTCTGTCCGACTGGTAGATCGAGACAAGCGAATCCGCCGCGCGGCCGCCCATGAGTCCCAGGTTGCGAATCGCCGTGCCGCGCAGTTCGGAGTTTTTCTCCGTGCGCGCCAGCTCCGCCAGCTTTTCGGAGTTGCCGCCCAGGAACATCCCCTGGATGATGGCCCGCTTGTCGTCGACGGAAGAATCCTTCTGATAGAGTTCCCACAATTCACTCTGCCCGCCCATGAGGCCGAGCTGGTGGATCGCATCGCGCCGCAGGTCCTGATCCTTCTCGCCCTTGGCGGCGGCGAGCACGCGGTCGCGGTCACCGCCGATCATGAAACTGTGGAGAATGGTGCGCTTCACGTCGGGGTCGCTTGACGAGGCGTAGATGTCCGCCAAAGTCTGGCGGCTCTCCTTGCCTCCGAAGAGTCCCAGGTCCTCGAGCGCCTTGCGCCGCAGGTCGGGATTCGACTTACCGCGGGCAATCTGGGCCAGAATCTGGCGCGCGGCGGGAGAGCCGTTCTGGCTGAGCACGAAGAGGGCTCGCTCCTTGATGGGCAGCGGCTGGCTGCCTTCCAGAACCTTCTGGAGCAGGGGCAGAGCGCGCTCGGGATCGGAATTCATCAGGCTGTTGATAGCCATGAGCTTCAAGTCCTCGTCGCTCTCGCTGTCGGGCGAAACCTTCTGCCCGGACGACTGGCGGACCTCGAGCTCGAGCGCCTTGGCATCGTTGAGCCAACGGCTACCGGGATACTGCTTGCGCAACTCGGCGAGCGTCGCGAGCGCGTCAGAGCGGCGACCCAGCTTGTTCTCGGCGTACGCCTTCCAGTAGAGGGCGCCGTCGGCACGGGCCTTAGATTCCTTGGCGACAGCGCTGAACTTTTCGATGGCTCTGTCCCAGCGGTGCTCGTCGAGCGCCTCGGTACCCTCGTTGTAGAGCTCGCTTTGGCGGTCCTTGCGTTCCTGATCGCGTTCCTGCTCGTGATCCCACTGCTCCTGGTCGCGGGCCTCCGCTTCTTGCTCTCGATCGTCCCACGTCGCGACCGCAACTACGTCTCGACTGGAGTTCGCGGCGACAGACGTGCGATCGGCCTGGGCGGCCGAGGGCGGAGTCGCTTTGTTATCCTGGGCGCGTGCGAGTTCAACGAAGGCAAGGGCCGCGGTCAGCGTCCAAATCACCCAGTTCATTCTGCGCATGTTCTTCCTTTCCACGTTACGTATCGCCTCGTCCCGCCTTCTCGGCAGACGTTCGTTCTCGCTGCTTCACCTGAGAGTCAATGATGCGGACCTTAAACAGAATCCCTTGCGCCTCGATGCGATGGCGCAACTCCTCGAGCTGGGCCGGGGAAATCTCCGACGGGCTGTGCGCAACCTCAACCAGCACGCGCTCCAGCTCATCGAGCACGTTGGCGACTCCCGCTTCGCCGGCGCGCGCCGCCGTCTGGCGGTACAGCCGGTTGGCCGCGACGAGGTCCTCCGCGCGGTCGCGCTCGGCGGAGATATCGACGGGCCCCGTGCCCCTGGCGTTCTCGAGCTCGACGAGCACCATCTGCGAGCGCTCGAGGTGATCGCCGACCGCCACCAGCAGGATGCGGTCACGCACCGCAGCAGGAGCAGGCGTCTGGGCGCCCTGAGGTGATCGTGCGACCTGCGCTGGCGGGCGCGGCCAGAACCGTCCCAGCAGGAACGCCGCGACCACCAACGCCGCCATGACGCCGGCCACGGCCCAGGGCCGCACCCGCAGCCACTCGGCGGGCCGGAAGATCGCTGCCCAGCCGGAAGTCCGCGGGGCTTGAGGTCTCGCCGCCAATCTGGGCGCCAGCCGCTGCCACACTTCTTCCGAATAGCGCTCGCCGCGCTCCGGTACCGGTACGGCATCCACCGCCGCAAGAACGCCCTCGAGTACGCCCAAACTCTCGCGGCACGAAGCGCAGGCGCGCAGGTGTTCGTCGATGACGCGGCGGTCCGCTTCCTCGACGTCGCCGTAGCGGTAATGAACGAGTTGCTCTTCCGTGACGTGTTGCATACGAGTCTTCTTTCCGTGCCCTATCTAACAGCGTCGGTCCGAGTCGTCCCGAGCGGAGCGCCTTCGGCTCCTCGGAATGACACCGCCGGCGCTCATTGAGCCTCCTGACAACTTACGAACGGCGCGAGTTCGCGGCGCAACTTCTGTACGGCGCGGAATATCGTGTTCTTGGTCGCGCTTTCCTTGAGCTCGAGCACGCCGCCAATCTCCTCGATCGACATCCCCTCGTAGTGCCGCAGGACAAACGCCGTCCGCTCGACGGCGCTCAGACCGGCAAGCGCCCGGCTGACCTTGTCGCTCACCTCGGCGCTGAACATCAGGCGCTCCGGCGTCGGGTCCGCCGAAGGCAGCTCAGGCGAATCCTCCGAACCCCCGGGGTCGAGCGGACTCCGCGACTCCTCGTGGCGCTGCCGCTTGCGCATCAGGTCGAGCGCCGCGTTGGCGGCGATGCGGAAGATCCAGGTGCCGAAGTCGGCGCGCGACTCGAACTGATCGAGCGCCCGGTAGGCGCGCAGGAACGTCTCCTGCACCACGTCCTCGGCATCGTGTTCGTTCGAAGTCATGCGATATCCCAGGCGGAAGACCTTGTGGCTGTAGCGGTCGACGAGGGTGCGAAACGCCTCCGTATCCCCGGCGCGCGCCCCGGCGACTGCCTCTCGGTCACTCCCGCCCATTCGTTCCTTTAGACTTGTGAGGTGTCCAGCGGTTAGGTGGAAAGCTGAGGATAGCTTAAGCGGGCCGGTTGCGCCACAGCGGGAAGGACCACGGCGTGACCGGGCGGTGGGGGTTCCTACTGGGCGGGACGCTCGTCGCGATCGTAGAAGCCAAACGGTGGCTCGTAGACAAACTTGTCCTCGAACCCAATCAGCTTCCAGCCTGCCTTGTCGCGGTTGCCGCCGTATTCAGGATTCGCGAGGAATCCCATGATGGTGTGGATTCGGACTAGCTCGAAGAAGTCCGTTTTCTCGATAGCCGTAAGGACCTGGGCTTGCTGAGGCGAAGTCAGGACGGAAAACCGGCGCGCGGGAGGAAGGAGTTCGTGAGTCTTATCCTCCAGGTCTTGCAGGCCTTGGATGTAGAGCGGCTGCTTGTCGCGGTCGAAGGTGGTCAGGGCGCGGTCGATGAAGTAGACCACGCCGGCTTCGCGCGCCCCGGGCGTCTCGTCCGAGGGGATGATCTGGGCTGCCATCGCATCCACGGCAGCAGCCTGGTCGGGGTTGAAGAAGTCCAACTTGGCTGGCGTCTTGGATTTCTCCACGCTGCGAGCTTGCTAGTGAGCAGCCTGAGCAGCAGCCCTCACCGCGGCCCACACGGCCGGAGTATACCCACTCAGCCAGGCAGCTCCGCCGGCTGAAAGCGAGCGAACCAGAAACGTGCGCCGAGAATTCTTGGTGTCTTCCATACTCCCCCAGTGCTACCTGCTTCGGCAGGCCTCCGAGCATAGCCTGAGCGGACTCGGCGTGTCGATGGGTTTATTCCGAAGCTGCAGGATGCGTGCAGCCCAGACCGGGCGGTTTTAGCGCGTGAACGTCCTGGGGTACTAGGTACTACCGCATCAGGGTGGCGCAGGATCCGAGCGTCTCAAACCCTCGCTGGCGATGGTGACCAGGCAGGCTGAGGGTGCGGACTCTGACGCGGGCGATTCCCGCGCCGATGATGCCAAGCCGGCGGGCGGCAGCTTTGGAAACGTCGACGAGGCGCCCGGGTACTAGAGGGCCGCGATCGTTGACCCGGACGACCACCGAGCGGTGGTTTCTGAGGTTGGTGATGATGATTCTTGAGCCCAAAGGAAGAGTGGGATGCGCAGCCGTAAGTCGATTCATATCAAAGAGTTCTCCACTTGCCGTAGGAACACCCTGAAAAGCGTCGCCATACCAACTGGCGAGTCCAGACTGCGTATGCAGCAGTGAAGTTACTCTGAAAGTCGCGGGCGGACGGGCCTCTGTCTTGGCTGACATGGCGACGAGCGCAAGTACTGCGCACCCGACGACAAGCTTTCGCATCCTTACACCTCCAGTCCAAAACGCAAATGATACACGTTCATCGTCTACCTGGACCTTATGGGGCTTGGGAAGGAAGCTAAAGTCTACAGAATCCTGTAGATTACTGTCAAGCGATTTCTTTGGCTGTACGTAGTCTATACAGACTACTATTGGTACAGATTTGGTTACCCCGAGGAGACCTCGCACGTGTCTACCGGAGGGCGACAACCAGCGGATTGCCTTGTGCTCCGGAGGGCTGTGTGAGCTGCAGCGCGACGGCGAGCGTTGGAGCTAAGTCTATGGGCTGGCATGGGTTAGCATAAATCCCGGGCTTGAATGCCTTGCCCCACAGGATGAGCGGAACCTGCGCGTCGTAGTTCCACGGAGCGCCGTGTTCGGAGGTCCTGGCGGGAGGCAAAGTGGCCGCGTAGGGGTCAGGTACTAGAAAGACGTCCCCGCTGCGCTTTTCGTTGAAGCTGTTTGACGCCTTACGCGCCAGAGGAGAGTCAGGCAGCGGGCCCTCGATGAGCTGGGTACGGGTGAACGCGGCGCGGATGCCGGGTACTGATGAGGCGGCGTGGGAGGCGATCTCCTGGGCCTGGGCCGGGTCGACCTTGTGACGCGCGACGGTCAAAGCATTCAGGCTGATCGAGAACTCGTCCACGTCCTGCACCCAGCGGTCTTGTCCGTAAGCCTGTGACATCGCTTTTTCGACCGCCGCTTCGACCGCCAGCGGCGGAGCTTTGGGGCCGCTCAGGTGGTGCTCGACGCTGAACGCCGGGGTGGGCGCGACGCCGTGGTCGGCGGAAAGCGCGATCCAGACGTTGTCGAGGCCCACCAGTTGGTCGAGCTTTTGGAAGAAGTCAGCCAGGTCACGGTCGGTGCGCAGCGTCACGTCGGCAACCTGAGGACTATAGGGTCCGAAGGCATGCCCGATGTAGTCGTTGACGCTGAGTGAGACAGCCAAGAGGTCAGTCGTCGGCCCTTGGCCCAGGTGTTCGCTCTTGATGGCGTCGAGCGCGAAATTGAGCTCGATTTGATTCATGTAGGGCGTGACGGTCAGCCAGCCGATGAACTTGGTGTCCGGACACGTTTCACCGGCAGTGGGAGTGAACTCCCTAAGCACTTTCCCGCCGGCGTATGGCGTTTCGGGCAGCGATGTCCAATTGCGTCCGCAATAGGCCTTAGCCGGGGGCGGTGAATCGTCAGCGGCCACCCAGCCGGGCAACGACTTCATGTAGTAGGTGCTGGTGACGAAGTGTCCGGTCTGCGCGTCGTACCAGTAAGCGGCATCGGCGGTGTGGCCGCCGGGGATCACCGAAGCGCGGTCTTTCATGGAAATCGCAATCACCTTGGACTTGAAGTCAGTGGCGAGATGCAGCTCGTCCCCGATGGTATCGCCCATCAGCTTGCGCGGCGAGAATCCTGGGCCGACTGAGCCCCCCACGAGCTGCGTTTCAGGATCCTCGACGCAATAAACGCGCCGGCCGCGCCGCGAATCAAACCAGTCATTGCCGATGATGCCGTGGATGTTGGGATACGCGCCGGTGAAAAGCGAAGCGTGACCGGGACACGTTGCGGTGGTCGCGTAATCGTACTTGCAGTCGATGAAGTTGGCGCCGCCCTCGAGCAGCCGGTTGAATCCCCCGCGCACGAAGTACGGCCGGAATCGCACCAGGTAGTCGTAGCGGAACTGGTCGATAACCAGGACCAGCACCAGCTTGGGACGCGCAATTTGGGTCGCGACCGCAGCCTGGGCGCGGCTGGCGGCTTGGGTCTTGGAAACAAGGGGTGAGCGAACGGCCGGGAATACGATGGCCGTCAGAGCGAGGATGCACACAGAAATCAGGAGTCGGCAGCGCAATGAGTGCCTCCAAAAGGATTGCATTAGAAAACCTGGGCCGGACAGTGTACCAAAAATGTTGAAGAAGCCGCAGCCTCGCTTAAGATGAGGCCGTAAGCTTGACGCTCCTCGGCTTTTCTCCTAGATTTAGAACTCCCAGCGTCACCCGCGTGGTGGGTCGCTCTCTCGCCGAGGAAGAAGGAATCGTGCGCTTTCGTGATTCAATGAGGCCCCGTCAACTGTTTGTCGTCCTAAGCGTGCTTGCCGCCCTGCTCGTCCAAGGCTTCGCCGCTTCAGCCTTTGAACCCGTCGCGGCGCGACACGGGATGGTGGTGACGTCCGAGCCCTTGGCCACGGATGCCGGGGTCGAAATCCTCCAGGCGGGCGGAAACGCCGTGGACGCGGCGGTGGCGGTGGGATTCGCGCTGGCCGTGACTTATCCCTACGCGGGCAACATCGGCGGCGGCGGATTCATGCTCGTCCGCATGGCGACGGGCGACGCCGCCTTCATCGACTACCGCGAGGAGGCGCCCGGCGCAGCCACGCGCAACATGTATCTCGACCCAAAGGGCGATGTCATCCCGGACGCGAGCATCGTTGGGGCGCCCGCCGTGGGAGTGCCGGGAACGGTCGCGGGCCTGGCGCTCGCCGAGCAGAAGTACGGCAAGCTGGGACTGGCGCGCGTCATGGCGCCCGCCATCCGCCTCGCCGCCGAGGGTTTCCCGGTGAGCTACGCCCTGGCGCGATCCCTGCGCGGCAACCGGGCGTTGCTTGAAAAGTTCGAAGCGAGCCGCCGGATCTTCCTGCACGAAGGCAAACTCTACGAGCCAGGGGAAATCTTCAAGCAGCCCGAGCTGGCGGATACCCTGCGCTTGATTGCCTTGACCGGCCCGGACGGCTTTTATCGCGGCCCCACTGCCCAGGCCCTGGTCGACACGATGACGAAGTACAGCGGGCTCATCACCCTCGCCGACCTCGCACAGTATCGTGCCAAGGTCCGGGAGCCGCTAGTCGGCCACTTCCGGGGATACACCATCCTGAGTGCGCCGCCTCCCAGTTCAGGGGGCGTCGCCCTCGTCGAGATGCTCAACGTGCTCGAGCCCCTCGACCTCGGCGCGCCGGACTCTTACCACTCGATCGAGCTGATGACTGAGACGATGCGCCGCGCTTACGCGGATCGCGCCGCCTACCTGGGCGACGCGGACTTTGTCCCGGTTCCCGTGAAAGGTCTCACCAGCACTGATTACGCCGCCAAGCTGCGCGCCGAGATTTTGGCGGCGAAGCCGGATTCACCCGTCAAGGCGGGTCTCTCTGCGGAGCTCACAGAAGGCGGCCAGACCACCCACTTTTCCGTGGTCGACGCCGAGGGCAACGCCGTCTCCAATACCTACACGCTGAACGCCGGCTACGGCAGCGGCGTCACGGTCGAGGGCGCGGGATTCCTGCTCAATGACGAGATGGATGACTTCGCCTCGAAGCCCGGCGTCCCTAACATGTTCGGGCTGATTCAAAGCGAGGCCAACGCCATCGCACCGCGCAAGCGTCCGCTCTCGTCGATGACCCCGACCATCGTGCTGGAAGACCGAGATGCCGGTTCCGTTCCCCGGGTGCTATTCGTGCTCGGATCGCCGGGCGGCGGGACGATCATCAACACCGTGCTCGAAGTGCTGTTGAACGTCCTCGCTTTCAAGATGGACGTGCGCGAAGCGGTCACGGCGCCGCGGTTCCATCATCAGTGGATGCCCGACGTGCTCGAAATGGAAGACTGGGGATTCTCGGCCGACACGCTCGACAAGCTCAAGGAGGCGGGCTACAAGCTGCGCGTGCGCGGCAGGATCGGCGAATGCCAGGCCATCACCGTCGATCCCGCGACCCAGTGGCGATTCGGCGCCGCCGACCCGCGAGGCGACGGAAAGGCGGCGGGCTACTGATGGACTTCGCGCTTTCGTCGCATCTCTTCGCCAACGACCGGCTGAACTCCCACGCGCTGGACCAGATTCTGGCGGCGGGCATCCACCGCATAGAAATCTTCGCGGCCCGGCAGCACCTCGACTACCACGATGCGAATCAAGTGCGTGATGTCGCGCAGTGGTTCGCCGATCACAACGTCGCGCTCCACTCCGTGCACGCGCCCATGTTCTCGGACACGAACTGGGGCCGCCTGGGAGGATTCGCGGTCTCGATCGCTTCTCTCGAACGCCGCCTGCGCATCGACTCCACGGACGAAATCAAGCGCGCGCTCGAAATCGCCGAGCGGCTGCCGTTCCGCTACCTGGTGGTCCACCTGGGGCTGGCTGAAGAAGAATACGACCTGCGCAAGTTCGACGCGGCGTTCAGTTCGCTCGAGCACCTGAACATCTTCGCCAAAGACCGCGGGGTGCAGATCCTGCTCGAGAATATTCCCAATGACCTGAGCACTCCCGAGCGCCTCGTCCAGTTCATCAAGTATACGCGGCTCGACGTGAAAGTCTGCCTCGACACCGGGCACGCCCACATGGCGGGCGGCGTCGCCCCGGCCTTTGAGACGCTGAAGGAGTACATCGCCTCGACCCACGTCCACGACAATCACAAGCTCAAGGACGAGCACCTGATGCCGTACGACGGCGATATCGACTGGGCGCAAACCGTGCGTGACTTTCGCGCCGCCACCGCGTCGGTTCCGTTTTTGTTCGAGCTGCATTATCAGGACGCCGCGCCCGACAGCTTGACGCGCGTCCGCCAGGTGATGGAGAAGCTGGAACAGATTGGCGACCGATCCTGAATCGTAAGTCGCCGAATCGCCAGTCCGTTAACAGGCTATGAAAAACACTTCGGAAAAGTGCCATTCCGAGCGAAGCAAGGAATCTCGCTCTGAGGGAAAGCACTTGCGAGATTCCTCGTCGCCTGCCGCTCCTCGGAATGACAGTGTCCGTGCGTTCTTCATCAGCCGTTGGAGGAACAATTGGAACCCGTCGAGATTCGCAGCGTCGCCCAGCACGTCGGCGAGGAAATCCTGATCCAGGGCTGGCTCTATAACCTGCGCGTCAGCGGGAAGCTCCTGTTTCCGCAGATTCGCGACGGCTCGGGAATCATCCAGGGCGTGATCTCGAAGAGCGCCGTCGCGCCCGAGGTCTTCGAAGAGGCGCGCCACCTGACGCAGGAGTCGTCGCTCAAGGTCACGGGCAAAGTGCGCGCTGACGAGCGGGCGCCGGGCGGATTCGAGCTCGACGTCACGGGGCTCGAAGTCATCCAGCGCGTTCCGTCCGAGCATCCCTATCCCATCACGCCCAAGGAACACGGGGTCGAGTTCCTCATGGACCACCGGCACCTGTGGCTGCGCTCCACGCGCCAGCGCGCCATCCTCGGCGTGCGACACGAGATCATCAAGGCGTGCCGCGACTTCTTCGACGAGCGCGGCTTCACGCTGGTCGATACGCCGATCTTCACGCCCGCCGCCTGCGAGGGGACGACGACGCTCTTTGAAGTGGGCTACTTCGAGGACAAGGCTTACCTCACGCAGTCCGGCCAGCTTTATAACGAGGCCACGGCCGCCGCCGTGGGCAAGACGTATTGCTTCGGGCCGACCTTCCGCGCCGAGAAATCGAAGACCCGCCGCCACCTCACCGAGTTCTGGATGATCGAGCCCGAAGTGGCCTTCGCGCATCTCGACGACGCCTGCGCGCTCGCCGAGGGTCTGGTGGCCTTCGTGGTCGAGCGCGTACTCGCCAGGCGACGCGCCGAACTCAAGACGCTCGAGCGCGACGTGACGAAGCTCGAAGCGGTGAAGCTGCCGTTCCCGCGCCTGACTTACGACGAGGCAGTCAAGATTCTTCAGTCAAAGGGCGGCGAGATTCAGTGGGGCGGAGACTTCGGCGGCGGCGACGAGACCATTCTCTCCGAGCAGTTCGACCGGCCGGTGCTGGTCACCCGCTACCCGGCGCAGGTGAAGGCGTTCTACATGGCCACCGACCCCGCGCGTCCTGAGGTCGCGCTTTGCGTCGACGTGCTCGCGCCAGAGGGGTACGGCGAGATCATCGGCGGGGGCGAACGTCTCGCCGATTACGACGAGCTGGTGAGGCGCATCGACCAGCAGCAGCTTCCGCGCGCCGCCTTCGAGTGGTACCTCGACCTGCGGCGCTACGGCAGCGTCCCGCACTCGGGCTTCGGCATGGGGATCGAGCGCGTGGTCGCGTGGATCTGCGGACTCGAGCACGTCCGCGAAACCATTCCGTTCCCGCGCATGCTCTATCGATTGACGCCCTAACCTTGGCGCGCCGTCATCTCAAGGCTTAACCACGCGTAGATTGTTGGTCACCGAGAATATCCCGGGGACGGAGTTGGCGCGCAGGTTCACGAGGTTCTTGTCCGCCTCGTTGTCGACCACGCCCTCGAGCGTCACCCGCCCGCTCTTGACGATGATGCGGATCGGCTCGAGCACCCCCAGCGCGTACTTCTCGAGCGCCGGATAGCGATAGATGGCGCGGAAGAGCCCCAGACGCAGCCCGTCGTCCATGGTGGAGGGTGGAAGCACGTCGATCTGGTTGTCCACTTTCTCGACACCCTCGACATGCTTGACTGCTCGCTCCGCGTCGGTCTTGAGCGTCGGCCGCGTCACCGCCCCCGTCAGCTTCACGTCGTAGCCGTGCACCTCGAAGGCGATGTAGTCAAACACATTGAGGTAAGGCAGCATGACGATTTCGTGCCGAACCTCGCGCGCGATACGCATCTCGGCGGGACTCTGGCCCGAAGTCCCGTTTTGCGCCGCGGCGGGAAGGGCGACGGCAGCTATCGCTGCTAGCAGGAGGAAGTCCGTAACGATTGTGCGGTTCATGGCATGGTCTCCTTCCTTGCGGGTTTAGGCTTAGGGGAATCGGAAACAAACGAGGTAGCAAGCGCCACGAGGGACACCTTCGGTCACGCAAACTTGGGAAAGGGTCGCGAAGATGATACCGCAGTTTGGGTTCGCAGCGGGAAAAATCGGGCACGCCACTGGTAGTGCGGGCGTCTCGCCCGCCAGAGCCACAGCCTGCTTTTTCCCCGCGCCCGCACCGCGGAAAAGGCACGGCGCAGAAGCCGCTTTCGAGGACGCCCGGGGTCGAGTATAGTATCGGGCCGGAGCTACCTGCAGAGCCCATTGGAGATTGCCTTCGCCGCTCGCCTTGATGGTAACCAGCTCAAAGTCGTCAGCCTCCGGATCGTTGCACCCCACGACCCATGACAGTGCGGCCGCTGCACCCTGTGGCTACTGCGGTGGAGCGGATCTTTCGGTCGTCTTTTTTCGGACTCACCGTCGCTACCTCCGTTGCAGGAATTGTCATGCGATACTTCAAGTGCCTCCTATCCCGGCGGACGATGATCCCGAACGGGACGCGCAGTTCGCCGCCACCATCGATTACCTCAAAGGCGGAGGACCGGATTACGGCAAGTGGCACGAATTCGCAGCCTACTTCCGAGGCACGAACCTACTGGAGATTGGCGCCGGGACGGGGCACTTTCTGGCGGCAGCCCGGGACGCTGGATTCTCGGTGACGGGCATCGAGCCCGACCGCCACAGGCGTGAGTATGTCCGCCAGCGGTGGAACATCGAGACAAGTGCCGGGCTCCTGGAGGAGAATGCCCTCCCCGCGGCAAGCTTCGACAACGTGGTGTCGTTTAATTGCCTCGAGCACATCGCCGACCCGACGGCACATGCCGGTGCGGTCGAGCGCGTGCTCAAACCGGGGGGACGGTTTCTGGTCAGCACCTGCAACGCCGACTGCCTGGTGGAGAGGATCGCGGGACGCTACTGGTCCATGATCAAAGAGGTCACTCACTTCAGCATCCCCGCGCCAGAAAGTCTGCGAGCCCTGGGCCGACGAGCTGGTCTGGTCGCGGTCAAACTCTGGTGTTCGGAGCGGCCTCTGGAGACCCCGTCGGGCATCGCGCTCGCCGTACGCGACTGGCTGGCTGACTTGCGACACAGCGCGCCGCCTGGCCGGGGCGCGAGTGCCGCGGCCGGTGGACGGTACGCTAGCGGCACAGGAAGTCCAGGCGGGCCCCTCGCTGGCATGCCCCTGCGCCGACGCGCGCTGTGGCGACTGATCCAGGCAAGGCAATTCGAGTGGCTCGCGGGCTTGACATCGCGCTTCATGCTGGCGGGATCGCTCAAAGCACTGTACGAGAAGCCGGAACGAGCCGCTCTTCACAAGTCATTCCTGAGTGAGGACTGATGACCCGATTCACTCCCAAGGCAAAACGCGGCGAGATTGGTTAGGTTCGGCTACTTCTTCTTCAGCTTGTGCTCCGCCAGCTTCTCGGCCGTCTCCAGCGCATCCGCGGCCTTCACCTTCACGTCCGGCACGACGCCCGTTACGGCCCAGTCGGGTTCGGAATAGGGATTGATCGATCGGGCCTCACGAATGCCCATTCCGAAGTGATCGTCAATCCGGTGAAAGATCCCCACATCGGTAGCACCCCCCGTCGTCTCACCCACCAGCGTGGCGCGTTTCAACATTTTCAAGTTGTAGCTGAAGTGCTCGGCGCCGGAAAAAGTCCGGGCTGAAGTCAACACATACACCGGCTTGTCGGCCAGCCTGTCTCCTGGAACAGGCGACCGCGTCCAGGACTGCTCGGTGGTATTTTCCCTGGGGTTATACATGTACTCCGGATGGTCAAAGAGGTAGGCGGCAATCAGCATGACCATGTCCGGGTATCCGCCACGGTTGTCCCGCAAGTCGAAGATGATTGCGTCCGCATGGTTCAGGGAAGCCATGGCAGCCTTCGCCGTTGTCCCGCAGACGGAAGGCTCAGGAAACGAATTGAGCTTTAGATAGCCAATGTTGTGCGGGAGTATTTTGACCTTTTCAAAAGTACAGTGCTGCTGCTCCATCGCCTCCCGATAACGCGCCAACTGTTCAGGCGCTGGCCCGGCCGGGCGCTCGGGCAAAGGCGTCCGGCTATAGACCACCTCCAGGTGCCTGTCATGGCTCACCTCCCTCAACTGCCTGGTCAGCCGAGCGGCGAAGGCCGGGCCATCCGTCGCGGCATTGTCGTCGCCGCTCTTTTCGTGCGCAAACAGCGCTTCCGCCATCTTCCGCGCGAGGTCCGAATCCACGTAATGCAGCTCTAAATTCGCGATCACCGCCGCAATCACACGATGGCGTTCCGCTGCATCGAGTTGCGGCTTCGCTCGTGTTGCGCCAATCGCCGAGATTAAAGCGAGGGCTACAGCGACGTGGTTCATAAGCCGGGTATCCTGAGAACAGAAGTGTGGCATCAACGTTGCCCGCCCGCAAGGGTTCTGGGGTGAACATCGCAGGGTGACCCGACGCGACCGAGAACGAGACAGTGTCCCGATCCAGTTTGCCGTCGCGGATCGGGAATTCCCGCAGGCGATGCGAAACGCGGCGACCTCGCGTAGGCTTGACTTGCGAAAGGGCAACGCCTTTAGGCGTGCCAAAAGGCGTCGATAGCTGTGCGGCTTCAGCCGCTGAGGCCTTAAGTCCGCCGTGCGGGGCGACATCAAAGTTAGGATCGTTTTGGGCGTCTTCTTCACTAACGCTGCCTTGACAGAGGTCGAGCGCCGTGGTATTACATTTCTGGAGATGTAATGGGAAAGATTATCGAATCGGCGATCACGGTGAAAGGCCAGGCGACGATCCCGAAGGCCATCCGCGAGCACCTGCGGCTGAAGCCCGGTGACCGGGTGAAGTTTTTCGTCCACCCTGATGGCACGGTCGTCTTGCTGCCCAAGCTCCCGGTCACGGCTTTAAGAGGCATCCTGAGGCGGCGACGCCGACCGGTGTCGCTCAAGCGAATGCGTGAAGCCATCGCGAAGGGCGCGGGCGGGGTCCGTGCCGTGGGCGGTCGCCTGAGTCGGCGCCGATGATCGGACTCGACACCAACATCCTGGTCCGCTACCTCGCGCAAGACGACCCAACGCAGTCCGCCATCGCCACCGACATCATGGAGTCCCGCATCACCGAGGAAAACCCGGGTTTCATCAGCGTCGTCGCCATGGTCGAGACCGTGTGGGTTTTGGACCGCGCCTATGGCCTCGCGTCGAGCGAAATCGCGGCGGCTCTCGAGCGCATCCTCCAGGCTGACACCCTGGTCGTCGAAAGCGAGCAGGAAGTGTTTCAAGCGACGATGGCGCTGAAGGAGAAGCGCGGCTCGTTTGCCGACGCGCTCATCGGCGCACTCGACGCCAAGGCCGGCTGCACGCGCACTCTGACCTTCGACAAATCCGCTTTAGGACTGCCGGGCTTCGAGCTCGCGGCTAGCTGATAGCCACGCGATTCGGTTCGGGACCGACCGCAGGTTCCTCCTGCAAGCAAGAGCCCGCCGTGCCGGGCGACAGCTATGTAGCCCAGGGCGCGAGCCCTGGGTTCAGTGCGCGCCCCCTCACCCCCGACCCCTCCCCGCGAGGGGGAGGGGAGAACAGGTCCCAGATTCCGACCCCCTCCCCTTGCGGCCTTGCGGGACAGAGCCTGCCCTGAGCGCAGCGAAGGGGTGGCGCGCGAGCGCCGGGTGGAGGGGATCGAACGCCGCCGTCGTTGAAGGCGGGGTGTGGCGACGGCTTAGTCACCAATCGCTGACTCGAGCCTTGGGAACAAAATATTCCGTCTCATGCGTCTCATCTGCCGCAACAGGCTCCGCGCGGTGTGGTAGTCTCGGGCGCTGCGTATCGCCGCACAGTTATACATGATTGGGCACACCTCGAAGCATGAAAATACTACCCTCGCCCTTGGGGGAGAGGGTGGCGCGCCAGCGCCGGGTGAGGGGGTGCCACCGGCGATTTTCGCAAAACAGCGAATGGGCGACGACAGGCGAGAGCTAGAAAAAGATAGTTTATTTTAGGGGTCCATGGCTTGCAACCCTTAGAAAACAAAGACAAATCAAAAAAACGAACTCAAAAACGAACTGTCTGAGGCGCGCGGTGTTCGCCGTATGACCCTGATAACAAGGGAGAAATCGGAGATTCGGAGCAGCAAAACGAACTCCCTAGATTAAGTTACTTCTTTTCAGCTAGTTAAGTCCAAGGATGACCAGTCTGACCAGTTCGTTTCGCGTGCAATAGCCGCAGAGAGAGGTATAGTATGTGGTCAATATAAACCATTGCGAGAGCGGATTCCGCCCAGGCGGACCCGCTCGTGGTAAAGGAGAATCTCATGCGCGTCTCACGTGTTCTAACTTGTGTCGTCTTGATGGGCATCTTCGCCGCGCTCGTTTACGCGGCGGAAGTCACTGGAAAGTGGAAGAGTCAGGGCGACGAAGGTCCGCAGTTCGGGTTCACGCTCAAGTCCGAGGGACAGAGTGTGACGGGCACGATGCAGGGCGCCCAGGGCAAGGACTTCCCGATCAGTGATGGCAAGCTGGACGGGGACGCCATCTCGTTTTCGGTCGCGTCGGAATGGCAAGGCCAGCCGGTGAAGTTGCTGGTGAAGGGCAAAGTCGCGAAGGACGAGATGCAGCTTCGAATCGATAACTCGGAAGGGTCCTGGGGAACTGACATCGTGGTGAAGCGAGCGTCAAACTGAGCCCCTGCCCGCTGTAGCAGCGCTCCGCGTTTTCTGTAGCGGCGCTCTCTGAGCGCCGAAGAAGTCGGTGGCCAGAGGCCGCCGCTACAAATATGGCTATCCGACGCAAAACCTGGGTCGTCCTGCTCGCCATCGTCGCGAGCCTGGTGATCATCCTGGCGTTCGTCGTCCCGGCGCTGGTGGATCTCGACCGCTACCGGCCGCAGGCCATCGCGTACCTCGAGCAGCGCACCGGCAAGCCTGTGTCGATCGGGCATCTGGCGCTCACCATCCTGCCCGTCGTGTCGGTGCGCGTGGACGATTTCGCGATGGGGAATCCGCCGGGATTTCCGTCCGGGAATTTCGTGAAGGCACGCCGCATCTACGCCGAGGTGGACGCGGGCGCGTTGTGGAACCGTCAAGTGGTCATCAAGTCGCTCGAACTCGACGATCCGGTGATCAACCTGCTTTCGGACGCGCGCGGCCGCTGGAACTTCGAGAATCCGCCGGGAACGACGGAAGAGAAACCGGCGCCCAGCGCTCCGGCGACGGGCGGCGCGCCGTCGTTCACCATGGGTGTGGTTTCGAAATTCACGATGTCAGGCGGCAAGTTGACGATCGCGAATCTTCTGCCCTCAGGCCAAGCATCCGAGCCCTACTTCGAGGTCCGCGGAACTTCCTGCACCCTCGCGCAATTCGACTTTGACGCGTTCACCGGCTCGGGCGCGGAGTCCGCCGGTCAGGGGAGCTTCGCGGCCGACGTGTTGCGCTTCGGAGCGGTCGAGACGACCAAGGTGAAATCCAAACTGCGCCTTGCCTCAAAGCAGGTCTTCCTGGACGACCTGAGCCTCGACGCGGACGGTGGTCAGGCGACGGGCAGCCTGGCGTTCAACTTCGCGGGCCCGGAAACCCACTTCGTCGCCAACGCCCGCCTGCGCGGCGTCGACGTGGCGCGGATGCTCCAGGCGTTTCCGAGCGGCCGCGGCAAGATGACGGGGACGCTCGAGGGAACGGTGAAGCTCGCCGGGGAGACCACGCATTCCGAGCATCCCCTCGAAGGCCTCGCAGCCGTCGGACGACTGGCGGTCCACAATGGCAAGCTACCTAGCCTACAACTCAATCACAACCTGATGTCCTTGGCGCGCCTCACTAACCTGGGCCCCGCCTCGGGCGATCCCTCCTCGTTCTCCTCGCTCGCCGCCGACTTCAGGCTCGCCCAGCAGCGCATCGCGAGCAACAAGATCACCGTGGCCGGCAACGGCGTCGAGGCCGAGGGCGCGGGCGCGCTCAGCCTGCCGGGCGAGGGCAGCCTGGACTATCAGGGCGTGGCGAAAGTCGCGGCCGGCCAGAACCCCATCGCCGGCATCGTCGCCGGGCTTTCGGGAGCCGCCTATGCCGACGGCAAGCTCTCCTTCCCCTTCCGCGTCACCGGCACGCTCGGCAATCCGCACTTCTCGATGCAGGGCCAGCGTAGCCCAGGTGGATTGCCTGCGCTTACCGGCGCCACGCCGCCGGGCCAAACGCCCCAGAATCCCGCCGACCTCATCAACGCCATCGGCGGTTTGTTCAAGAAGAAACAATGATGCCCAGTCCTATGCTAGCCTATTGCACTTGCCCCTTGCGAGCCGATGTCATTCTGCAGGAGCGAAGCGACGAAGAATATCGCTCTGCAAAGGCGAGATCCTTCGCCTCGCTCAGGATGACACTTCGGCCGTCAGAATGACACTTAGGCGTCACTTCCTCTTCATGACGAACGTGGTATCGGGCTGGTACATCACTGCCTCGGTGACCTTGCCCGTGGCATCCTTGCGGAACTCCATGCTGAATCCCGAGAGTCCTTGAAGATCAAACGTCATGCCGCGGCGTGGGATCAGCACGCGCTTGGACTGGCCGGGTATCACGAGGACGAGCGTCTTCTCGCCTTCGATCGAGACCGTCGCCGTGAGGCCGCTCATGTCGTATCGTCCGGCCAGCGGCTCGAGGAAACTGCGGCTGACGTTCTCGGGACTTCGGGTAAACACGATGTCCTTGACGTCGGGCTGGAGCGGCATCGATAGGCTCGAAATGTTGCCGGCCAGGTCCGTCCAGAACATTACCTTGGTTTTCTCCAGCGGATCGACGGGATTCTCGGGCACCTCGAAGATGTCGTAATGAAAGTGGCGCAGGGGCGCCGTCAGCAGGTTCAGGCTCATCTTGAGGCTGTCGCCTTCGAGCGCAATCTTGACGATGCCGTAGCCAGGATTCTCGTACTCGCCTACGTAGTCCTTCAAGTCGTGCGAGGGATGCGTGCCGGGCTTTTGGAGCGTGAATCCCTGTCGCTTCGCCGCGTCCTCCGACGCTTTCTCTTTCCGCTCATCGTCGGTGAAGCGCTGGTTCCACGCGACCTGGTCGAGCCCGAGCAGCCGGTCGAAGACGTTGTCGACCACCATGATCGGCACCGGGTCTTTATCGGCGTCGAGATTGGCGAGCGCCACCACGCCGATCTGGTCCTGAGGAAGAAAAGCGAACTGCGCCGTGAAGCCGTCGATGGCGCCGCCGTGCGATACCATCTTGTGTCCGCGATACGCCGAGACATTGAAGGCGAGGCCGTAGCTCGCGAGTCCGATCTCTTTCCAGCGCTCCGAACTTGGCTCGACCATCTGCGGAATCTGCATCTGGTTGGAATTGTTGTCCGAGAGCAGCCGCGTTGCGCCGTGCATGCCTTTGCTCATGTGAAACATCAAGTATGCCGCCATGTCCTGCGCGCTCGAATTGATCGAGCCCGCCGGGCCGAGGGCATCGACATTGTGGAACGGCATGAGCTTCACCACGTCCTTGGCGTTCTGATAAGGCAGCGCGAAATCGGCGCTCTTCTGGGAATCGACGATGGAGAAGTTCGTATCCTCCATGCCGAGCGGCGTGAGGATGCGGCGCCGCACGAAGTCCTCCCAAGTGGTGCCGGAGATCTGGCCGACCATGTAGCCGGCGGTCATGAACATCAGGTTGTTGTACTGGTAAGCGTAGCGCAGGTCCTTGCTGGGCTCGAGGTATTGCAGGCGGCGGACCAGGTCGGCGCGGCTGAAGTTCGAGCTGTACCACACGGTGTCATGGCGCGGCAGTCCGGTGCGATGCGTGATGAGATCGCGCGGCGTGACGCGCTCGCTCGACACCGGGTCGTAGAGTTTGAACGCCGGCAGATAATTGCGCACCGGCTTGTCCCAGTCGAGCTTGCCTTCGTCGACGAGCATGCCCATGGACGTCACCGTGAACGATTTCGAGATGGAGCCGATGCCGAACAGTGTCCGGGTTGTGACCGGCAGCTTTTTCTCGACGTCGCGATACCCGTAGCCTTTGAGCAGTACCACTTTGCCATCCTCGACCACGGCAACCGCGAGCCCCGGCACTTTCCAGTCCTTCATGATTTCGGCGACGTATGCGTCGAAGTCGCCGAGCGTAGGTTTCTGTCCTGCTGCCTGCGCTGCCGCTGCATGACCCACGTCGCTCGCGAGGAGAATCGCCAGAAGTGCTGTCAGAAGCGTGGAATGAAGTCGCCGCATGCTGTTCCTCCGGAAAACAGTTCGTCGGGCAAGAAAAAGCAGGCAGTTTAACGCAGAGTGAGAGGCGAATGGAAGGAGAGAACAGCTTAACGGTATCGCGTCAGCTCGTCGATGACCTTCTGCACGCCGTCGTAGGGATCGGCCGTGCCCTCGTACTCAATCGAGTAGACGCCCTTGAAGCTGGCGCGCTTCCCAATCGCTATGCACTTCGCGAAATCGAACTTCGTCTCGTTGCCGTTGGCGTCGAACTCGAGCCCCTTGGCGTGGCAGACCGTGCGCGCATACGGAAAGAGGAGCGGCAGCCCCTGCTCGCGAGTCGCTTCGTCGGGGAAATTGCCGAAGTCGGGCAGCGCTCCGATGAGCGCGCCTCCGACCGCCTGGAAAATCCGCAGCAGCTCCTCGGGATGTTCCGAGCCCACGCCACCGTGGTTCTCGATCAGTACCGCGATGTTTTTCGACCGGCCGTACGCCGCCAGCTCCTTGTAGGAATCAATCGTCGGCGTGAGGTCACTGGGATTCAATTTGCCGGGATCACAGCGCACGGAGCGCGCACCCAGCGCTTTCGCGATATCGATCCACTTCTTCGAGGCGACGATCGCCGCAACGCGAACCTGCGGGTCAGAATCCGAAAGCCCGCCGCCCTGCGCCAGCTCAGGAATGTCGACAGGGATGTTGATGAGGTGCGAATGCGCGCGCAGGAGCTTTCCCTTCAGCTCCTCGATATACAGCGGCTCGAGGGAAGCGAAATGCGGCGCCACAAACTCCAAATTATGGACCTTGTAGCGGTCGGCAATCATTTCGGGGAAGTCCATCAGGACAATGCGGGTGTCGGGCAGCGTCGAGTCCGGGTCGCGGGTCGAAGGAAAGAAATCGTGGAAGCTCCACGACGAGACGCCGATGCGCTCGTGCGTGTCAGGGACACGGCTCCGTGCGCCATGCCGCCGGCCCTGAGAGTGCTGCACCACCCGCCCGGCAGCCGCTGCTGCTCCAAGCAGGCCGGCGCCCGCAGCGCCTGTCCATCGAGTCAGGAAATCGCGTCGTTTCATTTGAACGTTGCCGTGCCTGCGGATGCAGCGCGCGGCGGAACCCGGCATTATAGCGCTCGCGTCCTCGTTGTGCCGCCGATCTTCAGCGTTGAAAGGTTGCCAACCGATGCGCGTAGCCGCTCATTCTGAGGAGCCGCAAGCGACGAGGAATCTCGCCCCGTCCTCATTTTCAGAGCGGGATTCCTCGCTTCGCTCGGAATGACACATTCCGGAACGTTTTTCAGCAGCCTGTTAGAGCGGCAGCCTGAGACGTGCCTCGCAACCCGGGCCTGGACGGCGATTCTCGAGGCTCAACGTGCCGCCATGCGCTTCGGCAATCTGGCGGCTGAGCACCAGTCCGATGCCCGAGCCTTGGGGTTTGGTGGTGAAGAACGGTACGAACAGGTTGGAAGTATTGGCGAGGCCGGGGCCTTCGTCGTCGATCCACACTTCGAGGTAACGCGAGTTCTTCGCCCAGCCGACGCGCACCTGTCCGCCGGTCTCCTCCGTGGCATCCACGGCATTGCGCAGGAGATTGATGAGGAGCTGCTCGAGCTGATCGGCGTCGGCGCGAATCGTCAGCGGTGGGCCGGGCTCGAGCACCACGCGCATGCGCGTCTCGAGTTCCACCACGCGCCGCACGCACGCACCCACGTCGACGGGCGCGAGCTTGGGACGCGGCAGTCGCGCCAGTCGCGCATAGGCGCCCATGAAGCGGCTCAAAGCCTCAGCGCGCGAACCGATGATGCGCAGTCCCTGGCGCATGTCGTCTTCCCAGTCGGCGGCGCGGGGCTGGCGCGCGACCAGGCTCTCAAGGCTCCCGGCCATGGAGCGGATGGGAGTCAGTGAGTTGTTGAGTTCATGCCCGAGGACCCGGACCAGGCGCTGCCACGCTTGCAGTTCCTCCTCGCGCAACGCCCGGCTCACGTCCGACAACACCACGAGTTGATGCGGAAGCCCACCCTCGCGGAAAGTTGTACGGTGGAGACCCCAGCGTCCGGTGACCGCGTGCTGACCGGGAAAGCTGCGCTGCAGAGTCCGCACCGCCTCGCCTTCGAGGCAATCCCCGAGTGCAAGAGCTTCAGCGCTCTCGCCGAGAATCCGCTCCGCCGGCTGGGCGAGCAGGCGCTCGCCGGCGCGATTCACCAGCTTCAGCCGCTGCCCGCCGTCAAAAGCAAACACCGCGACGTCGATCTCCTCCATCACCTTGCGCAACAGGGCGGTCGCTTCAAGCGCGCCCAGCCGCTGCTCCTTCAACGTATCGCCCAGCGCGTTGACCTCGACCATCACCTCGCCCAACGCTTCGTCCCAGCGGGCGCCGCGGGCGCGGATCGAGTAGTCGCCTTCGCGGAGCGCCGCCAGAATGTTCGACAGGGTTTGCAGCGGACGCACGACGCGCTCGCGCAGACCGAAGGCGAATCCCATCCAGACGCCCACGATCAGGACGGTCAGCGTCCACTGGACTTTCGGGGTGAAGTCGCCACGCCACAGAAGGACCATGGCGACAATGACGGCAGGAGTTGCGGCCGCGGTCGCGATCAGCAGGATACGGCGCTCGTGGCTGAGTCGGCGGTGGGTGGGCGGTCTGGATGTGGCGGCGCTCACTTCACTCGTCGTTCTTGACGCTGCTGACGCGCAGTCCGTAGCGCTCGAGCCGCCGGTAAAGGGCGCTGCGGCTCAGGCCCAGCGCGTCGGCTGCCCGGCTTACGTTGCCGTCGAAGCGCGCCAGGGCTTTCTGAATGAGGAAGCACTCCACGTCCTCCAGGCTCATATCCTCGAGGCGCGCCGGCGCTTCGCGCGCCGGCCTCAGGCCCAGATCGGCCGGTGTGATCTGAGTTCCCTGCGACATAAGCACGGCGCGCTCCACCACGTGGTCGAGCTCGCGCACGTTGCCCGGCCAGGAGTGCGCGAGCAACGCCTGCATCGCCGCGGTATCGAAGCCGGTCACCAGTTTCTGATAGCGTTGCGCGTTGGGGTGGAGAAAATGCGTGGCCAGCAGCGGAATATCCTCGCGGCGATCGCGCAGCGGCGGCAGGTGAATCTCGACCGTATTGATGCGGAACAGCAGGTCCTCGCGGAAGTGTCCGCTCGCCACTTCCTGGCTCAAGTCGGCGTTGGTGGCCGAGAGAATGCGCACGTTCACGCGGCGGGTCTTCGACGAGCCCACGCGCTCGAGCTCGCCGGTCTGAAGCACGCGCAGCAGCTTCGCCTGGAGGTTCATCGGGACGTTGGCGATCTCGTCGAGGAAGAGCGTCCCGCCGTCGGCGAGTTCGAAGCGGCCGACGCGATCGGATTTCGCGTCCGTGAAGGCGCCGCGCACGTGGCCGAACAGTTCGCTCTCGAAGACGCCTTCCGAAAGCCCTCCGGCATTCACGGTGACCATGGGTCTCGAGGCGCGGACGGAGAGCACGTGCAGCGTGGCGGCGACCACTTCCTTGCCGGTACCGTGCTCGCCGGTGATGAGCACGTTGGCTTCCGACGGGCCGACGCGTGCCACCATCTCGCGCACCGGCTGCATGGCGCGGGACTCGGCAATGAGGCGGGGACCTTCGGCGCGCAGCAGCCGGTTTTCCGCCTCGAGGCGCTGTCCGTGCCGCAGCGCACGGCTCAGCTCGATCTGCGTGCGGATAATGGCGATGAGCCGCGCGTTCTCCCACGGTTTCTGGATGAAATCGCGCGCCCCACGCCGCATCGCTTCAACCGCCACTTCCACGCTTCCCCACGCCGTCATGACGACCACCGGAAGCGTGGCGTCGATATCCTGAAGGCGCGCCAGGACGTTGAGCCCCTCCTGCCCCGAAGTGGTATCACGCGTGTAGTTGAGGTCCATGAGCAGGCAATCGAAGTCGCGCGCCTGGACGGCGGCCAGCACTCCGGCGGGCGAGGTCACGGCCTCGACCTGGTATCCTTCGCCTTTGAGCAGCAGGCGCAAGGACTCCAGCACGTCGCGCTGGTCGTCAGCGATGAGCACCACGGTGGCGGCAGAATCAGTCTTCATACGGTAAGTGACGTATCACAGTGTGAGCCGCGCCGTCACTCCGGCGGCGGACGATCCTTCAAGCGGAAGACGAATTTGAGGCCTGACCAGGTCTCATCGACGGCGCAGACCTTCACGTCGACCAGTCCGTTCTCGAGCCCGACTTCGCGGATGATGTTCTCGTTCAAATCCGTCTCGACTCCCGAAGAGCCTTTAGGCCACGAAATCCAGAACATGCCGTCGGGCACCAGGCAAGGCTTCAAGGCGGCGATCTTGCTCTCCACATCCTCGCGCGTCTTACTGAAACATTGGATGAAGTCGATCGCGCCTTCGAGCTTCAGAGCGCGCGCTACGCCGATCACTTTGGCGCCAGCGGGCAACGCTCCGAGAATCGTGTAGTAGTCCTTAGGGGGATTCACAAACACCACTTTGGAGCTGGGCTTGATTCCCAGCTTGTTGACCAGCAAGCGGCCCGAATAGCCGGCGATCGCAAACCGGATGGGTTGCTGCGCCATTTTCCGCCGCCTAGTTGTCGGAAATCCACCCGTCGACCAGCTTGATGACACGGTTGCCGTAGGCGGCGTTGGTTTCCGAGTGGGTGACCTGGACGATGGTCGTGCCCTCGTCGTTCAGCTTCTTGAACAGCTCCATAATTTCCTTGCCCTGGCTCGAGTGCAGATTGCCGGTCGGCTCATCGGCGAGGATGAGCTTCGGCTTGGCGATGATGGCGCGGGCGACGGCCACCAGTTGCTGCTGTCCTCCGGAGAGCTGGCTGGGATAGAGGTCTTTCTTGGCCACAATGTGGAACCGGTCAAGGGTGTCGGCGACGATCGCCTGGCGCTCCGAACCCTTGATGTTGCGGTAGGAGAGCGGAATGTCGAGATTCTCAGCCACCGTCAGGTTGTCGAGCAGGTGATACTGCTGGAAGACGAAGCCGATGTTCTGCTTGTTGAGTTCGGCGCGCTGCTTGACGTTCATCTTGTGCACCGGATGCTCGGCGAAATAGTATTCTCCCGTCCAGGCTCCGTCCAGCATCCCGAGGATGGCGAGCAGCGTAGACTTGCCCGCGCCCGAAGGTCCCATGATGGTGACGAATTCGCCTTCCTTCAAATCGACGTTGATGCGGCGCAGGACGTAATACCGGCCCGGCCCCACGGGATAAGATTTCTCGATGTTGTGCATGACGATCATGCGCTGTGATCCCCTTTGTGCCAGCTTATCATCTTAGCGGTTTCCGAGCCTCGCATCCACGCCCTCACACGGGCTATTCGTAGCGCAGCGCCACCGTGGGATCCACACGCGTCGCGCGACGCGCCGGAATATAACTCGCGAGCAGCGCCACCGCGGTCAGCAGCAGCGCTACACCGCCCAGGGTCAGAGGATCCGTGGGGCGCACACCAAAGAGCAGGCTCGACATCAGGCGCGTCAGCCCCACCGAGGCAACGAGTCCTACGGCCACTCCGGCAAGGGCAAGTTTCAGCCCCGAGCGCACCACGAGCTTCAGCACGTCCCCCCGCTCGGCGCCCAGCGCCATGCGCACCCCAATCTCGTGCGTCCGCTGCGCGACGCTGTAAGCCATGACGCCGTAGATCCCCACTGCCGCGAGAATCAAGGCCAAGCCCGCAAAGGCGCCCAGCAGCAGCATGGTGGTGCGCCGCGACGCCACTGACTCCGCCAGATACTGCCCCATCGTGCGCACCGCGTACACCGGTTGGTCGGGGTCCACGGCCTCAACGCTGCTCCGCACCGCGTTGACCAAACCCAGCGGATCCGTGGCGGTCCGCACCACCAACTCCATGCTGGGCACGCTTCTCTGAAGGTAGGGCAGGTAAAATTCCGTCTTCGATTTGCGCTCGAGACCATACTGCTTGGTGTCGCCCACGATTCCGACCACGGTCGCCCAATACCCTTGCATGTTCCTTCCGTCTAAGTGGATTCGCTTGCCGATCGGGTCCTCATCCGGCCAGTAGCGTTGGGCCATGGTCGCGTTGATCAGGACGACAGGGAGAGCCTTGTCGTCGTCTGCCTCGGTAAAGGCGCGGCCTTTGATCAGCGGGATCCCCATGACGCGCAGATAGTCGGCATCGATCATATGAAAGTCGGAGTTCGGAATCTGCCCGGGCGGCGGTATTGGACGGCCCTCGGGATAGAAGTCCGTCTGCCAGCCGTCGTCAGTCAGGGGCAATGGTCTCGCGACGCTGGCCGACGTTACACCGGGAAGCGCGCGGACTCGCTCCAGAACCTGCTTGTAGAAAGCGACCACCTGGGCGTCCTTGGTGTACTTGGCCTCAGGCAGCGCCACTCGCAGGGTGAGGACGTTATCGGTGTTGAAGCCGGGATCGACGGCCAGCAACCGGCTAATGCTGCGCAGCATCAGGCCAGCGCTTGCCAGCAGCAAGAGCGCCAGCGCCACTTCGGAAGCTACGAGCACGCTGCGGAAACGCTGGTGACTGGCGCCGGCCGACGTCCTGCCTCCCTCCTTCAGGGAGTCGTTCACGTCGGAGCGCGAAGCACGAAGCGCCGGCATGAGCCCGAACACGAGGCCGGTCAGCAACGAAACACCCAGCGTAAAGCCCAGAACCCAGCGATCGATGCTGACCGTGACCACATTGCGGAAATCCCCGGGGATAAGCGTTGTGAGGCCGGCGATGCCCCACGATCCGAGGAGCAGTCCGAGCCCGCCACCCGCTGCCGCCAGCAGGATACTCTCGGTCAGTAGCTGGCGCAGGATGCGAAGCCGTCGGGCGCCGAGTGCCATGCGGATGGCAATCTCCTTCTCTCGCGACGCCGCACGCGCCAGCAGCAGATTGGCCACGTTGACGCAGGCGATGAGTAGCACGAGCCCGACGGCGCCCAGGAGCACGAGCAGCGCCGGGCGCACATCCTCGACCAACTCTTCGCGCATCGAGACGACCACCACGCTGTTGCCGGTGTTGGTACTCGGGTATTGCTGGGCGAGACGATGCGCGATGGTCAGCATCTGGGCGCGCGCCTGTTCCAAACTAACCCCGGGCTTGCGCCGCGCCACCACGTAGATGCCCGGGTGATTGCCGCGATTCTTCATTTGCCCGGCATTGAGTCCCAGCGAGGCGTAGACGTCGGCCGCTCCCGAAACTTCCGCGAATTTGAAACTGGCCGGCAGAATCCCGGCCACCGTGTAGCTGCGGCCATTCAGCGTCAATGGCTTGCCTACCAATCCCGGATCGCCGCCAAATCGTCTCTGCCAAAAGCCATAGGTCACGACGACGACCGGACGGCCGCCGGGCTGATCTTCGTCGAACAGAAAGTCGCGTCCGAGAAACGGCTTGACGCCGAGCGTGGCGAAAAAGCTTTGCGAAACGTTCCAGCCTGACAGGCGCTCCGGCCGGTCGACACCCGTGAGGTTGAAGTTCTGTCCCTGGAAGGCGGCGATACTGCTAAAGACCTGGTTCTGCCGCTGCCAGTCGAGAAAGTTCAGGTAAGAAACCGACATGTCGGGGACTTGTTCGGTGTGCTCGGAAATAAACACCAGCTGGTCAGGATCCTGATAGGGCAGCGGCCGCAGCATCACAGCGTTGACGACGCTGAAGATCGCCGTGTTGGCTCCGATGCCCAGAGCGAGCGCCAGCACCGCCACCAGAGTGAACCCGGGACTCTTGGCCAGCATCCGCAGGCCGTACTTCACATCCTGAGCCAGCGTCGTCATCGAGAATGCCTCCTGCATCGGGCGGGCGCCGTCGGCGTGCGTCGAGATTTCCAGGGCAGGACTGCGTGGTTAACCCGCGGCCGACGGTTGATCGCTGACCGCCGACTGCTGCTCGCTCTCTTCCACCACACGGCCGTCGAAGAGGTTGACACTACGCTGGGCGTAGCGCGCGAAACGCGAGTCGTGCGTCACCATGACGATGGTCGAACCGGCGCGATGCAGTTCACGCAGCAACTCCATCACCGCCTCGCCGTTCTTGGAGTCCAGGTTGCCGGTGGGCTCGTCCGCCAGCATGACGGAGGGCTCGCCCACGATGGCGCGCGCCACAGCGACACGCTGCTGTTGACCGCCCGAGAGCTGGCTGGGCAGGTGCTTGGAGCGGTGCGCCATGCCGACTCTCTCCAGGGCGCGATTTACGCGTTCCTTCCGCTCGACGGCCCTCATGCCGCGATAGGTCAAAGGCAGCTCGACGTTCTCGTAAACGTTGAGGTCGCCAATCAAGTTGAAACTCTGGAAGATAAACCCGACCTCCCGGTTGCGGATGCGCGCGCGCTCGCCGAGGTCCAGGGATTCAACCTCTTTTTCATTCAACGTGTACTTGCCGTCGGTCGGCGTATCGAGCAGCCCGAGGATCGAGAGCAGCGTCGATTTGCCGCAGCCCGAAGGCCCGGCGATCGACACGTACTCACCCTTGGCGATGTCCAGATGAATGCCCGACAAGGCGTGCGTCTCAACCTCGTCGGTGTAAAACACTTTCGTGACGCCCTCCAAACGTATCAGCGAATGACCGTTGTTACTCATGCGGCGTTTGTCCTCCGACTCTTCGACGTTCGGGCCCGCCCAACAGCAGGCGGACTCGTGCTTGCCCCCGCTGCCCGCTCCCTACCTCTAAAACAGGGTTCACTCCGCGACTCATGCGACGGCCACAACAATCAACGTGGCATCGTCGCGCAAAGTTCCAGAACTAAACTCGTTGATGGCGCGCATCACCTGATTCTCGAGCTCGGCGGCGCCCAAACGGCGGTGCTCGCGCAACAGTTCGAGCAGGCGTTCCTCGCCGTATTCCTCTCCGTCAGGACTTGTCGCCTCGCTGACGCCGTCGGTAAAGAGAATGAGCCGGTCGCCGGTTGCGAGCTCGATTTCGTCCTGCTCGTACTCCCAGAGAGCAAAGACGCCCAGCGCGGCCCCGCTTCCCTCGAGGCGGACGTGCGAGCCGTCGCGCCGCATCAGAATCGGCGCACTGTGGCCAGCGTTGGTATAGGTCAGCCGCTGATGAGATGGGTCGAGCAGCCCGTAAAACAGCGTGATGAACTTGCCGGGCGCCAGATGGCTCGAGACCTCGCGATTGAGCTGCGCCGAAAGCTGCCGAGGCTGCGCGGTCGCGATACCGGCAGCCCGCACCGCCGCCTGAAGGTTCGACATCAGGAGAGCCGCCGGGAATCCTTTGCCGATCACGTCGGCGATACACAGTCCCACCTGGCCGTCGCCCAGTGGCAGAACATCGTAGTAGTCGCCGCCCACGACGCGCGCCGGCTGCCAGGCGGCGGAGATTTCGTAGCCCGGGACCGGCGGAATTTCGCGCGGCAGCAGGCGCCGCTCGATGTCGCCGGCCTCTTCGAGTTCGAGGGCCTCGCGACGCTGGCGTTCGCGCTCAGCTCGCGCCCACTCGATTTCCGTCTCGAGCGTGCTCAGGAGCTGCGAATTCTCCCAGGGCTTCTGGACGAAATCGCGTACGCCGCGCCGCATCGCTTCCACCGCGAGCGAGACGCTGCTCCACGCCGTCATCACCACCACGGGCAGGGTGCGGTCGATGGCCTGCACGCGCGCCAGGAGGTCCAAACCCTCACGGCCCGACGTCGTATCGCGCGCATAATTGAGATCCATCAGGAGGAGGTCGTAACTCGCGCGTTCCAACGACTCGATTACCGCGAGCGGCGACGTGACGAGCTCGGTCTGATAGCCCACACCCTTGAGCAGAAGCTGCAGTGCCGCGAGCACATCCGGCTGATCGTCGGCAATCAGCACCCGGGGAGCGCAACCGTCCAGGGTTTCCACAACGCCTTCCGTCTCGACATTCGTCATAACCCGCCGCCTCGGTCCGCTCCGGACGCTGTTCGCGCCGGCGCGAGTACTATTCCAACTTGATGCGGTCGACGGCGTCCCAACGCGACATGTCGGAAAGGATCACCTCATCGCCGACTTTCAGACCGCTCAGAATCTCGACGTTGTTCACCGAAGCGCGGCCGATCTTCACCTGGACGCGATCGGCGTACTTTTCGCCCGGCTCGTATTTGAAGAGCGCGATCGTGCTGTTGGGCTGGCCGAAGGCCGGACGCCCGACGTAGAGCACGTCCGCCAGACGCTCGAGGGTGATGGTGCCGTCCACGCTCAGGTCGGGCACAGCGCCCTGCGGCAGCGGCCCATCCAGGTGGACATCGACCGTCACCGTGCCGTTCACCGCCGAGGGATCGCGGCGCTCCACGTGGCCCGGAATGATACCGTTGTGAGTGTCGATCTCCGCCTGCTGGCCCCTCTCGACATCCTTGGCCTGCGTCTCCGCAATCTTGATCTCGGCCTTGAGGCGGGTGGGGTCCGACACGCGTGCCAGGTTGGTCCCGGCGGTGACCCGCTGTCCCACCTCGACGGGGAGCAGTTGCAGGACGCCGTTCATTCCCGCCCTTACGCGCAACTCATCCACCTGGCTCTTTTTGAGATTGTAAAGCGCTTTGAGCTGATCCTCCTTGGCCTGCTGGGCGGCGAGCTGCGCCCGCTCGTCTTCGGCGTCCACACCCAGCCGCTTCTGTTCCAGTTCGTTGCGGGTCGCGGACTCCTGGGCCTTCACCTGCGCGAGCTGAAGCGTCAGGTTCGACAACAAGCCCTCCGCCGCCAGTTTCTCGTCAACCTCAGCCTGGAGCTTGTCCTGATGATACTGCGAGGCGACGGTTGCCGCCGTAGACCGCTGGTCGAGCAGCGCGGTCTCGAGTTTCACCTTCAGACTGTCGTAGTCGGCCTGCGCCGCCTTCAACTGATACTCGGCGTCGGCAAGCGATTGCTCGAGGGTCGGATCGCTCATCTCCACCAGAATGGTGTCGGGTTTCACGAAGGCGCCCGGCAACACGTCGCGCTTGATGACTTGGCCGTCCGTCGCGGCGGGGATCCAGACGATGTTCTCTGGGACCAGCGTGCCGATCCCCCTCACGTCGCGCACCATCGGGCCGCGCTTCACGACGTCGTGCCAGACGGTACCTGCATCGACGGTGGGCGCCGCTTGCTTCAAGTGCGACAAACCGACCGAGGTCCCGACCAACACCCCCACGCCGATCACGGCGTAGAGGATGCGGCGAATGCGACGTTTGCGGGCTTGAGAAGGACGTGCGATATCCATTGCTTTTTGCTTTCCTCCGGGTCACAGGTAAGGCGATCACAGCAGACCGAGCGCCTACCCGTACTCCAGATAGGCAAGCGCCATGCCGTTGCTCACCTATTACATAACTCATTGTAGGGCAAGTTGTTGGAGACTTCCAGGAAGGTCGTACCGGTTTGCGCCATCAAAGCAAATGTCCGTCCGCGCGACTCAGTTGTCCGAAATCGAACACCGGCCCAGTGCCTTCGCCTGGCGTTCACCTGGTCCTCCGTGATGACCCCCTGCGCGGCCTGGAGCGGTTTACGGCTGCGAGAACACAAGGCTACAATGTAGTGAAGCGGCGACGATTCGATCCCCGTCGCAGTGCGGCAGCGAGGCGCAGACTCGTGATGGTGGGAAAGGACGTTCGTATGGCTGAACTTTTTGCTCGTCGTTTAATCCGTTCCGGTTCACTGGTCTTCCGTCCTGGCTTACCGCAAGGCAGTCAAAGAGGCCGACCCCTCGCCGGTAGCGCGCTGCTGGCCTGGCAACTCAAACCGTCGATCGGCGCGCTGGTGGTCGTGCTGTTGTTGGCGGCGACGGCTTGGCCTGCGTACTCGGCCCAGTCAGCACTGCCCCAGGCACCAGGCCTGGCCGGTACTTCACAAGCGCCACGTCCTGCGCCCGACTTGAATCCCGACGACCAATCGCCGCTCACTCCCAAGCAGCAACGGGAGATAATGAAGTCGAACTTCGAGAAGATGAAACGCGATGCCAATGAACTGGCCGGCCTCGCGAAGTCGCTTCAGCAGGACCTCAACAAATCCAACCAGAACGTGCTGTCGCTCAAAGTCCTCGATCGGGCCGAAAAGATCGAGAAGCTGGCAAGGAAAATCAAGACGGAGGCCAAGGGAGACTAGCGGCAGCAGGCGTCAGGATGGCGCGGCGCTCACGCGTCGGTTTCTGCCTTCCCGCGAATCCGCATGCCGTAGAACGAGCGATAGACGAAATAGAACGACACCGCGAAGAACGCCGCCGCCAGGCCGCGGGTCAATCCACTTCCGTTCGTCACCGTCAGCTTGACCGCCAGTTCCACGGCCAGCAAACCAAACAGCGTGGTGAACTTGATGATGGGGTTGAGCGCCACGGAGGACGTGTCCTTGAACGGATCGCCCACCGTGTCGCCGACCACGGTCGCATCGTGCAGTTCCGTGCCCTTTTGCTTGAGTTCGACCTCGACAATCTTCTTGGCATTGTCCCAGGCGCCGCCGGCGTTGGCCATGAAGATCGCCTGGTAGAGGCCGAAGGCGGCAATCGAGATCAGGTAGCCGATGAAGAAGAAAGGCTCGAGGAAGGCGAAAGCCAGGGTGACGAAGAAGACCGAGATGAAGATGTTCAGCATGCCTTTCTGCGCGTACTGGGTGCAGATTTCGACGACCTTCTTACTGTCGGCGACGCTCGCCTTGTCCGCCCGGTCCAGATCGATGTGCTCCTTGATGAACTCGACCGCGCGGTAGGCGCCCGTGGTGACGGCCTGCGTGGAAGCTCCCGTGAACCAGTAGATGATGGCGCCGCCGGTGACCAGGCCGAGCACAAAGGGGGCGTGCAAAAGGGACAGCTTATCCACATTCGCCGTAAGGCTGTCGGTCAGCGCCATGATGATGGAGAAGATCATGGTGGTCGCGCCGACCACGGCGGTACCGATGAGCACCGGCTTGGCCGTGGCCTTGAACGTATTGCCGGCGCCGTCGTTCTCCTCGAGCATCTCCTTGGCATGCTCGAAGTCCACGTCCACGTTGAACGCCTGCTTGATCTCTTCCCGCACGTTTGGAACCTGCTCGATGAGCGAAAGTTCGTAGACAGACTGCGCGTTGTCGGTCACCGGGCCGTAGGAATCGACTGCGATGGTCACCGGTCCCATCCCCAGGAATCCGAAAGCCACGAGGCCGAAGGCGAACACCGAAGCGGCCACCATCAGGTTGCCGAGGCCCTGCAAGCTGACCCACGAACCGATGGCCATCAGGAACACCATGGTCAGGCCCAGGTAGTAAGCGGAGTAGTTCCCCGCCACAAAGCCGGAGAGAATGTCGAGCGACGCTCCGCCCTGCTTCGCCGAGGCCACCACTTCCTTGACGTGCCGCGACTCGGTTGAAGTAAACACTTTCACCAGTTCGGGAATGAGCGCGCCGGCCAGCGTCCCGCAGGAAATGATGGTGGCGAGCTTCCACCACTGGCTGGTGTCGCCGCCCAGGCTGGGAATGATCACCGATGAGACGATGTAGGTCAGCAGGATCGAAACGAACGAGGTGATCCAGACGAGCGAGGTTAAGGGCGACTCGAAGTTCATCTTCGACGCGCTCGCGTAGCGCGCTTTGGCGATGGCGCCGTTGATGAAGTAAGCGGCGGCGGCAGCCACCAGCATGACCACGCGCATCACAAAGATCCACACCAGCAACTGCACCTTGACGGTCGGATCCTTGACGCCCAGCAGGATGAAGGTAATGAGCGCGACGCCCGTCACGCCGTAGGTCTCGAATCCGTCGGCGCTCGGGCCCACCGAATCGCCGGCGTTGTCGCCCGTGCAGTCGGCGATGACGCCAGGATTGCGCGGGTCGTCTTCCTTGATCTTGAAGACGATCTTCATCAGGTCGGAGCCGATGTCGGCGATTTTGGTGAAGATGCCGCCGGCGATGCGCAGCGCCGCCGCGCCCAGCGATTCGCCGATGGCGAAGCCGATGAAGCAGGGCCCGGCGTAGGAGCCCGGAACAAACAGCAGGATGAAGAGCATCATCAGGAGCTCGACCGAGATCAACATCATGCCGATGCTCATGCCGGCGCGCAGCGGGATCTGGTAAATCGGGAACGGCTTGCCGCCCAGGCTGGCGAAGGCGGTCCGCGAATTCGCGAAGGTGTTGACGCGGATGCCGAACCACGCCACGCCGTAGCTGCCGGCGATGCCGATCACGCTGAACAACAATATGGCCATGACGCGCACCGCGTCATATTTCAGCAGCATTCCGAAGTACAGCACGATGATGACGGCGATGAACACCCAGAGAAGCAGCAGGAATTTGCCCTGCGTCACCAGATACGTCTTGCAGGTCTCCCAGATCAGGTCGGAGATTTCCGCCATGGCGCGGTGCACCGGGAGGTTCTTCAGGCGGCTGTAAATCACCAGGCCGAAGAGCAGCCCGAAGACGCAGAAGAGCAGGCCCACCATCAGCAGGCTGTGACCGTCCACACCCAGGAACCTGACCTGCGAAAGGTCAGGAAGGGTCAGGTTGGCTTCACCCCCAGCTTCACCGGGCGGCTTGGCGAAAGATCGAGTCGCGCCGGCGACCATCCAGGCCCAGAACAGGACCGCGCCGGACGCGAAAGCACGAAAGTGGTTCATGCGATTTGTCTCCAACCGCTCGGCTGACTCTGCTTCAAAGTCTTCGGGGGGACTTCCTACAGATAAGCAGAATTATTCGTAAGAAAAGCAATTTTTATAACACATGGCGAGACTGAGCGTCAATCGTGTAATGCCCGCGGTGTTGGTCGATCAAGCGACGCGCAGCTTCTTGAGTTCGGCCTCGTCCACCTCAATCCCCAGTCCCGGACCGTCGGGCACGGGCAAATAGCCGTCCTTCTGGACGAGCGAGGGGTGAATCAGCCGGCTCAGAATAGCGCGCTTCGTATTGATGTCGTACTCCTGCGCGCGCTCTTCCCGCGTGAAGCACGCGGTGAAGTGCAGGTTGGCCGCCGTGCCGATCGTCGGCTGCGTCTGGTGCGGCACCAGGATGCGATTGTAGGTGCTGGCGAGCGCGGCGATGCGTACTGCCTCGGTGAGCCCGCCACACTTGATCACATCCGGCTGGACGATGGCGACGTTGGCCTGGGTAATGAGGTCGCGGAACTGCCAGCGCGTGTACTCGTGCTCGCCCGCCGCGATCGGAACGTCGAGCGCCGCGACCACCTGCGCGATGCCCGGGTAATCGTACTGCGCCACCGGCTCCTCGTAGTGGATGATGCCCAGCTCGTCCTCGAAGCGGCGGCCCAGGCGGATGGCGGTCGGCACGGTGAATCCGTTGTTGGCGTCGAAGCCCAGCTCGATCTTGTCGCCGACGGCCTTGCGCACCTCGCTGAGCACCGCCCAGTCGTGCGCAGGATCGTGGTCGGTGCGCGCCGTGCCCCAGTCCATGCGGATCTTGAGCATGGTGTGACCGCCGGCGACAGCCTTCGAGGCGTGCTCGGCCATTTCGGCCGGCGTCATGCCGGAGCCGCCGCCGATCGAGGCATACATGCGCACGCGGTCGCGCCGGCGTCCTCCAAGAAGCTGCGAGATGCTTTGCCCCGTGACTTTGCCGAAGATGTCCCAGAGCGCGATGTCGATGCCCGCGATTCCCTCGGGCTGCGCGCCCTGGACGCCCAGCTTGTAGGTCGTAAAGAACATGCGATCCCAAAGCCGCGCACGGTCGAGTGCGTTCTGCCCGACTACCAGCGGCTTGAGCGCGTCGTTGATCATGCTGGCGATGGCGCGCACGTTCATCGGACTCGATTCGCCGTACCCGGTGATTCCCTCGTCGGTGCGCACGATGACGAAGAGCGAGTCGCAGTTGAGGACCCAGGTCTCGAGGTCGGTGATCTTGACCTGCGGCTGCGCCGCGGGCGGCAAAGAGTCAGCAAGGAAGGCGTCGCCACCGAACAAGGCCACGCCGGCGGCCGCGCCGATTTCCAGAGGAGCGCGCAGCAGCCTGCGGCGGGAAGGAGAGAAGGTGTGATCAGGTTTGTGCATGAGAACGCGAGACGTCCGACCGCTAACGGCACAGGGTACAGGAAACAGAGTGAGCGAACAAGGCCGTTCAGTGATTCGACCTTGTTGCCGTCCGCCGATCGCCAAACTGTGAGAGAATCGCTGGCACCGAGAGTCGTTGTGCGACAGAGAGGTGCAATCATGAAACTGGGAAGGCTCACTGTAGGCGCTGCATTCCTGTGTCTCGCGGTTCCTTTCCTTGCCGCTCCGCAGGCCACCACCACGGTCGCGCTCCAGCCTTTCGCCCTTCAAGTTCGCCAGATCGAGACGGCGCTCGACTATCTTGGACAGCCGCTGACTCCGCAGGATCAGCAGCAGATTAACGCCGCCATCGCCAATCCCGACGAGTCCGCCGCCGTCGCCGCCATCGAGCGCATCCTCGATCGGTACACGCTGGCCGTCGTCAACATCAACCCCGAGAGCCGCGTGAAAGTGACGCCCGGACCCGCCAAACCCGAACTGGTGGAAGCCGGGACGCGCATTTTCCTGGTAAAGGTCGAGAACCAGGCGGGCGTGACCTCGCGCCTGGCGGTCGAGAGTCCGAACAGCGGCCCCGTCTACATCGGGTCGAATGGCAGCCCGGAGCCACCGGCCAAGCTCACCTCGTCGGACGTCGAAGAGCGCTGGGCCGACATCTCGCTCTACGACAAGAATCCGCTGTCGGAGCGCCTTTCCGGCCTCGCGCTGGAATACCGCATCCTCGAAATCTCGAGCCGCAACCGCGGCCAGCGCTCGGCCAAGCTCAGCTTCAACGTGGGACAAGGCACGCAGGACATCGGGTTTCGCAACGACGTGGTGATTCTGTTCAACGCGCTACCGGCGCACACGCTGCGCCTGCGCGTCCACGACGAAAACGGCGAGCCCACGTTCGCTTCGTTTACCATTCGCGACAGCCTGGACCGCATCTATCCCAACCCCTCGAAGCGGCTCGCGCCCGACCTCTTCTTCCAGCCGCAGGTTTATCGCAGCGACGGCGATCGCATCCCGCTGCCCGAAGGCGAGTACAGCGTCACCTGCTCGCTTGGACCCGAGTATCACGCCCAGACGAAACAGGTTCAGGTCAGAGGCGATGACACTGAGGTCAGCTTTCAGATGCAGCGCTGGATTGATCCCTCGAAGTACGGTTGGTATTCGGGCGATCACCACGTCCACGCCGCAGGTTGCGCGCACTATCAGAATCCGACCGAAGGGGTGCGGCCCGAGGACATGATGCGTCAGGTGATGGGCGAAAAGCTCAACGTCGGGTGCGTCCTGACCTGGGGACCGTGCTACTACTACCAGAAGCGTTTCTTCACCGGCAAAGACGACCCGCATTCGAAGCGCGGCGAGCTGATGCACTACGATCTCGAGGTCTCGGGATTCCCTTCCAGCCACGCCGGACACTTGGTGCTGCTCGGCCTCGTCGACCAGGATTATCCCGGCACCCAGCGAATTGAGGACTGGCCCACCTGGGACCTGCCCATCCTGCGCTGGGGGCGGTCGCAGGGCGCGGTGGTCGGGTTCGCGCACTCGGGCTGGGGACTCGAAGTCAAAACGAGCGCTCTGCCGAACCTCGAGATGCCGGGGTTCGACGGCATCGGCGCCAACGAATACATCGTCGACGTCACCTATCCCCACACGGTGGACTTCATCTCGACCATGGACACGCCGTACCCGTGGGAGCTCAACATCTGGTATCACACGCTCAACGTCGGATTCCGCACGCGCATTTCCGGTGAGACGGATTTTCCCTGCATCACCGACAGCCGCGTCGGGCAAGGACGCGTCTACGGCAAAGTCGAAGGCCCGCTCACCTATAAAGCTTGGCTCGACGCCCTGCGCGCCGGGCGCAGCTACGTCTCCGAAGGCAAGAGTCATCTGATGGACTTCAGCGTCAACGGCACCGAGGTCGGAACGCACGCGAGCGAAGTGGATGTCGCGGCGCCGGGCAGCGTCCACGCGACCCTGAAGGCGGCAGCGTATCTCGATCCGATTCCGGACCCCGCGTTCAAGGACCTGCCTTACAACCGCGAGCCTTACTGGGATATCGAGCGGGCGCGCATCGGCTCGACGCGCGAGGTGCCGGTCGAGCTGATCGTCAACGGCGAGCCGGTCGCACGCCGGACCATCCTGGCGGACGGCAAAGTGAACGACCTTGCCTTCGACGTGCCGATCCAGCGCAGTAGTTGGGTCGCGATGCGCATCCTCGGGTCGTCGCACACCAATCCCATCTTCGTCGTGGTGGGCGGCAAGCCGATCCGTGCTTCACGCTCAAGCGCCGAGTGGTGCCTGGCCGCCGTCAACCAGTGCTGGACGCAGAAAGCTCCCAAGATCTCGAAGGCCGAGCTTGCTGACGCCGGGAAGGCGTACGACCACGCGCGGGAGACGTATCGGAAGCTGATCGAGGAATGTCAGGACTCGGGGTCAGGCGGCCACTCCGGCCGCTGAGTCCGCTCATTGTATTGATGGTTTACAGTCTCGTCGGAACTGCCGCAATAGGAATAGCGGCTATGGAAACCGTTAAGTGTCACCAAAGTTTCAAGTCGTGATTCCCCGCAAGGTTCGCGAGTCACTCGTCATTCGCCCCGGTCAGGAGCTCCAGGTGTTGCTCTAGCGCCATCAAATTGAGCTCATACCGATCGAACCCACGCAGAAGCTTCGAGGATTTCTACGAGGAATCGATACGACGGTGACGCGCGACAGGGATTAAGCGCAGATAAGAGCCGAACGAAAAGTCCATGAGGTGGACTCGCCTTCCGCCTTCCGCCTTCCGCCTTCCGCCTTCCGCCTTCCGCCTTCCGCGTCTCAAGGAGCAACAGAAAAGGTCGTCCACGGATAAGCCTTCATGTCGCGCAGGAACGGCTTCTGCCACGAGTACTCGGGATGAGCCTTGAGGTGTTCAGCGGCGTGAAAATCCATCCCGCAGGCGTGACCGGCGGCGGCATTGAACGACATGTGGCGGGCCATCGTCGTGTCGGTCACTTTGTTTTGCACGGCGCCCGCGATGCCATAAGGACCCTGCCAGGGCCGGGACCCGCGCGCCGACAAGTCGACGTGTCCGCATAGGGTGCGCTCGCTCGGCTCCTCTTTCTTGTCGTAGGTATCGTAGTGGTCGGCGAGGAATTTTTCCGCCAACGCGACGTCAATCTTCCCTTTATTCTCCGCCATCAACTCCTCCCAGCGAACGTGGCGCGCGTTGGCGCTCGCTCCTGCATCCTTCATGGGGAACTCCGTCTCTTCTGCGGCGAGCTTTGAGTTGATGGGGAAATTGGATCCCACCAAGTAGCCGTCCTTCTTGCGCTCCAGCGTGACGTTCTTCAAGCCCAACTCGAGGCTGGCGATCTCGTTCCGCCGCGTGTCGGCCACCAGCCAATCGTTGGCATAGCCGCCGTTGTTGCCCTCTTTCATGATGCGCGCGAAGTCGTCGATCGATTTCGCGTACTGCATGGCCTTGCGCGCCCGCACGAACTCGGGAATCCCGTTCGGATCGTATCCAAAAAAACTCGAGATCGTGGTTTCGGTGATCACGATGCCCGCCGCATTCACACCGAAATCGTCGCCGCTGTGGATGACGCCCGGCTCGCCATCCATCAGAATGCGATTCCCCTTCGCGGGAACGATATCGTAGATGATCGTCCAGCGCTCACCGTCGAGATACGCGCTCCAGTTGTTGTGCGCGATCACCACTTTTCCATCTTTGGTGTAACTTCCCGTGGCCACAAAGGCGCTGCAATGCTCGGGCGCCGTGACGGTGGGCGGCGAGACGATGCCCTGCTGCTTGTCGTACTGTTTGACGTAGTAGCCCCACTCCTCCGCAGCGTTAACCGCGACGACGTCCCAAACATCCAGGTTCACGCCGCGCGTTTTGAGTCCCTCGGCGATGCCCTCCATTTCCTCGCGATACTCGCGCTCGATGTGAGGCCACATCATGTTCTGGGCCGCATCGCGGAAGAAGCTCCAGTCCTTCTTGTAGTCGTGGACGGCCTCGAGCTCGACGGTTCCTTTGAGGTCCAGAATTTCCGAGGCCAGCAGGTATCCGTTTTGGAATCCGATCTCCGAGGGTGAGCCTTCGAGGTGCACAAACGTCCAGCCATTGCGCGCCGGCTGGCGAAACGCCTTCTTCAAACGAGGGTCATGGGATGATTCCTGCGGAAGGAAGTTCGTGGCCACCAGCAATGTGCCCAAGCCGGCTAAAGCCAGAAGACATAGAATCCGACGGATCATTCCCAGGCCTCCAGCGTCGTCTGAAAACGGCTTCAATCTCGAATTCCCATCATGGCACCCTGAGCGTCAGACCAATACACCGAGCCGTACCTCCGCTTTGTTCCGCTTTCTGCCTTCTGCTTTCCGCTTTCTGCCTTCCCTTCACCGCCCTCTCCCCGATGCCAACCTGCGCCGCGGCGCTTCGCAACTCGTCGCAGGCATCGCGGCCACCCACTGCGCGATCAGCGCCACACCTTCCTCATGCACCACTGTGCGCCCGATTTCCGGCATCATGACCTTGGGTGCGGAGCTCGCCATACGATGCACCAGGATCGACGTTTCGGGGGAGCCTGGCACGATCCCAAACCGCAAGTCGCCCGCACCCTGTCCCGCCGAGACTGGAACTTTGCAGACGCCCAGCCGCAAAGGATCGCTTTCGGCGGTTGTCAGATAGAGGCCAGTGTTGTTGGCCGAGCCCTGCGGATTGTGGCACGTCCCGCAGTTGATGTCGAGGTAAGCGCGGGCGCGCGCATCGAGCGATCCTGACCCCGGATCGTCCCACACTGCGGCCTTGGGCGCCTGATCGAGGGGAGGCGCGCCCTTGAGATACCCAATCTTGGTCCAGTAGACAAGCTGGTTCGCCTCACCTTCCGGGTAACCGTAGTTCCTGTTCAGATTCCGCGCCTTGGGGCCGAGGGGCGTCATCACTTTGGACTTGTTGTGGCATTCCTTGCATTGGTTGGTGTTGGGGATCGTGTAGTGGATAGTGTAGTGTGCGCCGGAGGGATGCGTCCACTCGACCACCGTAGGGTCGGCGGCGACTTGAAGCGTCGCTTCCGTTTCCGTCTCGTTCCACACGTAAGGCAGTCCCACCCAGCCGGAGCGCGCGTGCACCAGCAGGCGCGTCTCGATTAATCGTTCGCGCGGCGGCTTCCCTGCCCCGGCGTCCACGGAAAATGCAAAGGTCTTCGAGAAAATCGTCCCGACCGGAAACTCGAAGGTGTTGCTCGCATTGTAGACGGCGGACGTGCCGGGCGGCATCCAGACGAAGCGATGCTTGGTGGCGTAGTCCGAAAAAAGCGGCGTATTCAAGTCGTAAGGGATCACGCGGCGGTTGGGACGCAGCTCCGATATCTTGCCGGAGAAGAGGCGCCACTCGGAGAGCTTCCGAGGGAACGGCTCATCGAAGTGTGGGCTGACCTGGCGATTGCAGGCAGCACACGTGAGGGCCACCAGGATAAGGCCGGCCACGGAGCGCATCCGCTACCTCCCCGCCGCGACCACGGACGCAAGCTCGACGGGCTCGAGGGGCGGATAGGCGCAGTTGTGGGGAGCGAGATCGCGGCTGGTGTGGCGGAAGTTGCCGGCCGCGTCGAAGTTCAGGAAGAGCGCCTGGCCGTTATTCTGAATGCAGATCCGCGAGTCGTCGGCGACGCGTTTGCCCGCCACGAGCTTCGGATCGACCACGCCGTCATACAGAATATCCCCCAAGGGCTTCCCGACCGCGAGCGCCAGCGCCTTGATGGCGAGCCCGGAGGGCGCTGTGCCACCGCCCGAAATGTCGTTGTCGTGGACGTAGATCGCCGCTGTGTAAGGATCGTAATCGGGATCGTTGATCGGATTGTCAGTCACGAGGTAGCTCACGATCGAAACGTTTGACGTGTGGTTGTCCTTGATGGTGTTCTTGAAGACGTCGATGTGCTTGGTCGCCATGATCATCATGCCGGTGCCCGTCGGCACCTTGGCCACCAGATTCCCTTTGGGCGCGAAGTTGTCAGTGTTGTTGGCGAACACCTGGTTCTGGAACACGCGCGTGTACTGGCCGTGTTTCACGGGCAGGTCGGGCAGGTTGAACACCAGGATGCCGCCGGTGTTCTTGGTCGCTGTGTTTTCGTAAACGTCCGAGTAATGGCAGTTCTCGATTTCGATGCCCGCCACGTTTGACTCCACGCGGTTGCGGCGGACGACCACGTTCGAGGACTGCCCGACGTAGATGCCGGCGTCTGACGCGCCGATCACCACCGAATCCTCCACCAGCACATTTTTCGACGTGACGGGATAGATGCCGTAGGAGCCGTTCGACTCCTTGGGTCCGCCCGTCCACTCGGTGCGCACCCGCCGGATGGTGACGTTGGTCGCGTCCTTCACTTTCAACGCATCGCCCGCCGTGTCCTCAATCGCCAGGTCCTCGAGCGTGAAATCGTTGGCGGTGACGAGCATTCCCGAAGCGCCGGCTTGCTGTCCCTGGAAGGAGAGGATCGTCTTGTCCATCCCCGCGCCGCGTATCGTGACGCGGTCGACGGAGAGCGACAGCGTCCGATCGAGATGCCACTTCCCTGCCGGCAGCTCGATCACGCTGCCCGGCTTCGCGAGGATCAACGCCTCCTGCGTCTTCCTCTGGAATTCGGCGTCGGTCGCGATAGCAGGTTTCCTCGCGCGGCAGCCGACGAGTGCTGCGAATCCTGCCGCCATGGCCGGCAGCATGATGGAGCGAGCGATGGCTCTCATAGGGACTCTCTTCGCCGGCTCGCCGCGGGTTCGCGTCCGGCTCCGGCGTCCTCCGGTTATATCCGAAGCCTGAGGGGGAATCAAGCTAGCCGGGTCGTAGTGCAGTCTCGATTCAAGCGACCCGCCCCTCCTGTTCTTTATCCCGGAAGGTTGCTGGAAGACGCTCTGGAAGCGTGTCATTCCGAGCGCCGCGACGTGTCATTCCAAGCCGGCGGCGTGTCATTCCGAGCGCAGCGAGGAATCTCGCTCTGAATACCCACACGACGAGATTCCTCGTCGCCTTCGGCTCCTCGGAATGACACGCTGCGCGAGTTTTTCAGCAACCCAATCATCGACCGGCGGGCGGGATTTCTACTCGGCTTGCTGGGACTGCGATGAAGGCTCAGGGTCGGAGTTGAGTTCCGTCAGCTCGACGGGCTTCCGCTCGACCGGGTACCCGCGTTCGCGCCAGGCGTCGAAGCCGCCGAGCAGCGGACGGACGCGGGTAATGCCCCGCCGCTTGAGAAGCAGCGCCACACGGGCGCTGGTGGCTTCGCTGGGTCAGGTGCAGTAGAGGACCACGTCGCGGTCGCGCGGAATCTCGACGTGGCGATCTTCGATCTCGCGGGGATCAAGGTGCAGGGCGCCGGGCACTTTCTCGCTGCCAACCTCAAACTCGATCGAGTTCCGCAGGTCGACGACCACGAGCGGCTCGCCCGCGTCGAGCTTCTCCTTCAGCTCTTCCGGCGTGATGCGCGCGACGCGCAGGCTGCGAATGAAGCGGCGCCGCTGGATATACTTCCAGGTGAGGTAGCCGGCGAGGCTCCCGACCAGCAGCACCACCAGTCCCGAGCCCAATCTTAGCGAATAGCGCGCCACGCGCTCGAGCTGGGAGCTGAAGATGTACCCGGCGCCGAGGAACGCCCCCGCCCAGGCGAACGCGCCACCCAGGTCCCAAAGCAGGAAGCGCGAAGGCCGCATGCGAAAAAGGCCCGCGAGCGGCGGCGCCACCGTACCCAGGCCGGGTACGAACTTGGCGAACAGCAGCGAGCGCGCGCCGTTCCGCGTGAAGAGGTCCTCGGTGCGGCGCACGCACGAGTCGGGCTCGAGCGAAATCCGGCAAATGAGATTCAGGACGGCGTGGCCGCGCCGCCGCCCGAGCTCGTACCAGATGAAGTCGCTCAGAAGCGAAGCGATCACCGCCAGCGTCAGCGCTTCGGCGAACGAGAGCTGGTGTTGTCCCGCGAGCGCGCCCGCGCCCAACAGGATGGGAGCGGAGGGAATCGGCAGACCGACCTGCTCTGCGAACACCCACACAAAGACCACGCTGTAGCCGTGCCGCAACAGGAATCGGAGGGTCTCACTCACATCACACTCCGGGCGCGTGCCGCTCGTCAACACCGTCCACGGCTAAGGCCACTCCCGCCGCCGCGAGGTCAGACTGCCGGGGCCCGTCAGGAAGATCGCGACGTTTGCCGCGAGCAGAGTCAGCGCGTATTCGAATCCCGTGGGAAGAAAGAACCCGTTTCGCAGATGCACTCGGAACAGCGCCACCAGCATATCACACGCGAGGAGCGCCGCCGCCCAGCCGGTGAAGAGCCCCAGCAGCATCGCCAGCCCGCCGAAGAGCTCGACCAGTGTGACGATCAGGCCGAAGAGATGCGGCAGCGGGATTCCGAGCTGGTGCAGGGTCGCGCTGAAGTGGCCGATGCCCATGACGAAGAGCTTCTGCCCGCCGTGCATCATGAACACGATCCCGACGACAATCCGCAGGATGGCGATCCCTTTGGCCTGGTGTTTGCCCTCCATCGTGTGTCCTCCCTTGGTGCACTTGACCAGTCTGGACGCTGAATCGTTGACTCGGATAAGATGCTAAGGAAATCCGGTAAGGTGCGCGCCCGATCGAGTAGCGCGAGCTTGATTATGAAACCTGCCGTCTTCGTGACTCGTCCTCTTCCCGCCGCGGTGCTTGACCTGTTGGCGGCGCAGGCGGAGTTGCGCGTCCACACTGAGGATACCTCACCTTCGAGCGCCGAGATGATCGAAGCGTGTCGCAACGTCGAGGGCGTGATGGTCTCAGGAGCGCGCCTCGGCCGCGAAGTCATCGAGCCGGCCGTTCGCTTGCGCGCCGTCTCGAACGTGGGCGTCGGTTACGACAACATCGACGTCGCCGCCTGCACGGCGCGTCGCATCCCCGTCACCAACACGGCGGGCACGCTCGAAGAGACGACCGCCGACCTCGCGTTCGCGCTGCTCATGGCGGCGGCACGGCGCGTCGCGGAGGGTGACCGCTACGTGCGCGAGCATCGCTGGCAGCGGTGGGAGTGGGGCTTGTTGTGGGGAGCCGACGTTTACCGGAAAACGCTGGGGATTTACGGTTTCGGACACATCGGGCAGGCGATGGCGCGCCGCGGACGCGGCTTCGCGATGCGCGTCCTCTACACCAGCCGGCGGCGCGCGGCGGTCGAAGTCGAGCGCGCGCTTGAGGCGCAGCACGTCGACCCCGAGACGCTGTTCCGCGAGTCCGACTTTCTCACTCTGCACGTGCCGCTTACGCCCGAGACTCATCATCTGATCGGAGAACACGCGCTCGGCCTGATGAAGCCCACGGCGTTCCTCATCAACACGTCGCGCGGCAAGGTCGTGGACGAGGAAACGCTGGTTCGCGCGCTCGAGGCGCACCGCATCGCCGGCGCTGGGCTCGACGTCTTCGAGCAGGAACCCCAGGTGCACCCCACGCTCCTGTCCATGCCCAACGTGGTTCTGATGCCGCACGTGGGCAGCGCTACGGCCGAGACGCGCCTCCGGATGGCGAGGGTCGCGGCGCAGAATCTGCTGGCGCTGCTTGACGGCCGGCGTCCGGCGAACGTAGTCAATCCCGAAGTTTACTCGTGACTCAGCTTCCTGCGGTCGGCTTTCAGCATTCAGCAATCAGCGATCAGTCGGCCGACTTTTGAAGCTCGGGCTCTTGCTTTAGTCTTATAATCGAAGCCTGCGATTCATCATGGCGACTTCCTCGACAACGCTCAAGAAGCCTCTCTACACGAACGGAAAACACCTGGCCCTACAGATTTTCCTCGAGACTCTGGCGACCATCGACGTGCGGCACGCCATGCTAGCCAAAGTCAAGCGGGTCGATTCACCGAAGACGCTGTTCGCCGGAGAAGCATCTGTCCCGCTCGTGCGTCCGCCACGGTTGATCGCTTTCGGCAAGGCGGCGAATCGCATGGCCACGACGCTGGATGAGATTCTGGGCGGCGAGATCGAAACCGGCGTGGTGGTGTCGCCCGCCGAGACGGAAAAGGAAAGGAAGATCAGCCACTTCCGCTACTTCGCGGGCGGGCATCCCTACCCGTCGCGCGGCAGCCTCGAGGGTGCACAGGCAGCGATGGAGCTGGTCACCGGCCTCACCGCTGACCACACGGTCGTCTTTCTGGTTTCGGGCGGCGGCTCGGCGCTCTTCGAGACCCCACTCGACCCGGCGGTGACGCTCGCGGACCTCAAGGAATTCAATCGTGTGCTCGTGACTTGCGGATTGCCTATCGAGCAGATCAACGTGCTGCGCAAGCACATCTCAGGCGTGAAGGGTGGACGCCTGGGGGCGCGCGCTCATCCGGCTCGCCAGTTGACCATCTTTGTCTCGGACGTCCCCGAGCGCTTCAACTCGATGGTCGCCTCGGGACCCACCATGCCCGATGAGTCCACGCTCGAGCAGTGCTACGCGCTGGCCGAGTCGCATGGCCTGCTGGCTAGGTTCCCCGCCACGATTCGCAAGTTCTTCGAGGAAAGGCGGCTCGAGGAGACGCCCAAGCCTGGCGACGCACGGCTCGAGGACGCGCGCTACCATTGCCTGCTCTCGAATCGTGACGCCGTCGAGGCCGCGCGCGCGAGTGCCACAAAGCTCGGATTCTGTGCCGCGGTCGACACGACCGACTGGGATCGTGATTACTCGGAAGTCGTCGCGGCCAATCTGGAATCACTCGAGCGCCTGGCGCACGAGGCGGGCGGCGAGCCCGCGTGCCTCGTCGCCGGTGGAGAAGTGATTTCCCCAGTTACCGGACCGGGGACGGGCGGACGCAACCAAGCCTTCGTGCTGCACGCCGCGCGGGAGATCCAGGGCCAGCGGCGCGTGGTGCTGAGTGCGGGAACCGACGGGCGTGACGGCAACAGCCCCGTGGCGGGCGCCGTCGCCGACGGGCAGACGGTGGCGCGGGGGCACTCCCTCAACCTCGACCCGGCTCAGTATCTCGCGGGCTGCGACTCGTACCACTTCTTTCGTACGCTGGGCGATACGATCGAGACCGGATTCACGGACAACAACGTCCGCGACGTCAGGCTGTGGCTCGACTTCGGGGCATAGTGAGAATCATTCGTTGTCGCAGCGCTCTGTAGCGCCGGTCTAAGCCTGCCCTGGAAGGGACCGGCGGTCTTTGGTCTTCAATGATTTCGGCGCTCATAGAGCGCCGCTACAGAACAGGAGGAATCCAATGGCGCAGATCGGCTTCGTAGGTCTCGGCATCATGGGCCAGCCGATGGCCCTGAATCTGGTGAAGGCAGGGCACAAGGTCGCGGCGTTTAATCGCACGCGCGACAAAGCGCGGCCACTCGAGCAGGCCGGAGCGACGATTGCCTCGAGTCCTGCGGAAGCCGCGCGCGGCGCCGACGCGGTCGTGATGATCGTCAGCGATACGGCGGCAGTGGAATCCGTGGTCACGGGCAAGGACGGCATCCTCGAGACGCTGCGCTCGGGAGCTATCGTCATCGACTCGAGTACCATCAGCCCCACCGCCAGCCGCCGTATGGCTTGCCTGGCCGCGGGCAAGGGCGCGAGCTGGTTGGACGCGCCAGTGACGGGCAGCAAGCACGGCGCCGAAAAAGGCGAGCTCACGTTCATGATCGGCGGCGACCGCGAAGCGCTCGACCGCGCCATGCCGATCCTCGAAGTGCTGGGCAAGAAGCACATCTACTGCGGCGCCCACGGCTCAGGACTGTCGGCCAAGCTGGCGCAGAACGTGATCCAGTCAGCGATGGTCGAAGTTTTCGCGGAAGGCTTTGTGCTCGCGGTCAAGGCGGGCGTCGCGCCCCGGACGATGATGGAGATCATCCAGGGGAGCATGGCGCGCGCCTCGCTCACCGACTTCAAGGCGCCTTTTATTTTCAAAGGCGACTTCACGCCTTACTTCCCGCTTAAGTGGATGCACAAGGACCTGGCGCTGGCGATGGAAGCGGCCTACGCGCAGAACGTCGCCATGCCGGCGGCCGCAGCAGTTAAGGAAGTCTACGGCGCGGCCAAGGCACAGGGCAAAGGCGAGCTCGACTACGCGGCCGTCATCACCTTTCTTGAAGAAGTGGCGGGCGTGAAAGTGCGGGCGGAGTAGGCGTGTCGAACCTGCTGCCTATCGAATCGCTCACCCGCGAGCCTCGAGCGCGCCAGGGCTTCGAGCTCGCGGCGCCCAATCCCATCTTGGGCAAGACGGTTTTCCTGCGACTCCCTGTGTCAAGTGAGTGGAGCTATGAAGTCGATGCCGCCGACCTGCGCGTCGCGCGCGACCTGATCCTGCGCGACCAGATGTGGGTGACGCGCGGCGTGGCGCGATTCGTGGCCGTCCACACGAGCGGAGCGCGCTGCGCAGTCACGGTGAGGATCCGACCCTGGAACCACGGTCGGCGCTCGGAGGCCCCAGCCGAAACTGCGAGCGCGCGAGAGAGGGATAAGCCAGCCGACGAGCGAATCCTCTCGCACTCGCTCCTTGCACCGCGTTCCAGGCGGCTCATCCTTCGCTGTCATCACACCGAGCGGGAAATCGCGATTCGCTGGAAAGGCGGCACGCCGGCAGACTTCGAGCGGTTAGTCCTCAGTTGCGAGTGTCACTAAACCACACCCGTCACATTAACCGCCCTCGCCCCCGTTGGGGGAGAGGGTGGCGCGCCAGCGCCGGGTGAGGGGTGACTTCCGATTGCGCCTCAATAAATCCCCTTCACGAATCCGCCGTCGACGGCAATCGACACGCCGTTGATGTAGCTCGCGCGCTCCGAGGCGAGGAAGACCACGACGTTCGCGAACTCTTCCGGCGTGCCCAAACGTCCGGCGGGAATCTGGCTCGTCCAGCGCTCGCGGACCACCCGTGCATCGACGCCCTGCGCCTGCGCGAGCCTCGCCGACAGCGAGTCCAGTCGCGTCGTCAGCGTGTATCCCGGACAGACGTTATTGACCGTCACGTTGTGCCGCGCGTACTCGTTCGACAGGCTCTTCACCAGACCACTCACCGCCGAGCGTACGGCGTTTGAAAGGATCAGGCCGTCGATGGGCTGCTTGACGGCCACCGACGTGATCGCGATCAGCCGGCCCCAGCTTCGCTCGCGCATCAAGGGCAGGATTTCGCGCGCGAAGTAAAGCGTGCTCATGAAATTGAGGCTGACGCCTGACTCCCAGTCTTCGAGTGTCGTCTCGGAGAACGGCTTGGCCGGCGGACCGCCGGCATTGGTCACGCAGATGTCCACGCGGCTGAAGCGCTGGTAGGTCTCAGCGACGAAGCGCCGCACTTGATCGTAGTTCGTGACGTCGAGCGGCGTCGCCAGGATCTCGGCTCCGGTCTCCTTGCGGATGGCGTCCGCCGTAGCCTGAAGCGTCGCTTGCGTGCGTGCGCACAGCGCAAGCCGTACGCCCTCGCGCGCCAAGCCCAGCGCCACCGCCCGTCCCAAACCTTCACTCGACGCCGCGACGATGGCGACGCGATCCTTCAGTCCCAAGTCCATTGGAGTCCTCTCGAAGTACGGAGTCTGGAGACCGACATTTTACACGCCTGGATCGATTTTTCCGCTGGCAATTGTCATCGTCCTGAGGTATTTAATGGTCGCCCTACTGGGTTCCCCCAACCGGAGGTTGTCATGCGTAGACTTCTGCAGGCGCTGTTAATCGGCTCGCTGGTCGCGCTGCCGCTGCAAGCGCAGACGCCGTGTCCGTCGCTGTCAGTGGTGGTCAACACGCCTGAGGACGAGCTGATGCTCGCCGTCAACGGCGCTGACAAGCCTGAGGACCAGATCGCGGCGCTTGAGAAATTCGTCACCGCTCATGCCGACTCGAAGTTCATGCCCTGCGTCTACGAATACCTCACTTCGACCAACGTCAAGGTCAACAACTTCGATAAAGCCATCGAGTGGGGTGAGAAGGATGTGGCGGGCAACTACGGCGATTTGAACCTGACCCTCAACCTGCTGAAAGCCTACGTGGGCAGCGGCAAGGCGAACGACCCTGCCTTTGATCTCATCAACAAAGCGCCCGAGCCGATCAAAGCGGAAAACAATCCGGCGCGTCCCGCCAAGGCCACCGACGCCGAGTGGCAGAAGATGCAGCAGGACCAGGCCGAGCAGGCGAAGGAAGAGCGCGCCTACATGGAGTACGCTTTCTTCCAGCTTCTGCCGCGCGTGACGGATCCCGCCAAGCGCATTCAGGACCTCGACGCGTTCATGAAGTCGTATCCCGACACGACCAACATGGCGCAGGTGAACTTCCAGTACATGATGGCCTACGAGATGACGAACAACGCCGCCAAGGCCGATGAATACGGCGAGAAGGCCATCGCCACCGACGCCAACAACATCCAGGCGCTGAACCTCGTCGCCTACGATTACGCCAACCGGCGCATCAACCTCGACAAGGCGGTCGACTACGCGAAGAAAGTGGTGACCCTGACGCCGCAGATGAAGAAGCCCGACGGTGCGACGGACGACCAGTTCAAGACCGAGCAGAACAACCAGCTTGGCATGGCGCACCTGACGCTCGGCTACATCGACTTCCAGAAAGCGGGGAAGACGCGCCGCGTGGCGCCCGCGATTCAGGAATTCAAGACGGCGATCGACCTGCTGGGCGGCAACCCGGCACTCCAGGGCGCGGCGCTCTTCTATCTCGGCAGCGCCTATGAGTACGAGTATCCGCCCAACCACAAGTCAGCCGCCGAAGCGCTGCAGCGCGCGGTGGGGATCCAGAGTCCCTGGCAAGGCCAGGCTCGCGACTTGCTCGCCAAGGTCAAGACTGCCCGCTGAAGCGGACGAAGGGACAAAGGGTCGCATGCATGACCCCCTGTTCAGGAAAGGTGGGAAGTGCCTGCCCGGTTAACCTCGAGGGCCTTCGTCATCTCATCGTTTGGCTCGAATATCCAAAATCTTGAATTTGGTCCGCATCTCTTTTCCCATGTTTCCCCCCTTTCGCGCGGTGACCCACATTGTCGTGCCGCTCACTTCCGCCTCGAAGCTGTCACCAGGGATGAGCCAGGCACACTTGCTGCCTACCCAGTGCGCCGTGCACGTGACCGTGTAGACTAGACCCTTCGACTCAAGTGCGTTATATACTTCCACGGACCGCACCGTAACAGGTATGTCTTGGGGTGGGGTCGTAACCGTTTGACAGTTAATGTTGAGGCTCGTCGAGTAACCCCAGTCGGTTCCGCTTCCGTAGCAAGTGGTGTTGCTGTAGCCCTGAGTCCTGTAATGCGTGGTCCGTTCGTGGGGGATGGCGCGATACGCTACGGCACGAACAATCAGTTTCTCTTTATTGCTGTTTTTTGCCGATGCCAAATAGGTTAGGCCGCACAGGATTAAGAAGGACGCCGCTAACAGAACCGCCTTTCGCATTTCCGATTCCCTCCTGTCTTAGGTGAGTAGGCAAAGATCGCACAGATTATATATCGGGCAGTCCGGGGGTTCCACTTAAGAGCCAAAGGCTCCAACGCTCAAGAAGGTTCGCTTCGTCCCCTTCAACCGTCAACCTTCACCCTTGGCTTTCGCTTCCAGATGAAGTAGACGGGCACGCCGACAAGTACAATCAATGTGCCCCAGCCTGCTTCGACCGGCCGCTCCGCGATGGTGTTGAGCGTGAGCCACGCCGCGGCGAGCACGAAAAGGATGGGCACGAACGGATACCCGAAGACGTGATAAGGCCGGTGAAGGTCCGGCATCTTGCGGCGCAGGATGACAACGGCGAAGGCCGTAAGGGCGTAGAAAATCCAGGCAGCAAAGATGGTAAAGGTAAAGAGCCCTTCGTACTGCGCCACGAGGACCAGCAGGATGGACCACACTGCCTGCACGATCAGCGCGAAGTGCGGCGTGCGAAAGCGCGGGTGGACGGCGGCGCAGCGGTGGAAGAACAGCCCGTCCTTGGCCATGGCGTAGTAGACGCGCGCCCCCGCGAGGATCGAGCCGTTCAAGCTGCCCACCACCGCGATGATGATGGAGGCGGAGATCAGTTGCGAGCCGCGCGGGCCGAGGATAAGGCTCGCGGCGTCGGCGGCGACGCGCGGAGAGCGCACGATTTCCTCGAGCGTCAACACGCGGTAGTAAACCAAGTTCAGTCCCACATAGATGGCGATGACGGCGGCGGTCCCGAGCACCAGCGCCAGAGGCAAATTGCGCTCCGGGCGCTTGACCTCGCCGGCGGCGAACGTGACGTTGTTCCAGCCTTCGTAGGCCCAGAGCGCCGCCACCATCGCGACGCCGAACGCGGCGCGCGTCCCTGTGCCAGGCGCGGGCGGCAGTGACGCGGGCCCGGGGCGCGAGCCGTGTACCAGCACGTAGCCCGCGGCAATCAGCGCGAGAACGATGCCCACGTTCAGGCCCGTCAGCACTGACTGCACCCAGCCGCCTTCGCGCACGCCGCGGTAGTTGATGGCCGTCAGCCCAATGATGACTGCCGCGGCCGCCAGCTTCTGTTCCCACGGTGAGAGAGGGAAAAAGTTGCCGAGATAGAGCGCCAGGCCCGCCGCCAGCGCCGCGATCCCGCCTGATTGCTGGATGAGGAAGAACATCCAACCGCACAGGAAGCTCACCAGCGATCCGTAAGCTTCGCGCAGATAGATGTATTGCCCGCCCGCCTGGGGCAGCATCGCGGCGAGCTCGGCAAACGACAGCGCGCCGAAAAGACTGAGCAGGCCGGCAACCATCCACACCGCCAGCGCCAGACGCGCGCTGCCCACCTCGCGGGTGATCGACGCTGGAACGATGAAAATCGCCGACCCGATCATGATGCCCATCACGATCGAAGTCGCTTGCCAGAGTCCCAGGGCACGAAGAAGTTTGGGAGACGAATCGGCGGAGTCGGCGAGTTGAGCTGAGGCCTGGGCGGAGATGTCGGTTCGCACGCTGTCCGGCGAAGTCATGCGGATGCCAGCGACACGATAGAGGATTCCAGGGAGGAGGTCAATCACCTTCGCGGGCGGCCACCTGACACGCCATCCGCCGACGGAACCCTTGGCACCGCGTCAAGCCGCGTGCTCGGCAGTCGCAGGGACCGTCGCCGCGTTAGCGGGAACGAACAGCCACGCCAGGATCACGCCGTAGATGAAATTCGAGACGCCGATCTCGATCGTATGCGGCAGACGGACGTAACCCGGCATCAGCGGATTGTCCGGCAGAAGCGGGGCGACTCCGCCGAGTACCGCCAGCGCTAGCCCCAGCGCCACCGCCGCGTGACGCCGGTCGCGCATCAAGCGCAGGACAGGCAGCGCCACCCCCATGTACACCAAGGCGCGGAAGAATTGCATCAGAATCACCGTCGAGGGTCCGGGCAGCGTTTTAGTCGCGTAGAAGGCTTTCACGAAGGGAAAGACCAGTATGCCGGCAACAAAGTAAAGGAAGACGTAAGCCACGTCGCCGGTCGCGAGCCGCCACAGCCACTGGCCGGCCGAGTGGGGCGCGCGCAACAGAGGCTCGCCGGCTGAGCCAGAAGCCGTCCTGGCCGCTTGGCCCACCCCGCCCGAGATAGCGACCAGCACCGCCGTCACGGTCAGCGCGCGCAGCAGGCCGAAGACGAGTCCCCCGGCGACCTCCCGTCCTGACAGTCCGACGAACAGCATTCCCTCGTCGAGTGTGTTGAAATAGCCGATGCCAAAGTAGAGCAGCGTCAGCCTCGCCACCAGACTCGAGCCTCGCACCTGCGACTCGCGTGCCGCCCACAGGGCATAGGCGAGGACTGCGGCGGTCAGCAGGTCAGCCAGCGACGAGCGCCACGTGGGCATCGAATGAAGCTCGGACGCCAGCGCATCGAGTAGCATGAGCACGAGCGTGCCACACGCAATGCCCAAGGCGGTTCGTCCGGCACGGCTTTTCATGGCCTCACCTCGTCAGCGTCGAAGGGCGCTATCGCTGTCACTGCCAGCGGCGGCTCGCGACGCGTGTCATTCTGAGGAGCGCGGCGACGAAGAATCTCGCCCCTCGTGTCTCCCGATTCACTGTGAGCTCTCCCGAAACAACAGCGGAACGAAATTCGTCAGGTTGTGACGCCATACCATCCAGGTATGCATCCCCGGCGTCTCGATATCCGTGTGGTGAACGCCCTGGGTCGTGAGCCAGTCGCGAAACTTGCGGTTGGGCGTGATCAGGTGGTCCTCCGTTCCGCAAGCGATCCAGAGTAAGTGTAACTCAGTGTTGGCTTTAGAATCGAGCGACGGGAACTCGGCTTTGTAGTCCTCGCCCAGTCCGCCGGCGCTGAACGATCCCACCCAGGCGAAGTGGTCGAGGGTGTTCAGCCCCGTGTACAACGACTCGGCGCCGCCCATCGAGAGTCCGGCGATAGCGCGCGACTGGCGATCGCTCGCAACTCGATAGTCCCGCTCGACTTGCGGGATCACCTCGGTGAGCAGCGCGCTCCGGAAGTTATTCATGTTGCGCTCGACGAGCTCGGGATGCCGGAAAGCTCCGAAGCCGCGCGTGAGGATCTCGGGCGCGCCGTAGCCGAGCGGCATGACGACAATCATCGGCTTCGCTTTCCCCTGCGCAATCAGGTTATCCAGGATGACGTTGGCGCGGCCCACGGCCGTCCAGGCGCTCGCGTCGTCACTGTAGCCATGTAACAGATACAGCACGGGATAGGTCTTCGTCTCGCGAGGATCGTAACCGGGCGGCGTATAGACGTAGTAATCGCGGTTATCGCCCACCACCCCCGAATGATAGAAGTGATGGTGGACCACTCCCTGCAGCACGTCATTCACTTCCCAGGACAACGTCGCCGCGCCGGGTACATGCACTTCGCTCGACACCCCAAGAATGTTGGGCTTGAGCAGCGAATTCGAGGGGTCGAGCAGCCGGACGCCATCGGCGATGAACGAGTATCCGTAGTAATCGGGCTCGAGCGGCTCGGTCGTCACACTCCAGACGCCCTGGTCGTCCTTTTGCATCGGGATAGGGTGCTCGAGGCCTTCGCGCGCCACCGCCACTTGCTTGGCGTTCGGGTCATGGAAACGAAACGTAACTGAATGATCAGGATGCACTTCCGGCGAGACGATTGGCGGCGGAGGCGGTGGGGCTTGCGGATGCTGCTGAGCAAACGCGGCCGCCGCGAGCGCGGCGAGGATAAGCGCGGCGAGGAGGGATCGAATACGGCTCATGAGAGGACATCCTTTCATCGGTGGTCTTTTACCGGAAATGGTCGGGCTCTTGGAACGAAACAGTATATATCACTGATTCGGTACCGGCCGCGGGGGTCTTTCGGCGGATTGCCGGCTCGACGGCCTGCGAGGCTCAGTTCCAAATCGGGAATAGTTGGCGATTTCCCTCCGGCTGGGGGGTGTCTCACGCGTCTCATTTGTCTCATTTCCGCCGCATAGGCTTTGTAAATCTATGAAAACACAGGGCGTGACTGGTTTCAACTGCAAACCCCGAGTTGACAAAATGTGTCACTCCCGAGGACTCACCTAAGCGGCCTGGAATAAATAAGTTACCGAAAACTCGCCCCTCCGGCACTGTCCGGTTGACACTTTTTATCACCCCTTTTCGAGTCCTCCGAACGCCGCGAAACGTGCCTCCCGGAAGCTCAACCGGTGAGTGCTGCCCCGCCCGGCCGCCGGATCCGCTCGCGCTCGCTTCCCTTTCGGCGACCGCCCAACGCCAGTGAACTAGCCCTTACACTAGCCTCGCACTCTAGGCTTGACAACTGCGATGGTTGCACACGGCCCGTGCCGCGCTACCCAAGATTCCGTGGAACATCCGGTCCTGGCCAATCCGTATACCGGTATATGGAACCCGGCCGATGGCGCGCTGTTTGCATCGCGGTCTCTTTCGTCGCGGTCTCCAGCAGTCGAGCGCCGGCGCAGATCCACTTCAGCGATTTCGCGTCGAGCGAGCAACTCAATCTGGTCGGCGACGCCAGGGTATCCGGCAACGTCATGCGGATCACGCCCGCCAAGGCAGACAAAGCGGGCGCGTTGTGGTTTCGCGAGAAGCAGTCGGTGCGCGCGGGCTTTGATACGACATTCCAATTCCAACTGACACATCAAGACCGGATCTTTTATCGCGGTGCGGACGGCTTCGCGTTTGTCGTGCAGAACTCGAGTCCAGACGCGCTGGGCGCGGCAAGGGTTCGGCCGCGGGCTTCGGGGTTGCCGATGCGATGGGTACTCCGAAGCACGACGGCATTCCGTGGGCGGTGGCCGTTTTCTTCGACACCTATCGCAACGACGAAGAGAACGATCCTTCCTCGAATTACATCGGGATCCGCGCCAATGGCGGACCTCCCGTGACGCGCTGGCCGCCGTCGCGTCTCGCGGCCTCGCCCACCCTCAGCGTCCGCTTGAAGGACCGCAAGGTGCATACGGCGCGCATCCTTTTTCAGCCGCCCGTGCTTTCGGTCTTCCTGGATAACTCTGCCGCGCCGGTGGTGGAGACCAAGGTGGATCTTTCGATTGCCACTGACCCACAAGGCCGCGCCTGGGTCGGATTCACGGCCGCCACGGCGGGAGGATACGAGAACCACGACATCCTCAGTTGGTCGTTCGAGCGCGCCGACGTCTCTTCGAGCCTGTACGCGGTGACGTCCGACATCACGTTTCCGCGGTCGGCGTGTCTGCCCAACCGCAACCTGTGTACGCCGGAGCAAGCCTTCATCGAGCCTAGGGGCGCGGGCGGCGCAGGCTACCACGTCGTGCTGCCCGCGAACCTCGAGTGGGGCGCCAGCATCCCGAACGCGTCCGGGCGGCCCGTCGCGGTGACGAACGCCAAGGGCATCGTTTGTTGGGATCCGAAAGCGCCTGGCTCTCAAGGCTGCGGCGGGCCGGCGGGAAACGGTGGCGCGGCGGGCGCGGGATTCTTGTCGCAAGATAATCCGGCCGGAGCTTTGATAATGCGGACGCGCGACGGGCGTACCTGGTTCTCCGTCAACGGCCGCAGCGGCGACGCCTTCCAGGACAACGAAGGCTTCTACGAGTTTGATGTGGAGATCAAATAGTTGGACGGGAACTCGAGCCGGTGTCCGTGGGTTTCCTCACCTGGCACTGGTTTTCGGGAGCCCGCCGTGGCGGGCGGCATCCATGTAGCCCAAGGCGCGAGCCCTGGGTCAACGACCCCCATCGGCTGATCCTTTTTCGCCGCGAAGCAGGTTAGCGCGAAGGCAGTCTGCGCGACGAATTCGTCGTCCCCGGTCTCGTAACACGAAATGCCCATGTCTCCGCGCTGCGAATTGCAATACAATGGCACGGGTGCTTCGAGGTTTCCATGACGGACCGCCAAGAACAATTTGTAGTCGATAAAGAGGGCAACCGCATCGGCGTCGTACTTAACATCGAGGATTACCAGAAGCTGCTGGCCGATGTGGAGGAGTTGGAATCCATTCGCGCTTTCGACGAAGCAAAAACTTCGGGAGAGAAACCCATCCCTTTTGAGCGAGCTATTGCTGAGATCGAAGCTCGCCAGAAATGAACTACTCCCTTTTCATCCTGCCGCGCGCTCAGAAGGAGCTTGCCCAACTGAACGCTTTGGCGCGTTCGCGACGCGATTCGCGAGTTGGCAAATGACCCGCGACCGCCCGGTTGCCTAAAGTTGACGGGGCGCGACGGATGGCGTCTCAGGCTGGGAGAGTTTCGAGTCATCAACGAGATCGACGAGCACCGACTTGTCACGGTGCTGAGCGTTGGCCATCGTCGAGGCGTGTACCGTTAGTGCGACTCTTCCGCGAAAAACTGGGGAACGTCTGTCCCCGTTCCCTTGTACACCCCGGAAGCAGGCCGCAACGGTGATGAAGAGATATCGCGATTCGAAGGAAAGGACGCCGCGGCGGGGTAGCCACGGTCACTGCTTTTGTGACCGTGGGTTGTTCCGCCCGGCCCGGACAAAAGCCCACGGTCAGAAGAATCACTGACCGTGGCTACCAGCTAGAATGCGACACGGCGGGGATGATGGTTAGCGAAAAGACGCGGACCACAAAACCGGTGGTCCGCGCTACCTGCTTGACGTTCAGAGCCGTGCTGTATATCATGATATATATCCCCAGAGAGGGGGGATCGATCGTGCGACAAAAAGCTAAAGTTTTTGCCAATGGCCGCAGCCAGGCGGTCCGCCTGCCGGCCGCGTTTCGCTTCGACACCAAGGAAGTTTTCATCGACCGTGACCCGCGCACCGGAGACGTGATTCTGTCCCGCAAGCCTGCGAACTGGAGCGAAGTGTTCGCCGCGCTCGACCGTGCCGGCGTGCCCGAGGACCTTCTCGCCGACCGCGACCGGAGCCTGCCCCAGGAGCGGGAGACGGTATGATTTACCTCCTCGACACGAACACCGTGAGCTACATCGTCAAGGGCCAGTCCCGGCACGCCCGCCGCAAGCTCGAACGGGTGAGCGTCGATCACGACGTTTGCATCTCGGTGATGACCGAGGCGGAGATCCGCTTCGGCCTCGCCCGAGGGAAGCTCTCGGCGGCAACGGAGGCTGCTGTTGAGCTGTTCCTGTCCAAGATTGACATCCTGCCTTGGGACTCCGCCGCTGCGCGGGCATACGCCAAGGCCCGCGCCACGCTGGAACGAATCGGCAAGCTGCTGGCGAACATGGACCTGCTGATTGCCGCCCATGCTGCCGCCGTGGGAGCCGTGCTCGTGACCAACGACCACACCCTCGAAGAGTGCTCGACGCATATCGACGTGAGGCAGACGGTCAATTGGGCCGACGATGTGGGGGTGAAACCCTGACTCCCCATCGGCCGATCGTTTTCGCGGCGAACCGTTTGAAGAGCGAGTAGCGCAGACCGCCGGGGTTACGGTCTGCGGCTTTTGGTTGGGTGTGCGATCAATCAAATTCGGGTGCGCGATTCGGAGCGAGTGGTTTTTGGAGTGCGGCAGCTTGCTGCCGCTTTGCCGTGAAAGACACCAGAATGCGAGCCCACGTCGCCCTGCACTTTCGCCGTTGCTCTGTCGCCAAATATAAACGCCTGACGCCAGCCGTCACGCCCAGCAAGCTGGGCGAAGCGAAAGCGGCAGCAAGCTGCCGCACTCCAAACAGACGCTCCCCGCAGCTTCGACACGGCGCGGGAATTCGGCACGGCGAGGATGATGGTTGGCAAAGAGACTCCAGGCCATCATTCATTTTAAAGCAGCCCGGTTGGCCGACCAGGATATTGCTCAAGCCACGGGTAATATGGGCTGTTGTAGCTTTTCGGGCGGCGCTTCCACCCATCTTCCCACGGCAGCATCTCCCGGTCCTGAAACCAGACCCACTTTTCCTCGTTGTGTAAGTAAAGATAACAAGGTTCAACCATGTACTCCCCTTCAAGGTGAAGAGGAATATTGCACTGAGGACAAGCCTTGCCACGACGATGCGCAAACGTCGATCCACAACAAGGGCAACGGTACACACGCGGACCTTTACTCGTCATAAGATGCCGTGCATTTTAACACGGTTTCGCTCTCGCCTCGCAAAGCGCAGAGTCCCTGCAGTTGCAGAGCGAGTAGCGCAGACCGCCGGGGTTGCGGTCTGCGGCTTTTCGGGGGGGGCGGACCTTGAAGAGTCTGTGTGAAAACCCGTCATTCGTTGTTGAGCGGCTTTGCCGCCCCGCTGTGCGGAAAGGCTCTGCCTTTCCGGCAGGGCGTCAAAGCCTCATTTTTTATTGTTTCTTGTCCCTGGCACGGGAAGGCGCAGCCTTCCCGCACAGCAGAGCGGCGGAGCCGCTGGTTTTCACACACACTCTTGAAGGTCCGACCCCGACGCTGGGCCCGGTTTGGACTGCGGAAGCGGAGCTTCCGCTGTGGTTGGCGCGAGCTTGCTCCCGCCGAGGTGTGCGCCAGTCGAGGAATCCAGCACTGAAGCCCTGAAACGGCGGCCGAACACAGCTCAGGGCGGTAAGCCCTGGGCTACAAAGATTTCGCCCCTGTACGGGGCTTGTCCCACCGCGGTTACCCGCGATATCCTCGGGCAGGCGAACGGTTGGCCCTGATATTCTGGCTGGCCGGGGTACTACTCGTTGGGAGGATCAGCAACCGACATGACCCAGACAGCCGTCCCAGAGCAAATCACTCACCGGTGGTACACGCGCCCCGTGCTCTTCGTTGCCGACGTGAACCGTGCCCTTCGGTTCTACATCGACATGCTCGGCTTCGAGAAGGATTGGCATGAGGGCGACGGCGCGGGCGGGGTCTGCCAAGTCAATCGCGCGGGATGCGAGATCATCCTTTGCGAGGATGACACGCGAAGAGACAAGGCGCGCTTGTTCGTGTCACTGACCCGCGATGGACTCGCCGCGCTGCGCCGTGAAATCGCCGAGCGTTCGGTTCCGAGCGAGAAGTCCTGGTGGGGTTACGACGTGATCAAGATCGTCGATCCCGACGGAAATGAGTTGTTGTTTCCCGCGACCAAGTAGTGGTAGCCACGGTCAGTGTGCGTCCCCTGTCACACCTCACTGTCGTTTCGAGGGGTCGCGGAGTCCGAAAGCCCGCGGTAGCGGGCGGAATCTATGTAGCCCAGGGCGCGAGCCCTGGGTCAGCGACCCCACCCCGCCTTCGGCACCCCTCCCCCCTGGCGGGGGAGGGGCAGGGGGTGAGGGTGCCTCCTTGCGGCGGAGCTAAAGCCCCGCCCTTCCAAACTTGTCGGAGCTAAAGCTCCGACCCCTAACCAACCTCTCTCAGTTGGCGAAAAGACGCGGACCACAAAACCGGTGGTCCGCGCTACTTGCTGAAGGCGGCCTCTACTGGGCTACCAAGATTTCGCCCCGGTACGGGGCTTGCGACGCGCCGTTACCATGAACTCGATCGCAGGTCCACGATCAGAAGAACAAAACCTGGCTGACAAGCCCCGGACAGAAAGGCACTGTCGGTGGCTACCAGTGCGTCGCCCACCCTACTCTAAATCCTCAGACTCCTCCTCCGCCTGCGGTTTCACTTCCAAACGAACCACTGGAAGGCCGGCGCCCTGGAGTTGACGATTGAGCGCGGGCAGGTCGGTGTTCCGCAAATCAGTCCAGGCTGCGATGACAGTCGAAAAGTCGTGCGCCACGGCGTCGGCGGCCGTCGATTGCGCGACGGTGGGCGCCGCGTCGGCGCTGTCGACGTCGGTGTAGAGCGTCGACGCCTGGCTATTCACGCGGCGAAGTGTCGGCGCGGCTTCCGCCGAGGGCGGGCCTAGCGTGCGGACGCGGGCTCCGAGGAGTGTGTCGACCTTCTTGTCAAAAGTGGTGACGGCATCGGCGGCAGGACCCTTCGCCGACTCCGAGAGCTTTCGCAACTGCTCGCGTACTGAGCGTCCTTGCTCGACCGCTTCCGTCGAGCGCGTCAGGATGGCTGCTAGCCGCGACTGCATCTGGAACTGCTGCTCGAGCCCGGCGCGCGGCGTTTTGACGCGCGGGTCCATTCGGACGATGAGCGGCGCGGTGTAAGTATGGCCGCTCACCGTAAGCCGCACCGTGTACTCGCCCGGCAAGGCGCGCGGGCCGAGCGGCAGACGCGGCGTCGCGTGAGGAATCGCCGCGATGGGATACTGGTGCCGGTTCGATTGCGGCGCCGGATAGTGCAGGTCCCAAACCCACCGATGCATACCAGCGTCGGCCGAGAGCGTCTGGGGCTTCGCGAGCCAGTAGAGCGGAACGTTCGCCGTCTTCGCGAGGTCCGCCTCGCTCACCTCGGGCCGGTCGGCGCTCGTATAGCGGCGCACCGGCTTGCCCTCGCTATCCAGGACTTCGAGTGTGACCACACCCGAAGCGGGGCGCGCCAGGAAGTAGTCGAGGATTGCGCCGTCCGGAGGATTCTCGCCCGCCGGCTCATCGGGCGGGAGCGGTGTATCAGTGTAGGTGTCGCGCCGCACGCGATACGCGGGCTCGGGCTTGAAGAGCGTGACGTCGGCACGCGCCACCGCCGCGCTCAACTGACGCAGCGGCGTAATGTCATCGAGGATCCAGAACGAGCGGCCGTGCGTCGCGACGATCAGGTCGCTGCCGTGGATCCACAGGTCGCGCATCGAGGTGTGCGGCAGGTTAAGCTCGAGCGACTGCCAGCGGTCTCCGTCGTCAAATGATACCCAGACGGCGGTCTCGGTGCCGGCAAAGAGCAGACCTTTGCGGACAGGATCCTCGCGCACCGTATCGACAGGCGAGTCGGCGGGCAGGCCGCTCGTAATCAGCCGCCAGGACTTGCCGCCGTCGTGCGTGCGATAGATGTAGGGGCGCAGGTCGTCGATGCGGAAGCGGCTGACGGAAGCGTAGGCCGACTGGTCGTCGAAGTGCGACGCGGAAATCTGCGTCACCTTGCTCCAAGGCGTGAGCGCGGGCGGCGTGATGTTCTGCCAGTTCTTCCCGCCGTCGCGCGTCACCCAGATAAACCCGTCGTCGGTGCCCGCCCAAATCGTGTTGATGTTCTTGAATGACGGCGCGAGCGCATAGATCGCGCCGCGCTGCTCGCCGGAGGCCGCGTCCTTGGCGGCAAGATGGCCGAGGCTGCGCGGAATCCCCGGGTGAGGACGCGCGAGGTCGGGACTGATCGTCTCCCAGGAGTGCCCACCGTCCAGCGTCTTGAAAAGCACGTTGGCGGTGGTGTAGAGCACGTGCGGATCGATGGGCGAAAACATGATGGGCTGCGTGCGCTCGCTGCGGTAGGCGGGGCTGCGCACCGGGACGGGCGTCACCTTCTCGACCTGACCCGTCGTCCAGTTGAACTTCGAGACTTCACTGCGGCCCGCGCCGTAGACGATGTCAGGATGCAGCGGGTCAGGCGCGACGTAGCCGTACTCGATCACGCCCACGGGATGCCAGTCGCGAAAAGTGATGGCGCCGTCGTTGCTGCGGCTCGCAATACCCACCGAGCCGCTCTCCTGCTGTCCACCGTAGACGCGGTACGGAAACTGATTGTCGGTGATGACGTGGTAAAGCTGCGCCGTCGGCTGGTTGTACCACGAACTCCAGGTGGCGCCGCCGTTCACGGTGACGAGCGCGCCCTGGTCGCTCACCAGCAGAATGGTGCCGGGATTCTGGGGATTGATCCAGATGTTCTGGTAATCGTCGCCGCCCGGCGCGCCGCGCAAGCCCGTCCACGTCTTGCCGCCGTCCGTGGATCGCCACGTCACGATGCTGGTGCTGTAGACCACGTCGGCGTTCTTCGGATCCACCTTGGGCACAGGCAGGTCGCCGCCGCCGATGCGCTCCGCCGGACGCGGGTCAGTCGTCGCGCGATGCCAGGTCGCGCCGGCGTCGTCCGAGCGATAGATTCCGAGACTCGCACCCGAATCGTAATTCCCGGCCTCGGTGGTCGCGACGGTGGCGTAAAGGCGGCTCGGCTCACTCGGCGCAATCGCCACGTTGATCTGGACGACGTTGTTCGGCAATCCTTGGCGGAGTTGATGCCACGTGTCGCCGCCATCGGTCGACTTATACAAGCCTCCGCCCGCCCCGCCGTACGAGTTGTTGTCCTCCCACGGACCCTGCCGCGCTCGCCAGAGCGACGCGTAGACCACCTGCGGATTCGATGGATCAATCTCGACGTCGGAGCCGCCGGTGTTCTCGTCCTTCGCCAGCACCTTCTGCCAGGTCGCACCGCCGTCGGTCGTGCGGAAGATGCCCCGCTCGGCGTTGGGGCCGTAAGGATGCCCGAGCGCGGCGGCGAACACGCGCTTCGAATCGCGCGGATCGATGGCGAGGGCGGGAAACTGCTCGGCGTCACGCAGGCCGAGATGCGTCCACGTTTTGCCCGCGTCCGTCGACTTGTAAACCCCGTCGCCCACCGACAGGTCAGGACGCTGGAGTCCTTCGCCGGTCGCGACGTAGACGAGCCGCGGGTCGGAAGGAGCGACGGCGATAGCGCCGATCGACTGCGTGGGCTCGGCGTCAAAAATCGGCGTCCAGGTGCGGCCGTAGTCCTCGGACTTCCACACCCCGCCGTCCACCGCGCCGACGTAGAAGACGTTCGGCTGGCTAGGCACTCCAGCAACGGCGCGCGTGCGTCCGCCGCGATGTGGTCCTACCATCCGCCACCGCATGTCCTGATAGAGACTCTCGGGATACTGCTGAGCACGCGCCAGCCCGATGAGCAAGCAACTGAAAACGCCGGCGAGCGCTACCAGCCGTAGAAAACGATGAACTCGAGTCACTGAGGCCTCCGTGAAAAACTCATCATCATAAATCAAAGACGCAAGAACCAAAAACATTTCACGGCCGCCGGTACGCTGGAGATACGATGGCGTGGGCTTCGACTGCGGGTTGAAGTACACTTATGGAGGACTGCAAAATACAGTGACAACCGCTGCTGTAGCGGCGGTCTCTGGCCGCCGTCATTCGGCGCTCAGAGAGCGCCGCTACAGAAAATGATGTCACTGTATTTTGCAATCCTTAATAAGGCTACCAAGCGTCGAGGGGTCGGGTAAGCATCAGGCGTGCCGCGAGCGCTGAATCCGGCACTCGCGAGCCGCATCGAACAAAGGAACCATGAAAACGAGACCCAGCGTTTTCTGCGCGACCGCCCTGCTGCTCGCGGTGGCTTGCGCCGACGCGCAGACCACCGGCACGCTCCGCGGCACGGTGAAGGATCCGTCGGGAGCCGTAGTCCCCAAGGCCACGGTGACGGCAGTCGAGCAAGGCACCAACGTGTCGCGCTCGACGACAGCCGGTGAACAGGGCGGCTACGAGTTCGCGGCGTTGCCGGTAGGCTCCTACGAAGTCGACGTCACGGCGCCCGCGTTCAAACGTTTCGTGCAGCGCGATATCGACGTGACGCTGGGCCACGTGGTCATCGCCGACGCTCAATTGCAGTTGGGAACGCTAACCGAGGTCGTATCGACAGAGGCCGCGGCGCCGCTGGTCGAAACCACCAACACGCAACTGGGCGCAGTGATGACGTCGCGCGCCGTCGTTGGTCTGCCGCTCAACGCGCGCGACACGTATCAGTTGTTGCAACTCCAGCCCGGCGTGGAATCCGAAATCGGCGCCAACCTTTTCTACGGCAGCGACCAGCCGGGTGCGGTCTCCGTCAACGGCGGGCGCGGACGCGCCAACAACTTCATGGTGAACGGCGCGGACGCGAACGACCTGTTCGTGAATCTGGCGGGAGTCCAGCCGTCGCCCGACACCATCCAGGAGTTCCGCGTCCTCACCAACACCTTCGACGCCGAGTACGGGCGCAACTCGGGATCGATCGTCAACGTCGTCACGAAGTCGGGCACCAACCAATTGCATGGCGATCTCTACGAATTCTTTCGCAACCGCGTGCTCAACGCGCGCGGCTTCTTCGACACCGCGCGGCCCGACTTCAAGCAGAACCAACTCGGTGGGACGTTCGGCGGTCCGGTGCGCAAGGATCGCACGTTTTTCTTTGCCTCTTACGAAGGACGCCGCATCCGCCAGGGAATTTCTTCGGATGTGGTCACGGTCCCGACGCTCACCGAGCGCCAGGGAGACTTTTCGGCCGGACCGGCATTCGCAGGAAAGCTTACGGACGCGAACGTCGCTTCAATTCTGAACGCGCGCCCCGGCTGCGCCGGCGCTGTCGCGGCGGAGGGTGGCGCGCCGATCGCGGCGGGCGCCAAGTACTCGGCCATCTTCCCGAAGAACGTCATCCCGCAACCCTGTTTCGATGCGACCGCATTCGACCTGCTCAACCAGTTCGTCCCGCAGCCGAACGTCGGCGCCAACCAGTTCCAGACGGTTCCCGATTCGCGCGACCGCGTCGATCAGTTCACCGGGAGAATCGATCATCACTTGAGCGACCGCCAGCAACTCACCGGATACTACTATTTCGCTGACAGCTTTTTGTTCCTGCCCTTCTCCACCTATCAGGCGTCGGGCGCCAACCTGCCGGATTTTGGAGGACAGTTTGCGACCCGCGACCAGCAGGTGAGCCTCACTCACACCTGGCTGATCAGTTCGAGCGCCGTCAACGAGGTGCGCGTCGCTTTCTACCGGGAGGGCCAGTCGAAGCTCAATGCACCACAACGCACCAACCTGGTTCAAGACTCCTGTGCGACGGTCTCAGCCAGCGAGTGCTTTGCCGACTCGAGTCATCCGCGGCTCGGCATCACGCCCGGGATCCCCGCCAGTCTCGGCGGCGTCCCCTACATCACGCTGGGCGGCGGATTCACCATCGGCAACAACATCCAAGGTCAGGTGCCTCAGGCGGGCAACACCTTCCAGGGGTCGGATAACTTGAGCAAGGTCGTCGGCAAGCACACGCTGAAATTCGGCGCGGACGTCCGGCGCTATCAGTTCAACCAGCTCGCGCTCTTCGGCGTGACCGGCGGATTCTATTTCTTCGGCGGCGGCCCCAACGATCCCGGCTTCAGCGACGTGATCCCCAATTACCTGCTGGGTCTGCCTGACAACTTCGTCCAGGGCTCGCCCACGCTGCAATACCTGCGCTCGACCGCGACAGCGCTTTACGCTCAGGACAGTTGGAAGTTCAAGAGCAACGTGACGTTCAACGCCGGATTGCGGTGGGAGCTGACGCCGCCGTTCCACGACCGCTACGACCGCATCGAGACCTTCCGGCCGGGCCAGACGACGCGCGTTTACCCCTGCCAGTTCGCAACGGGCGATCCGCTGATTGCCAAGCTCGGCACGACGGATTGCAGTCCGGGAGCGCCGGGCGGATTCGTCTTCCCGACGGGAATCGTTTATCCGGGTGACTCGGGCGTCCCGAGCGGACTGACTGCGACTTACTATCGCGGCTTCGCGCCGCGCGTGGGTCTCGCGTGGAGCCCCGGCGGCTCGAGCCGCACCAGTGTGCGCGCCGGCTTCGGCGTTTCCTACAACCCTATCGAGCAGTTGGTCTACAAACAATTCAACGGCGCGCCGCCCTTTGGAGCTGCCCCGTTCCTCTCGAACATCCTTTTTAACACGCCGTATGAATTCCAGAACGGCTCGGTTGCCATCAATCCGTTTCCCGTGAATAACAGTCCGCCGCGCTTCGCGCCGGTCGACTGGTCGATCTTCCGTCCGACGTTTGCTTTCGGCCAGCAGCCTCCGCACCAGCATCCGCAATACGCTGAGCAGTACAACTTCATCATCCAGCATCAACTCGGCCGCGACGTGGTGGTAGAGATCGGCTACGTGGGCTCGGAGGGCCACCACCTGAACATCAATCACGACCTGAACTACGGCCTGGCGCAGCCGTGTCTCGACCTGAATCAGATTCCCGGCCAGTCCTGCGGGCCGTTCGGCGCCGACCGCAGCTTTTTCATTCCTGCTAATTCCATTCCGGCGGGCGTCACGCTGCACCTGCCGTATGGCTCGGTCGCCTCGGTCACAGGTCCGAATAATCCGGCGATCACGCTGGTCGGCTTGCGGCCGTACTCCTCGCCCGGGTGCGAGCCGACGACGGGCGTTGGATGTCCAACCGACGGCCAGCCAGTCTTTGGCAGCATCTATCCCGCCGACAACATGGGCAACTCCAACTACAATTCCCTGCAGATTAGCGCCGAGAAGCGCGCCTCCCGCGGACTCGATTTTCGCGCCGCCTACACTTTCAGCAAGTCGTTTGACTACGGATCGAGCTTCGAGGATACGATTAATCCAGTCGATTTTCGCAAGGGCTATGCGCTCTCGCAATTCGATGCGCGCCACCGCCTGGTGTTCAGCTACGTGTGGACCCTGCCGGCGCCGAGCATGAACGGTGTTCTGGGGAAGCTCGCGGACGGCTGGTCGATCTCCGGCATCACGACCTTGCAGAGTGGATTCCCGATCCGCATCACTTCCAACGCCGATCTCGAGCTGCAAAACAGCTTCGCTTTTCTGACGGCGGGTGAACCTGATATCGTCGCACCGTTTCGCGAGCTCAATCCGCGTGGACCAGGTCATTACGCTTTCGACCCCGCGAGCTTCGCGCCGCCCACTGAACTCGGGGTCATCGGAAACTCGCCGCGCACCGTCTGCTGCGGACCCGGCATTAATGACTTCGATTTCGCGCTGCTTAAGGACACGCCGCTCGGCGAACGCACGCGACTCCAGTTCCGCGCCGAGTTCTTTAACCTTTTCAACCACACGCAGTTTGAGAATCCGGACGGAAACATCTCGGATGGCGCGACCTTCGGCACGGTGGTCCGCGCGCGCGATCCGCGTCTGATTCAGTTCGCGTTGAAGCTGGCGTTTTAGCATCGTTTCACCGCAGAGCTCGCAGAGGACGCAGAGCGCGGACCTTCGCCTTTGAGGTCCGCGGTTCTTCGGCCCCAGTCATTCCCGCGAAGGCGGAATCCACTTAAGGCGGCTGGCGCGGCCCGCCCCTCTGAGCGAAGTGCTATACTGTGGCGGCTGAAATCAAATGGAATCCATCTACTACGTGGTGACGTTCCTCTGCCACCGGCAGTGCCCGCACTGCTATGAGGACCGCTTCCGTCCTTACCAGGGCGGCGAACTCGGGCGAGTGGTGGCGGAGTCGCGTTCGAACTTCCGCCGCATCATTGACAATTTCCCCGAGCGCATGACCTACCTCGATCTTGCCGACAACCGGCGCGAGAAGCGCGGGCGCGTGATTCTGGCGGGTGGCGAGGTTCTGCTCGAGCCCGTCCGTGAGACGGTGTTGTATCCGGCCCTCGAGCAACTGCGCGCCCGGTACCGCGACCGCGGCGGCGCGGAGCTCATCGTGCAGACGACGGGCGACGTCCTGACAGGGAAGATCCTCGATGAGCTGCTCGCCCTCGACGTGGACGTGGTCTCGGTCTCAGGAATCGACAGCTTCCACACCGGCCTCGAACAGGAGTCCGCGAGGCGCGCACTCGAGCGCACCCTGACGGCGATGTTTCTCGAGCGCAGCATGCGGCCGCTTCCTACGCCGCCTGAGCATCAGGACGAAGACCATGAACAACGCTATTTCAATTTCTTCGGCGCGACGCCGGAATCGTGGATCGGCAAAATCTGGCCGCGCGGGCGCGCCTGGACGAATGAGCTCTCCACCGCGACGCTGGCTGACAATTTCTGTAATGCCTGGTCGGGCGGCTTGAACTTTCTCCAGCGCCGCTACAGCGGCTCCGAAGTCTCCATCGAGCCGAACGGCAATGTCTACCCCTGCTGCATGAAAACTCAACTGGCCATCGGCAATCTGCTCGAAGACAAACTCGAAACGATCCTGGATCGCCTGGTCGGCAATCCGGTCTACGAGGCGATTTCGATGGGCCATCCCGAGCGGATGGGCATCGCCCACGGCTGGAGTGTCGAGGAGTTCTTCGAGAAGTCGACCGTGACTTTGCCGAGCGGCCGCCTCTACCAGAACCTGTGCATCGGCTGCGACGCGTTTCACCGCGAAGTGCTGATGGGCGGGAAATCGAACCTGGTTTCCATCTCCAAGCGGCACGTCTCGCGCGACTCTACGGGCGCGACTCGTCATCCTGAGCGAAGTGAAGGATCTCTTCGAGACCGAGCGAGAGATTCTTCGCTGCGCTCAGAATGACACCTGGGCGCGCCACCTCATCTTGTGTTACGCGACACTACCGATGCAGAAGTCCGCGGAGCCAGTTGCGCAGGCGATCCACGTCAAAATCAAACGGGGAGTAACTGCTTCCCAGCTCTGACTGATCGTTCAGTCCCCAGTTGTAATCCTTGAAGCGAACGTCAAACCTTCTTTGGCCCAGCGCTGCCACCGCCGGGGCGGGTGCGTACCTCCGCAGGAATCCCTGAAGCCCGCCGGGATAGGCATCAAAATCCTTCGCATACCACTTGAAGATCGGGCTGACGTCGGCCCGCGCTTGCTCGGGATCGAACGTATTCAACGAGGGATCGCCGAGCCAGGCGCGGACGTTGTCGTCGAGTTGGGCGTCGAGCCGCGCGGCGTCGTAGGCTTCGCGCCGCAAGGGCGGACAACTGCGGGCGGCGCAGACGAGGGCGGCGTGAATGCGCGGGTCGCCCATGGCGCGCAACTCGGATTCGATGGCATCGAGCGAAACCGTCTGGCCGCTCAGACGGTGACGCGCCTGGGTGAACGGCGACGCCGTCGCCCAGATGCTCTGGACGGGATAATTCTCGAGCACCCATTCGATGGTAAAGGCGTTGTAAGCGTTGATGAGCAGCGCCTTCTTTTCGTCGGACGAGAGCGAATGCTCGTCAGCACGTCCGAGCTCCGTCACATACTCGTTAATCCTTGCCTCACCCTCGCGCTTCAGGCGCGCGTAGTCGACGCGATGCTGCTCGTTGACGAATTGCTTGAGCAGAGCATCCCAAGTGGAGGTGTCAGCCTGGCGAAGCTGTTGCGCCGCCGGCGTCAGCCACGCCACGACCAGGAGTAAGCTAGCAATCTTGACCTGTATCCCCACGCGTCTCCCTCCTCGGCGTCGATCCATTTTAACGCAGACGGGCCCGCTAAACCCTGGAGTGACGGCAGCGCCGCGCCGACTCACTGATGGCTTGACAAACGAGCCATGTTTTACCAATATATGGTTATGCTACATGTCAGTTCGCGGATGATCGACCGGGAGCTCAAGAAGGGCAGCGCCGAGTTATTGATCCTCTCGCTGCTCGAGGCACGTCCCCGTCATGGCTACGATCTCAGCAAACTGATCGAGCAGCGCTCGGAGGGCGCGTTGCACTTCCACGTGGCTTCGCTTTACCCGCTTCTGTACCGGCTCGAGGAGCGCGGATGGATTCGCGGCCGCTGGGTTGAGAAGGCCGGGCAGCGGCGACGCCGCTATTACCGGCTGACCACGCGAGGGCGCGTTGTTCTCGCCGCCCAGCGACGCGGCTGGCGGACGTTTGTCGAGGCGATCAATCGTGTGGCGGGAGTCGAACATGCATGATTGGAAGCCGGAGATCCGGCGGCGGCTGGCCGAAGCGAAGGTTGCGCCCGCGCGTGAGGAGGAGATCGTCGAGGAGCTGGCGCAGCACCTCGAGGATCATTATCAGGAGTTGCGGGCCGGCGGAGCGAACGAGCCCGAGGCTTATGCCGCCACGCTCGCCGAAATGCAGGACCACGAGCTTCTGGTACGCGAACTCCGGCGAACCGCCGTGCCGCCGCCGGTCATTCCTGGGACCGGGAGGACGAGCATGATCGCGGACATCGGGCAGGACGCGCGCTACGGCATGCGCATGCTGGCAAGGAATCCGGGCTTCGCCGCCGTGGCTGTTCTGACGCTCGCGCTCTCCATCGGAGCCACGACGGCGATCTTCAGCGTGGTCTACGGTGTGCTGCTTCGCCCGCTTCCCTATCCGAAACCGGAGCAGATCATCAGCGTAGCGGAGCGCGCCGCGGACGGCCACCCGATGAACTTCACCGACCCGAACTTTGACGACCTGCGCGCTTCGAATCACAGCCTGGTCGCTCTGGCCGAATACGACGTCAACGGCGTCTCGACCGTGGTCGACAACACGGGGCCGGCGCGCGTCGGCGTGGCCTTCGTGTCGCAGGATTTCTTCCGCGCCATGGGCGTAGGGCCGGTGCTGGGACGCGGATTCTCGCCCGACGAGATGCACGAGGGCGCAGCGCCGGCGGCGCTGGTGAGTTATGGCTATTGGCGCGAGCGCCTCGGCGCGGCGCGCGACCTTTCACGTTTCAAACTCAAGATGGGTGAGTACGTCTTCTCGGTCGTCGGCGTCCTGCCGCCCGGATACAGCTTTCCGGCCGGTACGGCTCTCTGGTTCCCACGCGAACTGCTCGAGCACCTGCCAAGCCGTACGGCGCACAATTGGCACGTCCTCGGCCGGGTGCGCGACGGCGTGACGCTCGCGCAAGCCCGCTCCGACCTCTCAGTGATTGCCCGGCGCCTGAAACAGCAGTTCGGCGATGACATCGACATGACGGACGTCGACGCGACGCCGCTGCGCGAGCGCCTCACAGGCGATGTTCGCCCGGCGCTGCTCATCCTGCTCGGCGCGGTCGGGTTCCTGCTGCTGGTCGGTTGCGCGAACGTCGCGAATCTGGAGCTGGCGCGCGCCGCGGCACGCGAACGCGAACTGGCAGTTCGCGCCGCGCTGGGCGCCGACCGCGGCCGTCTGGTACGCCAATTCCTCACGGAGTCATTGCTGCTCTCGCTGGCCGGCGGCGTGTTAGGCGTCGTCGCGGCGCGATGGGGCGTCAGCGGACTCATCGCGCTCGCTCCGCCCAACTTGCCCCGCTTGACAAACGTCTCCGTGAATCTACCGGTTTTGTTTTTCGCCCTTGCAGTCTCAATCCTGGTGGCTTCAGGACTGGGCGTTCTCACGGCGCTACGCGCCACGTCCACCGATCCGCAGAGGGCGCTCGCAGAAGACAGCGGCGGCCATGCCGTCTCGCCGAGCAGCCAGCGTCTCGGACGCATCCTCGTCGCCAGCCAGCTCGCGATCACGCTGATGCTGCTCACCGGCGCCGGTCTGCTCGGCCGCAGCCTTCTGCACGTGCTTTCGATCGACCCGGGCTTCCGCACTGTGGGCATCATGACGATCGAACTCGAGCTGCCTGCTTCCGGCGGCACGGGTTACCCCTCGTGCTGCTCGGCGTCACCCGCCGGCCGGGCTCAGGCGGCGGGCTTCGTCGATAAGCTTTTCGAGCGCCTTCACACCATCCCTGGCGTCCAAGAGGTCGGCGGCTCGAGCGACTTGCCGCTCGCCGGCGATTTGAGCAACGGCACGTTCCTGCTGCTCGATCGGCAATCGTCGATCACCACGCTCGACGATTTCGAACGCCTCATGCACGCCGTACCCACCGGCGAGGCCGATTACGACGTGGCGAGCGAGGGCTTCTTCACGGCGCTTGGCATTCCCCTGCTGCGCGGCCGGCTCTTCGACGCCCACGACACCGCAGACGCCCCGCACGTCGCCGTCATCAACGAGTCGCTGGCGCGGGCGACCTGGCCCAACCAGGACCCCGTCGGCAAGACGATTGAATTCGGCAATATGGATGGCGACGTTCGCCTGCTCACCGTGGTAGGCGTGGTGGGCGATGTACGCGACCGCAGTCTTGAGCGGCCGCCCGAACCGACGGTCTACGTCAATTACCGCCAGCGGCTGCGACCCGGAGGCGACTTTACGGTGGTGATGCGCGCCAGTGTACCACCTGCCAGCATGCTATCCGCCGTCCGCAAGATTGTCCGCGAACTCGACCCGGACGCGGTGCCGCACTTGCGAGCCTTTGAGCAGGTGTTTTCGGCATCACTCGAAACGCGCCGCTTCAACCTGATGTTGATCGGCGTCTTCGCCGGCGCCGCACTCCTGCTGGCGGCGGTGGGCATTTATGGCGTGATGGCGTACTGGGTCGCGCGGCGAAGGCGCGAGATCGGCGTGCGGATGGCGCTGGGCGCCGTGCCCGGTGACGTGCTGCGGCTCGTGCTCGGTCATAGCTCCTGGACAATCGCCGCCGGACTCCTCCTGGGACTTGCTGGTTCCTTAGCTCTCACTCGCACGATGAAATCGTTACTCTTTGACGTCAGCGCCGCCGATCCGGTGACCTTCGCCGGTGTCGCTCTGCTGCTGGCCGGCGTCGCCCTTCTCGCGTGTTACATCCCGGCGCGGCGCGCGATGAAAGTAGATCCGATGGTGGCCTTGCGATATGAGTGAGGCGCGCCGCGGGATTTGCAGACTCCGGCCAGTGCTCGCCACGCCCTCTCTTCACTCACTCGGCCGCCGATTTGTGCGGTGCTGACTCCATGTAATCCGTCGTCACGCTGACGGGAGCGGCCATCTCCGTGAGGCGGTCCACGTCGAAATACTTGTAGAAGTCGAGGCAGAAGAGCTCGGGTGCTGTACGAAATGGCACAGGCGTATCGAGCAGATAACTCAAGCTCCGCATGCCCTGATGGTTCACCACCCTCGAGAACGCTGAAGGCTCAAGCGCCGCCGCGA